>JAALOO010000192.1_pt1 | contig 54190 bp, 53 predicted proteins | sample 7257641 | NCBI WGS metagenome assembly JAALOO01 (sample SAMN14085613, study PRJNA598686) | mite metagenome | biome: ENVO:01001000; feature: ENVO:01001002; material: ENVO:01001226; isolation source: single female mite from University of Michigan culture on fish food culture... ...
AAAATAAGTAAAAAGTTATTTTAAACTGTTTATTTATTTGTAATAATAATTTTTTGTTGAAAAAGGCAACGCCCACTTCCGGATTTGGGAGGTGAAAACTGTTGCCAGAATCAAAAAGCCCGTGCCTGAAAACAATATTCTACATTTTTGTTTGGAATGGAAGAGCCGTTTAAAGTGGCCAAAATCGGCTCTCAAAATCATTATAATTCAACTTTTCAGTCGAAAAATTCGAACTTTGGACTTTATGGGTGGATTCTAAAGTTAGTATTTTTCATTGCTTGGGTAACTCCTTAGAAGTGTATAACACGCTTTGTTTTAATGAAAACCCAAATAAAATTTATTTTGTGAATTTTCGAATGTTCGAACACCTTTTGACCGGAAGCGGAAACACCAGATTTGATAGCCACAAACGGAGATAGCCAAAGTGTTCCTCCTGTCAAGACCTTTCCAACGGTACCAAATTTGGAGATGGAAGGGCCCTTTTGTCTGAAAATGATCGGCGTGTTATGCTAGTTCATTATCATTGCAGTAAAAATATCATCATCAAAAACTGATGATAGCTTGATAGCTTTTAATAATAAAAGAAAAGGCATTCAGAAAATGGCGCTGTATATCATTGTCCATAATTTTTATTTTTAAATGGCATGCATGAAATTAAGAAATACTCTTGGCATGTTTGACGCTTTTTTGCCAAGTCTTTTTTACGACTAGTCAAGTCTTGTCTTGTTTACACATAATCAAGCAAGCCGTTTGCTGTGTGGTTTTGTCATGTGCTGTAATTTTATTTTAATTTATGAAAATGAATTTACGCTTTGAAATACGCACCTTTCATTTGTGTTTTCCACTGTGATATATGAAATGGCTATAATATGCAAAGCTGAGCTTGTACTGAAAGTGGAGTTTCATCGCTGGTCAACAATTCCCCTCGTCACTTCACCTCGCCAATGTAATCAACCAGTGAGCACAGGATATTGATTTTTTGTATATATTTTTGTTTATAAAATATTTTGAATTTTTAAATAGTAATCAAAATCACTGATAGTGATAAAAAACATACACCCATTGTTCAGTGAAACTAATCAAAAAGAAGTTTTTGAAATCCATTATAAAATCGGAATCGATTGCAACCTCTGCAATCAACCACGTACCATCATTTTAAATTTCTCCCTCTCCTTGGGCAATTAAGTTATCAAAATGCTCAATTATTTTCAACTTTTGGAAGAGAAAATTACATTAAATGAGGTATATTACATATCATTGAGTATCATTCGATACCACCTTACAAGGAAAGGGCTATATCGGTAATTACCTATCTATCATATTGTTTGTTTAATGACACCAATTGACGCATCGTTGTCAAATTAGAAAAGAGCTTCGCGTGATAGATGTGAGATTTTTAGTCATCATTAGAAAATGGTGTTAAGAAAAAACTAACAAAGTTTAAAATTCAAGGAAACCCTCTCTTTGGAAACTTAGGTAAACACACTTCATCTTCTTCTTCTAAAGGTATTACCAGGTAAACCGAAAATTCCGAGCTATTGGTCAGTTTAGGCAGCAGCAGCATCTTCGTGCTGACGCCTTTTGTAATTCCCCGGCAATCACCACCACCACCATCGTCTCTCTCTCTCCTGCGTGTGCACACTTGTGGGAGAGTGTCGTTAAATCCTCTAAAGAGTCACATCAGAGAAAGTCAGCCAGTCTCTGCACCACTGTCCGCACCTGTCCTGCCCTGTCCGCTGGCAGCAAAGTTTAGCTCAGCGATGTGGTCATCGTCATCATCATCACCACCACCACTGCCCATGACTCACACGCCTTCTTCTGCTTCTTCTCAGCAAATTGAAACGAGTCTTTTACCCTTCACTCTGCAGAGTTGTGCCTGTAGCTGATCTTGGCAGCCTCTCACTTTCACGTTCACTCTCACTTTTGCTTTCATTCTTTTTTTCAATTTCTTCCTTTCCCTCTCCCATTTTCCCTCCCTCGCTCACTCCCTTCAGCTTAGCTCTCTCTCACTCACTCATTTCATCGCCGCCGCATCAATTAGCTCTCTCATGCACACGCTCACGTTCACGTTAGAGTTTTTTGAAACTTTAAATTGCTATTGCAAAATGGTGATGCTCCCTAGACGGTACAGCGCAGATGGGTCGCTGTCAGCGGTGTTGAGGCATTCCAGACGCAAACTGGGACACACCCACAGGGGCATGGTGTAAACCTCTTAAAATTTGCACGTGTCATTTAGGAGAAATTCTACCTGTACAGTGTAATGCATTGCTTATGGAAGGAGTTTTAGAAGGAGCTTCAGAACACTGCCAGCGCAGGGGTACTTTAAAGTGGCCCATCTGCTGATCAGGCCCTTTGAGCGGGCGATAAAGGTGCTCGCCTGCAAAGTGTTCAGCTCCTGCCCCCTTTCTATGCAGAAAGGACTTGCTGTGTACAGTATGCCCATCAGCTTCACAATTCACGTACGCTACTCTTTACAATACGATACGTGAGTGTGTGGACAATCTTGTGGACATCTGAGAAAGAGCAGCAGCAGCAGCAGCAGTGTTGTATATCTGCATGCAGGCATCTAATCTACAGCGACCAGCCCACCAGGTGGTTATTAATAGCAGGGCTGATGCTGCTAGTGTTGAAGCAGTTTTCAAAACGAAGCAAGGCAAAGTTAAAAGCTGTCGCAGCTCAGCGACAGGTAAATTGAACTGCTGCTGCTGCCACTACTGCTGCTGATGATCGGACGGCGACGACGAGGCACTTCGATTTCGAATCGTGTGTGTGTGTGGTTGTCCGTGAGCGACAATTATCGGCGGCAGCATCTTTGCTGTTCACTGTTCGATTTACAACTCAGCGCAGCGCATAAGCAGCAGCACCTTCAAAATTGCCTTCAAAAACTAGCGACTTGCAATTTCAAACTCTGTGCTTGCGCGCCGTGTCTCTGAAACTTTATTTTCAACTTGCTCTCACTTTCACGGCCTCTCTCTCTCATTTTCTCCCTTTTTACATGTGCGCACGTTTTGAGAGCACATTTTTTCAAGTGCTGTAAAATCGTTGTTAAATTTTTCTGCTGCTGCTGCTGCCTTTGTTTCTGCAACCTCTTCTTCTTCTTCTCCTCCTCCTCCGATGCAGGACCTATCACTGTGCACCACCATGGTCCCCGATCATCACCTGGGCCACATGATCTCAGTTCCTCAGCCGCCGCCGCCGGCGGTTATAGTGAAGAGCCCAGCTGCTCTTCCCATCGCCGTAGAGGTGTCCAATGTGGAGTTTAAATATGGCAAAAATTACTTTGATCCCAGTATGATCATAACCAATCCGATGGGCTTCATGAACATGCGCAGCTCACAGGTGCTCAAGAAGATTTCCATTTCGGCGCCAAAGGGAAAGATTTACGCGCTTCTCGGAGCGAGCGGTTGTGGTAAGTAGTTTTTGCATTTTTGTAGTTGACAACTTTAACATCATCTTACCAAATAAAATATTCAACCAGGAAAAACAACCCTTCTGAAGTGCATCCTCGGCCAGTTGCAGCCCAAGTCGGGGTACATTAAAATCTTCGGTCAGAAGCCGGGCTCTCGGTTGTGTCCAGTGCCAGGGCCCGGCGTCGGCTACATGCCTCAGGAGTTGGCCCTTTTTCCCGAGCTGACGGTCCAGGAAACGCTTCGCTACTTTGGTCAGCTCTACAAAATGCCCACAGAGAAGATTCAGTCGCGCATTGAGTATATTGTCGACTTTCTAGGGCTGCCCGGCAGCAATCGAAGAGTGAAGCAGCTTTCAGGTACGTTGTGTGTTTGTGAAATTCTTTTTGGACATTTTTTAAATGCGCATTTTAACTTTTTAGGTGGTCAACAGCGACGAGTTTCGCTGGCCTGTGCGCTCATTCACCAGCCAGCGCTGATGATTTTGGATGAGGTAAAGTTTCAAGTTTAAAAGTTTTTTAAAGCTAACCCATTCTTTTGAATGCAGCCCACTGTAGGCGTCGACCCGCTGCTTCGAGTGACCATTTGGAAGCACTTGGAGGAGTTGTGCATCCGCGACGGCCTCACCGTCATCCTCACCACTCACTACATCGAAGAGGCTCGAGCCGCAGAGACGATTGGCCTGATGAGAAACGGCCAACTGCTGGTGCAGGCCAATCCCGAGGTCCTGCTCGTGCAGCACAACCTCTCCACGCTGGAGCAGGTCTTTCTAAAGTTGGCCGTCAAGCAGGACGATGAAAAGAAGTCAGGAATAGAACTGTCGGCATTACCGCCTCCACCGCCCCCCTCATCAGAGCTGGTCTACTACAAATCGGCGGAGATCAACAACAACTTCATTCCCAATACGGCGATTGTCAACTGCAAACCTCCGCCTCCTTCTGAGCCCTACCTTCACCCGATCATGGGCAAGAGACCAGCGTTTTTTGATTTTTTCCGATTCTACGCACTGCTCACCAAGAACTGCATCAGCCTGCGTCGCTCCATTCTGGTCACCGTTTTCTACTGCTTTCTGCCGGCGCTGCAGTTCAGTCTCTTCATGTTCTGCTCCGGCAAGTCGCCCAGCCACATTCCCGTGGCGGTGGTCAACGACGAGGACCCGGCCAATATGACGGGCAGGTTTCTTGACTTTATGGACCCGGTGGCGATTGTGCAGGTAAATACGAGCACCGTTGAGGAGGCCACTGAAGTTGTGATGAAGGGGAAAGCTTGGGCGGCGATGCACCTCTACGGAAACTTTACCAGCGCGCTGGATGAAAGGAGGCAAAAGGTAAACAAAGAAATTAAAAGTGTGCACATAATAACACTGCCTCTTTTTCCAATTCCAAATCAGCTCATCTTGGCGGAAGATGACGTGGTGAAGGCCTCCAACATTCACCTGTACCTCGACATGACCAACCCGGTGCTGGGCGCCTTCGTCATCTCCAACGTCTTTCTCTCCTTCTACAAGCTGATGAAGGAGTACCTGGGCAAGATCGGCTACAACCCGAACGTCCTCTCGGCGCCGATGACCATCGCCGAGGTGGTCTACGGGACGATGGACCTCAACGCCATGACCATGACAGAGTTCATCACCCCCGGGCTGATCATTCTGATCGCCTTCTTCTCCACGGCGGCCGTCGCCGGCCTGGCGCTCATCCTCGAGCAGAAGGACGGCCTGATGAAGCGGTCGTTGGTGGCCGGCGTGCAGCCGCTCGAATCGCTTCTAGCGCACGTCTTCACCCAGACAATGGTGCTCATCTTCCAGCAGGTGCTCCTCTTCCTCACCATCTTCTTCGTTTTTGGCGTCAACTCCCGCGGCCCTCTGCTGATCATCTTCATCATCTGCTTCCTGCAGGGCATAGCCGGCACCATGTACGGCCTCTTCATCTCGTCGCTCTTCCCCGATGAGGTCTCTGCGGCGATCGTCACCATGGGCTCCTTTCTGCCGACGCTGATGATCAGCGGCATCATGTGGCCCATCAAATCTATCTCCATCTATCTGCACTACATTTCGCTTTTTCTGCCTCAGACCCTCGCCATGCACTCCATCCGCTCGGTGCTCTCCCGCGGTTGGGGCCTGGAGAAAACAGAAGTTTGGCTCGGCTTCTGGTCTTCAGGCGCCTGGGCTACCATTTACCTTCTCTTGGCAGCCTTTCTCTTCTCTCGCTATCTTTAGCCAATGTGTGTGTGTATATTTACAACAAACAAAATAGCTTGTCATACTTTAGTTTAGTTTAGCTTTCATCACTTGTGGTATTTATTATTATTTTTGTTTTATAATACTTTTTGGTTGTAATCGTTCCTCTTTGCAACACTCGTCAACATTGGATACAATGGCATTTTTTAAAGCACAAAAGTTGGCAAAAAATAGACTGCGTTTCATTGATTGCTATCTCATCTCAATAAATAAAAGTTATCGCTTTCCTATTCCTAAAAGTACTATTTTTATTGCAAACTCAAATGCGTACCTCTGCTGGCGTCAGTGTTGACCAATGATGCATCGCAGTTGACGTACAGTTGGGCAATTAAATCGCAATTGGCTTTAAAAAGTATTTAAAGTCAATTAAAGTTTTTTTGCAACAGGCAATTCCACATACTAGCAGACAATTAGAAATAGTTTAAGTCAAACATGGAAGAACTCATTTTCAAGTCTTCTCATTCACAAATTAAAACATTTCACATTACGCACACTTGGACAATTGATAATATCAAGCACTTTTTAGACGACACACAGAAAGAAAGACTGATCGACTCAAAAACGGAAAAATGTGATCATTTTACTCACTTTTTACGATTGAACATTGAGCCCCCTGGCGATCCGTATGTCGAGCTGCACATCCAAGCTCTAAAGGATGTCAAATTTGACATTTCATTTAAGGTGGCTTTGCTAGGAAAGGACGATCACGAAGTGAAAGATGCACACTTGGGTTTGTCTTGACAGTTCTGTTTACCTTTTACTAGCAATGTCTTTATTGTTTCTAGATTGGACCACTAAACCACTCAAACTGGCCACTGGAAAGACAGACTTTTTTCAAGGAATCGATATTAATGTGAGCAAAGTTAAGGCTAGTAATCCGGAAGTTTTTACCGAAAACAAGTTTAAAATCAAGTGTGAAGTAAGTGTGACACTTTTCTAATTGTCTAGCATACCTTTCATAACAGCTTTATTTCACAGGTAAAGTTCATTGCCGACAAACAAGTGTTTTCTTAAGTTTTTTTGACTTTATAACTAAAGATTTTTTTCTTTTAAATGAATGCTTTTTTGTTTACTGTACTGAGAGAAAAGAAGTTACAAGGTAGCGTGCAACAGGCGAACGATGTTGTAGGCCTGAGCAGTGCGAATGGTGGACCAGACGAAGGCGTCCGAGTTGGCGACAATGTGGGCGGCGAAGAGGGCGGCATTGTCGGCGCCCACCACCGTGGCCGAAGCCATACCCGAGGGAATGCGAAGCGAGGACCAGATGTCGGCGTTCAGCGTCGTCAGCTCGGTGGTCGGCGGGCTGCTGATGACTGTTGGAAAAAAAGAGGAGAGAAAGTGTTAGAGCAAAAGGTAAACAACAACAAAATGCTGCTTACCGGGAAGGGGCAAATTGGCGGCCAGAACCGGTCCCAGGCCATTGCTCATGCCGGCGACGGCCACGACGGCCTTCGCCGAGGTCCACTGCTGAATCTGCGCGGCCAGGTCCAGCGTTTTTCGGGTGCCCTTGTGCGCCGAGCTGACGTGCACGTCAACATGGGGGACGCCGTACTTCTTGCGGAGAGCGTCGCGAATTTTGTAGGCGTACTCTTTGTCGGAGGGCGAGCCCACGACGACGGCCACCGTGGGCGAGTACTTCGTCCCGGCGACGGGCTTGGGAATGAGCCCGCTGAAGAGGGACTGGGTGCGCTCGGCGACCACCGTAAAGTTCTGCTTCACCAGACTGAGCGCATCGGCGTCAATGGCCGAGTTGTCCATGTTTCGGTAGACCTGCTTGTCCAGCATCAGCCGCTTCTCGCCGTTTGGCCACAGGCGCCAGCTGTCATTGTCGATGACGTCGGCGACGACAATGGAGCGGACGCCATTCTCCTCTGCCACCCCAAACTCAATCTTCATGTCAATCAGCGAGTGATTCACAGTCTGCCAGGCCCGCTCCAGCACCTCAAAGACCAGGCTGGAGACGGTGAACATCTCCTGAACGTGCTCGGCGGTGATCAGCAGGCCGCCGATGTTCAGCTCCGCCCCAATGAGCGTCTCCTCCGACCAGAAGGGATCGTGGTTGGCGTCGTCCTTAAAGAAGGTCTCCAGCTTCAGTGGGGCAAAGCGGTAGCCCTCCTTGACGTGCGGGTGGCGTTTCAGGTAGGACCCGGTAGCGACCCGACGACTGACCCACTCGATGGGGATCATCTCGCACTTCTTCGCGACGAAGCTCTTCTGGTGGTCGGCATTCGATTTGGCGACTCGACCGACAAAGTGCGTCCTGATGCCCACTGCATTCAGGTACTCGAAGATGGCGCAGTTTGTTTGCGTAGAGAGGATCGACTTGCCCTCGATGACGTGCGACTTGACGCCGTCACCGGCGGTGATGCGATCCTTGTTCAGGACGTACACGTGACCGGCGTGCTGGGCCCCCTTCAGCCCGTACACCTGCTTCGTCTTCCCTTCGATGATCAGGGCGCCGATGTCGGAAGAAGCAATTTCTAAAAAGGGAGGAGATTAAAGTACAAACAAACAATCACAATATAAGTTTAAAAACTGAAATAGGCGCCAATAATTAATTTGTCAGCCATAACAAAACAAATATGTGTGCAGAGAGCACATTAAAACGCACTGACTTTGACCAGTGCTAAATCGAAGGTCAGCAATAATCTTTATTGGACACGGTGCGATTGAAATATTGAGGATTGCATCACTGGCCTTTTATGAATTGAAAGCGCGTTTACCGTAACAGCAGCTATTAGCTACACACACACAGACAGGCTATATAAATTAGCATAATACTATTTATGACGACAAGGGAAGCAGAAGGTAGAAGAAGAAAGGGGAAATGGGGAAAGGGGGATGCAAAAGCATCTAACCGCAGTTGTACACAAACAAAACAATGCCACTAGTACTTACCCATTTTGACGTTGATGTTTAAAATCTTGTGCGCTTTAAGTTTGTGTGAGCAGAAAGTTGTTCAGAGCCCCACGGTTAGTGAAAAACTGGAAGTGACGCTCAAGCTAAGGTGAGATTTAAATAATAAAAGATAGAAAAACTGTTGCTGATGCTGTTGCTGCTGCCGCTGTCAGTGATCAGTCGATGGATGGCACGAGTGGCACTGCTGTTTCACACTGCTGAAACTCGAGGGACAGACACAGGCTCACAAGCTCGATAAGATTGCTTTCACTGTCACAGTCACAAAGCAGGAGAAAGCTTTCCCAAGAGACGAAAAGATACTTTGGCTGTTTTTCTTTGATAAGCAGTAGCTTCTCTTGGGGGCTGCGCTTGTGGTTGCTCGAGGGTAAAATGAGCTTGTAAAACGAGCGTACTTTGCACTAGCAATGTATTTCACTACAGTACGTTCTCAAGATGGGTCTTTTGAAACATGTGGTAAACTTCACAAGGTACGTATGTCTACAACTTTTCACAATTTTTAAAGTTTTGAATTTAAAAAAACTTGTTTTTTGTTAACATGCTTTAATCATATTTACCAGACTCCCATGATTAGCTGTACTTTAGTCTCAAACATTCGACTATTTTGTTTTCCATTTTGTCTAACTGGCCGTCTAGAGCCAAGATTTTTTTGCCTAGTTTATCAAACGAAAAACTACCCCGATTAGATCAAGTTAGTGCAATCAATTGCTGGCAGTGTCTTTCCATTTGATGACACGTTTGTACAGTTCAGTAAGTAGACTCGTTATCATTTAGTGAAATCAAAAGAGAAAAACAGATGAATATTAGAGGGACAGGGGATGATGTTGTTGATGAGGTTGATGGTAAGTTGTTTCTGAAGTAAAATGATGATCAAACGATGTCCTACGACAAAAACTGAGAGAGAAAGAAATTGATCGGTGGTTACAAGTGAACGGACGTCGCCAAGGACAGTTTTGGTTGGGCATCTTTTCTGTGCATTTACTTGCTAAAAAGTAAAAGTTTGTTTTGAGTTCAATGGCAAAATGGATCGATGTTAGCTAATCAAAATTAAAAAATAAATGTAGATCAGGTACAGTGCATTTCATAACACTACAAAACTTTTTATTTAATTTGTTCAATTTTTTTACATAAAACCACTTGTTAATTTATGACGTGAAAAGGTTGTTGATATGCAGACAACAAGTAACGCAGAAAATGGTGTGACAATTTGGATAATTTAAAGAACAACAGCCTTTGTTGCTGCAAACCATTTTCAAAACACTAATTTGTACAAGGAAAATGTAAAAAATTGAAGTGTCAGTTGTGATTTAACAATTGCATCAAGGATGTATTGACCTACTACTTGCCTTATTACCAACAACTCATTTTTTTTCTGGTCAACCTCAAATAATTTGGAAAAGTATCTGCAAAAAAACTTTGGTAACAATTGTTTATTAAACTATTTTTATTTTAAACTCGTTTTAATATTTTTTATTTTCAGATATTTCCTTTAGAACAACATTTTTAGCATTTTTGACACTAAACATTTAAATGCAAATTAAGTACATTACACTCCTTTTCACTAGAATTTAAAACTTGTTGTTATCAGATTTTGACGTTAGAAATACAATGTTGCATTTCACTTTTAACACTTTGTGCAAAAAATGTATCATTTATAAAAGTAGTTTTGTTTGACCTCCAGACAGGAGTTCTTTCTAAAACAAGTCCAACTTTAAAAAACTTTATAAGTACTAAAGATATTTATAAACTCGTTTCCTGTTATCAAATTAACACAATCGCTTTAAAATGCAAACATGTTGATGCACTTGCATAGTCATTTCTCACAATGGTGAATCCTTGTCAAAAACACTAGAGCAATGTTACACGGCCTCACACACACAAACACAAACTTACTTCCATTGACACCCCACACATATTGGCAATTAATTGAAAGACACAGTGTGCTACCAATTGATCTATAATTGTCCTCGATGAATAATTAAATCGCCATACTTTGCTCATAATCACGACACTGCACGCACAGCTGATCACACCACTTGCTTTGGCGAGGTAAGAGGCAATTTTAGGTCATTACCGCCTAACGCTCGCGGCCTGCCAATCCACTGACTACCACATCCAAATTGGCTCTCTGTCTTTGTTTCTCCGTCTCTCCCAAACCATTTCTCAACCTTTCACATGTGTAACAACACACATTTTTTTGCTTCTCTCTTTGTCGAATTGTGCTGTGCTTTGACAGTGCCTATCGATCTACACAACTGTTGACATTGTCTTTAGTCAGGTGCAACACACAAACACACTTTTTTGTTTTTTCAGCAAAAATCTTGACCATTTTTTGCTCGATTTTTGGTGAAAGTGTACTTTAACATTTGTTGCAAGTTGCAATGCCAGTTACCCGAAAAATGTGATGCACTTTGGGTGAATAGAATCTCATCGCATGACTCAACTCAACAAGTTACGACGGTGATTCAACAACATCAAAACAACAAAAACAAATAGGAAATTGTTTTACTTATTTTATTTAAATAAAAACCGATAAATGCTTCCTTGTTTCCCTACGACAACATCATCTCATAAAATGCTGTTTAGCGACAACTAAACATAGTTGTATTCAACTTACCTTCTTCAGATCAATTTTGTTTCCAGCATTTTCCTGAGGGAAGTTTCTACATGTGCTTTGTTTAACATCATCACGACTGTCGTTTTCTGTTTTTCACCAGTTTTTGCATTGTAATGTTTGAGGAAACTTTAAACAAGCGCCTGGTGCGATATTGACAAAAATCAGTCATTTGCTACAAGTCCTTGACGATAAAATAGTTGTCAACTGCAGGTGAAGTGTGTGTGTGAACACGTTGTGTAATGTCTTTTACTGCTAAAATGCCGTTTCCGAATTTAAAATTGTGAATTATCAGAAAGAGAAAGAGAGATTATCGCCATTCAATTTTCGTTTGACACTTGAACGATAAGCCTGCTTTGGCTGATAAAATAAAACAACTTCGTGTAAACAACGCATCCTTGTCGTTCATTAGCCGCACTACACACTTCACTCATGAAGCTTTGCTTTGTGACAAGTTCGTTTTTTATCGCGGCACTTTCTGTTTTCTTTTCGTCTGGCAAAACAGCTTCGTCTTTGAAAAACCGCTAAACTTTTAGGTTTTTGTAATTTTGTGCTTCATAACTTTATTCTCCTCAAATTTTGACCAAATAAAATGTTTGATAAAGATGGCTACATCTACAAAGCTTGGGGATTTGTCGGAGCCCTGTGGCGAGATTTCATGTAAGTCGTTTTTGTTTTTGAGCGCATTCATTAGCAACTCAACCATTTTCACCAAAAACATTTTAGCGCATTTCTCTGCTACGTTCGTTTTCAAATTGTCTTCAAGAAGATTACCATCTTCCGCGAAACGCTCACCTACCAGTTTGACCGCCTAGTAGAGAAAATTCCCAACAAGACGGCCATCATCTACCACGGTCATCGAACTCGATTTATTGATCTCCAGAAGAGGTCCAACCAAATTGCCAACTGGGTGGAGCAGTCGTTGAATCTAGGACTCGACGACGACAAACTGCCGCAAATCGATGATGGAAGTGGAGCCACCACCACCTTACAGCAACACCAAATCGGCTTGATGCTTGGCAACACTCCGGAAATGGTGGCCTTCATGCTGGGCATTGCACGCGTCCGAGCCGCCTCGGTGCTCTTTAACACCAACCACCGGCGGGACTCGCTGCTGAACGCCATCGACGCGACCAAGTGTAAGGTGCTGATCTTCGACCAGAAGTACCTCGATGCAGTGCAGGAGATTGTCGAGCAGCTGCCTGAGGAGATGAAGTTTTTCATGGTCAGCCGGAAAGGAGAAGTGAACAACAACGACAAAAACAGCCATTACGATGCCACCAACTACTGGCAGTACGGTGGAATTGAGAGGGCCGATCTGGTGGCCCGGGTAGCCGTGGACAACTTTGCCTCCATTCTGGGTTTCTACTCTGACAGTCCCGTCGAGAGGGAGTACACCTATGAACTTTCTGATAATGTAAGTCTGATTTTTTCTAATTAATACCTTCACAAAATCTATTTCGTTTCTAGATCACCTACATCTTCACCTCGGGCACCACCGGTGGCACCGTGAAGGCGACGCCCACAAACAACGTACGCTACATCGTGGGCTTCCTCTCTCAGTCGCACGCCTTCAGCATCAACATGTCGGACAACATCTACATCTCACTGCCGCTCTACCACAGCTTCCCCGGGGTGATCGGCCTGGGGAGGTGTCTGCTGGGCGGCAGTACAGTCACCCTGACGGATAAGTTTTCCGCCACCAAGTTCTGGGACGACTGCAGGGAGAATCAGTGTACTGTAAGTAGAGAGACAAATATCGTTGAAAACATAACTTTTTTTGCGGTTAATTGAAAGGTTGCACTGTACATTGGCGAAATTTGCCGGTACCTGCTGGCGCAGCCAAAAAGGCCCAATGAGACGGCGCACAACCTGCGCATGATGCACGGCCTCGGTCTGAACAGTAACCTTTGGGCGGAGTTTACTAGTCGGTTTAAGATTCAGAAGGTTTCGGAGTTTTATGGCTCTTCGGAGGGAAACATTAACCTTTGTGAGTATTAAGAGTTTTACTAGAAAAAAAGTTGCAATTTAACCCTTTTGATCCATTCTAGTCAACATCATGGGCAAAGAAGGCTCCTGCGGCTTCATTCCCTACTACTTTGGCCCCTTTTGTCGTATCCTTTTTCCCATTTACCTGATCAAGGTGGACCCAAACACACTGGAGCCGATTCGCGGAAGCAACGGCCTCTGCAAACTCGCCTACCCCGGTGATGTTGGCCTCATCGTGGGCACCATCAAGGACCACCTTCCGTACACCAAGTTCCTCGGCTACACCTCAGAGAAAGAAACGTCGAAAAAGATTTTGAAGAACATTCTGCGCAAGGGAGACTACGCCTTCATCAGCGGCGATTTGATGGAGATGGACCTCTATGGTAATCTCTACTTTAAAGATCGAACGGGCGACACTTTTAGGTGGAAAGGTAAGTGTTTTGGTTTCTGTTTGTTTAATTTTTTAAACATCTTTTAAATCTTTAGGTGAAAACGTCTCCACCACTGAAGTAGAGTCAATTGCGGCGCAGTTTTTGGAGCACCAAGTCTGTACAGTGTACGGCGTCTCCATTCCGTACACTGACGGTCGTGCAGGAATGATTGCCATCAAGATGGCCAATGATGCTTCAATGTCACCATCATCACCACGACCGCCTGTTGACCTGGACGAGTTTCACCTCTACATGAAGGCGAGAGTGCCCGAGTACGCCATTCCCAAGTTTGTCCGCTTTACGACGCAAATTGAAACAACGTCAACTCACAAGCTGATCAAGTGGCGACTACGGGAGGAAGGCTTCAACCTGAGCGCAATCGGCGAAGATGATGTTCTGTTTTACTTTGACAAGAGCACTAGTCAGTACAGATTACTGAATGAAGAGAGTTGGAGGAAAATCCAACAAGGGCTGATTAGATTTTAAAAGGACTAGAGCAAACACATTTTGAGGTGTATCTAAACAAACTTCTTTTGTTTACATTACAATGAAAGAGAGATCACAGAGAAAGCAGCTATTTTTTCTATTTTGTATTTATCACGCTGTACGGTCGGCAAAGTAGCGAATATTATCTGCTACGTTTCTTCGCTGATTGCTTTTACCTGAAGGTAAAATGTTGTATAAAATAAAATAGGTGTGCGTTTTGAATTTTTTACAATTAACATACCTCACAGCATAGAGTCAATTTGTCGTCGACGAGAATTTTGTTATCCTTATTCACTACATCATCAAACGACAGGTAGGTGTACCAGCCTTTGCACTCGTTGTTGTCAAATTTCACTGTCCATTCTTTAAAAAAATGGTTGGAATAAAATGTCTTTTTATAAGGTCTGAACTTACCTTTGCTAAAGCATTTTTCATAGTGCTTATCAACTGTTGACAGTTTCAACTGAAATGTTTTGTGATTTTTCACCAACAAGGGCGGGCAAACGATGTAGAAATAGACGACAAGATATTTGTCGCCATTTTCAGGGTGTTTCAGCGTGAACAACTCAAAGTGATATTTGGGGTCCCAGTCAAACCTGAACTTGAAAAAGTTATCAAACTCAATGACCTCTTCTTGTCGCGTGGTGGTCTTGAATTTGGATGGGAACTTTTTAATTTTAAACTTTCTTGCAAAAATTTTTGTTGCGCTAGACATTTTGATTGACGAGTTTTTTAATTGATAAAATCAAGCAAATGACTAAACAACAAAAGTAAACCAGGCTATTTATAAAGTGGGTTAAACTAAAACTCCCATACATGTGTTTTCTGCCACCTAAAAACGGCTACATACAAACAACTCTGCTCCGGCACAAACATGATAAGCAGCCAATTGTCCATTGAAAAGACTCCTTTCTGACTCAAACTCAATTGCAAATCAAAATTGCAACAACAATGAGTGATTGAATTAAACTTATCATGAGTCACTACAACCAGATAACATGCCGTTTTTTGTTCATTCAATCAACACTTCCGTATCGTTGGCGACCAAAATCTGCAATAAAAAACAAAGATTCCCTTTGTTGAAAAAATAATTCAATTTTTGGCTTTTTTCACAATAAGATGCACTTTCTTACCTTGCGTTAAGATCAAGGAAAAGTCAGCAGAGTACTAGGAAAAGGTAATTTTACTAGGTAAATATCACACATTTTAGCTCGCGACGAACGCGAAATCCCCTTTCCTGTTGAATGGCAACAGAACACTACCATTTATTAATTTCCAACATCTTCTTCTTTTAGTATTTTTTCTTAATTTGATTGCATTTAGTGGGTATCCCAGCCCAGACATGCAAGTACTCCAGTAACAACAAAAGTATTGAAATGCCATCAATTCCTGCAGCAGTTAAAGTCGATGGCGTCGAGTTTACCTACAGCACAAGTTACTTAGAATGGATGTTAAACCCGTTCAAAAAGAAGAATGAGCCCATTTTAAAGGGAATCTCCTTATCTGTTCCAAAAGGAAAAATTTACGCTCTTTTGGGAGCAAGTGGTTGTGGTAATCATTTTTGTGCATAACTTTTTACAACTCTAATTGCATTTATTTTTAGGCAAAACAACTCTTCTTCAATGCATTCTCGGCCAACTGCCGGTAAAGGTGGGGCAAGTGACCATTTTTGGCCGTCCTTTTGGGCTGCAGAAATCCAATCTAGTAGGGTACATGCCTCAAGAGCTGGCACTTTTTCCTGAACTCACAGTATTCGAAACGTTAAAGTACTTCTCTCAAATATGCAAAATGCCAAAAGAAAATGTTGGGTGGCAAATCAGAGACATGATCAAGTTTCTCAAGTTGCCTGAAAACGAAAACCTAGTTAAGCAGTTGTCAGGTAAAAAATTTTTCAAATAAAAAACCAATTTTAGCAATGTGTTAATCTAAAACAGGTGGCCAACAGCGCCGAGTTTCACTAGCCTGTGCTCTCATTCATCATCCTCCGCTGTTGATTCTTGACGAGGTAAATACTTTTACTTTTACCTTTATTATTTTCATATAATTCTTCTTTAAATTAAGCCCACTGTCGGCGTCGACCCCCTCCTTCGAGTAACCATTTGGAATCACCTGGAAGAGCTGTGCGCCCTAAAGGGCGTGACCGTCATCATGACCACCCACTACATTGAAGAGGCACGAGCGGCGGAAACGGTTGGTTTCATGAGAAACGGCCAGCTGCTCGTACAGTCGAATCCCGGTTCACTGCTTCAGCAGTACTGCTCGCCAACTCTGGAGGACGTCTTCCTGAAACTGGCTCAAACGCAAGATCAAGGCATTCAAAGGCAGAAAAGTGGTGATGAACCACCACCACCACCAAAGTCACTTGAAAAAGTGCATAGTTTTGAGCTTAGAAAAGGCAGTAAACAGAAGTATCATCCAACTGACGTCATTGTGCCATCTCACAACTCAATAAGTCAAGGCTTTTCACTCTTTGATATGGACCGCTTCAAAGCCCTCCTCTCAAAGAACGTCCTCACCATGCAGCGGAATCAGTCTGTCACCCTGTTCAGCTTCCTCCTGCCGAGCATACAGTTCATTCTGTTCATGCTGGTGGCCACCAAATCTCCGCAAAACATTCCCATCTCCATCGTCAACCAGGAGTCGCCGGCCAAGTTGACGGACATGTTTGTGGAAAACCTTAACTTGGATTCGCTGATTCTGCGTCCTGAAAAGTCGGTGGAGGCGGCAATTAGGGAGGTGAGCAATGGAAAGTCATGGGCAGCGGTGCACCTTGATGGCAACTACTCCTGGGCGATTAATCGTCGACGAAAGGATGTACGGTAGTATAGTAAAAAGTCAAATCATATCTTAAACCTATCTTTGTTTACATTCACACAGCTACTGACCATCAGCAATCGCACCCTGTCCGCCTCTTCCATCCGCCTCCACATTGACCTCTCCGACCCGGTGGTCGGCTCCTTCGTCCTCTTCCAGGTCTTCCAGGCCTTCCAGACCACCATGAACCGGTACCTGCCCACGGTGGGCGACAATGGCCGCACCTTCTCTCCGCCGGTCACCGTCGCCGAGGTCGTCTACGGGAGCATGGACCGCGACAGCATGTCCATGGCGGAGTACTTCATTCCCATCATCATCCTCTTTCTCGCCTTCTTCTCCACCGCCGTCATCTCGGCGCTGTCCTCCATTCTCGAGCAGAAGAATGGCCTTCTAAAGCGGTCGCTAGTGAGCGGCGTTCGCCCCTTTGAATCGCTGTCTGCTCAAATTGTTACACAAGCCCTCCTCCTTCTCATCCAGGTGGCCATCCTCTTCGCGACGACCTTCTTCTACTTTGAGGTGCCCTCGCGTGGATCGCTTCACCTCCTCCTCGGACTGATGCTTCTCCAGGGCTTCTGCGGGACGATGTACGGCTTCGCCGTCGCCTCGCTCTTCCCCGACGAGGTGACGGCGGCCATCGTGGTGATGGGCTCCTTTATGCCCTCCTTCTGGCTGAACGGGCTAATGTGGCCGCTCAATCTGATCAACAGGCGGCTGTACACGGCGACGACTTTTCTTCCGCAGACGCTCTCGGTGGAGGCCTTCAGGGTGATTCTCTCAAGGGGGTGGACGCTGGCCAACAGAGATGTGCAGCTGGGCTTCGCCTCAACCGGTCTGTGGATTGTGGGCTTCTTTCTCATTGCGGTCATCTTTTATTGCCGTTAAGTAAAAGAAAGAAAGAGAAATTGCATGCCAACATACGTACTAAGAAACGTACGTCATTTGTTATCTACAGGTACAATAAACTTTTAAGCGGAAATCATTATCAATGGTCCAGTTTGGCGGCCTTCCTCTTCTGTTCTTTTTTCTAAAATACTCTACTAGTTCTTGCATAGCCTTAGCTTCTAGCTTTGGTGCATCGTTCAGCTTGGCAAGTTCAGACATTTGCTCGAACGACAACTGATTGCGGATGATAAAATCTTCACAGGCGGATTTTAGACAAGGCAGGTTAAACTTTTTGAATGAGCCAGAATGTTAGAATAAAGAGCGATGGATACAGTATAATGACATACCTGATGAGCAGCCTTAAGCATCTCGATCGTATCAACTTCAAGCTCAATCTTTCCAGTGTACAGGTACTTGATTAGGTGCAACATTGTTGTGGGAGCAATATTTTTTACTTCTATGCAGCCGTTGATCTTTTTGGTATTTAGCATTTCAGCAAAGGTTGCAGATTTTGAGCTGAGAAAGTTTTTATGAACTTTAATTTTAGCCTTGTCAACGATCAAAGTGACATCTGGATCACTATTGATGATGAGCTGCTCTTCAAAGTCATTGCTCATTTCGTGGCCAGTGGCTGTCGAAGAAACTTTTAAGAAAACTTCAAACGGTTTGAAAACAACAACTGTGTCTATGAGATAAGTGATCTAGAAAGTTAGATAATAATCACTTTGTTACAATTATGAAAACAAAGTGTTAAATGTTACCTTGCAATAGACTGTAAGATTTCCATTGGGAAGAAGGCCATTTAGCGGATCAAGAAGCTCGTCGTATGATATAAACTCATTAAAGCCGTGATGGTCACTGGCCACATTAGAGTGTACGTCAATGATCCAGTCAGCCTCTGCATCAGTTTAGAATCTGTTTAAAGAATATGTTATACAAAGCAACGTAAAATTACCTTTAGCAAAGCATTTCTCCTTGGCTTGATTGACTAGCGACAGGCTGAACCGGGCTACTACTTCTTTGACGAGACAGGCCGCATTGTAGATAAAGAGCGACATGTACTTTTTATCGTAGTTTCGCTTGATGATGGGGTACATCTTGAGATAGAATCCAAGGTGATCATTGCTAAAGTCGGTCGATCGGCAAAATGTGTTGATAAAGTTGTTTTCAAACTTGTCACTGGTTGAGTTGAACTGATGGTACAGCATGAAGTTGTCAATAGTCCAGGTGTGGCAAAGGGTGACCTGCTGGATTTTGGACGTTGATTGACTACTGTTGGTGGCCATTTTAGGGGACTTCGTTTAGGTATTAGAGTTTTGGGTTTTAGACTTGAAGTTCAATCAGGAAACAAGTGTAAGTTGATGGGTTGTGCAAATCATCTTTATCAGATGAACCCGTCACAAAGTACGCAACAAAAGGCGCCAATTTCAATTTTACAACCAAAGTTTTAAATATCTGACTGTCAGAGGCCATTACCAATGCCATTGACAAATTAGTTTTTTTGTTTTAATTGAACCATTAATTTAGTAAATCTAAACCTCTACTACCTACCAAAAAATAGCGAGGCAGAGTACCCGGTGGTTTTTGCTTTTGTCAACCTACTGCTGAACTCTCTACCTCTTCTACACTGTACTGCATGATGAAAATTCAATTTTACGAAAAGTAAAACAACGCAAAAGTATTGCTAATTTCCCAAACTGTCAGTGCTTCATGAAGTACCAGTGCACTTTTCTGCTGCTGCTGCTGTTTGGTGCTGTTTGGCGCTGCTAAACGTAATTTCAATTGACAGACAGTTGGCCTACTTATTCTGCCGCCGAGTGAAGTGAAGTGCCCCTCACTCGCACACTGTGCCCCTGTCCTCTCTCTCTTTGGCTCTCTGCATCGACCGGTTTGCGATGAAGTGGAATTCAGCACTGCATTCTGCGGCAGACGGTCTCGGAGAGGCAAGGAAATGAAAGGAAAGGAAAGGAAGAGAGAGAGAGAGAGAGTGTGTGTGTGTGTGTGTGTATTGAAGCGCATGCCAAGTGGTGTCCACCAGCACTACCACCACCAGCAGAGGCACACTCTTTTATGATGTCTGAGGAAAGAGAGTACCATTACCATTGCATGCACATTGACTCGCCACTTTCTCTCTCTTTCCTTTGCCTGTGCACTGACGCTGGTGTTTTCGCCGTCACCGTCACCGTCGTCGCCGTTGTTGTTGTTGCTTTTGTTATTCTTATTCTTTCCTTCTTCCATTCCTTCCTCCATCAATCGCCTAATGCGTTTCATTAATTTGATTCCCTTCTTCTTACTAAATGTCAAGATTCGGGTCGATTTTATTACCTCCTCCTCCTCCTCCTCAAGTCGGCGGTGGTGGTGCACTGCTGAGTGAGTGAGTGCACTGCGCCACAACGCCTAGTGATTGACACCTAGTGCCAAAGATGTCCGAAGCGAGCGACAGCAACTGCAGAAGCCATCTCAACTCTTCAAAAGGCCAACTCCAAATGGAAAAAGTGGAAACACCGCCACCGCCATCACCATCACCAGTTCATATCACCGCCAAAGGCAATGCCACTTCTTTCCTGTCATGTGATAGCAACAACAACAACAACAACAACCATTCGGACGACACCGGCAAGCTGATGTCTGATGACTTCGAAGCACCACCTTCACCTCCTCCTCTGTCCGCAATTCAACAGCCTTCCCTTTCCATCTGGTCAAGTCACGCCGAGCCACCGCCAGTGTGGTCTGCGCCCACCGATCTCAATCTCTTCAGTAGTCAGACTGCAGCAGCAGCAGCAGAAGCAATAACAGCCACAACAGCCCTCCTGTTGAACAGACAGCCCTCGAATCCGGATTCCTCCTACGACTCGGACGATCCGGACGCTGATCTGCTGACCAAGATTGTCAGCGACATTGTCGACTCCTCTGCGGAGTCGCCGCAAAATGAAAATCCGCAGCTTTCCTGCATCGTGCAATCAGAGTCCATCTCGGCGATTCTTCTCGGCACCTCTCAAAACCAGACAGCGGCGGCGGCGCATGAGGACGTCAATCGGACCCTCTCAGACACTCTCATACAGGAGTATCCTGAGTGGAACATTCCAAACTTTACCGAACTTAAGCTTCTTGAGTCATCTGCCACAGCAGCAACAGCAACATCTGTTGCAGATGACTTTGATAAAATCTCCCTATCAACGGACGCTGAAAAGCCATCATCGGCGCAGTCGCCAAGGCTTACTGCAGCGCCAGTAGTAGCACCAGCAGCAGCAAAACCCATCATTAATCATGAGGAGATTTATGATCCAGAGAAGGCTCGCTTGTACGAGGAGAAGCTTAAGTTTGCCAAAAAGTTGGGCTACACCGAGGACATGGTGGCAATTGCGCTGGCCAATGTTGGCTATCACGTCTCAAAGAATGACTTTCTTAACGAGCTGATCTGCATTGGCAATAGTGAGACGGCTAAGGACAGCAGGGAGATGGGTGCTGCTGATGGGGTACACCCACTGGGGGACTATTGTCAGCCGAACGAGCTTGTCATCAGACAACAACTTGACAATAACATTTCAAGCAGTATGGCCAAATCAGTGCCACCAGACCCACCAGTGTTGCCACAACTGCGACCAATCGTAATTGATGGCAGTAACGTTGCAATAAGGTTTGTTTTATTTGAATTGGTTGAAAATTTGTAATAACTCTTTTTGTTCTTTTTTAGCCACGGAAACAAGGAGTTTTCAAGTCGAGGCATTCAAATAGCCATCGACTGGTTTCGGGCTCGAGGTCACACGGAGATAACTGCGTTCGTGCCAATGTGGCGCAAGCAGCCTGGCCACCGATGTGATGTGCCCACAATTGGTTTGTCTTCTTCTATGATTGCTGAAAACTCATAATTCTAATTTCAAACATTTTTTCCCTCGCTCAAATCAGACCGTGAAGTTCTTTTTCAACTGGAGGCAGAGCGCGTGCTCACCTTTACTCCGTCAAAGAATGTCGCCGGCCGGCTGATCTCTTGTCATGACGACCGCTACATTCTCAATCTGGCCACGGCCAACCAGGGCATCGTCGTCTCGAATGACCACTTTCGCGACCTGGTGGCGGAGAACCCCGAGTACCGGAAGGTGGTCGACGAGCGGCAGCTGATGTACATCTTTGTCGGTGACAGCTTCATGCCGCCGGACGACCCGCTCGGTCGTAACGGGCCCAAGCTGGAGCAGTTTTTGCGCTTTCCCGAACCTCTTCAACAACAGTCTCCGTCTATAAGCAGCAGCCAGCCCTGCCCGTACAGTCTGAAGTGCACCTACGGCAAAAAGTGCAAGTACTTTCACCCGGGCCGCATGCAGACGACCATTGCCGATCACCTGCGCGACAAGCAGAAGCTCTCCGGCCAAAACTCGCTTCCCCTGGTGAAGAGCAAAAAGGCAGCGCTGCAGCCGCAGAATAGCCTTCCGGTGAACCTGAGCCTCCAAGCAGGAAGCAGGTCACCAGCAACATCCAGCGGCGGCACGCCCAAATCGAAGCTCTGCGCGACGCAGTCGATCTCCTTCAGTCCACTTCTCGCCTCGAATGCTGCCTTTGACGCCTCGGTGCAGCGATTTTTGCAGGCATCAGCGCCCCTGGTGGCTAAAAGTGGTTTTCACCCCAAGTTGGAGCGTCAGCTGACGTTGAATCCCTTTTCGAACATCATTCAAGTTCCCTCCTTTTCTCTCGTTAATCTTCCCGCCTCCTCCTCCCCCTCTTCTTCCTCACCGAGCTCCCATTCTCACCACTCCCACCCTCATCACCACCACCATTCTCACCCTCACTCTCCTCACCTCTCTCTCTCAACTAGCACAACCTGTCGAACGCCTCCGTTTTCTCCTTCCTCCTCTCATGGAGTTTCTCCTTCTTCTTCTTCCTTTCGACCCAAGCAGAAGCTGTCTCAGACGAAAAGCAACCCGGTCCCTACTGTTGATCTCATTTCTTCCTCATCCTCCTTCACTACCTTGTCTTCTTCATCTGCTGCCGCCGCCTTGGCCTCAACCTCTAAATCGTCACAGAATTTAGACAAACAAGTATAGAAATTTTTTTCTTTAGAACTTGATGAATACGTTGACGTTACGCGTTTTTAAAAAGTAAGTGGTATGAAAAATGTTTTTTTTTGTATTGCTCACCTTTTGAAAGGTTCAGTTTCTTCCCAATGGGAACAAGTGTAAAACAACATGTTTAAATGTTAAATCCCAGAATTTAATAAACTTTTTTTGAGAACATCAAAGATACGTTGCAATTATTTGTTTGTTTGTCTTTAAGGAGAATTACAATTGGGGCGGTAGGCTCTATTTGAAAACTGAGTGGTCATAGTCATAACGGGAAGCTCAATGTTGCTGAAGGAGCTTTCTGATTCCTCACTGTCAGGTGGAATGTAAAGCCTATTTGCCCACCCTACATAAGGTGAACTTGAGTTGTTTCTCTGCACTGGGCCTGTTGAATTTAGAGGGGGTACACTTTGACTAAAAGCCTGTTCATGTGTTACATAAGGTGATGATGATGCTGCAGTTACTCCAGATGATGAAGATGATGATGATGATGACGATGATGGTGAAGCTGAATGTAGACCTCTTGGTGGTAATATTTCTGATCTATTTGGAGGCTCTGAATGTGTTTCAGGTAAGCTTTGTGAAAAGGGTTGATGTGCTCCTAGAGCAGAATAGTCGTATATTTCCTCGTATTCATTCTCCACTGATCCATCGATGTTTCTATTAGGTAGAAGCATACTCTCCGAAAAGTCTGCTCTTCTATCACTGTTGTCTTCAAGAACCACGGGCTTTAACGTAAAATTTTTAACGTCATCTTTGATTTGGCTATACTTGACATACATCACGAAAAAGATAAAAATGACAATGATACAGAAGATAAAAGATGCTATCAGTGTTATGCCAAAAACGAGAATCGAGTTGAACTGATTTGGCGGCGCCGAGTTCTTCTCTTTCAACTGTGTCGTGGGCGGGGAGAGGTAGCGAGTGGTAACATTTTCAGCCACTTTTTGTGACCTGGCACTTTCAATGAGCCGCTGATGAAACTTCCGCTCGACTAGATCTGTCCGATTGAAGTAGTACCGCTGAATGTGCGTTCCATGGCGGTTGCTCAGTGTTAGCGTAAAGTTGACGTAACGTTTAAATTTTGGCAACTTTTGTTTCTCCGAAGCAGTCGACCAGTCGCAACTGGTCCTCTCCTCCTCTTCCGCTGAATCGTAGCGACAGTAGAAGCGCTCCCCGGCGTCAGTGGTTCCAATTAATTTGTAGGTAAGTGAGGGGTTCCGACTGAAGGAGCAGGTGAGGTGATCTCGTAAAGAGAGGCAGGAAAAGTCCTGGACCGGAAAGGAGGATGGAAGATCTGGCAAAACAAAAGGTCATTTTACTCAATCCTAATCACATTGACCATCACACTTACACTCCACCTTGACGTCGCTGATGCACACAAAGCTCTGATTGACCAAGCACCGGTAGTCCCCTGCATCTCTAACTGTCGCCCCAGGCACGTACAGCTGAGCCCTGGTGTCGTCAAGTATCTTCACGTACTTCATATCCACCGGCTCGTAGGTTTTAGTGAAGCTGATCATTGAAGAGTTGATCCTCCCCTTTAGGTCAGGATTGAGGCTGCAAGTGAGCAACAGTGTTTGCCCCTCGGCAATGACGACATTTCGCGGCGTGGTGTCGCCGAAATCAGTCAATCCACTGCAGTACGTTTTTTGATAGGAAAGTTTGAAGAAAAACGCCGATAAGATGGCAAGAATTTGGGTCAAAGTTATAGTGAGCTGTTGCGCCATTCTCAGAAGTAAAGTTGTAATGAATAACGTTCTCTGAGAAACGAAACGAAGAAGACGGCAATGTGTTCACATGACTGCCTGAGAGAATGCTGTTTGCTGGGAGAAAAGGTCGATGGCGGCAAAGAAAAGGCAGAGCAAGGCAAGGCAAATGTGTGTGTGCAAATGAGATTGTTTACCTGAGTTTGAGTAAACAAAGCTGGGTTTAGGTTTTTTGCTATTATCCTTCAAAGGAGAGCTAACCTAACCAGCTTGCATCAGCAGCATTCTCAACTCACTCACTCACTCATTTCTCTTTCTCACAGTATCAAAAAAGAAGGCAACGGCTTGGCGTAATCGAAAATATCAACTGCCAAGACTACAACGGTTGTGTTTATCTTACTGGCGTGGCTTACAACTACTGGGTGACTCATAGCTATAGAAGCAGTGGAAAGAAAGATGGGTGTGGGAAGCGGTGTTGATTCACTATAATTTTTGTACATTACTAACTACCATCTTATATACAAACCACCTGATAACGGCAGCAGCATTTCTATGGAAATGATATGGTTAAATTTTAAAATTACTGCGTAAGTAAGTGTGATTTTTAAAAAATTTGTTTAGAAACTGTTTTGCAATTTTTTACTATGAAGTATAAGTTTTCAGTATAAAAAAGTGCCGCATACTTATTGTGAAATCTAAAGCCTTTTCCCACAACTAGGTTGTCGTAAATCCTGATATAAAAATAAATACGATTAGTTGATTTTAACAACATCTTTTTTACTAGTTACTAAGTAATCTGCTGACACTGCTGTTTAATTAAAAATACGTGGTAAGTACTTAACATACAACTAAAAAAATTACTTTGATAGCCTAACAGTAATTTACAATGAAAAAAGTAGTTTATTGGTTAAAACAATGCTTTTAATTAAAATTTAAACCACGATTCAACGGCCTCCTTAAACCTCCTTCGTTTTTCATCATTTTTGCCACTTGATTTACGGTCCCACTTTTTCTCGCTTAAACTGATCACCTTCTTTGATTTGCTTGGCTTCTTCTCACCACCACAAGGACGCTCATTGCAAGTCCGTCGACGAATACGCTCACCTAGACAGTAGCGACCGCCGTTTTTCGGTCTTTTGAAAAAGAAAAGAAGGTTATTTGTGTTTTTGTTCTATTTGATTGGAAACTTACTTAGGATCATTGCACTTTCTCTTTGACTCCTGCCACCCGGTGCCGCAGTCTGTCGAGCACGGTCCCCACGGTCCCCAACTTCCCCACCGTCCATCGACCACCTTCATGGAGTCGGCAATGCTGACACACTGTCCCTGGTAGCACCATTTGCCACCCCCACCTCCACACCTCGTTCCATCCGCCCAGGGACTGTTGTCAGAGAGGCAACCCTTCGAGTGGCTGCACCACAACCGCGAGCAGACGTCAATTTTTGCGCAGGCGACGGAGCTCTTCTCAAAGCGCAGCGAGCACTGCTTGTCGACGCTGTAGAAGCGACCGGCAAAGCGGTGACTGGGGTCGGCCTGGTCAGGATGGGCCTGATCCTCCAGCAGGCACTTTCCAGCTTCACTAGATAACACAAAAACAGGTGATAACCATTGCGGACAGCAACTTTTTCAAAGTCTGAACATACTTTAAGTGCTTGGTGATAAAGTGCCGCGAACAGGCGCTCCACGCCCAGACCTTGTTGATGCTCGTCTGCACTGAGGCCATAATATTCGCCAGCTTGGACTTCTCAAACTTCGGTTTCCGCTTCTTCTTCTGCTCAAAGTACCGATTACAGTGCTCCTGGTCGTCATGGGGAACGCCCAGCACGTGCCCCAGCTCGTGAGCGATGGTAAAGCTGGCAGAGAGGCCGATGTCCTCTACTATAAAACAGGAGTTCTCCGGATTGCAAATCTGCCCCACATTGGCCAGGCCGACCATTGAACACGGTTTCAGCTTGCCGCAGAGTTTCCGCCTAGTGAGGAACATCGCCGTGTCGTGGTGGTCGAGGCTCTTATCTGAGGGGTGATTCTGCAGCGCCTGCCACCGACAGAATGACCGCAGGAGAAGGTGCGGCGTGTCGTAGACGATGTCCTCCTCGTTGGTGATGGTCGTCACGCCGACCAGTTTGATGTTAATCGAGTGGCCGACAGTGTAGTGGCGGAAGATGTGCGACACCATGGCGATCTGCGACATGACGTATCGCTCCAGGCCGTCCTTGTGATAGTCAAACATAGAGGCGTCCAGGACGACCAGCAGCTCAATGTGCCGCTCGATGGAGGTTTTCCGCTTTCGGCGCACATGAAGGTGATTGAGATGAGTGAACGATGAGTTTAGAAAAAAGTCAGTCAAATGTGGCTCAGTTTCATTGATGGCTATGTTGGGAAAAAGTGGAGTTATTCTCTGAGTTGCTGATTGCTCTGTGGAATGATTTGCCCATGGTATTTGCACAATTTGCTGGCTGCAACCCAGAACAGGTGGCGGCGACAAGATGTTCTTCTTTACTGCAATTGAGCTTTGAAAAGCTTGTAATAAAAGTAAAAGAATGCATTTTAGAAACATTTTTAATTACTATGTGGTTTATTACAAAGCAAAGTCTCATCAGTTGTTTGTTTTTAGATGACATAATATTAAGTATACCCAGCATTCAACGTTTTTAACTTTTTGCTACCGGATGCAGCAATAATAATAGCGTGCACAGTCGTCACTGGACAAATTCAAGCAATGTGCCAGGAAACGAGGGGGCTCTTATCATATTCAATTTCTGACAAATTTGTTAAGCTTGATAAGTTGAATTCATCATTTTACAAAAAACTTCTTTTTAATTTAAACTTTTAACCGCCAATATATTTTTTTGTTTAATTACTGTTAGCTTGTCAGGAAAAATAAATTGCAAAAAACTTGAAACTGAGATGTGCACCAGCATGCATTAGCAGTAAAAGCCCAAAAATAAAACAAAAAAACTTTGAAATCACAATCAAATTCGGGCAATCTATCAAAGTTGATTTCTTTTAGACAAACTATTATCACTCTCAAGTGCACTCCAAACAGTAAACAGCACTTTATTACTAATCAGGCACTTCACCTAAATGCAGAGCTACATCTGAGAGGCCATCAGACAACCTCATTTCACCTCATTCTTCTCACTCATTTGGTGTAAACTAGTCATTAGAAAAGCTTTAAAATGTCTTTCAGCAGATCTCACATTCCCTACCACCGACTCACTGTAGACCGAGTTCAGGCGTCCAGTGCAATTACTGCTTTAAAAACGATTCCTATTTTGCTTCTCATTTTCATCAACTTTTACCTGCACTACCTTCGGATTCACGATTTTGACCGACCTTTACAAAGACAAAAGTCTCAAGCTCAACCTCTAGAAAATGTCAAGTATTTCCAGCTTGAAAATAAATTTCAGTTTAAAGTAGTGCATCCATTCAGAAAGTATTTAAGTAAACTGGAAGACACAATTACCTTTATGCGGCCTCCCTCAAAACCACCTAAACCTCTATCTCAAATTCTTGCCAGTCTTCCTGTACACCCAAGAGAACTAAACCAAAGTGAAGTTGATCATTTGGCCGAGCATGAATCCAATCTACCTTTATCCTATTACCATCACTGGCAATCTATTCCCTCCTCAAACCCCCTTCAGTATTTTCCAAAACTTGGCTACTGTCACAAAGTGCAGCTGCCTGATCCGCTCAGTCTCCGCCAAAACAACCTCTACTGGCAAATATTGAACGCCAAAAACCAACAGCACCACAAAGTAAACATCTGGCTGTTGAATGCGTACTACGACAAGAGGGTGACCGAGTCGCCGGCTGTCAAGATTGTCGCATCGGTTGATGCCTACAGGGAGAAGATTAAATGGTGGTAAGTAGTAGAATGTTAACAAAAAGTTTATTTAAAATTTTAGCAACTTATTCTTAGGTGTCTGCTCTGGTTTTCCGATCACAAATCGCCGTTTTTGGTTAAATCAGCTGAGTACTTTGTCCTCATGTCTGATGCTCCGGGTGCCTACCACACCGCCCTGATCACCTGCCCAGTTCCCTCCTCTCACCACGGTGACATACCAAAAGCCGTTTCCCTGCAAGCCTACGGCCACTGTGACTACGTTGAACAGGAGCCAAGTAATGTGCTACGGGTCATTTACAAGCAAAAGTTGAACAGTTCTAAAAACTCAATTGGAATTTGCATTAAATCGCTGAAATTGAAAACGTATGATGTGAGTGTCCGATTGGTTGAATGGCTGGAAATGGTGAGACTTTTTGGCGCTGAAAAGGTTTACTTTTATGGAGTTCCAGATAACATTCAGAAAATTCTCGAGCACTACTCTGCTGAGGTTTGTATCAATTTAGTAAGTTTTTAATTTCTAACCCAGTTCTAATTAATTTTTAGGGCCTTGTCGAGTGGCGTCCTCTGACTCTTCCCGGCAGCCAGCCAAACGTTCCCTCACTGTACAACCTCTATGCATTTAAACGAGGACAGCTCTTTTGGCCTCAGGAGCTGTTTGAACTGAATGACTGCTTCTACCGAAACATGTACCAACACGAGTACCTGATCGTAAAGGACATTGATGAGGTGGTAGTGCCACAGAGTAGGGCCAACAACTGGCAGGAAATGCTCAGAAATGTCGAGGTAAAGATTCTAAATGATTTTTTACTGTAGTCACTTAATAACAACGTTTTCCAATTTCAGTTCAATATGCCCTCCTTCCAAGCCCGCACCACCGCCTTCTACGTCGCCCGGCACGCCCACGTCTGTGAGGTGTTCACCGAAAACCAGTACTCTAACCATCAGCCCATTCCCTCGTACCTCTACAGCATGAGGCACACCTCTCGCAGTCAGCTGTACTCCACTTCGCAGAACATCAAGTCCTTTCTCAAGACAAGCCTAGTGACGGCAGTGCACAACCACCGCCCACTGCGGTGCATCATTCCGCCGGAAAGGAGGGGCAAAGCAAAGAAGTACAGCTACTGTCAAGGCGTTCCACTGGATGAGGAAACCGCAGTGCTGATGCACTACCGCCGAAATCAGTCTGCCTCTACACATGTCTACCGAAATGACGACTGCAAGGTGAGGGATCGAAGTGTCTGGAGGTGGGCGGTTCCGCTGAAGAAGGCAGTCAGAGAGAAGTTGAGGCAGCTTTGGGAAAAATAAACTAAACATCATCATTTTATTTCATACAACTTTTAATGAAAAAAATGCATCACCACTTGAAGAAAGATCCATCAATGTGCAAAACAACAAAAAACTGTAATTTCCATTTTTTAGTAATATTGAAAAGATGAAAATAGGCTTTCTCTAACCGCTTTATCTGTCACGTAGCTCGAGTGAAGTAAGTACTTTTCAGAAAGCGTTTGACAGTAGGGACATCGTATTAGGCATTCATAGCTCGGGCCCGGTCCTTCTTTTATCCACGTTTCAAGGCACTCACCGCAGAACACATGAGAACAGTTTTCTAGCATTCCATAACGAGAGTGCTCCAGTTGACGGTCAATCAGTTTGGCGGCGGTCACTTCCAGACAGATGCTGCAGACGTCTTGCAGTGAGTTTGCTGGGTAAGTGCGTGGCTGAACAGACCATTTCTTGATTGCTGCATCGTAGAGGTACTGGTGCTGTGGTTTGATGTTCATGGGAATTTTCATTGTTGATGCTGCTGTTGGCTGAAGTAAGTTTGAAAATGAAAATGTTTGTTTTGATCAACCAAAAGATCTTTTGCTCAATCAGCAGCCAGTTGACTCAATGTCAGTTGAACAGCTGTAAAGTTCAAAATATAAATTTTCAAGTTTTCCCTGTCAGCTCATTGGCCAAAAAGAATTAGCGATAACAAATAAAATAAAAATCCACTTTTATTGTGCATCATTTGGACAATTTTTAATTTTCTAATCATCAGTAGAGCATAAAAAAATATATAAAATGAAAATTCTAATATCAAATATCGGCAAAATTTTTTTGGAGTTGTGTAAAAGCAAAGCTGCTGAATATAAAGAATTTATAGCATGCAAGTTGTAGCTGCGTTATAGTAAATTCATGGGGCAGACTTCAGTTTGGACGCCACTGAGGAGCAAATGCTTCCTCGGAGCAGTTTTTGGGCGGTTCACCTTGAGAGAGCCCATTCTCAAATGTTGAAGGTTGAAATCTCGATGGAAAAAGCTGCTGCTGTTGCTGCTGAGGCGGACGAGGGTAGGGATCATAGCGGTGTTTGGGCGCAGTCAGCGTGGTGTAGGTTTTCAAATCATCACTCGACCACGATTCATCGGAAAACGATGTCGGTGTCGTGTAGATCGCCTGGCGCTCCTCAGTACTCGGCGGAGTGTACGGAGGACTGATCATCACCGAGGAGGAGTTTGTAATGAATGATGAAGGATATCCGAAGTTGCACTCGGTGCTTCGGTACCACTCCAGGAACCAGGCGATTTGATTGAGAATTTCAGCGTTGGACGTTAGCGGCCGGCCCAGTCTCGAGGTGAAGTTTGCCGGCAGCATCTGGCCAAGCATTTGAATCTGCTCATTTAGCAAACTGCTGCTGTGCGATTGAGACTCGACTTGAGTGACGGTAAACGGGACCGGACACTCCTTGACCATGCTCCGCTTATCACTGACCAGCTTCACTTTCAAGGGGCCAGGCGGCAGTTCACCTGGTACGACCACTTTGAGGGCGTGAGGCAGCAGCAGGGCGGGCTTCACGGGAACATTTCCGATGAGAATGTAATCAAAGTTGGCTGTAAAGTTCTCTCCCAGCAGGATCAGTTCACTGCCGGCAGTTCCTTTTAGGGGACTGAGAGAGAAGATAGCAGGCTCAGGGTTGTTTTCTTTGCATTCTTCTGCTCCTCTTTTGGGACTTTTGTTCAGAGGCGACTTTCCCGAAGTTTCACCGACTCTTCCGTACTTGGAGCTGTTGTGGACGAAAAACTCCGCTGAGTAGCCCAGAATGCACCTGTCTGCACCTTGAACCTGCACTTGGAACTTTCGCTGGATGCACGACCTTGGCCGTCCCGCTTTGCCGGTATGTGCGCCATTTTGGTTGCAGCGCAGGAAGAACTTCAGCACCGTTCCATGCTGCTCCAGAAGGGGATTCGCCGGTGCCCCCTTTCGATTGCCGCAACTTTTGCCCTCTGCACAGCGAGCACAGGTGGAGTGGTGCGTCAGGAGGACCCGGCGAAAGTCCGGATTCTTATCGGTGCCCTCAAAGGCGACCAGCTGTTTGTTTAAGGAGTCCACCACGCGGAGAAAGAGCGGGAAGGTGCCGATCACGCCACCTTGCGCAGATTTGAGCAGCAGTTTGTAGGAGGTGCCATTTAGAAATAAATCTCCCTCACCCCTTCCTATGTCCTCGATGAAGTCGATAAACTTGGCACTCTTCACGGTAACGGGCTGGTGATCACGGTCGAGCAGGCTCAGAGAGAAGGAGAAAAAGTTTGACTTGCGCAAGTTGTCAGGTGGCTGCTGAAGGAAGCGAACACCAACAATTGAAGAAGCAGGCAGCTGATTCGAAGATGACCGAAGATGATGCAATTCGCTGGCATTGGAGTTCGATGATGGTGATGGTGATGGTGATGATTGTGTAGATGGAGGAAAGGCCAACGATGGTTCAGGATTCACTTCCGAGTTTACACCTTCTTTCGCCATTTTGAGATCAGTTCTAAGATGAGGGGAAATGTTGAGTTTGAAAGTGCAGCAGCAGCAGTTCTCTGATCAGCTCGAACGAAATGACAATAACTGCGACATAATGACACTTGCTCAGAGGGCAGTGACAGTGCCGCTGTTGCCGCTGCTATTGTCACCGCCACTGCCCTACTCTGAGCACACTATCTGCTGCACAGAATCAGAGGTGACTCAAGGTGGGTCAAAAGATAGCGGCAGTTGTTTGCAGTTATCTACAGAGAATACCAGAAGTCTCAGAGGAGACATTTTTGCTGTTTCAGCAAAACAATCTATTACGGCAATATAACAGTAAAGGGTACAAGAGAGTAAGTGTGTGTTCTTCATTCCGAATCATCATCATCATCGGGAAAGGCTTGAATTGGCAAATTACGCTTGCAGTCCTGATCAACTATGAGCATGATCGCCTGATAAGCTTCGAAAATTTGCTCGTCACTGCCGATGATTTCAATAGTTTTGAACTTTGACTGTCTCAAGTCAAACTCGCCAATGACCAACTTGGCACCTGACTCGTGCTCAATTGCGTCCCTATTGATCAACCTGATAAGATTAGAGGGCACTTCTAAAACCTGAAATCGGTTTGACTTGCTGGCCTCGATTAGATCGTCTACTGCTTGGCAGACTTTGAGCACATCGTCGCGATAGCCTGAAATGGGAAAATGAAGCAAAAGTTAGGTCGTTACAAATTCCCAAACTATTATCTTCTCAAACTGTTACCTTCAAACTGAACGTATTTGTAGTAGCTGTTCACCGTTTCAGGTATCAGTGGCTGATCGTGGTCGTGATTAATGTGCAGCAGTGGTACGCTCTGCACACTAACCAGCGAGGAGAGTTCATCCAGTACGGTTCGAAATCCCCGACACTGCTCGTAAATCAGTATGGGCACCTCCTTCAGCACCTTGATCACCGGCTGCTCAACCTCATTTCCCGCCTCATCAGTCTCCAGTCCAAGTGGCTTCTTCTTCTTAAAGACGTACTCGGTACCTTTTGAGGTGCTGGGGCTTGAAGTCATGAGATAGTACAGAGATCCGGCGGCAATGGCAAAGGAGGCGCCGAGGCCAATCAGCAGGGCAAGTTGTTTGCTTGACGAGAAAATGCTGGACATCTTTGATCCAAAGATTCTTTGGATAATCTCACTGGTGGACAAAAGGAAGGAAGGCAATTTCTAAACACTGCAGCGTGTCATCATAACAAGACGGCGAAAGCGATAAGGGCGGAGAAGGGCGCTGCAATCGAAGATTGGCTAAAGTATCGATAAAAAGTTTCAAGCGTTTTATTCAGTAATTCAGGAGTCCGATTGGTATATCAGTTGTCACCACGAGTTTTGTGTAGCATGTAGTAAGCGGAAAGGTAAAATAGAAAATAAAAATTTACGTTTTAATGAAAAGCATAAACTACAATGTCACACAGGGCGTTGATCTTCAATTTAACGTGATGGTGAATGGGTGTGAAAAGATCACTCTTAATATAAAAATTGCTGTTTAGCTTAAAATCATATTTAAAAAGTATAAAATGATCTTCATTCTTTACTCTTCCTTCTTTTCAGTGGGCACCTTCTTCAGGAAAGGAACTCTAAAAAAGAAGGGAAAAATGAGTCATCAGTAAAGGCTTGACCTTAGCAAAAGTGATCAAAACACGTACTTGTCACTGATCTCCGAGATCTTGCTGCTCACCAGATCCAGGTACTGGTCAATCTGAGCCTTGTTCTGCTCGTAGACAATTGGAAGGGAGAAGGCACCGAGGTACGCCAACAGAATCAAGGTAAGGCCATTGAAACAGGCGCCAATGTAGGTGAGAGCCCAGAAGATGAGAAGATACTGGTGAAGAGTAAATCAAGAGTTAGTAAAAAGTTTAAACTTCTCTATGCAGCTGGACAATACCTTCAGTGAATCGACCAGGTCCTCAACGAGAAGAACACTTCGCATTCGGTTAATGAAGCAGGTACCGTGAGCAACAACTGAATCTACAATCTCGTGAATTCGTTCTTGGGGCGGGGCAATTTCGATTTCAAGATACTCTCTGAGGAATAGAAAAAAGGACAAATTAACAACGGTTAACACTAAAGATTGCGTGGTACTCACTTGAAGGGATGTCCCTCATTGGTCTTGTTAACGGCTTGCATGACATTCTTGTAAATGCGGAAGGAAAGGGTGCCCAGAAGGGTGAAGAGAAGCGTGTACGCAACCACCGAGATGACCGAGAAGATGGACAGCGAAAAGAGAATGACCAGGCCGGCGCCAAAAACGACGCCCGAGTTCTTCACATCACGCCAGTAGACGAGTTCAGCAACTGAAAAACAAAGAAACAGTGAATAAGTACCTCTGCCTCTAAAACGATAGTGCTAATTATAAAAGTTGTAACCATTGCGATCACTTATTGAACCGGAAAGTATAAAGCATAAAAACTATTAAATTCTGCCATTTCCGCTCTCACGGAAAATCTGGTTGCTAAGAGAGCAATTGGTGGGAGTGGTTTATGATCACGATGGCTAAAATTAGTAGAGAGAAAATGCTGCTGGTTGCTCTTCCAGTCACTATGAAAAAGCAGTGTGTGCAAGCGATGGTGAAATCGACAGTCGAAAATGTGTGCCAGAACAGGATGCGCGCCCGCCAATAATCAATTGTGCTATTTTTAGTCGGCAGTTCTGCCAAGTGGGCAAAATCTTCAAAGCTTCATCTGGTCAGAGATAGCAGCAGCATGATCAGTGCAAAGCAGAGCAAAACAAACAGTGAAAGAGAGCAAAGGGAAGAAAAAAAAGAAGCCAACTGAAAAGAGAGTATAAGCTCAGTGTTGGCCAAGTTGGTCAGTCAGTCAGGTCACAAGTGTGACCTCCAAACGAGTGAGTGGTGTCATGAGGAAGCAACAGCACAGCACCGCACAGCAACACAGATAAAAGGAGTGGTGATATCAGCGATGTGCACACTCACTCAGCAGCACAGTAGTACCTGTTTAGGGTTAAGAAAAAGTGCACAGCCAGCAATATGAAGTGGCAGACAATGATAAGAGGGCTCGCTGATTAATGATGGCGATGATGCGCTGTCCAGACAAGAGACAAAAGCGAGCGTAAAGTGTGTGTGCTGAGAGGGTACGTGGCAGGCGTCAAGTGGTGACAATGTGGCAGCAGCAGCTCTCTCTTTAGCACATCGAACTCAGCGCGTATAGCAGCAGCAGTGACCGAGTATCATCATCGGCATCATCAGTTATCACGTCAGCAACGTGTGCAGTAGCCACATGCGGCACACATCGAAGCCACATCAGCTTGCAGCCTTTTCGTTTCTAAATAGGCTACGTGTCTTCTTCTCCTGAGCAAAAGGAAAAAAGGAATACAATCCAGTGTTGCAATGGCCAACACTTTGCACTAGTTGGCTAACACTGGTGTAACGCTTGGCAACAATCGCCACACAAAGAAAGAGATTTTTGTGACCGCTGGACAATGTGAGAACAAGGTGGTAATACCAAAGACGCAAAAATTGGCAGTAAATGAGGCCTGACGGGACTAGCTCTCGCTAACAAGATTCTTTACGCCACTGTTATTTATAAATGGGAGCAGCAGCAGAAACACTAACTGTATCTGACTGCTCCTGTTTACACGTGGAAGGGAATGTGCAAGCCTGAAGAAAGAAGGAGAGTGTGGGCGTAAGTGAGTGTCTGTCATAACGCCAAAAGGCAATGAATGAATGTCTATGGAAGAAAGCGGTGTGTGCCTAAACTTAGCTGCACACAAAGCAGGCGTCTGTGCGCCAACAGGGCGTCTGTGAGTTGGCGATTCAACCAACGACCATCTTTTATTCTATTGTTCAGCAGACGTGTCAAGCAGTCTCTGCAGACGATCAAGCAACTCTTCCTACATGCGATCTAAACTTGGTGCATAAATTGCTCGGGCCGATTTGGGCTATTCTGCCCAAGCAAAAGCTCAAACTGTAAAGTGTACAAACTACTACTACGAGCACTACTGGTCAACTCACCGTTGGGTCCAAGAACCGTTTCAATGTATTCCTTAACTTGGTCTAGATTATAGGCGATAGAAACACGGCGATAGTGGTTTAGAAGAAGCCAGAAAGTGTGTTAGTGAAGAAAGAATGCAGGAGTGGTTGGGAAAGCCAGTGGTGAATTGCAAAATGGAAATTGACAAATAACCAGATTTCAACAGCGATGAATCACACATTTCAGGTGGTCGACAAGGAAAAGGCAGACAAAACAAAACAAACAAAATGTTAGTTCAACTGGTGGCAGCGACCTACGAGGAAAGGGAGGAAAAAGGGCCAAGAAGGAACACCAGACCAGGATGTGCAACCTGCACACATGTAAAGCAAGCTCAAACAACTACGACTAAAGGAAGATTTTGAAAACAAGCCCAAGCATTGCAAGTACGACTAAGGACCAACTAAACAAAAGGTTCACCAAAAAGGGAAAGAAAGAAAGGCGAATAAAGAACTGAACCGGTGGTGGGAAACGAGCAACAGGGTAGAGAGCAAGAAAAACAAAAAAGTGACACGTAGGAGGGTAGAGTGTGCAGAGGAGCTGACGATGGATAAGTGCGCAGGACAGGTGGGTAAAAGACAACAGCATTTTGAACAACATAGGAAGAGACTTACCGGGGCCAGAGCTTTCCGCCTCATCATTGGAGTTCTCTCGACGGTACGACTGGTTTTTGCGTCCCATGGTGGTGGTGGTGGTGGCGGTGGTGGTGTCTGTTTTGGTGGTGGCGGCGGCAGCGGTGCTCAGTGGCGCGCTAGCAGTGTCCGGTGGTGATGCTGATGACGACTGACTGAAGCTGACTGGCGACGGCGACGGCAGCGGCTGTTGCTGCTGCTCCTGCAGACGAGTATTTGGCGACTCGGTGGCCGACGCCGACGCCGCTGTTTCCACTGCCTCTGCCTGTGTCTCTGTCAGCGAAGAGTCCTGCTGCTGCTGCTGCTGCTTCGCCACCACCACTGGAGGAGTATTATCGGCGGCTGCCAAGTGGTCGTCGGTGTCTCGATCGTTAGCCGAGAGCAGCAGCGGCTCTTCTTCCTTAGCTTCTTCTTCGGCTACTACTGCAGCAGCAGCAACTTCTTTAGCTACAGCGGGAGCTGCAACTTCTTCGACTACTGGAGCGGGAGCGGCAACTTCTTCAGCTACTGAAGCTGGAGCAGCAACTTCTTCGACTGCAACTGGAGCAGCAACTTCTTCGGTGGTGGTGATGGCGGCCTCAAATGTCGGAACTGTGGAGTCATCTCCGCCTGAACCTTCATTTGTGTTGCCCACATCGGGAACCACTGTGCTTGCCACTTGATCACCACTACCAGTCAAAATGTCTGCCGAAATTGGTTGTGGTGATGGTGGTGGTGATGGCGATGGTAAGGAGTCCTCCTCTTTGGTGGGCGGCGGCAGAACAACCTCTTCTGGTTTGGAAAGCTCAAATGCCACCACACTTGGAGCAGTGACCACTTCCTCCTTGTAGTCGCTAGAGCTCCAGTTCAAGTCGCTCTTATCGTTGTTCTGGCTCTTATTATTGCCAGAGCCAATGTTTTCGTCCTCCACGAAGGTCTCCTCGGGCAAGTCGGATAACAGGCTGTCAATGCAAGAAGTGTTCTCCACGCAGGTAATGTTGGCCAGGCTTTCATTTGCAAGAGACGAGCTTGAAGACTTGGCGAACTGCAGTTCGGCGGCTGTAATTGTTGGCTGGCTGTGCGTTTCAAATGTGCTCCAATCGTCGCCATTTGTTGTTGTCGAGGTGATCGCAGACAGTTCAGCGTCAGCAGCATCACCATTAGTAGTCGCGGTGATGATCGAAGAATCTTTAGCAGTCACCGGTGCGTCTGTGTTGACAGTTGGAGGAGGAGGAGGAGGGTTGAGATCAAAGTCCAGGTCAACGAAGTTCTGACTGGAGGGCTGGCCGATGACGAACAGGTCAGGGTTTGCCATGTCGAGAACGCTGGTCTCCGACGGCTCTGGTGGTGCTGGGGCAGCGTCAGCTTTAGCTACTTCTGTTTGCTTCGTCGGTTGTTGTTGTTGCTGCTGATCATGATGGTCGCCCCCAACGTCAACTTTGAACGTGGTGAGGTCGGCCAGATCGAGGTCGTACTTGGTTTGATCATTCGCCACAAAGGTCGGCAGATCGTCTAGGAGCTTGGGCTGTTGCTCCTGTTGATTCTCCATCTCTCGTTAAGGCACAGTCTAAAACGAAAAAGGAGAAAGAGAAAGGGAAGAATTTAGCCCATATTCATATTCACCAAAGTGACTAGCACTACTGACCGAGAAGAAGAAGAAAGCGAAGAACTACGTCAGCGATGGAGAAGATTGGGCGACGGTTTTAGCTGTTGTTGGAATGGAGCAACGTCTGGCGTGACGGCAAGTAGTGCAATGCCGAAGTGAAATACCGCAGCAGCAGTTTCTATATACGACGACGAGAGGTGCGACAGTGAGTGCAGCAAGTGAAGCATTCGAGAGTGCCGACGATTACGCCAGTGACTGCGCCGCTGCTGCTACTTCCAGTGCCAGTGCTGCCAATGCAGAAACAATCGCAGCTTTTTTTCTGAATCGATTCGATGAGTCATTGGCAGCGGCGCCACTTCCACTTCTGCTACTGCCGCTGCTTTTGTTGTCTGCTGAGGGGGCGGACGCCAGGAGGCAGGAAAGAGGTGGTCGCCAGATAGTGAAGCTCAGAAAGAAGTAGTCGCCGACTTGTTAGCAGTGAGCCACGCCTAGGGAGAAAGAGAAAGAAGGAGGGGGGGGGAGAATATTCCCCGGAGAAATCTGCTTTTGCTCAGTCTACGATGTACTGGTCTGGCAGTGGTCACCAGCAGCAGTTGACCCACGAGTACATTTGAATTTGATGGTTAATCTGTGACAGTGCTCTGAGTACTCAAATGTTTGCTCGCAGGCTGAAAAATGAGCAAAGCACTTTAGTCAGTGACACTGCCTGGCTGCCTGGCTTACGACCGACAATGGCTCACACTGACTGACTGGCTGGCACTCTGTTTGGCTTCAGCAGCTGCTCCCTCAGCACCTGATTCGATATCCAGTACCACCAGCACCACCACTTTTTCTTCACTAATGGACTTGCTGCTGCTGCTGATGTTGGCGAGACAGCAGCGGCGAAGCGTGGCCTGTATTCTGCGGCAGACTGTGTCCAGTTCACTTTTCTCCCCCCCCCCTTTCCCGTGCTCCCCCAGCAGCCTGCACATTTGCCTGTCATCATTATTTGCCCGTACATTGCCATTGTCATGGTCGCAGACTAGATTGACTGAATTGTCTGTCTACTAGTGTCGAAGAGTAGTAGACACTGTCAGAGTCAGACTAATCACACACTCCTTTTCTAGCAAGCTGAGTCAGCATTGCACCAGCAACTTCAGTCTGCAGCACCCAGGCATTCACAATGGCGCGGTACATGCACTTTGCGGTAATGACACTGACTGAACTCGCTCACTCACGAACAAATGAGAGGAGTGTGTCCTGTTCTGTTCTTAGTGGCAATTAAGATAGCGTCGTTGCTGGTTAATTGCTGGTCGTTTTGCTGGTCGTTTATTTAAATCGGGGTTTCTTTCACTGCCATTATTGCCACCGAGTTATGTTTGCAACAAGTAATGCGAGTGCAAAACAGCGGAAACCAGGAGGCAAATGAGCAGAGTGCTTATCACTTGCAAACAACGGTAATCAAATATCGCTATTTTCATCAACTAAAGCTGAACTGATTTAGTTTTGATTTACTGCACATCAGACAAGCACAAAAGAGATGACCTTGTTTAAAATGTGTGTTGTTGACATTTTACTAATGCACAAAGATGCAAATTAGAGCACAAAGCTGTCATCCACAACTGTGACAACAGCATAAACTACTGCTTCTTGCACTCGCGTCACAACCTGAGCTTGATTGACAGTGGTGCAATGTGTGTATCTGAAGATAATGCAAACAACACCACAACCACCAAAACCTAATAAATAAATCACATAATCTGTGCAAAACCAGAAATAGAAAAACAGGGTTGAAAACTTTGGATAATAATGGTAAACCGGCGACACAACTTGGTGTCAGCTGACACTGACAGGAATCAAAGCAACACGCAAAGCGCAGATCAAACAAGTGTCAAAATACCTCCTTTTCTCTGCAACCTGTTTATTGTTACGTGACCCTGACGCCACATATCACTGTCAAGTTATTGTTGTATTTTGCATTGTAGTCCACCAGAATTGAGCTTGGCCGTCACATTTTGCTAGTTTGCTGCTGGTTTGACCTAAGAGAGCAAAAAGAATAATCTAGTTTTGAATTTTTTTTGTAAACTGGAAATCATCTTGCTGAAGCAAAACCGGTGTTTTTCGGGAACACAAAAACAGACAAAAAGTTACGTAACGGAAAAATCAGAAACAGCCTTTACAATGCGTTTATGCCACCACCTTGTGTCACAAAAACAAGCTACACTAGTTTTTGCGATTGCTGGAAATATGATTCGAAAAAAGAATTAACAAATCGAATTCTTTTCCTCACTGTACTTATAAAACGAAATCTCAGTGCTCATCTGAAATGTAGTACACACAACTTTTGTTTTACAATGATTCAGCTTACGATGATCATCTCTTTCGTTTTGACTCTTCTTCACCCACTTCTGCAGCCTCTTGAGGCCACTTTGACGTAGGTTTTGGTATTTTTATGATTTTAAAAGCACCAGCTGATCTTTTTTTGCTTTCACAGACGAAGCTGCCTACACATCGACCAGGACTACGCCTGGGGCAATCTGGAGGAGGTGGTCCGCCTGGGTGGCCCTTCCCAGGCGACCCTCCTCTACGGGAACAACCACCAGATGTACTGCATCTCGGCGATTGACCCGCTGACGATGCAGGCGCAGAATCTGGAGGACGAAAGTCAGACATCGCTGGCGAACAAGACCTGCCACGCGCTGATCAAGGAGTTCTCCAACCTCCTCCAGGAGCGAGCCATCCAACCGGGCGACCTGAAGTTCATTATCCCCTTCGGCAGCCGACTCTACTACTTTAACAATAATCTCAGCGAGTCGACTAAAAAAGATTATTTTCACTTTGTAACACTAGTTTCCACTTCGCAGAAGCCTTTCAGTTCTACTCGATCAAGAGCATCTTCGACGTCAAGTTCAACCAGGACTTTGACATGCCGCAGATTCACAAGTGGATCAACAGCAAGCTGAACAACTACCAAAATGAGGCGGTGGTCTTCTTGCGCCGAGGCCGTGAGGTGCCCCAGTACCCGAGCCTCATAATCAGCACCGCGGAAAGCGGCCACCCTTCGACCTTCTACTACCACCAGACAGAGGAGAAGACGGGCGAGGGCGTCTTCCGCAAACTGGGCACCTCGCAGTTTCGCGTGAAGGCGATGTACGTGCAGAGCCGCAAGTACGAGCCGGTGAAGACGGCGCTCGCTTTCTTCGACGCCTACTACGGAACGGTGCGCTTCCGGTTGAACCAGAGCAAGGAGAGCAAGGAGGAGCTGGAGATTTTTCCGGTGCTGGTAATGAAAAAGAGGGAACATTTTGTAGATTTTACTGATATAATCTTTTAAAAATAGCCCGTTCAGGGCATCCTCGGCTGTCCGGTGCACCTCTGCTGGTGGCCCTACCTGGAGGACATCGTCTACCACGCTGGCGTCTACTACCTCTTCCAGGGCCAGTGGATGTTCGTTTTTGTGGAGGGCACGGCGGAGTTTGACCCGCTGAAGCCAGAGAACGCCATCAACCTGCACTCCTACAGCATCACCCAGACGATCTTCACCGCCTTCTACGACCCCTTCTCCCAACACCTCCGACTGGTCCATTACTGGGGCTCGCACATTCAGGGCTTCAATGCAAAGGGCGTCAATGTGACCTTGAGTAAGACTGCGAGCGGCTCGCAGAGCGCCACTGTCAAGCTGTTGGACGACAAGCGGCTGACCATTGACCTGGAGCGGCGTGACAAGGTGATCGCCTCGGTAGTCCTCAAGGGCGTGCTCTGGTTTTCGCTCTTCAAGGAGAAGCAGGAGGCTATTCAGGTAAAATCGAGAGTTTTACTGTACTAAACTTTTTAACATTACTTTTTATTTTTGCAACAGTTTCACGGCTTCACCTACGACAACGCCTCCGCCTCCTTCAAGCACACGATGACCATCGCAAAGACGCCCTTCCGCTCGATGGTGGCAATGTTCTACCACCCGCGCCTGGACCACCTCTTCATCGTCTCCGGCTTCTTCCTCTACCTCTTCCAGAAGGCGGACCTGAACACGGTGGAGCAGTCCTTCTGCTCGGTGACGCCCTTCTACCGTCTCTTCAACTGCTCCGGCTACCACGACCTGAAGCGGATGAACAGCAAGGAGCCGGTGATCAGCTCGCTGGCGGCCTTCACTGAGAACGCCAAGAAATACCACCACGGCGATCTCCTGCCTGGGCAGTGCAACTATTTCGAAGAGTTGAGGCTGACGGGGGCAAAGATTCACTTTCAGAAAAAGATTCCGGTCACCCCGAAGGTGAAGTGGTTCGAATCGAAGGTGGTGATTATCGGCGGAGCTGTAGTGGGCGGTGTTCTTTTTACCGTGGCCCTCTTCTTCGTCTGCTACTCACTGGCCACGCGGAATCGAAGTTTTAGCGGCGGTGGCGGCGGAAGGGGGCGAGGTCAGCAGCACCTCTCCCTCTCGCGGCTGAACAAGGAGAAGAAGCTGAAACAGTTCCTCAAGCAGCAGTGGTTTGCGGCCAAAGGCGGCGGCGGAAAGTCTTCTTCTTCAAGTGGCACAATGCAGCAGTTGAAGAGCACCAGCAGTGCGTCACTGTCCAACACCAGCAACAGTAGGCGGAAGCGAAATACGACGACGACCACAAAGACGACAAACGCTGCTAGGGGCACCAAGCGACGGTGAAGGAGGGGGCTAACACAACTACAAAGAAGTTTAAAACTGCGGCTGCTGTGTTGTCCTGTTAGCACTACTATTTCAACCACTACTTCAAGGAAAGAACTCATTACTTTCAGTGCATTAACATTAACTCATTCACTCAAGAGGTTTCTATCGGTCATTGGCCACTCTCCAACCAGTAGTCCAACGTTCACCAGTTATTTTGTTGTTGTGCGCTTTATTGGGCGGGGGCAATAATTTGATATAACCCTACAAGTGCAACTTCTTTTTCTCACTTCCTGGCAACGATACTTTCCCATATTTTTTTCGTCAGAGTAATGCTAATGAAAATCAATGACTTGATTTGCCACATGCTGAACGCTAAGAAAGTCGATACGATCTCTGATCGGATTCGAATTGAGTCAGTGCTCCGCCACTTGTCAATTGTCGCCAATGATGGGCAATGATTTATGGTGCAGTGCCCGCAGCTCATCACAAAAAAATAAAGAACATCATCGGCTAAGCAATCATCACCATCATCAGAGCAAGGCAGCCTTCAAAGTATGATGATTAGATTAACACACTGGCTGGATGGAACACTGATCGGCAGCACTTGATAGGAATGATGCTGAGTTTCTGAGCTGGTGCGAATACCCGCCAACAGTGGCCAGCAGCGTCGCCGTCGTACATCATCATCACCACCAGCGTACTCCGTCGAGACCTTCTACATCAGAGTAGCTGTGCGCCTGCGATCCTCTTCTCCAGGCGATTTGAGAAGGAGCGAGAGAGAGAGAGAGAGTGAGAGTGCAGTGAGCAAGTGCATCCAACCACAGTCAGCAGAGGAGAAGGAGAAGAAACGGCAACAGCAGCAGCAGCAACTCCGGCAGCAACACCACCACGGGCAACTCCACCACAGCGCCTGTGCACTGTGCTGCTGCAATTCCTGCGCTTGTGCACAGCAGCAGCAGCACCAGCACACGCAGTTTACACTGTAGCACCACCACCAACACCACCAACAGGAACACCAACAGCAGCAGCACCATCATCACCACCACCACCACTAGAACCACTGCCGTCGATCGATCCTGGATCAGCAGCAGCAGCTTACGCTTGTTGTCACTTCTTGCCAGGCAAGTAAACACAGTGCGCTTGTTAGCAGCAGTGCTCGTCGCCGTCAGAAAGCATCTCATCATATGTGATTCGCTGGGCTGTTGTCGTCGTCGCCTGTGGACCTGCCGAGTTTGACCTGCCTCGAGTTTGCCAATCTCTCATCTCTCATCAGGATCTGTTACCTCTCTCTCTCTCTCACTCTTCCCCAACGGCGTCGACCTTGGCGCACTTGTGACTCTGTCTGTCTGTTGCTCTGCTGTTGTCTTCTCTCAGCAGAAGAAGAAGTCCTCAGCCGCAGACTTGTGTATTCTTCAGGTGTGTTGCCCAGCCGTGCTGTACCACCACCATCATCGCATCACCGTCCGCTGTGACTCAGTCTGGGATGTAAACACAACCACACCAGCACAAGCGACGACGACATTTGGCAGCGAACCGGAGCAAGGCCATCCACCGAGTCGCGAAGCCGGTAACGACGAAGCACACTCTCTCATCACGTGCTCTCTTCCCAATATCAATCACAACCACCACCAGGAAACGAAGTGCAATTCACAACACATCACACATTTGCCTGACACCAACCTCTGCTCTACTTAGATGTGCCCCAACCCATCAGCTCTCACTACCTGTCGGATGATTGCAATCGGTGAGCGGTAAGCATCTCGAAGGCTCGAGAGTCTTTTCTTTTTCTTGATTACTTTTTCGTGTGAAGTTGTGCATTTGTGTAAATACAGCGGATAGTGCAGCGGGAGCATCAGCTGGAGACATGTTTTGTTTTGTTTGTTTGTTTGAAGTTCTTTCAAAGCTCCCCAGTGTGCTTGGGGCTATTTTTCGGTTTTGACAGTCTGATTTTCCTTTGCCATTGAGCAGATGACATCCTCTTCCTACAATGTCATTCCGCACAGCTCCTCTATTTGCGTTCAGCACTCAACAGCAGCACTAACTGCCTGGCTGAATGACTGACTTTTTGTAAGCTAATTAAGTTTTTTGGTTGTTGTTGTTGATGTTGTTGATACCTCAAACACTTTCGCTTCTTGAAACTGCTGCTGCACAGCCATCAACCAAACAACTGTGCTGTACCGTTGGGCTCTAATTTGCAACACTATCTCGCTGTAATTACCCACGCTAATTTCTTTTGAATAGCGACCGGGGTATATTACTGCTTTTTCTGAAACTCGGTGCTCTTCGCGATGCTTTAGCCTTGTCATGCAATTTACGTCAGCTATAATACAGTTTTGTGTTCCAATGAGATTCGTCATCGCCATAATAGCCTTTTTTATTTTAGCGAACAGTATTGACAGGAGCAGTATTCGTTTTGTTCAACTGTTTAAGTAGTGAATTAATAAAAGTACTTGTCCAATTTTGGAACCTACTTTGTTTTGCCCCTGTAAACTCTTCCTTAGTAGTCCTTCTAAAAATGAATGAACTTTGTTTACAATGATTTCCGCTATCTGATTTTAATTAACTTTATTTAATTTTGTGTGTGTGTTGTGGGTGGCCCTTGCCAGTTTATTGTTTTCTTGACTAGCTGTATTTCTCTGACTTCAAGTTGTAGCCGTTGACGTAACCCATCGACGTACAGTGAATGTTCCTGGCTATATTAAATTATGTCAGCACGACTGACACTCACTCTGATGATCGATTTTTGCGCTCGCAGCAGTTGTACATTTTTACAGTTTGCTTGCACTCTGCTCTGTTGTCTCCAACCTATACCTTAGCTGTCAAGAGTATAGCGACGCTTACATTGTCATTAGCATCTAAAGCTTTCTCCAATCTTGGCGTTTATTACTTTGTGAAACCGGGCATTTCAAGTTTTTTTTCGACTGAATCTTCTCTCAAGTGATGATGATTTGAGTGATTCTGTTGATACTGCACGAGGGGCAGTTAAAGTGATCAGTTGATCGCCAATTGGTGTTTATGACTTGGCAGGAATGACTCTGTCTCCCCAGACTTCTCTGTTGTGATTCTCTCACCGGTAGCTACTGGTGAGGAAAGGTGTCACGCGGAGACTCTCTCATGATTCTCTCATAATTCTTAAATGGTGATGCACCTTACTTTATCTTAACTTCTTCTGCGCTCAAGGCCATCATCCCTTTCAGACTACTGCTGATTTTTATGATTAACATTTTCGATGATCTGTGATGCTTACTGTGAAGAAAAAGGAGTGCACCTAAATCGAATTGCCTTGAAACAATTCAGAAAACCACCTGACGGCGATTAAGACGGCGAAAGATGCACAGACTGACTGAGTGAGTCAGTGACTGGTCGTTGTCAGTTAAACAGCTGCACTTAATGCAAAGTTCTCTGCCCATGGTTTTTTCGGTATGTGTCGATAATAATAATGCGTAAGCAAACGAGAAAGATTGGCACAAGTAGTAGTAGTAGTGCACATAGATTGCTTGTTTCTGTTTGTATGTCCGTTCTGATATCATTTGGTGAATGTGTGTGTATGTGTTTACTGAGAACGAGTAGACAAATACAAATGAGCCCAAATGAGCAAGTGTTTGGGGAGAATGAAAGTGAAAGAGATGAAGAGTGATCGAGTGTTTGTCTGTTGCGTCTGCCTATTTTTCTCTCTCACTCTCTCACTGCAAAAAGTGCACACTGATGGTATTTACTTGAACCGGTAAAGTTGCTTCTGTTTCGGCAAGGACACGGCGACAATTCTAATGAGGGAATTCGGAGGGAGAATTTGAATTCACCGGACTGGATGACTGGTGGACCTGGAGAGAGGTACAAGGACACTGCTCCCTTCAATGTGCTCTTGCTTTGTTTGTTAGTAATAAGAAAAAAATGTGTACAAGATAAGTTAGAGTTTACAAGTTTTTTCCCTTAATCTTTTTTTCTTATTTATTGAGGATTAGTTTAGCTTGTTTGATTTTGTTTTGTTGTGTTCAGTATTGTTTCGGTAGATCGTAAAATAATAGTGCAATGACAGTACTTTTGTTTTTGCAATTAAAGTGTACAATAAGTGGAATATTATTTTTAATCAAGTTTAACCTAAAGTTGTTAGATTTTAGAAAAATTTTATTTACTTTATGATTTTGTTAAAGTTAAGATTTATTATCTAATTGAATTGTGTGTCCTTATCAAGCATAGTTGTCCGGGCTTTGTGATGTGAGGGTCAAGTGACAGAAGTGCGCCTGAACTTACCTGTCTCAAGATGTCATTTCAAAAGTGTTTATTCTATGTTCTACTTTATTTGACTTGAAGTGAGTTGAGTGAAGTGAAAATTGCACATGAAGTGCTTAGTTGCAAGTGGATCTTATTTAAGGCAAAAAACTGACCAATACTTTGACAAAAATAGTGGTTTTTGTGTGAGTTTTTAGCGGATTTTGTTTTTATGGTTTTCTAATGTTTTCAAACTTGATATTCTCAATAGTAGATAAGAGCCACCAACTCAACTCTTGTTGTTGTTTATTTTGTGCCATTGATGTTTGCTTTTCTGCTCTTATCTGAAACTCAATTTAGGCCTTTTTAGAGGTTAGTAGTTAAAAAGGTTGCAGGAAAGATCAGCTTTTTTAGTCAGGGCTGGGGTGCCTTGAACTCAAATCTGAAAGCCTTAACAACTTATTTTTCATCTTTTCATTTAGATCACTGACCATACAGTGCAGAAAATATTTTAATGTTGGCTGTGGAGCGTTTAAACTTTGAACACTTTGACTTTGCCAACTTTGAAGGGCATTGGCCACCGACCACCCTCTTGGTCTTCATGTGTTCAAGGACTGCTCTGAAGTCGCCGCCGCAGCCGCCGCCGTCGCCGCCCAACCTTCAAGCTGGCCCACTTTGACGTAGAGCACTGCGGCATCAGCAGCAGCAGCAACAACAGTTCGGCAGCGGTGTTCGACAACGCCAGCGCCAACACGTCGTCCAATCGAGCCGCCAACGGCAACTTTGGTGCTACCGCGCCCGCCCCCACCACCTATCTCGACCTGGCGGTCACCAGCAATTCTAGTCCAGGTCACTGGAGTCACTATCATCAGCATCGTGGCAGTTTGCCTTTTCTCGATTCACCCAGTAAGTGCTTGTTGGGTCAGTTTTCTCATGCAATTTGATTAACCTTTATTTCTTCTCGCAGTAAACTCTCCAGTCTCTGCTGAGCCACCCTCCAGCAACCACCACGACCACCACCACTTTCACCCTCATCAGCCTCATTCAAGCCGAATGTTCCACAATAACATCGGTCACAATCAGAATCACCCCCACTCAAATCAGCATCAGCAGCAGCATCAACAACATCAACAGCATTTACAGCATCAACAGCAGCAACATCATCAACAACAACACCTTCATCATCACCCCCATCATCACCACCAGCAGCAGCAACCACTTTCACCCTCGTCCCTACCACCACACAGTAACACTACGGCGTCATCAAACAGCGGCGCCCATAACCTCCTGTTCGAGGACTTCCCCGATGACTTTGACGTGTCGCTCTCCGGACTGTGCCTGGGACCGGCCGATAACGTAGAAGTCGGTGTGGGACTCGCCTCCATCAACTCATCATTGCCCCTCATGAACAGCGTATTCGGCTCCAGCCTCAGCGAGGAGCTGAACTCGCCCTCGGTGAAGGTCGAGGACGACTACAGCGGACTGGGCGCCGTCACCACGCAGATGCACCAACATGTCAACAACAACGGCAGCAACAACACTGATCAGCACCGGTTGACGCACTCTCCGCCGGACAGTGGCAAGGAGAAGAAACAGCAAAACATTAGCAGAAACAGTCCACTCGGTCAACAGCAAAGTAGGCAACAACAGCTTCAGCAGCAGCAGCAACAACAACAACAGCATGGACCCTCCATGTCAATGGGTCATCAGATGAGCCAACGCGGAACGCCTTACGATACGCCTTCGGAAGGAGGGTAAGAGTCTAAAAAGCAGAATTTGTTTGTTTTTACTTACCATTTCTTTTCTTCCTCTAGGTACTACGGCACCCTGCCAAACGATGAGGACTCCTGTCAGTCGGACGCGTACAGCAGCGTCTCCGACACGACGGCGCACTCGCTTCGCAGCCACAACAACAAGTCCGGCATGGTGTCCATCTTTGAGAACCTGGCGCTCAGTGTCAACAACAGCAACAACAACAACGACGCCGAGAAGAACGCCTCCAACTCGAAGCGGCTCTGCTTCAAGGGCCTCGTCGAGCCGACGAAGGAGTCGCCCACCGGTGGTGGTGGCGCCACCATGACAACAGCGCTGGCCGCGGCAGCAGCAGCCGCCGCCGCCGCTTCGACCGTGCATCACCACCAGATGGGCCCGCCCAGTGCTGGGGTGCTGGGCATCGCTGACATTGCCACAGTGGCCGCCGCCGGTGGTGGTGGTGGCTCTGCTGATGCTCACCTCTTCAGCAATCCGCTGAACATGTCTAACTCCTACGACGGCTACGCCTGGCGCCGCTGGTCGAAAACGGACGCGCCGCCGGTGAAGCCGCAGAAGATTGGCTCCATCCAGCCGCCGCACACCATGGCCAGGCTGGAGGATGCGGACAATCGCGAGTTTCAGTACATCCTCGGGGCGCCGACGGCGGCCGGCACGAAGAAGGGCCTGATGACGATGACCTACCTCAACCAGGGACAGTCATATGAGATCCGGTTGAAGAAGCTCAAGAAGTCGCCCATGGAGCCCAACTTGAAGACCTGCGTTCGGCTGGGTAAGTTCGGCTGGCTGGGTGGTCAGATCTTTCTGTGTTTGATTGAAATCTGAGTGTCCTTGCACTCTCTTTATCTGTAGTAGTAGCAGTAGCAGTAGTCAACTTCAGAACTCCATTAGAGGAATTGCCGTCAAAAACAGCGATATTATTTTACCGCTAGAAGCCGTAGAAGTGTGTGCATGCGTGCAGAAAGGTTTCATTGATCTCAAGGCTGTTCGGTTCTGTTCTGTTCGCTAATAGAAATAATATTCTATTACATTTATTTTTCTTTTCGATTTGTGTGCCTGAATGGAGAAGCAACTTTGGCCATGAGCAACTTTTTTCCGTCGATCATTTTGTGATGTTTTACTATTTTTCTGATGAAAGCTAGTGTGTTTGCTTAGTTTGAACAACTGTTAGTTTGTACTTTATTTACTCGTTTTGCTTATTTCATTTTTTGTGGGTTTGACCTTTTCCGGTAGTTGGTTAAATGATGTGTTATTCTTTGAATGTTTGCTAAAGACTCTGGTGAATGTAGTTATTAAAAGAGAGCCTTAGAAGCAATTTCACTGCCACCACAAAGCCGATTTGTGATGGTTCGATTTCTAATGATCAGTTGCACTCGTATTCACCAGCACAAATGGTTTTGACATGGCATGTCAGGGAAGGCTCAAAACTAGAAACTCTTTATACGATTAGCTTCAAATTAAATACCACGTTTTTGATAAAATATTTTTGATAATGTTCATATGTTTTTGCTGTATAAACTTTTTTTGATTAAAAATTAATAAATGTTTTTAAACCTTTTCACTTTAGGGTTCGTCGAGAAACGCCTGCAATACCGCGAAAATGAAGAGCTAGTTTCCTGGTCACAGAGCCACCAGAAGGACCGCCTGGTGGACATCGACTTCACCATGTCCTACGGCGTCTTTGACGTCAACCTGCACTCCACTTACACTCACAACATCACCTTCGTGTGGAACCCCGGGCGAGAGGCGAGCATCTTCGTGAAGATCAACTGCATCAGCACGGAGTTCACCAGCAAGAGGCACGGCGGCGAGCGGGGCGCTCCGCTGAGGTTGATCGTCGAGACGATGTCCCTCACCGACGGCAGTTGCCTCGATTCGGCCAACTGTCTGGTAAGTGGGCTGATTGTCTGTCTGTATTGTAAAATACTGATTAGTTGTTTTCCGTAGATCAAGGTCTTCAAGTCGAAGGGCGCCGAGCGGAAGCACAAGACAGACCGCGACCGGATGATCAAGCTGCCCGACGCCGATGAGCACTACCTGCCCTCCTACGACTGCACCCTGTTGACGGCGTACAAGGAGGAGCCTCTTGTGCCGCCCACCTCTTCAGGAGCCAGCAATCTGGACACCATTGCCGCATCGCCCTCCGCCACGCCGCCCATGTCCTGCTCCACGCCCGGGCCGGGATCGCATTCCGGTAAGTGGTGGTTGTTCTAATTAATGTGATTATCAAATTAACACGGCTTTACACATTTTCAGGTTCAGCAGACAGCCCAACGCCCAGTCAACAGACTCGTGAGGCGTCGCTGTTGGGCGGTGGCCAGCAACAATCGACCTCGGAATCAGGGTACATGCAGTCGGCAAGTAAAAGCTTGGTCACCGGTCAGTCGTCCTCTATGACGGACAGTCCACTCTCGGCTGGTGGAGGAGGTGGGAGAGCAGGTGGTGGTGGTAGTGGTGGTGGCCAACTCTCGATCTCATCGCCCATCAGCGCCAATTCAGAGTCTGCTGGACTGAGCTGCACTAGCAGCAGCCAGGCACTGCCGCTCACTGCGCCCTCCACGCCTGGTGGCTCCTGCTCACAGTTACCTCAGTCTACAAGTGTAAGTGAAGACGTTGATTGGGTACGGAAAGGTATTCGGCTTACTGACCATTTTTCATTTTTTTTGACAGCATATCGAAGAGAGCTCCTTCTTTCTAAGCGGTGGTGGTGGTGGTCACATGATGGGCAATGTCATTCCAACAGGCGGCGGCGGTGGCAATTTTAGCGGTGGCGGTGGTCTTCTCGGCATTTCTGCAATGTCCGGAAAAGGACATGTTGCTGGTCACAGTAGTGGCAGCGGCAGCGGTGGAAACGTCAGTGCCACTGGCAATCTCAACATTGCCACTCATCTGTCGCCGAACGCCGGCGCCATTGAAACGTACGAGTGGCTGAAGCGAAATCGCTTCTTCCGTCTCGCCGAGCAGCTGGCCGACTTTACGGGCGATGATTTGCGGCGACTGTCGCGCGATGACTTTATCCAGCTGTGCGATCTCAAAGACGGCATTCGACTCTTCAATTTGCTCCACACGCCAGAGGGCCCGGCCACCAAGCTGACCATCTTTATCTCCTTTGATGGAAATGGTAAGTTTTGTTGTGGTTTTTAACTTTTAAGGTGAACTTTAATGACTTTTACTTACTTATTCCACAGAACACTACGCGCTCTACTTTAAAACCTTTTCAACTGAAGAGTTTCGCGAGAAGCTGTTGGAGGCTTTTCAGGACCCGAGCATCAAGCTGCGTCAGCTGCACATCATCGGCCCGAATGGCATTCGCGTAAAGATCACCAACAATGTCATTGCCAATATTCGTAATGAGAGCATCTACCAGTGTGAGCTACTGCCGGTGGAACAGGAGAACAACAGCAACAGCAGCTCGCAGCAGTTTGACGTTGCACTGCGTCTCTCCTCGCAGTAAAGCAGTTGCTCTCTGTATATTTTGTGAATTTCTGTACAACAACTCGAGCAGCAAGTGAACGAACACCTTTTTATCCCCTATCATCATGCTTATTATTATGTACCTTTTCCCCTTCCCACTTCCTTTCTCTTGTTCTTCTCACTTTGTCCTTTACAACCTCCCCCACTTTCTCCCTTTCTCCTTTCATCCCTTCACTTGTTACCTGTTCTTTGCTTTCCATCGCTCGCTTTACCCCTTCACCCGCTTTTGTCTATAAAGAAAATCATTCATTCATTTATTGATCATAAACTGCTTCTTTTTATTTGACTCTCATTTACGTTGTTTTTTTCTTTTAATCATACTCATTGCATTACCTTTTTCTCTGGTTTATGTTATTATGATCGGGCTTCAACTCAATTTCTATCACTTTTTTGACAATTAGCTTTTTATGTTTATTTAACCTTATCTGTTAAAACTAATACTTTTTCTTTTGTTACATTTCAAGACTTTATTTTCTGCAACCTGTTCAATTTCAGTTTTTAATTATCAAATGCAATGGTAAAAATTGAAACTCCATTTTGGCATTCTGAAAAATAAAATCATTGTCCCTTATAAATCAGTTTTACTAGTGAGGCAGTTTGTCTCAGTTTGCAAGTGACGACCTACAAAGTATCGACCTGATTTACATTAAATTGTCAAGCTTGCCATCTGTCATCTGAGGAAAAAAGAGATGTAAAGATACACCAAAAAGGCAAAACATCCCTCAAAAGTATTGAGATTTGATTTCCACTTTCAAATTTCTGAAACTGATAACATCTCTGTTTTGTGGATACGCGTGCGTTTTTTAATGTCAGCTGACTGATGTGCTGTAAACTCTGTGAAAGCAGCAGCTGGTCGAACATTAGCTTCATTGAGATGAGAAGTGTCTGCCCACTTACAGAAAGAGGCAGTTTGCAGAAAGAATGAGGGGCCCCTACTAGTGGCACTAGTGCTCTTTCTCACTGAGCACATCCGAGAATGGGCCTAATTAAAGACATTTGCTGGAAGGAAACACACAAAAAAGAGGAGAGAGAGAGGGAAAACTGTGAGTAAATTGAGCGCACGTGTGCAGAAGGGCAAATGACCCAGGCAAAGATGATGCTGAAAGAGAAGAGGAGAGAGAATACTTTAGCAAACGGCAGTTGAGGCACTTTCATTGTCACACAGACACACTGAATGGCCCGTGTGACTGTCACGCTTAGTGCAAAAATACCCCAGAGAAAAGGCAACAAAACAAATGAACACACAAACAAAAAGTCAACGGTTGTTTAATGCGTGAAAGAACCTCAGAACAATTGTCAGTGTGCAACTTTAGCTAATTGAAACAAGTTGGCTAGTTTAGTTGATGTTGTCAGCATCTTCCGGCCGGTGGAAAACCGGCAAGAAAGAGCAACCGTTAAAAGGTGAAAGTTTTTAGCGTACAGTGCCTCTTCACAAAAATCCAAATAAAAATATTTGCTGTCCACAAATATACTCAAGCTTAAAAATGTATTTTTTGTTTTGTTCGTTTGCTATGCTCTAAATTGAATCAACATTTTTCTTTCAGTTACACTAGGTCAGTTTTCGTCAGTTTCCACAACTTCTTTAACTTGACAAGCATCTCCTCAAGCAAGCACACAGCACTACCACCAGCACATCACTACCTTTGTCCCGTATGACTGTTGTACCAACTACTAAATACAGGGTGGGCCACCTAAAGTGTCACTAAATTTCAATCGTTGTTTTAAGCATA
>JAALOO010000193.1_pt1 | contig 54097 bp, 42 predicted proteins | sample 7257641 | NCBI WGS metagenome assembly JAALOO01 (sample SAMN14085613, study PRJNA598686) | mite metagenome | biome: ENVO:01001000; feature: ENVO:01001002; material: ENVO:01001226; isolation source: single female mite from University of Michigan culture on fish food culture... ...
GAAAAATCGGTCTCGGAAAAAGTGATGACAGAACTTTTGGCCCACCCTGTATAAACTTTTCAGATGCAGTTTTGTTTAATTTAATTTTAACTGGCGTTTATTGTTAAAGGTTTTATAAAACATTTACATTTAAAATTAAATATCAAAAAGCATTGTTTTATTTTTTTTGTTTTTTTGCAAATTTTAAAATTTTTAATAAAAAAAATTTTAAAATTATATTGATTTTTTTGTAAAAAACCCTGAACAAACAAAAAACAAATGCGTCCTTCAGTAAAAAAATCGACTGCAATACTCAGGAATATTAATTTGTTTAGCAGTAATAGATTAGCAAAACATTGTCAATGACACTTTTTAGCGCCGTTACTGTTTGTCAGCACTCGTTCACCGGTGCTCATCACCGCCTTTTTTATCAGAATGCGTGTACGACACAGCACCGCGCACTGCTGCTAACAACAACAATCTGCTTTACTCAAAACTGCGCTTCTATTTAGCACGTTGCAGTTTTTTCCGTTTTATCTTTTGCTCATGTTTTTATCTTTATTGCAAAAATCAGCACTGCCTCATTCACATTTCTACTAAACTGCACACATTGCTCAGTGACGGTTTTTGCAAAAATTATTCTAAACGTTGTGTTTTACCATTCTAGTTTGTCGCTTTCTTCGTCAATTTTTATTTTTAAACTGATTGTTTTCTAGTGTTTGTTACTGTTTCAAAATGTATTGTTTGTGTTTTAAAACTCTTTAAAGTGAAATAACTTATCATTTTGCTAAATGAATCAAAATGTTGTTGTTTTTATTGCAAATCAATCAGTGTAATTAATTTTTGCATAAACTTTATCTTACAATAACAAACACTAAATTTGAGTGATTAACAATCTATTGATAAAGTTTGCAGTATACTGTTTGCCAACTATAACAACTTTTTATTGTTTACATTAAACATATCAAATTGACGACACCTATTCTACCTTAACAATACTTTTCAAATTTATAAACTGAACAAAAACACAATTTTCAGAACTAAAAACATTTGAGTACATTTGTCAGCATTTTTATTTGGTGAAAACGCATGCTGACATCGATTTTTTTCTAACTTTTTATATGCTTTTTTAAACGCCTTGGCAACGGTGGCCTACGATAACAACAATACAACAAAAATTAGAAATTAGTTAAAATTCAATTTTGTTTTAAGGTAATATTATCTTATCTGAAGTTTAAATTACCTAATTTTTAATGTTGTTCTGTTTTTAATAGATTGTTTGACTATTTTTCAACGTTTTATGAAAACATCTGCTACAACATTTTGTTTTTAAACTGTTTCACAAAAAAACTGTTTAATAATGCCGTCATCTAAAAGTTCCAGTAAATCTCGTTCAGCAACGCCAGAAGAGCAGTGGAGCCATGACTTTACCAGTTCTTACTACAACAGCAACAAATCAAAGCATTTGCCACCTAAAAGACTTAACTACCACAATGACAATGATTTAAATCGCAAAAAGTTCAATCACAAGCGAGACCTTTACATGCGCAAGTACGGTGACAACTTTGATGAGAGCAAACTTCCCTATTACCTTCGCACCTTTGAAGCATACATTAAAGGTCGGGAGGATTATTTGCGCAACAATTACAGTCAACAGCAACAACATCAACATGCCAACAACAACAACAACAACTACCGAAAGGACTTTTGGAAACTACGCCGGAACTCCTATTCACAGCAGGTATTAAAAATTAAAAGTCAGCATTTTTAATGGCTTCAATTTGGCACTAACTGGTGGTTGTTTGTTTGTTTGCATTCCAGAAAATGGGCACCGGCAAAAACGACGATGAACAAGTGCCGCCTAACCGCCCTCTTATTACACTGCCTCGTCGTGTAGGCCTCTACACTCGCAACTACGCTAATCAGCAGAAGGCGAACCGCGCCCGTGATCATCAAGAGTTAAGCCCTAGCAGATCTCGCAGTCGGTCTCCCTCTTCGGCACGTGGTCGTCACTCTGAATCACGATCTCGTTCTCGCTCTCGTACGCCTCATCCTCCTCCCCCTCGCCTCAGCAAGTCACCCTCACAGTCACCCCCACCGCCTGACGACCATGACCATCACCATCACCACTCCCACCACCACCATCGTCATCACTCCCGAGACTTGTCCAATTTCTCCCGGTCGCCCTCTTCTTCAACAAAGAGCTCCCAGAAACTGTCTCTGACGCCGAACCCGGTGTCGAGCCGTTACCGAGCCCAGCCGCCGACCGGGCTACGCTCCCCAAGTCGCTCCTGGTCCCGTTCTCCTCCGCCACATCGCCCTCTGCAGAAGATATCCTTTCGCAAGCGTCGATACAGCGGCGACTCGCAACAATCAAACGATGATGATGGCGACAATGAAGGTGGCTCGGTCAAAAGCGACAACACTGCTAGCAACAATAAGGACAACAACAATGGCGGCCAGCGAAGCCCTTCCAAATCGCCGTTTCCACCAGCGAAGACGCTCAAATCAACGGTGGTACTCAGCTCCACTTTGGAGCGTTACTCACCGTACAACTGTCGGCGCAGCAAGCAGCAAACTTCGGAAACTGGCTTTTCATCAACTAATCAGGTACGACTGTCTCGCGGCCCTTCAGGCTCAGGCGGTTCAAGCTTCCGCTCTCAGACTGATGACCACCACCGAGCACAGCCTTTGCACAGCAGCCCTAGCTCTCCACCACGCAGTTATCGTTCCTCGCACGAGCGCACTTATGAGCATGAAAAGGAGGCAACGCTGACGCCACCGATTGCTAAAACTAAGCCAAACTATTCACTGTCCCTTATGCACAGTAGTAGCCGCGGCAAGCCTGAGACACAACAGCCTGCATCGCGGTTTACTGCCAATGGCAGTGCTTTAGACACTTCCAAAGGTTTGCACAAATCAACTTCACTGCAACAGCCGAACCAAAGCAAAGTTCTTTTAAATACGTCGATCATTCAGCGAACCATCACCATAGCTAAATCATCAGAAATTTCCAGTAGCTCAACAGCTGCCCTGCAAGTAACTTCTAAAGATTCCGACACCGAGTTTAGCAACTCACCAAGCCCTGACTTGCATCAAGCCAGTTTGAATAGCAGTTTTAGCGATCACACTGAAGGCGCTGCCCCCGTCTTGCCCGGTGCCGTGCCTTTAGATGAGAACGGCCATGACGAAGATGCCGCCAGTGGTGGTGGCTCACTGGTGGCCGACTTTCACAGTCACTCCAGTCGACCGTACTTTGTGAAGGGGGAGAACATCATCTTCTTCACGCCCTGCCTGGAGACATTCTACGAGAACATCACCACCGCCATGAAGGGCCTGAAGTACCCGCCGGCCTTCTTCGAGACCATCACCAGCTTCTCGGAGGAGCGTCGGCAGGCGCTGACGCGCATTCTCGAGGCGACGGTGGTGCTGGCGATGGGGCAGAGCCTTGCCCTCGCCTACAACAACACCGCCCCCAGCAAGGTGGAATTTGCCGAGCTGACCATCGCCGAGTTGCCCGTCCTGCGAGCCCTGCGACTGATCGCCTCGCAGTACGGCAGCGTCAAGTGCCAGCAGACGGGCAGCTACCTCCGCCCGATTGACCACACCGGCGACGTCCGCGCGGTCGTTCGCATGGCTGCCTCGCTGCTGCCCGAAGCCGTTGAGGTGGACAAGAGTGACGGCAAGCAGAAGAAGCAGCTGGTGGTGCTCTGTGATGCAGAGGGCCGCAATGTGGCCACCCGCAGCTGGCTGCCCACCTACGCCAATGATAAGCGGTTCTTCTGGATCTTTGCCCTTAAGGTGAAGGAGTTTATGAAAGGCAAATTGGGCATTTTTTCAGCGCCTGCTGACCTGGTCGACGCCCTTTCGTCGCTGAAGAAGGAAACGCCTCGGTGGTGGACCATTTTTCGCGACCAGCTGCCACGCGAAGCTAATGGTCGTTTTGACTTTCTCTGGCAAAATTGGAATGAAGAGACGTTTTATCAAAATCTAGGGGCACATCCAGCAGCTCCAATTGCGCTTAACGCCATTGGTTTAAAGTGGCCAGAGCCTAGTCAAAGTCATCTTTGCTTTGACATTTCTCTAAAAAATGAAATAATTCGAGTGTATAAGTACAGTTTTGATAACCTCAAACTTTATGCTGCAAATTTTAACTTAATGACTTGTGTGGAACTGAATTCTGATCATCAAGGTTCTTGGAATCAATTGGCGTCTGTAATTAACTTTATGGGATGGAACGTTTTTAAAAATTGCCGTGAAACAAACAAAGCATCACAAAACTTAGCTCTCCGTTTTCCGCCAAAAATTTTTAACGACATAAATAATAATTAAAATCAAAATTAATAATATAAAGTTGGTGAACTTTAAATACGTTTTGTTAAAACTTAAAATAATTTTATATTTGGTTTATATTATTTTGGTGTTTATTACTTTTTACATTTTTTACAAATCGACAACAAAATTATATATATTTTATATTTTAAATGCACATTTATTATATTTTTAGATTATTTTGCATGATTAATTAAACATTTTTAAAACAAAAAAATATTTATTATATAATAATTATAAAAATTTTATTTTTAGCAACGTCAACATTATAAACAAAACAATTTTTTTAAAACTACTAAAAATTGTTGTTTTGCAAAGTAAGTAAATGATTAATAAATTTTAAAAATTTTCTTTTTAGTTTTGCAAAAATTAAACATGCCAATTAAAAAATAAAGTTTAGTTATGTTTAAAAATTAATGTTTGGTTATTTATTTATTGACAAAAAACTTAAATATAAAAAAAATTTAAAAAAATTATATAACGTTATATGAAATCAAACAAATAATTGAATAATTTTGACTAGCAAGTTTTGATGGTAATTTATAAAAATTTAAACTTGCAATTTATTTTTATAATTTTATTGTACAAATTTTAAAACAATTTTTTATTTTTAACAGATCAAATTTAAAGAAAATTACTTTTAGCAATGTTTCTCAAAAGGTTTGTTCGGATGTTACAAAATCAACTATATCTTTAACTAAAAAACCATTAGAAAAAATATCTTTTCTTAATAATTCCATAACTTTATCTAATAATAACCAACCTGCTAACACATTTAATGTTTATTCCACACCATTCAATTCAAATTATACCAACATTAATTGTTTGTACAAATACCCAAAAGATTATCCCTTTTTAGCTAAAACGTCAACAAATAATAAAAATTAATAATTCATTTGTGCAAGTTCTAGTTTTAATTCAGTAACTTTATTACTAACAATTTAGAAGTTGTTTTATTTGCTACAAAACTCAAACGGGTTGATGTTGTTAACAAGTAATTTTCCAATTTCAACGAACAACTGACCAGTTGACAGAAACAGTGCATGTCAACAATGTTAACCGCAACAACCTTGTTGAGTGGGGTCCTTTCCACTGCGTTTTGTAACGGTGAGAGTAGTGAACAACTGAAAAACAATTGTACAAAAAATGAGTTAGAATCAAGTGATCAAGAAATGAAAGCAATAAAAATACTCACTTCAGCATTGGTTGGGTGGATGCCAATGAGCGCATCCAAATCAGCTTTGGTTGCCTTCAACTTCAGTGGAATGCCAACAAACTGCGTGACTTCACCTGCATTAGGGCCGACGTAGTGAAAACCCAGTAGACGCTCTTCCTTCGGCTAAAACAAAAAAAAAGAAAATTAGTTTCAGCATTTTTTGCTTTTGCTTTTCCAAACCAAGCTAAACTTACATTTCCGCTTTTGGAGCGCGTCACAATGACCTTGACGTAGCAGACGTTGAGCGGCTTCCGCGGTCGGTCGTAGTAGTTGAGACGCCACTCGGTGGGCGCAAAAAACTGATGGTAGACGTCGATGTTCTCCTCGCCAAACTCCGCCGTGGCGGCCTCCTCGGTGTAGCCGCAGCAGCCGTACTCCAGTGGCGTGAAGACGGTCGTGGGCACGTTGAGGTAGTCGCACTGCACATCGGCGCCCTTCTGGTACAGCCGCCGGGCGAGGAGGACGCCCGCCTCGATGGCCACCGGCGTCAGCTGCGGTTTCCCCGCCAGAATGTCCCCCACGGCGTAGATGTTGGGCACGTTCGTCTGCTCGTTGACCACCGGAATGTAGCCGGACTTGTCCTTGACGACGCCGGCCGCCTCCAGGCCGATCTGGTCAGTGCAGGGGCTGCGGCCGATGGCGAAGAGGACGGTGTTGAACTCCTCCGTTTTCTCCTCGCCGCTGGCCACGTTGGCGTAGGTCACCGCCAGTTTGCCCGGCTTCGGCTGATCAACACCGTCCAGGCGGACTATCTTCTTTGGTACTGAGGTGTCAATGAAGCGAACCTGAGGTGGGTAAAATCAAGAAGGTAAAAGGGGAATTTACTTTAAAATTGTAAAGTTTTGTCTGCTCACTTTCTCAACGTCTTCTAGGTATGAGCGCACCAGCTCTGAGCACTGTCGATCAAAACCACGCAGGACGATGGAGCGCACCATGACGGTGACGTCATTGCCGATGCCCTTCAGAAAACCGGCGCACTCGAGGGCGACGTAGGAGGCGCCAATGACCAGCGTCTTGCCGGGATTGTACGGCAGCGAGAAGATGTCATCAGAGGTGATGGCGTTCTCCAGCGCACCTTCAACACCTTCCGGGTACTTCGGGCGCTCTCCGGTGGCAATCAAAAAGTGGTTCGAGGTCATCGTTTCCTCTTTGCCGTTTTTGTGTTTCAGCTGAAAAAAAGTGTGAAACGAACATGTTTAGAGTTTAGTGTTTGAAAAAAGAGTAAAACTTTGGTAACATCAGTCACTTACCTTAATCGTATGCGCATCGACCAGCGATCCCAAGGCGTTGACGTACTTGACCTTGTTATCGCGCAGCGCATTGCGGTAGCCAAAGTTGCTGCTTTTAATGTTATTCTGAACGTAATTGACCAGCGTAGTCCAGTCGTGTTTCATGTTACTGCTCAGCGGTTGGCCATCCTTAGTTTGCCAGCCAAAGAACTGCGCGTCCTCAATGTCCTGACCAATGAGCGAGGCGTGGTGCATTAGCTTCTTGGGAATGCAGCCGACATTGACACAAGTTCCGCCAAGACCTATTTAGATAAAAAGTTGTTTTAAGTTTAAATCAAATTACATTATTTCCTGCTTCATTACTTAGAGAATTCCTCTTTATCGTCACTTCCTTTTTAAGAAGGAAGCAACACAACAAAAATTGATTGCGCTATTATTAACAACAACAATAAAAACATGGCTTTTTAAATGCCACAAATTCTTACCCCATGTAGTTCCCTGAGGAGTGGGAGCGACAAAATCTAGCAAAGCTACTTTCTTGCCATGAGCCGCGGCTTCCTGAAAAAAATGAGAATAAATTAGAAACATTTAAAATGCTTTTAAATAGTTTTCCAGCACAAGTCAACTGTACCTTTGAAGCGGCCAGCCCACCCGAACCGCCGCCAATTACCACCAGATCGTACTCATAGCTGTGTCCTCTGATCAACGGCATCAACGACCCCTCCTCATGTTTGGCCAACGTGTCATCGCATCCACCGATGTGCTGCCCACCGACGAAAACCTGCGGCACCGAGGTGCGGTTTACCTTGGCGGTCAGCTGCTCGTAGATGGCCATGCCGTTGCTTTCCGGGTCGATGACTACCTCGCGGTACGCCACATTGTGCTCGTCGAGGAAGGCCTTCGCCTTGGTGCAGTACTTGCACGGGTCCATTGTGAAGATGACCACGTGAGAGGAGGCAATCAGCTCGTCCACGTTCTCAGTCGCCGGCAAAGTGGTGATGGGCGGCATTGTGCTGGGGGATGAAGTGCTGTGAAGACTGCTATTATGCTTTGAAGATGCTGAAATGATGTTAAAGATCAAATTAGTTCAAATTCATTATTGAAAAAGTGTAGAACAAGCAAATACACAAACTAGCATCAACTATCGTTTGAATTGTTCATTTTGTAGCTTCTAATGCTTTTGCTAAGAGTAAAATACTATTACTAAGACTAAAGCAAAACTACTTTCTAATGTTTAGAACACTTTTTATAAACACTAAAACCCTGTTAAGTGCAACACTTACAGTTGGTACCCCGAGAAAGCAATCGGCGCTCGTGAGTACTTTTGCCAAGTATTGAAATACTGAAAAGAGTGTCAGTGTGCAAGTGGGCAACTGTTGGTGTTGACCAGGCGCAGGAAGAGTAGGTTAAAGAGAAAGAAGATGACAACTTGTTTGTTGAAAACGCTGCTGCTGTTGAGGATGATCTCAAAGTGGAAGATAGACGTCTGACAGCACTCAAAGTGGACAGTGGTCGTGAAATGATGCACTGCAACATAGACGATGGCTGCTTAGTGGCACTGAAAGTAGTGTGATAACGCGGTAAGAAGAGCAACAAAAAGAGGTTAATTACTGGCAGTTAAAATTGCAAATGCGTTAAGTGGACATCTTTATGTTTGGTTTACAAAATGTGTAATACTAACTACTAAACTGACTACAATCAAATTATACAACGCTGATTTACCAAAAATGAAATAACTTAACACTGTTTTCGATCAACAACATAGTATGAATGAATGGAATGTCAATGCACTGCTGCCTGTGTTAACTTGATCTACAGTGACATTTGTTCACTAAACAGTGACAATGGTGGCAAACAATAATTGTAAAAGATGAAGCCGTTAAAAATCACAACGTGCACGAGACCAGTTTAGTGAAAGTTAAATAAAAGAAAATTGACATTCTTATGTTTGTTTTCAAGGAGAAATGCAAGGACTACTAGACTATGCCTGACATAAGTAGAATTTGTAAATATGACAAGAAGGCTGAAGTTTAAATAAATTTTCTGTTTTAAAAAGGTAAAAAATAACAATACTTACATTGTTTCTAAAATTATCAAACAGCTAAAAAATGACAACAGCAAAAGTTCAGTGCCAAAGGTGAAAAGTGCCAAAAATGTTGTTGAGAGAAACAGGCAAGTAGACTTTATAAAAAGGGAAAATTAGCCGGTCGGTGCACAAACTTGGTATACCCGGTACAGCACACAAAGTGCAAGTCAAAAGTGCAGTACGGCAGCAGCAGTGGAGTGGGTGAAAGTGGGTGATAGAGCTGTGTGTGTGTGTGTGTGTACAGACGCAGCAAAATGTAGTGAACAAAAAGTAGAAAACGGTGGCTATCAGTATGGGCACTGGCACCAGCACGTTGTCTGTACTGTGCTGTAGGCAGTTGCAGTAGTGGCAGTGGCGGCACTAAAACCACCGGCGGCGGCAGTTGCTGTTGCTGTTACTGTGCAGCTCGTGGCAGCAGTTCGGTGCTGCAGTGCTTTGTCACGTTGTTGCCGCCAAGCGAAAAAAAGTGACGATTGCAATGGCAGAGAAATGTTGGGCACTTGACGACCACTGCTGCTGCTGCCACCACCGCTGTCTTTGCCGGCACTGCGGCAAGTGAGAGAGACAATGCAAGGATTAGGTGACAGAGAGCACTGTAGTTGCAGTTGGGCACAATGCTGTTGCTGTTGGTGCTGCCACAGCCACAGCCACGGCTGCCAATGTGCCAATGCGCCAATGTGCGGCAGGCTCTCTTTCTGGCAAAGTGACAAGTGTTTAGTTCTGATTAGCCAGTGTTGATTAAGCTCACTAATTAGGTTTAGGAGTTTGTGAACACACATTTCAAAAGCCAGTGTAGGTTGAAAAAATTGTTTGGCAATTGCAGATGATGCTGGTGAAATGGAAAGGGGAAATGAACTACTGCTTTGAGGCGGTGTGCAATTTAGATATGTTATTGTTTTGCTATACAGTGTGGCGTTTACGGTGTGACTGGCCATTGGCTGCTAATTGATCAAAGCTTTGATGATGACACTGATAAAATGGCATCAGATAGTTCATGTCAACTTTTCTATGCATATGCAACAAGATTTCTGTTCATTTAGTGATAGTATTGGAGTTTTTTTAAATCAAACAATAGCAGTAAAATAATGTTTTTTGTTAAAATCAAAACAACGATCTTATCTGCAAGTAAATCATCTGTTTCAACTCATCAAACATGCAATTGCTTTTTGCTTGCTTTCTAGTAGCAAAATGCAAATCGTTGCTAAACATTAGTTAATTGTGGTAATAAAACTTTAATCTGATCATTAATGGTATTTTGTGGAATATTTTGATGAAAAACAACTATTTTTGAGGTATTTAACCGTTTGCTCTAAATTACTTTTTATTTGTTTGTTTTTAAACAAAAACGCATTTAAATTTTATTAAATAACTAAAAGTATTTATTGGTTCAAAATATATTGTGAACAATGAGTCATTTTTGACAAACGAAACCACCAAATAGTTAAATCAAATTTAAAATTAAATTTAGTTTTAAAAATGTAGCAATTGACAATTTTATTTTAGTTTTTTTAAACTAAAATAAATTTAAAATAATAAACGCTACTAAAAACACTGCAAAAATATGTAATTACACAAAAAATTAATATATTTTTAGCGCCAAGTTGTGAAAGTGGTACTTGGTGGGCAGGAGCACCCACAAGCATTGTCGCTATTGACTCAATGCAAACCGCTGTTACTGTGCGTCATGTCAATAGATTGCTGCAATCGCTTGACTGACTCACCGAGTTTCTGCATCTGTTGTAAACCTCATTTACTGCTACTGGCTTGTGGCAAAACTGAAACTCATTTTTACCCTGTGTTGTAAAAGTCGATTTTTCTTTGTTTATGTTGTATTGATTTATTTTCAACAAGTTAAGTTACACACAACAACATGAGCTGGTTTGGCAAAAAAGAAACTTCAGGTATGGAAATTGTGTGCCTTTAATGTTTGTTTATTTGTTTGTTATTCTAACTTGAAAAACATTTGTAGCTGAAGCTGCCCGCAAACAGCAACGAGAAATTACCAGAGCTCAACGCACAGTTCAACGAAGTACTGTTGATTTGGAAAAGGAAGAAAAGAAACTCGAAACTGAGATTAAAAAACTGGCTAAACAGGGACAAACAAAAGCTTGTCAGACGCTGGCTAAACAGTTAATTCAAATTCGCAATCAAAAAACACGAGCAACTGCAGCCAACTATCGCATCGGAGCAGTGGGAGCACAAGCAAAGGTACTATTCAGTTGTTTTCCTGTTCAGGACAATATTTAATGACTTATCGAAAATAATAATAGATGATGGGTGCTAACAATGTCGTGGCCGCTGCTATGGGCAGCGCCTCAAATGCCATGAAGGTGACCAATGAACAAATGAATCCGGAAAAAATATCAGGCATACTGAAACAATTTGAGGAAGAAAACATGAAGATGGACATGAAAGATGAAATGAGTATGTGCATTCTACTTTGTTCGAAAAAAATTTAAGCTAAATAACAAAATATTTTTATATTTACAACAGTTGAAGAAAGTCTGAATGGCATTTTGGACAATTCAGATGATGAAAGCGAACAAGACTTAGTTGTCAATAAAATACTAGATGAAATTGGAATTGAAGTTAATCAAAAGGTATTTATTTGATTTTGTTTGATAAACAACCCTAATCACAATAATGATTTCTTGTAGTTATCAAAGGTGTCTGCACCTAAAGGCGATTTAAGCATGAATGACATTGAAGCTTTGATCTCTGGCCCAAGTACAAGTAGCCGACAAGCTCTAAAACAGTAATTAACACATTCTGTTTTCCTTTATTGTTTGTAAAACAATATTTGTTCTATAAACAAACTGTTTTTTTATTTGATAGCGTATAATTTGTTTTATAACAAATTAGTAAAAGTTATCATAATCACTGTTATTTTTTAATATTTTCAAATAAAATACATGTGTAAAATAAATAACTTATAAAACAATTTACTTTAACTATGACTTAAAATTGTATTTTATTAAAATGTAAATTTAAAACTATTTTGTAATTTAGCAATCAAGTTTGCTCTGATAAACAAAAACAAAAATATGTTTTGAAACTAAAATTTTTTTATCTCAATACTTGGAAAAAATTTTAACAATTGTGATTTTGCTATTGACAATAGAAACCAATACTAGTGAACGTAGACTTGCTGCTGGGAAACCAAAACACGTAGATACGCTGTTTGCGGATTTTTTTTGACTGAAGTGAGCAGAGAAACAAACGCTCACTAGTAGTCAGTGTGTGTGTATATATTCACCGACTCAGCTCTCCGGTAAGTTGTGATTAGTGTGAGTTGTCGTCAAAGTGTGACCGTTTCTAAATATTTTTTCAGCTGGTCGGTAATGCGACCTGAAGATGAAGCTGGAAGAACTGTTCAACTCGCTGAAGGTGCAGTCTGAAAACCGCCCGACTGCTATTTTTGGTCAAAATGGACCACCGCAAGGGTTGCCCTTACAGCCGGCACCTCAACCACAACCTCAAATGCAAAACTTAAACCAAAACTTTTTGGGAAATGATGAGTACCTTCTCTCAAACCAAAATCATCCCCGTAATATGTTGGATCCACCACCTGGTCTCTTCTCGGGACTACCCCAAACCAATGTTCCCCCTGGCGATGCCACCTCTACGGGACCGCCGGCTATGTTGTTGGGAAATCAGTCTCCTGCAGTTTTACCCCCTTCATTTGTTTCCGCTTCCCAGCCGTTTCCGCTTCCTCCTCCTCTGAATGGACACCATTTTGTTCCGTTTCCGGCACCCATTGTACGTCCACCACCGTTTGGCCCCTTCTCCGAGCCTCATCCCAACTTTATGGCTCCTCAATTCAATCCTCAGCCTTTGCCCATGCCAGTGCCTTTTCAAATGGTTTCTCCTTTTCCGCCTCAGTTCTCAGCTTTGCCATTGCCGCAACAATTTCAACAGCAGCAACAACAGCAGATGCAATTTCAGCAACAGCAAATGGCGTACAAGCAAGGTCTGGAATTCTTCAACAACAACATGATCAAGTCCACTGAGGATCAGAGCAGTTTGCTTGTTCCTACAAGCAATAAACCAGTTCCAATGCCAGCTCAAGTGCCTGTTGAAGAAGGAGAATCGATGAATAATTTAAAAATGCTGTTTCAAAGATCGACTGTTCAAAAAGAAAAAACTGACCCTATTCCTGAACAAAATGCAATGAAGAAAGAGGATTTAATCGATAAAACTGCGGTTTTGCCTGTGAACAATGTGTCTAAAAAATCAATTCGAGTTAACGTCAACGACCTGTTTTCGTTGAGTAAAGTATACTCTGAAAACAACAATAGCATTGACGCCAACAAAATGCTGTTTGACATTCTTCAAAAACAAGAAGTAGAGAACCAAGTCAAATCAGCAAATTTGTTCCAGAAAATCAATGATATTTCAGACAAAATGTCCTCAACTGTATCAAATGATATCTATCAAGAGCTCACTAATTTAAATGAAAATTATTGTTCGGAAATACTTAAGCAGCTTCGCAAAGAGCTGCAAACAACTTCAGACTCAATTGATGACATTATGAGTGAACATGAAGATTTACGTGAACGCAACTACATTTTCACTATGATAATACAGTACTTTCAACATATTTCCCAACGATTGCAAACCCAAAACGTTACATATTTAAACTTAATTGACTCATTTCAGTACAATTATGATGACTTCGCAGTATACGGTCCTAGATTTCGCGACTTTATTCAAAATTCAAAAATGTTTAGCTCTACTAGCATTAAAGAATATTTGTCATTGCTGAAAAATTATGAACAATTTTATCCAATTGAAATCATGAGACTTCGAAAAGTGCTGCTCAAAATGAAACTAACATACAGCAAGCGTTTAGAAAAAGTACGCTTAGCTCAAACTAAAATTGAAATTGATAAACTTTTAAAAGAAAAAACTCCAGCAAATGAGCAACAAACTCAGTCAGGAAATGAAAACAATATGCTTAGCAGCACATCACCAATTCCTGTTAGTTATGACATGATAACATTTCAAAAAATTGATTCAAGGTAAGTTGTTGTTATCAGTCATTCAAATATTTAATTTGGTTATACCTTACAGGAACCTTCACAGTTCAATATCGGCATTGCGAACAACTAAAGAACAAATCAAGCACTTTCTTGAAAAGACTAGTTTATCTCCTGAAGGAGAACAAAATCGAATTGACTTTCTTGATTGTTTAGATAGAGCACTGAAAAACAGCGAATTTGTGCATTTTTGTCCAACACTTCACAAGTTTGGCTCCCTTTCTAACGGCATGGGCACCTATGACTCAGACATTGACATTGTTATCAAATTTGAAAATCTCAAAATCGACGTCCTGGACTACGGTACTTTGATGTTGGCTCTGGAAGTCATTGAGTGCATTCTTCAGGAACAACTTGGTATTCAGTCAAAGGATAACATAGTGCCTAGCAAACGATGTCCTATCATTAAACTCAACTTTAGCTCGTGTTTTCCCCAAATTAGAAAAAGACCTGAAACTGATTTCAACAAGTGTGACATTAGCCTGATTTCCTCTTACGGCGTGTACAACAGCAAGCTTCTGCACTTTCTGACCAAATACGACTACCGTTTTCGAGAGTTGACGCTTATACTAAAGTACTGGGCAAAACGAAATGAACTCATCGACACAACAACCTTTTCATCGTATGGTTTTACAATGTTGATAATCTTTTTTCTGCAAAACACCAATCCACCGGTGTTGCCAACTGTTTCGCGGTTGCAAGATCTTGCCAAACAGCAAAAGGGCAATGAGGCCCTTATGGTTAACAAGTTCAACTTTCAGTTTTGCAATGACATTACTATTGTTGGAAAGAGTAAGAATACCCAAAGCGTTCCTGAACTGCTACTAGATTTTTTTCGGTAAACTACACAATTGATTTTATTTATGATCTAACTAATTTTTATTTACATTTTTTAGATTTTACGTCAAATTCGACTTTTACAACAATGCCGTCTCCCCTCGACTTGGCACTGCAGTTAAAAAGATTAACATGCGCAAAGAAAAACTTGAGAACAACTTTGATAACTTCAACATGGCCTCGTATGTTTGTATTGAAGATCCTTTTGTTCTGGAGCACAACGTTGGCTTCATTTTCCGAGCTCGAAATGTGCAGCGATTTAACACACTTCTCCGCTCGATGATCTACAAGCTGACTCCCAACAACTGCCTCAAAGTGCTGGTTGACCCAAAGAACTTCATGAACTGCAAGTACTCCAACAGTTCATGCGTCTTCATACCGTTCAACCTCTTCTGCTATGAAGTGATCATCACTGAGCACTTTCTCTCCTACCCCATTCAGCCCAAATCTATCTTCCTCCTGCCCACCGCTCACCAGGTGCCACTGGAGCAGTCCTTTGAAAGCATGCAAAAGCTCTTCTTCATCATCGTGCGACACCTGCTGGTGAACTACTTTGCCCTGGCCAACGTCGAGGAGGCCCTTCAGCTGCAGTTCAACGCTGACAGGTCCATTCTCTGCTCCGTGGACTTCGCCTACCTGAACCACATCAGCAGCAAACTGGACATTCGCAAGAACCACAAGTACGACTCGCTCTTTCAGAGCGGCCGGAAACGGTCGGCGGACGCGCTGAAACGCTTCAGTCTGCTGAAGATGCTCCGAGATGACATTCGCCGACTAGGAATGACTAGTTTAGGTGAAGCTGAAAAGAAGCAAGTGGTTCCAGGCAGTGGCAAAGTGGCAACAGCAGAGAACTGGTTCAAACTGGAGCTGCCCAGTCACCCGCCGGTGCACCAGCTGCAGCTGTCTCCCGCTTCTCATCAGGCGCTGTTGGACGCCAATCAGCAAACCATTCTGCCGTACTTTAACTTCCGCATGTTGGTGCCCTCCACGTCGAAGCACTTCAACTTGGCGGCGCGCTACGGTGAACTGCTGCAGGAAATTCTGCAAAAGTTCTGCTTCTCCATTGACCGCGTCAACGCCGTCGCCACCTTTGCCTCACAAGTAGAGGAGTTCTTTGAGGGCTAGGGTTTGCAAAAAGGCTATATAGAGTACAATTTGTACAGGAGAGAAATATATGTTCGCTAATTTCTTCTTCTTCTTTTTCGTCTTTGTCTGTCCGTCCTTTCTTCTGTGTGACTTTTCGTTTCATTTTAAAAAGTAATCCTCTTATTTGCACTTTAGTTTTAATTGTGAATCTTGAAGAAACTTACCAAAACACAATATCATGTATTTTAAAAACTTGGAAAATATTAATCAATGTTTAGTGTTTTGAATTTTAACCTTAGTGACTGAACAATAACTAATAAACTAAAATTTATATATTTTTAAAACTTTTGAGTTTTAACAATTAAAAGTTTAAAAATTAAAAAAATGAGTAACAAAAAAGAGTTGTCACTACTGTTCACATTTTCCAATGTGTTTGTCAATCTGCTTGGCCAGCGCCCTTTTTCAGTTTGACAAAAAAATGTCTTTGGTTCTTCTGTGCTTCTGAATTTCTACGCCACTCAAATATTGACTCGCCTAGCACTGCACCTCAGTGCTAGGCGTTGGAACTGCTGCTGCTGATGGCTACGTGTACCCTACGCACTTTTTCCCCACTGTCACACAATGCACACTGCTATAGCGCATGCTGCAAAATTGTGCGCCCGATCCAGAAACGGTGGTTCCGATTAGTGCGCTATATAGTGTAATCGACGGTTAAGTGTAGTAGTAGTGCCTTTGCCAAATTGTATCTTCCAACATTTTTGTCCCACTTGGTTACTGAGCGTTGGAATCACAGAAGCACACTTTTCTTTTAGCACCCCTCCATTGATCTCTCTCCTTCTCAGCACAGCACCACTACTGCTCCAATGGATCGTTCCAATGGGGTCGCAATAGGGGCTGCACTTTACTCGGTTATCGCTATATATAAAAATCAGTTTGTTTGAAATATTGTGTTATTGAAAAGACTGTTCGTCTAGTTCTGTTCACTTTTGTCGATCCCTTGTTTTTGGCTTGCTCTTTGATCTACACCCGCTTCCTTCGCTCGCTTTTTCCTTGTAATCGAAACCTTTTTATTGTTTTTTTAAAATGCAATCACAATTTGAGTGCCACTGAACAGAGTGTCCCCTTACTACAGTCACCTTGTTAATTGTTAAAACGTCAAACGTCAGAGCAACAACTTTTGTTTGATTAATTGTCAAACTTTTTTCCTCGTTTTTCAACCTAATATAAAAACATGGCAACAAAGACACCTCAAATCCGGACTATCAAAGTAGTGGCTGCGGGCAGCATTCCACCCGGAGCCGTGCCCACATCACTGACGGCCACCGCCATCGGCACACTGACGGGGGCAGGAGGAGGAGGTGGTGGTGGCACTGCCCTCCAGACGATGACCATTCCGGTGATTGGCCATAACTTCACCACCGGCAAATCCTCCTCCTCCACCACAATTCGCCCCCTCCGCCCGATGACCACCACCTCCACCACCACCCAGTTGACCATTCGACCAGTCGGTGCAGCAGGCGCCGGAATCCCTCCGGGCACTGTGATTCGCACCACCGGCCCTGCCGGCCAGCAGCTGACCCAGCTGACGCTGCCCAACAACGCCAAAATCATACCCGGAACAGGGGGGCAGCCTCCGCGGATCACCTTCACTCCCATCGACCCGGCCAACATCAGCCAGGTCAGCCAGACGGGCAATCGCATTGTGGTGCTGGTGCCGGTTTCCGCCGGTTCCGCCGCCGCCGCTGCCGCCAGACAGGGCGGAAAGGCGCAACCCACCTATTCCATCAGTACGAGCGCCTTTGGAGCAAATGTGGCCAACAGCGGAAGTGCAGCCGGCAACGGCGGCACAATCACCATAACCGGAACCGGAAGTGGCGCAGGTCAGCAGACGCTGATGAAGCAGTCGGTGATGGTGCCCTTTATTTCAAAGCTGCCTGCGGGGGCTTCAATCACCTCCACTTCGAGTGGTCAACCGGCAGTGAGGACGGTGACCATCGGATCAGGTAGCGCCAGCGCCTTCTCTCAAATGGTCGTCTCAAGGGCCATCCTCACCAACACCAGCACCGGTAGCATTGTCGCGCAGGCGAAGGGCACTTTCACTCCCACCTCATCTTCCTCCTCCTCTTCGTCGTCGTCGTCGATGTCCACCGCCACGCCCATCCTCACCAATGGCACCACCTTGGTGATTACCTCTGGAGCGCCTCAAGGCCACAGCCTTTCAGGTCCGATCAGGCTGACTGCCACCACTAGCCAGCCGCCGGTTTTAACCTCATCTTCTACCACTTCTACTAAAACACCGCAAAACATCAAACCCGATCCGTTTGCACACGTTTTCAGGCCGGTTGAAAGGCCGATTCAAATTCCCAAAACGCTGATAACTGGAATTCCCATTAAGCCAGACCCCATTTTTCTTACCTCAGAGCAAGCTAAAGCCCTTATTAATTCCAGTAGTGCAAAAGCTCCCGGATCATCAGCTCCGGTAATCTTAGCCAAACCTATCCCAGTGTCAAGTGTCCCCATCTCAACGCCCCTAACCTGCATCACCTCATTACCAAAGAGTGTCCCGGTTCCTGGTAGTACTAGTACAACTACTGTAGTACGAAAAACCTCCATCTCAAAAATAGTGATCCCACAAGAAATGGCACCACAGTTAGTCTTCAAGCAGGCAAATACTGGCGAAATGTCGTCTGCTTTTAAGCAAATTCTCGCTTCAACTAAACTCGGTCAAACCTTCACCATTCCGGTGGCTATGGCTCCACAGGCCATTGTGGCGCAGCTGACAAACAAAGTGGGCAAAAAGATAACCATCAACAGTGTGGTCAATGTGGCCAGTGCTCTCAGCACTGCTACCACAACTAACATAACAACAACAGCTACCGCAACCGTCCCAATAAAAGCAAACAACAACAGTAACAACAATAGCAACAACAACAAAACTAGACAGAAAAAGACGCCAACAGTAACAGTGGTGCCTAATCCGGTGCCGACATTTCGACCGATTGTTCCCGCAATCAAACAGGAAGTTCCTGATGCAGCAAGTATTACCCGGAAGATTGCACCTTTACCAAAAGCTGGCTCTAGAGCCAAAAATGCCACTAAGAAAGCTCCACCTCAAGCCAAGAAGAAGGCGACCCCTGCGAAAAAGGCTCCCAATAAAAAGGCTGCACCAAGTGGACTTCCTGTGCCAGCTTGCACCACTTCTGTCCCAACTGCAATTGTTTCTACAACTACCACTGCACTTATTGCATCGACGACTTCCGTTATTTTGCCAACGCCAATAACGCTTTTCAGTCCAGCTCCACAATGCATTTCGTCCACTCCAATAACCCCTTTTAGCCCCCTTCCACAGTGCATTTTGCCAACTCTGACAGTCACAAAGGCGACAGAATCTGCAGTAACTTCACTCTCCAATAACTTTGTCTCCCCACAAGCCGAGTCCATTTCGACGCCTATTTCAGTTTGCGTCAAAACGCTAGTTACGTCAAATAATCAAGCTACAACAAAGTTTGAAGAAGATAACAGTAATATTAATAAAGAAACGCCTGATTCTTTATCCAGGTTAGAACCGGCCATTTTAGGCAGTTGTAACCCTTTGAACCCAAGTTATATAGTAGGTCGGTCAAACAATGTTGCAAATTCATCTACCGAAATAGTTTCAAACTATTCTTCACTACCAACAGTGAACACAGGGCTGCCGGTTTTTCAGCAAAATTACATTCCAATAAATTCATCTTTGTTCGGTAGTTCTTTGCGTGTTCCACCACGTACACATATTTTCCCTGAAGGTTCACTTCTTAAGCAAACTTCCCCTTATGATAACTACTGCTATTCGCCACCTTTTACTACCGCATCCTCAACTGTCCCCTATGCTTACTCTTCAGAAGATGTTTCCCCTCAGACGTGTACCTCCTATTGCCCCAGTCCCCCAAAAAGGATCAAACACGATGACGCTTCTACTGAAGTTACCATTTTAAAGCTACCGAAAGAGAGCAATTTGTCTCGTGCAATCAAATATTACATGAAAGAAGTTTATGATAAAAACATAGTTTTTTAAAATACTTTTTGTAATATAAATCTAAAGCTAAAAACCAGTTGTTATAAATAAAAATTGAAATGATTTTTAATGATGTGTACAATCAATTAACTTTTATAAAAAAATTTTGAAAAGTTGTTTTGTATTTAATAACTTTTTACCAGTTTTATCTTTGAGGCAGCTTTTATTACATTTCCTAAACTAGAAAAACTGCTTTTTTTCCTCGTGCTAAATATTCCCACTTGCAAGTATATAGCATTTTTTTCTGTGAAACCCCTTTTATTAATAGATAGAATGACTGCACTGGAAAGTAAAGTGAAAGGAAAGCACAACAAAATTGTCGCAGTCGCATCAATTGCCTCTGCAGTGGACATCGAACATAGAACCTAGCAATACAGTAGGCAGTAGTAGTAAGCACTAGTAGGCAAGCAAGGAAGAACTTCAGTGTGCCCTGCAGTCGTTCAGCGGTATGTACAGTGCGACAAAAGGCTTCTCTTGGCTGGCAGCAGGAGCTACTGCTCTCGTTGCATCACGGCGCTGACTGCTTCACTTTCAACGGTGGCCACTGTGTTGTGAATACACTGTGAGCAGTAGAATTCCAGTGGGCAAGTGAATCGAGGCAACTTCACCGCCATCCCTTCATCCATCCATCCATCCATCCATCCATCCATCTACCCGTCCATCCATCTTACCCTGCATTAGTGCTTGCATCCTTCCCAGAATCCCTCCACGCTACTATCCATCCATCCATCCATCCATCCATTTGCTGCTGCTGCACTTTCACTGACCAGCAGTGGCAGTGCACCCACCGAGTGTGCCTGTGTAGTGCCTGTCTGCTGGTGCAGCCATTGGCAAAGTTGAGGCACAAACACTTACTCGCTCACTCACTCACTCACTCACTCACTTGCTCATTGGCGCTGTGCACTGCCTGCACCGACCGACCAACCGAGCGAGCGTTCCACTCATCGGCAGTTCACAATTCACTGGAGCTTTCTCTCTCTCTCTCTCTCTCCTTCTTCTGTGCATGTCTTCACTCGTATGTGCACCCTCAGTAGTGTTTCACTGCTGCCCATTGAACCCTCTACAGTAGTAAAGGCGCGCACACAAACTGTGAGAAACTGCGCGAAAGTGAGCGCCTGAAAGAGAGAGAAAAAGTGTAAAGACTGATGAGTAGAGCACTGTCTACACACACACACTCACTGCACTGATCAGAAGTGAATCTACCCGATTGGCATCACCAGCAGCAGCAGCATCGTTTTTAACTTTTCGAACCTATCATCATCATCACCAACAACAACAGCAGCGCACACTGGTCAACTCATCACCAATTCTGGTTGATCCTTCTTCTCGATTTCGGTTTTTTACCTTTTTTGCCGATGTGCAATGATCTAACCGACCGGCCACCGGCCAGCGGTTAGCGGTGTCCTCTTCAATGCATGACGGAGAGTAGTAGAATGCACTTAGAAGACACGGAGGCGGCCAATTTGCTGCTGCTTATGCAACGGGGCCTCTTTGCAGCACCCACCGAGTCAACGGCAGCGACCACCACCGCGACCGCAATTACTGTGACCACCACCACCGCCGCCACCGCCACCACTTCGACTGTCAACAGCACTACTAGTGTCAACGCAACAACGGCACCAGCACCAGCACCACCACCAGTGTCCCACACTTTGCCTGTCATTCCCCACCTGAACATCGCCAGCAGCAGCACCAGCATTCAGATAGTCCACCTTGAGTCACACTTTTTCCGCCATGCGGGTAATTCGCACAATTTCAGTGGCAATGCTCAAGTTGCGGCCAATGAAGAGCAGCTCAAAGAGGAACTGAAGGTAACACAGTGTGTTCAAGTTTATTTAGTTATTATGCTAAATTTGATATTGAATGTTACTGTTTTTATTTTTCAACTGTAGAATGGTTTCTATCAATTTGGAGAGTACTTAAAACTTTGCACATCATTTTCTAAGCATCACACTGAAAGTACCAGTCAAATTCTGCCAAATATTATTCCAAGCACATCACGATCTCATACGGTAAATACTTTGTTGCAATTTTGTTTTTTGTTTATAGATGTTTATACATTTTTTGGTAATTACACAGGACAACACTCCAATTGTAAATATCCAGATGGTTAGCACAGCAGCACAACTTGGCCATAAGATTGCAACTGAACCAAATTACGGCAACTTGCCTTTAAGCACAAACCTGCAGTCTACTCAAAAAGGTTTGTGTTTGCATTTTTTATTTTTGTTATTCTAAATGTGTTACATGCTTTTATTTGACACAACCGTGATTGTGTTGCATACTAGAAGTAATTCCACTACTAATTTACTAAATTGACTAGATTTTTCCACTATTGGATTTTAATATATGTTTATTTAAACTACTTAAAAACAGATTCTTTGAACTAATGCATTTGGATTTCATCTGTTTTCTTCACTGTGCACAACAAACATTGTTTCATTTTGCCGCACAGCGTTTCAGTTTTACCAATTTTCAACAAACCGAGAATGGACGATTCTTCCTTCTTAATTTCTCAGCCCAGCATAGCTGATGAGCTTGCCGCCGCTATTACTTCATTGTCAGATCATATCGCTTCTCAAGGTGAAGGATCTCCAGTGCAATCTCAAGACACGCCATATTCTTACAATTTGTTTAATGAAAACACACCAGAAGATGTTCAACCAGAGGACTGTGAGCAGAATTTGCAGTCGGTCAATGTAGAAGAGGCAACTGAGCAAACGGAAGCAACAACAGAAATTGGCTTACCTTCTACCCCCGATCAGCAACAGCAATCACTGGCAGCTCAATTAGGCAGTGCAAATCAGCAAGTAAAAGCATCATTGCCCACTAGTGCCAATGACAGTTTTCAGTGTTTGTCCAAGTCAACACAAATGGACATTTCATCTGCCGCCGATAATGAGGAGCCAACAGAAGTGTTCACTACTGAGGCCGCCAGTCACCATTTGCTTAAACTGAACATGTCGACACCGTCAATGCCAACCATATTTGAGCCAAGTGAGCCTCTGCAAACAGCAGTGCCAATGAAAACAAACACTAGTTCAGTTCACACACATGTAAATAAAAGCATCTCTTCTGTAAGTTAACCCAAAATGTTTGCCTGTTTTTACTGCCTTGTATAGTAGATAATAACAGTAATCATGTTGATGATGATGTTGCTATGCTTTTTATGCAATAGGACGCTTTGCATACGGATTCTGCCATAATATGCATCGAAGATGATGATTTCACAGTCGATTCACTTGTGAATGAGTTAGTCGACAAAACGGTTTTGCAAATTGATTCAGATGCCATCAAAGAATTGTTAAATGATGTTTTAATCACCGATGTTTGTAATAACAGTGAACTTATTATTGAAAACAACTCGATTCCAACAACGTTGTTTCAAAACGACACTGCTTCCCAGCAAACGGCTTCACACAAACTAAATCGTTTAAATGCTAATAATAATAATAATAAACTTAAAACAAAGTTAATTAAACTAAAAGCAATGGTTCGAGTGTTGAAAACAGAAAACAACGAGTTGCAAAGTAAATGCCAAGAGCGACTTAATTTTGTTTCATGTGCCAAAGTAACTAAAAGTGTTCAAACTGATGAATTTAATATATCAAAGCAAAATGTGGCTTTACATCAAAATGAATCATCTAACAATTTTGAAAATGATCTCCTTAAAGTAAGTTAAAAATTATTAAAATCAATCTTTTTAAAATTATTTTGTTTTTGTTAATACAGTTAATTGAAAACCATATTGCTACCATATCAAAAATAAATGATTGCATTAAAAAAGAAAACTATTCTGAACTGTCAAGTTTTATAGTGAGCGTATGTTTGTTTTTTGCTATTTTTAATACCTTACTAAATATTTTTTGTTTAGTCAATAACTAATTTCAAGAAAAATGCAACCGAAAAAGAGCATAATAAAGTACAGTATTTAGTAAAAGCAAACCAAACTAAAAAACTAGAAGCAAATTTGAAGAATCTCACTACAGCCAGCGAGATTACTGATGAATCTCAGGAAACAACTGAAAACCAGTCAGTTCAATCTCATTTATCAAATGTTAGCAGTACAATACAGTTAACAGCAAAACCCAGTGCTCAAACCGAAAGCTTTGTGTCGTCTCTTTCACTGGCTCGATCTCTTGAGAACAGTATTCCACTTCCCATGACCGGATCTCCAAAAACAGTTATTGGTACCAAGTCAAACACACTCATTGCTAGCAGCTCACCAATGACACTGCCAAGCAGTCCTTTAGCGGTGGCTCGCAAGTCAGCGCCAACCACAATGAATGCCCGGACGCCTTCTCAGTCACTTTCTGTGGCAACTCTCAGTCAACGTCCTTCAGTTTCTCAGACACAAACATCCGAAACTCCAAAAATTTCCACTTTGCCTGCTCCAAATGAAAACTTAAGCGACAAAAATAAGGAAACTACCCAATTTCAGGACATTCTCGCCATTGCAGCTCAGTCAGCGGACATTTACGAGACAATATCGTCAGCTCCAACTGCGGCAGATGAAGTGGCCAAGCAAACTAGTACTGCTAACTTTCTGGACAAAGGGGTTCTGTCCAATGGATTGCCAATCAACCCAACAAACACTTTTTCATTGATGCCAAGTAGCGTCAATCTGTCTACTTTAAACTCCAATCACCATATCTCCACCACTGGTCAATTGGAAGGAAATCAAGCTCAATCCAACTTCATTGATGGAGTAGTTTCCTATGAAACACGCAATGCTTCTCAAATAGGCACACAAATTCCCTTTTGTCCTAGTTCACAGTTAGCAGCGCCGACTTTGCAGTTCAATCCATCAGCACTGGGCAACGCTCAACAGTGTTCACTCTCTTCAAACCTCAACTTGGTTCAGCCATTTAATTATTTGACACCTGCTAACAACAACAGTAACAACAGCAACAGCATTCAGCATTCCTTTGGAAGCACACTAAACAGCCATTCTTTGGGGCACTTTTCCGCCGCCGCCGCCGCCGCCCCTGTCAACACCTCCGGGCCATTGCCACCAATAGCGCAAATTTTTGCCCACACTAAATCTCGATCAACTGCTCCACTTGGAAACTTTTACACCAGTTCATTGCAGCTGAACAGTGTTAGCAACATCAGCAACATCATCAACAACAACATTATCAACAACAGCAACAACAACAGCAGTACCACTACTAATTCCTATGCTCTGGGACCAACATACTCGCTTTCATTAGCATCAGCGGCAACTCAAGCGCCTCCGCAACCAGTCTCAATTAGCCAACTGGCAAACATTGCACCTTCACAGTTGACGGTCAGTCCAAACTCGGTGGCAACTAACCAGCCAGCAACAGCAGCAGCATTGAGCATTGCCTCGCCACCTCAACAAGGTCTCCCCTCGTTGAACCTTGCGCCCAACCAAGTGAGCCCAGTACTGCAAGGCATCAGCGTTCCTCTCGTAAACCAAGGTACACAACAGCAGGCGCAGAAGATAAACTTTCTCTACCAGATGAACAACAGCAGTGGCAGCTTTGTGCTGCTGTCGCCGCCGCCATCAGCCTCCGGGGCGCCGCAAAGCAACCGGGTGATTCTCGTTCAGGTGAAAAACACCCTCAATAAAATGACGCCCCCAATCGGTGATCAGCCACAGAGCAGCAACCTCCAGACCGCCTATCCACTGCAACAACAACCTTCCACAACACTCACTAACCAACTGTCTAGTTTGGCTGGTTTGCCATTTCAGCCTACATCTGAGCAAAAACAAGCAAACGTTCAAAACAGCGAGTCATTACTGAGTGTCATTAAGCAATCGACAGTTGGCACAGAGGAAATAAAAACATCATTAGAGGAAACCATTGCAACCGAAACACCTTCTTCAAAAGCAAGTGATCAAAAAGCATTTTGCACAAACGCTGCAGAAAATGTTCGTGAACCTGAATCGTTGCAAAAATCAAAAACGTTTTCATTTTCAAACACCGACTTTTTAAATAATGGTTCAGTTGAAAGCACGTCAAAAACTGAATTAAAATGTGCAAAAATTTGCTTGCAAACAGATAACTCAGAGCTTGGTAAATCAACTTTTCAAACGCAAGAAAAAAATAACGAAATTAATAAACAGTCAAACTTGTTTTCAAATCATCAATTAAGCACCAGTGTCTCGCTTGTAAGTGCTCAAAACAGCAATTCTCAAAAGTCATCAGTGTTTTCAGATTTGCAAATTGACAGCTTAAAAGAAGATAAACTATTAAGTTCTGTTTCATTAATTGAAAAATCAACCGTTGAACATCATTCAGTTTTGTCTTCTTCACTGTTAACACCGAAATTTACTGATCAGTATTTAAACAACTTTCAAAATGAAACCAGTTCAAATTGCAACAATTTTGAGAAAACATTTGCTTCAAATGATTTTTCTCAGAAAGAAAAAAATTTAGAAAATTATACATTAACAGATTCAACAATGGTTTTTAGTAATTTAAATCAAGTTTCAAACATAATGCAACATAACAATGCCGGAAATTCAACATTGTCAAACACACTTTATTCAATAACGGAAGAAACAAAAACGAAAAATGCGCAAAATGAAGTTGCCAACTACTTAAATGTCAAAAATTCAACTTTAACTGAAAACATTTTTGAAACAAAAGCAAGCACTGTTACAACTTATAAACCAGAAAAAATGTTTTTTGAAAACAACGTTGAGTTACAATTAAACAATTTAAATGAAAAACATTTGTTTGAAAAAAACAATGCAAAAATTGAAAACAATGAAAACGAAAAAATAATGTTTAATCACCAAACAAATTTTATAAGTTCAACTAACGATAATACTGAGCTTCAAATTGTAGAAAATGCTCAAATAGAGAAAAAATTAGATTGTTTAACAAACACTGATCAAGTTTGCACAAACTTGAATAATCAAGAGTTTTTGAAAATAAAGCAAGAACAACATTTAATTACTCAAACAACAACCGTTTCTTCAACAAAAAACAATATTTTCAAAACAAAAAAAGATGTAAGTATATATGCTTGTTTTTGCTACATACAGGCAAAACTCACACTGTCAAAACGCCAGCAACTGTCAACGCGGACAGCGCCATCTCACTAAAAAGCAGCTTTTTTCAATTTTTCAATGCAAAAGTTTTGACTTGGGTAGGCATTTTAGGTAAAAATAGACGCTGGCGCCCGCAACTGTCAAAAAATTGTGCAGACGTTTTTTATTGACAGTGTGAGATTTGCCTGTATATTTAATTTTTTAATTTTCAGGATTGGGGTATTGAAAATTCAGCAGATGGCATGAGAATAAAGATATTTATAAAATCTTCTGAAAAACAATTTCTGCCTGTCCAGCCAGAAATTAAGAAAGAAACTCAAGTTTGCTCAAAATTAAAACGAAAACGTACAACTTCAGATAAACTTGCTGCAAATGAAGCAGTTGAAAAACAGTTGGTAAAAAGTGAAGAGGATTGTTTTGCAAACACAGAAACAAAACGAAAAACTCGTTATTCAGTGGCAAGTAACCAATTTTTAAAAGACGCATCAGTGAAAACTAGTTCCACTGTTATTTTTGAAAAGGAAAAATCTGGTTTACCTGTTCAAGTTTTAAATAAAAAATCAAATCAAAATCATTTATCAGAAACTGCTTTTCAACAAAACGTAAGTAAAACAACTACGTTTAATATTTTTAACTTTTTTATTTGTAGGTTTTATTAAGCGCTACTCTAAATAAAAGAGGTCGAGGTCGTCCAAGAAAATTTCCTCTAGTAAATCCAGTGCCGATTCAGGTTAGAATAATTTTTGTAATAATTCTTTGCGTTTTGTAACAAATTATTTTTTACAGTTAAATCCAACCGAGAATATAATTAAAAGAAAGCGAGGTCGCCCGAAAAAAATCAAAACTGAATAATTTTTTAAATATGCAATTTGTTGTATTTTGTTTGTTTATAAAACTTTCTAAAAAGTTTTACAACCAAAAATCCTATGTCATTTGTATTAGTCTTTATTATAAAAACTTTATTTAATTTATTCATTTAGTTAAATTTTTATTTGTTTTTATTTTAAGGTCAAACGATCTCAAATATTATAATTTTTTATGTTTTTTGCATTTTTTCAACATATTTTAAATTGCATTTTATACCTGTTTTTAAAATTTTCTAATAAACTGAATTATATGTTTTGGAACATTTGTTTTTATGCTGTTAAAATTGTTGAAAAATTTATGCAAAAACAAAAACAACACTCATTTTGGTTGTTTTAAATGTGTTTTTGTTATTTTTATACCAGGTAAAATTACAATTAACAATTCTTTAAAAACAGCATTCAGTTTGTTTTTAAAATTGTTTTTTCTTTTTGCAATAAAACTGGTTATAAAACAACAACGATTTTTAACGTTAGGTTAAGTGGAAAGATAACGCATCATATCAGATTTTTGGCATATCTTTTTGATAATTACACTTAAGAATGTATTTTCGTTAAACAAACTGTCAATATAAATGATGTTTAAATGGTTTTAAAAGATTCAGTTTCAACTGAAACTTGTGTTGCAACATGTATAAACTATTTTGTATTGCTGTTGCCGCATTAGCTCTGAGTGACCCTACTAGTGCCTGGTTGCGAAAAGGCTATCCATCAACTAGTAGTGCAAATGTTTTTCTAGACAATGACTACTTTTCCAATGCTGCCTCGCCTTTGCCCAGTCCGCTTTTTCTTACACCATACATTGAAGCCGGTAAACTTGATGAAGGACGCAAGTTAAGTGCTGTCAAAGGTCTGCCCGGTGGTGCGCCTACCATTGCCAGTTACTCAGGATTCTTAACCGTCAATAAAACGTACAATTCCAATTTGTTTTTCTGGTTTTTTCCTCCTCTGGTAAGTACTTTTTTATAGCTAAAAAACATTTATTTAAAAGCATTTTTCTCTTGATGCAGACTGGCAAAGTTGACCACAACACTCCAGTGTTGCTATGGCTGCAGGGTGGACCAGGAGCAACTAGTCTGTATGGGCTTTTTACCGAAAACGGCCCACTGGTGGTGACCAAAGAAAACACAGTTCATCTGCGCAACGAAACATGGAATTCAGAGTTTGCCATTGTTTTCATTGACCAGCCTGTCGGTACTGGCTTCAGTTTTACTGGTAGCAACAGTGGCTATGCTCGCAATGAAAATGATGTTGCGCGTGATTTGTATGAAGCTTTGAAGCAGTTTTTCACCCTCTACCAAGATTATCGGGGCAACCCATTTTTCGTTACCGGCGAATCATATGCCGGCAAATACATTCCTGCCATTGCACACAAAATTCATCAAATGGGAGAAGAGGCAAAAAAAGCTGGCATTAACTTGCAAGGCTTGTCAATTGGTGATGGCTGGTCAGATCCACAAAATATGGTTTGTGCTATTTGTTTTTAGTGTTAATTATTCATTTTACTAAAAAGTTTTATTTATTACAGTTTGATTATGGGGATTATTTGTACCAAGTGGGTTTAATTGATGAACCTCAGCGCGATCACTTCATTGTTGAGCAAAACAAATTTAAAAAGGCTGTTGCTGAGAAAGAATTTATTAAGGCTTTCAACATCATGGATGCACTTATGGATGGTGACCTAACTCCAGGCGGTCTTTCGTACTACAAAAATGTGACTGGAATGAGCAATTACTTCAACATTTTGTTTGACAACTCACCAGAAAACCAAGGTTACTTTAACAAGTATTTAGCTTTACCTGAGACACGTTCTGCTATTCACGTTGGCAATCTTACCTTTAACGACGGCAATACAGTAGAGGAGTATTTGCGCAAAGATGTTGTGGACACTGTCAAACCTTGGGTGGAGGAAATCCTTAATGCCAACTATCGCACACTCATGTACAGTGGACAATTGGATGTTATTGTCGCTGCTCCATTAACTGAAAATTTTTTGCGTAATTTAAACTGGTCAAAATCGCGACAATATCAACAGTCTAAAAGGAAAATTTACAAAGTTAAACCCGAAGACAAGGCAGTAGCAGGTTACGTGCGTCAAGCTGATAATTTCATTTACGTTTTAATTCGAAACAGTGGCCACATGGTTCCTTATGATCAACCTCGAGTTGCCAAAGACATGATTACACGTTTTGTTAAAAAACAAAATTTTTAATTTTAAATTTTTTAATAGATTTTAATGAAAAATGCTGTAACAATTAATAAAATTTTTTAAAGAAGCGCTGAGTGAAAGTGAACACAAGCATACGTAGTACAGACTGACTTTAATGGCAAAGAGTGGCTGCTTATATACACAAACAGGCGACGTAACTTCGAACACTCAAAGCCACGTCGCTAGCGGCTTATGGGCCGCTACTCCTTCCTGCCAGTCTTCGACGCATCTTATGAGGTCCAGTCAGCCATCCGACGTCGTCGACCATCGCCCACTTCATGTCCCGCACTTCGGCCGAGGACCAGCGTACGACTTCGCGCACCACGACGCGGGGCCAGCGTCCACTCCGTCGACTTGGTCTTCAGGCTGGCTGGGCCTTGGGCTGCTCGCATCGAAACGCAGAGGCCTGAGTCCATCTCACCGTTGCCACCAGAAGCGCTGAGTGAGAGTGAACACAAGCATACGTAGTCCAGACTGACTTTAATGGCAAAGAGTAGCTGCTTATATACACAAACAGGCGACGTAACTTCGAACTCTCAAAGCCACGTCGCTAGCGGCCTATGGGCCGCTACTTGAATAATTTTAACACCAACTTTGTTAAAAACGTTTCTATTTGTTCAAAAAGCAAAATAAACATTATTTAACTTAAGTTTGCGTGTTAAATGGTAATTTACAATGTGAATTAGTTTTCTAAAATTAGATTTAGTAAACAAACTTAAACGTGTAGAAAAACAATTAGCTTAAAAGTATAAAACAGTTCAATAACACAATTGTATAAGTTTTTTTGTTTCATTAAAAATCAGCAGACAAGTTTTTAAAATTTACTTTCAAGTTGTGTTAAAAATTCAATTTTTCTAAAAATTGTTTAAAGTTCATTAATAATTTTAAAAATTTTTATTTAACAATGACTAATGTTATCAACGAACGCACTTTTTTAATGATAAAACCAGATGGTGTTCAACGAGGATTGATAGGAAAAATTATTAATCGTTTTGAAAAAAAAGGTTTTAAATTAGTTAGCATGAAGTTTCTTAACGCGAACCAAGAGTTACTTAAAAAACATTATTTTGAACTTGCTGATCGCCCATTTTTTCCTGAACTTCTCGATTATATGCAAATGGGTCCTGTAGTTCCTATGGTTTGGGAAGGTCATAATATTGTTAGAATTAGTCGTGCAATGTTAGGGGAAACTAATCCAATTGATTCTAAACCCGGAACAATTCGTGGAGACTATGCAATACAAACTGGAAGGTACGTTTTTAAACTTTACATTGCATATAAATTTTTAATTTTTTTATTTAGAAATGTTATTCATGGAAGTGATTCCGTTTCATCTGCTCTAAAAGAAATCTCTTTGTGGTTTTGTTCCGAAAATTTTGCTGCTTAAAAAACCAACAAATTTATCATAATAGCATCATATTATCAAAATTTTTAAAAACAAATGTTTAATTTTTACTCAAATAGTCAATCTATTTGTGAAAATTTGTTAAAAATATGTTTGTTTTTTAACGTTTTGATCTATATTGATAATCTTAATTGTAAAAACAGATTTTTTATTTAACAAGTAAAAGGTATTAGTTTTTTGTTAAAACTATTTGTGCATTAGCCAATTTATTTGATTTTTATCATTAATTATTTTATTAGATACGAAAATTTTTTTTATTAAAACCATATCGTGTAGTCAAGACAATTTTAAATGATTTCATGTACAAAACTTTGTTTTACAACTTTTAACATTTGTAAAAGGATTAATAGTTGTTGCACTTTGTGTTTGAGTTTTATTTGTACTAGAAATCAATGTAAGGATTAACATTGATTTGTTGATAAAAGTTGACAAAATTACATAAGTTTATATGGATATTTGTTTTAATTTACTATTATGCTTGGTTGAAAAATATTACAAAAAATTATATTAAATAAATTTGATCACAATTAATTCAATAAATGTTTTCAATTTTTTTTAAATTTAAATTAAATTAAGTTGGTACAAGGATTTTTGGGATGTACCTGATAAAGTGTGAGTGTATCCCAAAGTTGGGCAATGCTGTTAGCACTTAATCAATTAGGAACACTATCGGAAACTACATGCCCAACTGAATGTGATTACCACCAGTTAGTAATGGCGCCAAATAAAGTACACCAAAATGCATTAGCTAATTACACATTGTTTTTAAGTAGAGGGCAAGGTAGAGGAGAAGACAATCCATTTGAATGAATCAACAGTGCCAATATATATATTTTAGTTGAGAAAACAACTAATTAAGCATTAGTTAATGGTTAGAGTGTTGGAGCATTGATGTCTGCCGGCGATAGGGACCGTTGGTGACTGTGCGCTGTTGCACATAGTGACTAGTAGGTGTATTTGGCACACTTTGAACTCAACCGTCTTGGTACCAGGATTTCAACTGTTGATAGCTAAAACGTTGAGTAACACATTTTGCTAAACGCATTGCTGACAAACCACAGTTAAGCTGATACTTGCAGTAGGTTGGACTCAGGGAAGTCTTCTTCAGCAGTCCACTGCCTACCTGCAATAGCTGGTGCTACAAAACTACAAAGCTACAAAGCAAGTTGTGCTTCACCATCACTTGACATTGATGCTAATTTGATCAAGTGGTCACTTTTTAGCTAAAATATTGTTGACAACTGTGACACTTTTTGCATTGTTAAATTGAAAAATGAACAAAATAATCCCAGGTGGAACAGGCGTCCTTGGCCTGTTACTAGCCATTGCAGGCGCTGTTCTCTTGTGGGCTATAATGCCAGGCATTATTCGAAATAAAGTTGCTGATGTAAGTTTTACAATAAAAAACGTGTTAGTGCACAATGATTTACAAATTTTATAGGAAGTTTATATATCAATCAACAACAATAGTGAAGCGTATAAACGTTTTGAAAAACTCCCAGTCCCGTTAAAATTTAAAGTCTATTTCTTCAATATTTCAAATTATGAAAATTGGAAAAAAGATTACAAATCATTAAAATTTACAGAAATTGGTCCCTATGTTTGGGATGAATTCCGTCATAAAGAGGAAATTACGTTTAATGAAAGTGACAAAGTCACTTACCTTGAAAAGAAAACATACACTTTTAATTCAAAAGAATCAACACAAAACGGAAAACAATTAAAAGAAAATGATCAGATTACAATTGTTAATCCTATAACAGTATGTTTTAATTTGTAATTTAAAAAGCAAACTAGTTATTATTGTTTTTTAGGGATTGATTGAACAACTTGTTGGCATTTTTGATATAAACTCAATTGCGCATACTGACGAAGCCGCAAAAATTGCCTTTAATGGAATGTCTGGTCTTGGTCAAAGTTTATTCAAAGTAAGAATGCATATAAAACAGCGTTTTTCTAATTTGTTTAAAATAGTGTGATCAATGCGAAAAAGCTGTACATGAAGTTAACACTGGAAAAAATAAAATTCAAAACCTAAATCAATTGTTAAAATATGAAGGCTCAAAGTAAGTACAAAAAATGTTTTTTAAATAAACAAATATTTTTTTGTAGTAAACTTTCGGTGTGGAATGCAACTGGCACTTGCAATGATGTTCATGGCACCGATGGCACTCAGTTTCATCCGGATGTGAAAAAAGAAGATACGTTATATGTTTTTGAACCGATGCTTTGTCGAACTATAAAATTTAAAAATGGTCTTACAAATCAAGAAATTAAAGGCATTTCCACATTGAGATTTTACGCTGTTGATGATAATTTTGAAAGAACTAAAGAAAATGAATGTTATTGTCACGAACCAGACCACAATGATTGCCCGGCCGGTACACTTAATTTAAGAAAATGTTCGCCAGCAAAAGAAGCTAATATTGATATAATTTCAACCCAACCCTATTTTAAAAACAATCGTGATATTTTAAATCAAACTGGGTTAAAGCCACCTAAAGAGTTAACTCAAGAAAATTATGGAACTGTTCTAGATATTGAGCCTGTAAGTTTGTTTTTTAAAACAAAGCAAAAATTTGAAATTAATTTTTATGCATGCGATTCTCAGTATACAGGACTTGCATTGACAGCTCGAAAAAGACTTCAATTAAATCTTCTTTTAAAAAACAATTCACATAAGTATGTCAAAACACATTTTTTTAAAAATTAACGTTTTTGTCACAGATTTTTGACCAATCTGGAACATAAATTTCTCTACATGCCTGTAGCCTGGATTGAAGAATCCGGAGATCTAGATGACCACAATGCAAACGAACTTAAAGAAAAAATCTTTAAACAAAAAAATATTTTTCAAGGAATACTAATTGGCTTAATGGCTGCTGGTGTTTTACTGGTAGCCATTGCTGGCGGATGTGCTTATTTTGGAAGATAATTTATATTAAGCATAATGCTAAATCTTTATTTTGTATAAATAAATAAATCTTAAAAATGCAGTTTTAATTTTTTACAAATTAAACAAAAAGTTTTGTGTTTTAACTTAATCAATAAATAAACAACATTTAAAAAACTACTTAATTTTTTGTAATTATTTTTTATATTTTAATAGTCATAAAAACATAATTTTGTTAAAACTATACAGTTTCATTGTTACATAAATAAACATTTTTGTATTTTAAACTAACTTTAAACGTTAAAATCAATACGTTTTGCTTATATTCACTGGTTATTAAGTTTTGTGAATAATTAAAATTAATAAAAATATATTGTTAATTGTTATGCATGTGTATCTAAAATATATTTTAGTGTTTTTTTTCTTTTTTCAAAAGTAATAGAAAAATTATTTTTTAAAACATACTTAATAAATTATTAAACTAAATAATCACGCTAAATAACAATTCAAGTTCAAGTTTAGTCAAACAGTTTGAAAAAATAATTTTTTAGTAAAGAATTTATTTTTAATTTGCTTATTTGTGAAAGGATTGTGTTTAAATTATAATAAACTTGTTTTTAGCTATTTAAACTAGTTGTTAAAAATTGTGTTTAAAAACTACCTAATAGTAACACATATATTTTTTATTTTAATTTTAACATGAATTATAAACAAAAATTGTCATTTTTTGGTATTCTTATTGGATTATTTTTTGCTATGTGCGGATCGATATTTCATTTTATTGCGTTAAAACCAATATTGTTAAGCAAAATGTCAAAAGTAAGTCAATTTTGCTAAAAGTTTAAATTTTTGTTTTTGTTTTACTGATTACAGGAATTGATTATTGGAAACAACAGTTTATCGTTTGCAAACTTTAAAATTAACCCTATTACAATGCAATTTAGCGTTTATTTTTTCAACATTACAAATGTTGACTTAATATCAACCAAACGTTTTACAAATGTTAAACAACTAAAATTTCAACAAGTGGGACCTTTTGTTTTTGATGAAAATCGTGAAAAAATTGATATTTCTTTTGATGAAAATGAAAATACAGTTGCTTATAAACACAAAAAAGTATACCATTTTAATCAAAATTTGTCTGGAAATAATATGCTTAATGATCAAATTAACGTTTTAAATATCTTTTTGGTCAGTATACATAAACTTTTTCATGTATTTATTTAAATTCAAATTAAAATTTTAAATTAATTTACAGAGTTCGTCTGTAACAAAAAATGCCGAGAACAATTTAATTTTGAGTGATACAGTTGAAAACTTTATTTTTAATAAATCTGAACAACTTTATGGAAATTCTTTTTTTAAGGTAACATGGTAATTAATAAAGCAACTTATTAACAGAACATTGTTACAGAATCCTTATATTAGCGAGAAAATAAAAATTTTAACTGGAAAAAATGATGTCAATCAAATAAAACAAACGCTAATGTACAACAACAATTTAAGGTTAGTGTAAACAGTATAGTAATGCCTAATAACTATTTATAATTTAAAATTAGAATAACAGCTTGGAAAGCAAACAGTACATGTGCTAAACTGCAAGGCACTGATGGAACAGAATTCAAACCGTTTATAACCAATAGTGATGAAGTATACGTGTTTGAACCAAGTTCGTGTTTAAGCTTAAAAATGATTAGCAATGAAAACATATTAGAAAATGAAAATATAAAAAAAATTTCAACTCAACGCTTCTTCCCAGCACCGTTCAATCAAGAATGTTATTGCCAGGAAATAAATAAGTCTCAGTGTCAAACTGATTTAGTTAACATAAAATCTTGCGTTGAAAGTTTTAAACTGATTGATCTAAATATGTTCATTAGTTCTCCGTACTATTTTAATAATCTAGATTTACTTAAATTAACGGGAATAAAACCTCCAATAAATTTTACAATGAAAAACTTTGGAACATATCTTGATGTTGAAAAGGTAAAAATGTTTTTAATTTTTATTGTTAGCATCACATTTTTGTTTTTAGACTACAGGAATGGTAATTCAAGCTTTTAGTCGTTTTCAACTTAGTGTGGAGCTAGAAAAGTCATTTGAAAAGTAAGTCATTTTTAAAAAACAAGTTTTTAACTTTTATTATTAATTAAAATTTTGCTAGTTTAAGCATTCTCAGTCATTTTAATACTTCTAAAACTTATGTTCCGATACTTTGGTTTGAAGAAACTGGAATAATTGACGATGAAAACGCAAATATTTTACGTTCATCATTAATGGCAATCAGTTATGCTAACTTTACTGTAATTGGAGCGATTGGTGCTGGTGTTATCATTGCTACAACTTGTTTTTTGTGTTTTTTAAATATTTCAACTAAACCGAAAATTGGCACTAAAGATTTTTAACATACCCGTACCATTTTTAAATTTAAAATGTTCACAACACTGACAAACAAAAAATAAAATACATACTTTAAAATAATAAATGAACTGATTTTTTAGCAATCAACTTAAAACGATTTGAACACTCAAAACACTTTTTAAAACATACAGCTAAAAAATTGCTCAAAACGATATGTTACATAGTCAATTGGCAATTTAGTTTGAAAATTAACTTAAGTTTTGGTTCAAAATTAGTTTCTTTGGCCCTCATTTGTATTTTTTTGTGCCCTGACAAAAAACTATGATTTTGATTTGTCGATAGTCAACTATCAGTTTAAAAAGTCTAACAATAGTTTATGCAACTTTATAAAACACAAAAACTTTTAATCAAACAATTTTCTCACCGTTAACATTTTTTTAACATAATAGTCGGTTAGTCAAATATAGTTTGAGGAAAACCAATTAAACCCCAAACTTATCACTTACCATCAGCAACTTTAATGAGCAAACGGATTTGTTTCATGTACTGGTTATCATTAACTGTAGTTTTAAGTTTAGCCAGTTCAGAAAAACTTTATTGTTGACTATGTGTCACACTATGGCACCATGGAACATTCCTTTGCAACCAATACTTACATATAAAGTTGTTTATCACAGACTGGTAAGTGATCAAAACAAACATTTTTTATATAAAACTCATACAAACTTGTAAATTGTACCTTCATTTTGCGATTTATTTTTGAATTTAGTTATAAAAAATGAATAAGTTTATATACATCTCAGTTGGTGTCGTCGGCGCTATTTTGCTTGTTCTTGGAGCCATCCTTCATTGGGCCGTCATTCCCAAAATTATTCACAACAAAGTCATTGACCAAATGCAGCTACGAAATGGTACAGAAGCATTTGAAAGATTCAGCAAACTGCCAGTTCCGTTACAATGGAAAATGACCTTTTTTGAAATTTCTAACCCTGAAGAATTTGACAAAAACAAAGATGTTATGAAGTTAAAGTTCAACGAAAAAGGCCCATATGTGTTTGATGAGCGCAGAGAAAAGTATGAAATCGAGTTTAGCAAAGATGGATTCAATGTTTCGTACAAGGAAAAACGAGATTATGTGTTTAATACAAAATTGTCAGGAAAGGGTTTATCACCAGACGATTCTTTAAAACTTGTTTCTCCTGTTTTTGTAAGTTGTTAAAAAATTACAATAACAATTTGTTAAATTTTGTTTTTAAAACTTTAGGGTATTGTTAGTCAACTTTTATCAGCTTATACTGATCCTAGATATATGGCTGAAAATGTTAAAAGTCGCATTCAATCAATTGCAACAGATCTTGTTGTAAAAGAAATTGCTTTTGGAAAAATAAATTTTCTTTTAGATAAAAGTTTTTTTAATGTAAATAACTTAACAAAATTTTTTTTGAAAAGTTTTAATTGAATATTTTAATAGGATTCAAGTACTCCACCTGCCGTTCAAGTTGTTGACACTGGCAAAAAAGACATTTCTCAACTTTTTCATTTTCTTCAATATGGTGATTCGGAAAATGGGTAATCAATTTGTTTAAAAAAAATTACTACAAATATTAAAAATTTAAAATATTTAAGTAAACAAAAGGTTTGGAACACTGTTGGTCCATGCAATGACATTAAAGGCACAGATGCTGTTCAGTTTAAACCATTTTTAACTGAACAAGATCATTTATATGCTTTTGAACCAATGATTTGCAAATCATTTAAACTGGTACATGATCCAAAAGTTATGCAATCAACTTCCATTAAAGGAATCGACACAATTCGATACTATGCAACTGATGACAATTTTGCCAGAATTCCTGAAAATCAATGCCACTGCACTGAAAAGAACTTTGATTTGTGCCCTGCAGATTTGCTAAATCTAAACAATTGTGGTGTTGCAAAAGGAATGATGGACATGCTTGTTAGCTCACCTTACTTTCAACCATTTCCAGAAAATCTTAGGAACACAACAATTCATGCACCACTACCTATGACTTATGAAAATTACGGCACTTATGTTGATGTTGAACCGGTACTTGTTACATTTAAAAATTAATTTATAAATTAATCATTTTTATTTATTTTGCTGTTTATTTAGCTTACAGGAGTGGTTTTAAATGCCAGAAAACGTCTACAATTGTATGTTCAGCTTAAAAGAGGTTCTATTAAGTAAGTTTAGCTGATTTGAATAAACTTATTAAAACTAAATTTTTTGGTTTAGAACTAAATTTTTAGATGATTTGAAAGGCGATCGAGAAAAAGTGTTTGTGCCAATAGTAATGATTGAAGAAGGTGGCGAGGTTGATGAGAAAAACGCTCAAAAGTTGAAAGATCAAGCCATCACTCCAAAGAAAGCAGCAACAATTGCCATGATTGTGATGATGACACTAGGTGCCCTCTTGATGGTCATCGCCGGCGGTTGTGCAGTGTTTTTCCGAAACAAAGCAAAAAGCACATATGAATCGCGAGGTGGTCATAAAGTGTATAATTAAACAAGTTTAATTTATTTTCTGTTTTTATTTATTACCTATTTAATTTTATTGTACATTTTACAAAAATTACAACATTTTTAAAACTCTAGTTTTTGTTTTTAAAAATTTTTTAAAGTTAGTTTAGTTAACAGCATAAATAGTCATATATTTAAGTAGCCAATATTATCATTTAACTAGTTTTTTTGTCGTTAAACAAGTACAGCACACTTGTATATTAGTAGCAAGTTTAAAACATAAATGATATTTTTGCGTGACGATTTGGCATTGTTTCAATAAATACTTTTTGCAACCTCTAAAACCGTTATGTTTACACTATTGATTATATTATTTATGCATTCACCTGTGGTATTGTGTTGATTGCAATAGTTATTGTCTGAAGCGATAAACAACACAAGAGCCTAAAACAATTTTTAAAAACACATAAAAATGACAAACAATTAGTAACAAAAATTTCTGTTAAAAAATTTTTTTTTATTTTGTTAATCAACAACATTTTGAAATACTTTTTGTTAATTTTTTAATTGTTTTACAATGAACAAAATTATAATTATTTTAACCGCTGTTTTAGGAGTCATATTACTAGTTGCTGGAGCAGTTCTCCATTGGCTTGTTGTTCCAAATGTGATTCACAACAGAGTTAAAGATGAAATGCAATTGCGCAATGGCACTGATGAGTTTGATTTGTTTAAAAAACTACCTGTTCCTCTTCAATGGAAAATGACGTATTTTCGCATTAACAATGCCAAAGAGTTTGATACATCTAAAGACGTTATGAAACTTAATTATTCTGAAATTGGGCCATTTGTTTATGATGAATATAGAGAAAAATATGACATTGAGTTTAGTAAAGATGGATCAAGTGTAACATACAGAGAGAAACGCAATTTTATCTTTAACCAAAAACTTTCAGGAAAAAATCATTTTAATGACACAATTATGATGGTTTCTCCTCTTTTTGTATGTTTTTTGTTGTTTAAACCATTACAAACAAAACTAATTTTTAAATTTTAAAGGGAGTTGTTGGAAGTTTCTTAAAAGCTTTATCTGCTAAAGGCCCTGAACATTTTCCAGGAGTTAAAGATCATTTAAAATCAATCGCAACACCAATCGGTGCTTACGATATTGCATTTGGAAAATTACCCTGGATGATGAATAAAAACTTTTTTAACGTAAAACAAATTATAAAAAATCAATACATTTAAGTTTTAAAAGTTATTTTTTAGGACACCGAAGCAAAAGATCCTATTCAAGTTGTGGACACTGGCAAACATGATATTTCTAAACTTTATCAGTACATTAATTATGATAAATCAATTAACGGGTAAATACTATTTTTTAAAAGTCTGGTTTATTTTGACACATTTTTTATTAGTACTCAAGACGTTTGGAATAAAAGTGGTAGTTGTAACGACATTAAGGGCACTGATGCAGTTCAATTTAAACCGTTTCTCACTGAAAATGATGTCATCTATGCATTTGAACCAATGCTATGCAGATCAATTAAGTTTGCTCATGATCCAAAAGTGATGAAATCAGTTTCAGTAAAAGGAATAGATACAATTCGGTATTACGCGACAGATGACAATTTTGCACGAACTGTAGAGAACATGTGTTATTGCACTGAAAAAGATCTTGACATGTGCCCAGCTGATTTGGTAAATTTAAATAATTGTGGCGCATCAGCAGGAATAATGGACATGCTCGTCAGCACACCGTACTTTTATCCATTCACTGAAAATTTAAAAAACACTACAATGCTGCCACCATTGCCGATGAGCTATGAAAACTACGGCACTTACCTTGACATTGAGCCGCTCACAGGCGTCGTGTTAAATGCCAAAAAACGACTCCAGCTTTACATTCAACTAAAAAATAACAGTGTTGGGTATGTTAGTATAAAATGTTTAAATCGTTTTAACTAAAATATTTTTGGTTTTTTACTTTGCAAAGTACCGGTTTTCTGGACGGACTAAAAAGTACTTATGGAAAAGCATTTGTTCCTCTAATGATAATTGAAGAAAGTGGTCAAATTGACAATGAAAATGCTCAAAAGTTAAAAGATAAAGTTTTAACACCGAAAAAAGTAGCAACTATTAGCTTGATTGCTACAATGTCTTTAGGTGGACTTTTGTTGCTTATTGCTGGGGGTTGCGCTTTTTTTAATTGTTGAACTATTTAAAAACAAATTAAAAGTTGAAATAATTGTTTTTTAACTTTTTTGTTGTAACTTTAAAAAAACATCAAATTTTTGTTTTTTTGTAAACTAAATGCAAATAACTTAACATCAGTGTTTCGAAAACAAATATAAAGTTTGCGTCGTCTAACAAAACATGTGCACTAAAGTTGATTTAAAGCTACTACTGCTGATTTTACTAAAATTTATTTAAATTATATTTAACTTTTTTCAAAAAGACTTTTTTATTTTATGTATTTAATTTGCACTAATAACTTAATACCAAACATAATTGATTTTTGTAATTTTATTTAAAAATTTAGTGGTGGTGTTGTTATGGTGTTATTGTGAGTACTTAATTGTAAATAAGTCAACCTATTTTTATTCAAATAAAAACTTTTGTCATTTTTTAAAATTAGTTTTTTGTAGCAAACATTTGTGCAAAATTGAAAATTTTGTTTTTTAAAATTGTTTTTGATTAAACATTTTTTAAAAAGTGTTTAAACAAAACAGAATATTTTTTATCAGTTTAAATTGATAAAATGATTTTTGTTGAACTTAGTAGCTTAATTAAAAACGCAAAACTTTTTGAAATTAATTACAAATACAAGTATTTTGCTTTTTTTACAATTACGCGTTCAACACAACTTTTTTTTAAATTTTGTGCTGATGCAATTTTTTTTATTTATCAAGATTTAAATTGTTGCTATTTTGCACTTTAAGTGCATATATCTTAAAAGTGTTTATAAATACTGTCATAGCTTTTTTAAGTAAAAAGACAAATTTTCAAAAAACGTATTAGTTACGTGTTTAAAATTATTTTTTAGTTATTTTGCAACTTTTTTAAATTTTGTTTAAAGCATTTTATTTTGTTGTTTTTGTTTGTTTCAATTTAAAACTATTATGTTTTTATTTTGTAAAGAATTATTTGCTTTTGTTTGCCGATTATTTTGATTCACTTTTTACCATTCATTTTTTTGTATGTAAATTTTTTTGTGCAATAGAAATTTTTGTTGTTTTAATAAGTTTATTTAATTACATTTGAGTTTAATGTTTTTTTCATGTATTTTCACCCTTTTAAAAATTTGAAAAATCAACTTAATTAATTTAGTTTTGGTGTGTCTTTCTATGATAACTATTTCATTGCATTAAGTTTTTTATCTCATCAAAACTGTACAATTCACCGTTTGCCCTTCATTCTGTCATTTAGTATTTTGTTTATCAGCGATGATGACCAAACTTATGGTTTGATGCACATTTGTATTGCCGTGAACACTGATGATGGCAGCACTGCGCCAATGAAACGGCTCACAGACACACACGCTCTTGACTTGCATTTCTTCTGCTCATTGCTTGTTGACATTTTTGTTCTGTTGATTGCCTAGCTCTTCTTTCTGTTTCTTTTTCCAATACTTTTTATTGCTCTCTTGCATGCAGAAATACTATTATATTTTAGCTTTCTGCTAACTTTATCGTCTTTTCCTTGTTAGGTAACTTTAGTGTGTAATATATTGAATTGCAACATATACCGGTTATTCATAACAGGTTTTTATTCAAGTCAACAATATTGGTTTAGTGCATGTTTGCATTTTTTGAAACTTAGGATGACAAAAACTTACTTTGTTTCTACAAATTACTGTGTCAAGTTTTTGCCTAAAACCGTTTTGCTTTTATTTACAGATTCTCAACTGCATTTGATCAGAAATTCTCTGATAAACTGCCTATACTTAACTAGCACCAAGTCAAGCCAGCGATTTGCAAACAATGGGTCTACTAACAGTTGGAGAACCACTCAGCTGGACCGAAACTAAAGCACTAGCTGAGTTTGTGCGTGAACATGGCATTGAGCAGTTCCTCAACATTTTTCACGCCCGTCGTCACAAAGGCGACGACACACTGAAATGGGGCGATGAGGTGATAACGTGAATAATAGACAACAGTATTTACATTTAATAACAATAATTGCCTATTTCAACTTTCAGGTGGAGTACATTGTCCTTGAGTTTGATCATCAGAACCGAAAAGTCCGCCTAGCGCTGCGCGCCTCAACCGAGCTCCTGACGACACTTCAGAAACCTGAAGAGGCAGGCGAGACTGACTTGTCCTCACTGTGGCGACCGGAGTTTGCGGCGTACATGATCGAGGGAACGCCCGGCGTGCCGTACGGCATTTCGCCGACTCCCCTGGAGCATGCACTGAAGCACAAGTGCAGTCTGGAACGCATTGATCAGCTGATCGACGAGATTGCCCTGGACGGCGGACTGGAGACTGCAGCAGCTGGCAGTGGAACGTCCACTCCCACGCCAAAGCTGGACAACTGTGCTGATGATGATGAGGAGGAAAATAGGCAGAGCAAGAGAGGCGAAAGCTCGCCACTGCACATGTTTGCCTTCTTTAAGGACATTGAGGAGAATATGCGCCTTCGTCGACGGGAGGTGATGTCGCTGTTGAGACCAAACGAGGCCATTCTCTCCATCAGCTCATTTCCTCGATCTGGCACTCTGGACAGCTGCTCGCCGCCGACTTTTGTCGGCACTGTGGATGGCACCTCCAAGTCGCTCTTCTTTCCTGATGAAGGTACGTTAATGAGTAAAATGATGACAAGTGGTAACATGCTCAATTTTCTCTAACCCAGCCATCAATCCGGGCCACCCTCGCTTTGGCACCCTTTCGAAGCACATCTGCGAGCGACGCGGCGGCCCGGCCAACATTCAGGTGCCCATCTTCAGGGACGTGAACACTGCCAGCCCCTTTGTGGAGGACTTCTTTGCGCAGATGAACATCGATCGGGCGGCCCTTTCGCCGGAGCAGTTGACGGCCTTTGAGGTGGAGGCGCGGGCGCGGGAGAGGCGGTACCGCCAGGCGGACCACATTTTCCTCGACTCGATGGGCTTCGGCATGGGCTGCTGCTGTCTGCAGGTCACTTTTGGCGCCTCGAATGTCTGCGAAGCTCGCCTCCTCTACGACCAGCTCACCCCGCTGACGCCCATTCTCATGGCGATGAGCGCCGCCTCGCCCGCCCACCGCGGCTACCTCACTGACCGTGACTGTCGCTGGGCAATCATCGCCGGCTCGGTGGACGACCGAACCGAGGCCGAGATCACGGGCACTGATCCGGCCACCGGCGAGGCGATCACCACCGTTCGGCGCATTCCCAAGTCGCGCTACGACTCCGTCGACCTGTACATCTACCCCACCAACAAGATCTACAATGACATTGAGATAGTGCGCAATGAGAAGGCCTACAGCCGGCTGATTGAGTCAGGTGTGGATGAACTGCTCGCCGAACACATCTCTCACCTCTTTATTCGCGACCCGCTGGTGCTGTTCAAGGAAAAACTTGACATTGACGACAAGACAGAGTCGGATCATTTTGAGGTGAGTTTTCGGTTTTGAGATAATCTGCAATTTTTGACACTGATTTAAATTTGAACTTTAAGAACATTCAATCTACCAATTGGCAAAGTATGCGCTTTAAACCGCCACCACCTGGTGCTAAGGAAATTGGATGGCGTGTGGAGTTTCGTCCGATGGAAGTTCAGCTGACTGATGAAGAGAATGCTGCTTTTGTCGTTTTCATCGTTTTGATGACCCGTCTAATTCTTTCTTTCAACCTTGACATGTTGATTCCAATCTCTCGCGTATGTTAGCTTTTTTATTGCATTTTAGTGTGTGTACCATTAACTTTACCTTCTTAATAGGTTGAAGAGAACATGAAAGAAGGCCAAAAACGCAATGCCGTTTTGGACGGATTGTTTTGGTTTCGCAAGGACCTCTCATTGCCGCAATGTGTTCTTACGCATTTTGCAGCAAATGAATGCGAAGCGGCGGCTCGTATTCAAGAGCAAGTTACTCCGTGTTTAAAACGGAATGACGTTACAAAGGAAACAATGTACACAAAATCGGTCAAAATGAGCGTCGATGAAATAATTAATGGATCGCATAAGAAGAAGTTCCCCGGGTTACTGCCACTGCTGCATGCATATTTGGATTCAATGAAAATTGAAGCACTGACACGGTGCAGCATCAACAAGTATCTGCAAATTATTGCCAATCGTGCAAACGGCACCAACCCAACTCCAGCTAATGTTATTCGCAGTTTTATTTATAATCATCCGGACTACAAACAGGACTCCATTGTCAACGACTCTGTGAACTATGATTTGATGAAACAGATTTGGAGTCTTCAAAAAGATGAAATTACTCTTAAAGATTTGGTTAATGAAATCGATAATATGAAAAACACAAAAAGAAACAATTACACACGTTAAATAAATTTAAACAATTTTAAATTTATGTTTTTAGTATTTAAAGTTATTTACCATTTAACAAACAATTATTCCATTTATTAATTTTACTTGTTTTACAAAAATTTAATGTATTCATTTAATGAATCTTATAAAATTGTTGACTAAAATATCATAAAAATTTTTTTTTAATTTTTTTGTTTTGTACCACAACAATAACTAAACCGCTTGCCGCTATTTTTCTCAAATCATCATAAAAATTGATAAACAAAGTGTTAATATTTTTATTCAGTCAAATGTCTAGCAAATAATTGATTTTATTGTTTTTGTCATTTTAAACAAATTAAGTTTATTTTATCTAATACAGTTTATCTACTACAATATTGATTTTTACAAAAAAATATATTTTTTATTTAAAAAATAGAAAAAAATTTTATTTTTAAATTTTTGTTTTTTATTTAAAGTCGTTTTACGTTTAGCATAATAAATTTCAATTATTGAGCTAGTTTTGAAACATTGACAAATTTTCATTTTAAAAGACACAAAATTAAACCAGATAAATTTATGCTAAGTTCAATTATTTTTATCAGAATGCTCAAAACACGGAACTAAAAGTGAATTGCAATTTGGGTGTGGTGCTTTATTTTAATCCACAACGCGTTTCAGAAAAAAGTGAAAATCTGTTTGTAGTGGCATAGTCAGATGACTGTTTGCTATCATAAGGAAGACAAGCTAGCATGTGTCTGCCTGACGCGTCACTGAAGTGTCACTTTGGCGCCTAACCGAGCCCTAGTCATTGATTGCTGTTTGACTCAGCAAACTCACTAGACATGAAGTCACTTTTTTCAATTTTCTCTGGAAAAACACAGAACTGGTGCAATTGTTTGTTTTCGGGCTAAAAGCTTAACCTAAAAACATTTTAACAAACTAAAATGAAACAAAACTTGTTGTAATTAACCAAAGTAAATACTACGTTTGTAAAAAGCATATTTGCTTAATCTAATAATTAAATATTAACAATCTTTTTTGTTGCATTTTTTTCAATTTAATTAAATTTTAAAACAGTTAGACAGTTGTCCTTAAACGTGAAAAAACAAAAAATAGTTAAATTAATAATTACTTTTAAAATATAACAAAGTAATTTACAATTTGCAATTAATTTTTTTGTATTTTAACCTGAAAACCTACATTTTGGTTTTAAAGGCAATTAAAGAATTGCTACAACATTATTTAACAATTGAGCAATTGTCATCATCAATTAGTGAAAGAGAGACTTACTCAAAAGGTATGACTATTCTCATCCTATTACTTTGGTCCAGTTTTTCATGGCGTTTAGTTAATTTGTAGTAGTGATTGCTCGCTGAAAAAGGCAACAACCTTAACGGCTGAGGTGGGGTCTCTTGAAACAGGCTCGTCACACACACACACACATACACACAAATCATCTTCAGACAGGGGTGAAAAGAAGAGCAGGGCATTGTGAAGTCAATTGCAGTGGCTTACCTCTAACCTGGAACCATTGCACCAGTAAAAGTAAAAGTGTTCAATTTGGAAACTACGCCTTAGAGCGCCAGTGTGCCACACTAAATTGAACCAGGCTGAGGAAGAAAAGAGACAAAAAGAAAAAAAGTAAAAACGCAAAAACTCATTTACGCACCTACCATCATGTTGAAGCAGATAAAAAGCAAGCAAGTGTTGACAAAATTAGATACACTCAAGTGGGCAAAGCAAGAACATGGTCATTTTAGCTGTTTTACTTTATTTTTTGACAACTTTTTGTAATCAATTTATACTTCATTTATCTACTATTAACTAAATTTTAGTTCCTTGATAAATAAAATATTCATTTGAATAATTTCTTTTATTTATTTATTATTATTGTGCCTGCAAAATGGCTTTTAAACTGTTCAAACACAAAAAACTAAAGTTTCGTTTTATAAATGTATCAAATCTTTTAATGGTCATTTATTTTTATAAACTTTTTTATACATTTACACTTTTTGCTTTTGTACTACTTCAAGTGACCACAGCAAATAAGCAGCAATCTGCTTATGCAACAAATGTTGTGCAGGCCAAAACGGGAACCGACAAGCCAGTGGTCACTTCAACTAACTCCACTTTACTGTACACCTACTCCTCAACGGCAATGTACCGCAACTGGACCAGCGACTGTCCCTGTCGTCTCTGCGGAACATCCTCCGTGACAGGACTGCGCCAGATCATCTGCGACACTGGACCGATGCACCACCTGCCCATCTACAAAATTCCACCTCATATTGAGTTTATTGAAATTCGAGGAACAAAGGAACGTCAGAACAACCTAACACTGGGACCGCTTTTCTATCGGTTCCCTGAACTGAAAGTACTTCGCGTTCTGCACAGCAATGTTCCCGCTATTGGCCAAGCGACGTTTCAATATAGAACTAGTCTGACCGAACTTGACCTTAGCTACAATGTCATTGAAAATCTCATCGACGCCAGTTTTAAAGGATTGAGAAAGCTGGAGGCTTTAAATTTGAGTAGCAATTTTTTAACTGGTAAGTGAATTTCACTTTGCTTTTTGTTATTGAAAAACCCAGTTTTTAAACATTAGTACATAAAACGATTTTATTGAATTGTTGTCACTTTGATGTTTACATGTTGCTCACTACCCTTTCAGACTTAACCTCGGCACCTTTTCAGCATCTGATCAGTCTTCGTCATCTTAACCTATCGCACAATCGCATTCGAACAATCACCACTCGTCTTTTCTACAACCTAACCATTCTCGAGTCACTGGACCTAAGTGACAATCCCATTTCGGAGATCACTCCTCAGAACACCATCGACTTGCGGCCACTTCGCCGCCTGCACATGTCTAACTGTCGTCTTAGCGAGCTTCACTCTCTCTTCTACCGCAATGTGCCCAATCTGGAGCTGCTTGACTTGCGCAACAATCACATTGAGTCGCTGCACAAGCAGGAGTATCGCTATCTGCCCAACCTGACTGAGCTGTACCTGGATGGCAACCAGCTGGTCGTCCTTCCCTCGATGCTCCTCTTCGGCAACCACCTAGCCCGTCTGGGTCTGTCCGCCAATGCTCTCGTGCAGATGCATTCTGAAACCTTTCTCAACTCCACTGTCACTGAGCTGAATCTGTCAAACAACAACTTTACAGCCTTTGACGGGAACACCTTCACTCCGTTGGCCTTCTGCCTAAAAGTGCTTGACCTGTCCAACATTCGCTCACTGAAGGAGCCATCAACTGCCGTCGCCAAGTTGATCGCTCCGCTGAGTGTTCTCGAAAAGGTGTCTCTCTCAAACTTGAGCCTCGACTCGGCACTGCTTCCAGTGAACCTCTTTTCCAACCATCGAAAGTACCTAAAGTCGGTCAACTTTTCGCACAACTCCTTCAATCAACTGGACGCAAAGCTGATTGAAGAGATGAACTCACTGGAGGTGATTGACGTATCGCATAATAGCCTGTTTGAGCTGGACGCCGATTTTCTCTTTAGCCTCTCAAATCTGGTCAACCTAACTTTTGCCTATTTTGACCACAACCCTTGGTCCTGTTTTCGGTGTCACCTGCTGGTCTTCCGCAACTTGGTCAGCTCAACTGGCGACCGCCCTTTGACCGCTTACCAAAATGCCTGCCAGCAGCAGAACCGATGCGCAGAGTGCACTTTTCCGCCGCAACTGGAAGGTTATCAGTTGCATACGCTAGAGGAATGGCAATTGGTATTAACGACACCTTTTTGTTTCTTCATAAACAATTGTTTTATAACTTTTACACCCTACTCAGGAATGGTGCACCGACCCGACGGTTCAACTGCGCGTCTCCACCACCGAACCCAACGTCGGCCTGGTCCTCGCCCTGCTGATCATCATCATCCTGATGATTGTCATCATCTGCGTGATCATCTACTACCGAAACCGCGGCGCCATCTACTTCACCAATGAGGAGCTGCTCTACTCCGGCCGGTCGCCCTCCACGGCAGGAGGAGGAGGAGGAGGAGTGGGCCACTGGGCGGTGCAAAGTCCCCCGGGGTCGAATGAGACGGAGGCGGACAAATCCACCAGCAGCACGGTCTTCAATGTCTCCAGTCGGATCAAGCAGTTTGTCAATGCGACGGCCTCGCCGCCTGACTCAGGAGGCCACAGCATTCGCTCCAGCAGTTTGGAGTCGCTCAATCGGGGCCCAGCGCCACTAACATCTGCCAACAGGGTCAATGGTTACGCTAATGGGCATGAACCGATTCTCAAAAAGTAGGTTCATTTGCTTTTTCTTCATGTTGCATTGTTTTAAACTCACACATTTTTATACCTTGTGTATTCCTTTTTGTTTTAGCGTCACCCATCGAGACTCCACCAACACCAACGTCTCTAATGGCTACTCCAAGCCGACGGCCACCATTCTACGACGCCCCAAGAAGCAGTCCTCCAGTGTGAGCACAACGTCCAGCAAAGAGCACGGTGCTAGAGGGGTCTCCTACGAGGAAGACCTGATGATGGACACTGGCAGCAACAGTGGCAGCCACTACGAGCGGCCACCAAGCTCCAAGTACCGAATTCTGAAGCCTAAAAACTCCAGCTCCCGATCGGACAATGAGGGAGAGGAGGCAAGGGCCGGCGGTAAGGAGAAAAAGAAGTCGTCCATAAAGAGACCAGTTCCGCCGCCGTTGCCGCCAATGGCGCCCCGAGGTGCCAAGCCAACGACGGCGCCCACAAAAAAGGTCTTCCTCGCGACGAACACCACCGCCTCCTCAAAACGGTCGCCCTCCAACGCCACCATCTCCTACACTGACTCCTCCAGTGAGGAGGAAGAGGACTCCACCAAGTCGACTGAATCAGTGGCCAGCGGAAAGGCGACTCTCACTCAGTCAGACTCAGATTCGGAAACGCATGAACACCAACGTGAATCATCGCGGCCAAGCTCGTTGCCTTCTACGCTGCAGCCACATGACGACCACTCCGCCGAGGCTGAGAACATCGAGGGTGATGAGGGTGATGATAATGGTGGTGGAGGTGATGATGATGATGATGATGATGATGATGATGAGCGGGATAACATTTCCGGTCGTACATCATCTCCGCCTACTGCACAGCAGGTAGTACGTCGACTACCGCTGGAGGGACAACTTTCCGGTGATGAGGAATCATCGCCTGACTCTTCAACGCAAGCACTAGCTGAAGGAGGCTCTACCTCGCCTAGCTCGACACGTAGTTCAGACTTTACCACTAAATCTCCCGTTAATGAGTAGAGCTTACACTTTTTCATGTTTCCATTTTTTTCGTCACAAGATGTTTTTTACTTTTGGTATTTGTTTTGTACATTTTTTATACATTTACAATGTGAATAGTTTAAAATGTTAGTTTGTGTAACGAATCACAAAACGTTTTAGAATAAACTTCCAACTAGTAAAAAATTGTGTAGAAACGTGTGTAAATATCAATACAGGAAAATAAAATCAAAAGTAGTCATAAAAATATCACACACACAAATTTTTAATAAGTGTACATAATGTATCAAAAAATAGTTGTGTTAAGCTTCATTTGTAAATGTTCTGTTTTAAAGCGCTAGTACTTTAATTGGCTGACACTGTGTGGCGCAATGTTACATGTAAAGCGATTTGTTTGTAAGTTGTTTAGTTCTCTTTTTGTGTTCGAACACTATGTGCTGGACTGCAATGGCAACGAAAGTCAGTCCAGTGATGCCGCAGAAAATGGCCATAACTGCAATCCAAAACGCTTCTGCAATAAAATAAATACACAAATCATTGTAAGTTTTAAAACTTATTGAAATTAAAAACTTACTTCTAGGACCAATTCTATCAGTGCACGAGTTATTGTTTACTTGAATGAACTTGATGGCAATGTAAGGGGGAGATTTAGGAGTTGTGCGGCCAACTTCAATGAAACCATGAAGAAGTACGTTGAGCGATTTTCGTTTTACAACGCCCATTAATGACAGGTCAAACTGAAAATTGATTACATTCCAGCCTTGATCAAAAAAGGTAAACCGACGTTCAGGCAAAGTTTCCAGTCCAAGTATGGAGTTGCTCAATGTAACATTAGCATCACAAACTGCACCTGTGCCAGGGTCGTTTACGCAGTTGTCCGATGACAGGGTGGCATATTGAATGCACAAGGTGTCAGAGACTCCCAGTTCATAGCGACTAATTCCATTGAGGCGGTACTTGGCCGGTGCTGAGCTGTTGCCATCCAGGTACAGCACATCGAAGATGTCCACGACGTTAGAGAGCACATTGGGCAGTGTCTTGGTGCTGTGAATAGTCCAGTTGTGGGCACCGGCAATGTTAGTGCCGCACTTTGTTGGCTCCTTAGGGTTAAAGTCATTGCACTGAAACAGAAGATTGCACTGAGCAACGGTAAAAACACAGAGAAGGACAGTTAGAGCAACTATTTTGTTGTTCATTTTGAGTAAAAACTTTTGTAAATTGTCAACAACAATTTTGGCGATTTTTAACAGTTCAGTCAGCAAAACTGCACAAACAAGACTCATCAAACATGTGCTGAAGCTTTTCAATGGCGATTGTGTTACCAAGGCTAGTATACGCTCGATAAACTTGGTAAACACTACTCTGTGCAAAAGATTGTGAACAGCAACTACACAAACAGTGGACAAATTTTTCATTAAACTTTGAACACTAGTTAAAAAGGCTGGCACTGAACCGAAACAAACAGCGATGTAATCGACCAGTTGAGTTAGTTGACAAAGTAATATGCAAAGCAGTTGTAGACAAAAGTGAACGTGGAAGAGAAGTAAAAAAGAAAAATAGACATAATGAAAGCTATTTAACTAGTATGAATGATATGTGCAAGCACACTTGAAAGAAAGTGTTTCACTCTCAATCGGTCACCGATTTAGAAAAGCATAAGCATCAGTACACACTTCACTGTCACAAATAAAAACTCATGTGAGCACACATTGAAAATTGAAATTGTTGCAGCATTGAGCGATTTAGCATTAGCTGATGATTAGTGTTGTGGCAGTGGTTGCTGACATTCACCACAACTTGCTCATCACCTAATTAGTGCCATTAACAAAACACAAACGGCAATGACACTTTTCGGTTTCTCACAGTTAATTATTGTATATGGAAAATTGAATTAGTTTTTTTGCAATCAAAAATTTTCAGCATTTATTACAATAAATCAAACCCACAAAAACAAATTTTAACTTTTTGTTGGCTAACAAAACAATCTCACTTTGTTATCTAGTTGCGCATATATCAATAAATTTTTTTTTTGAAAAGTGGCGTTAACCGGCATATTGTTAAAATGAAAGCAAATTTATTTAAAAAAACAAAAAATATTAATTTGTAAACTCTAACATTAAAAATATTTTTTATTTGATTAAAAACAAAATTTTAGTTTTTTGTTTAAAACCATTTTGTTTAACAACTTTAGTAAAAAACAAGTAAATCTAGTAATAAAGAATGTTCCCAAGTGAAAAGTAACATTGTAGATGTCAGTTGCACAGATGTCTGTCTGTCTGCGTTTGTCTGCGTTTCAAGTTCAATAACTGCTTAATTAGTCTATCACTGACACATCAAAGATGACTAACTGCTCAATGTCGCACACACTGCCATTACCAAAGTGTTATCACTGTTTTTGCAACGCAACAAATGAATTTTTATACCAAACATTAAACCCGTACCAAATGTTTTTATTCATTTATCCTAGTTTAATATTATAAACAGTGTATTTTTATAACACTAGTTTTATTTGCAATAAATTTAAATTAGTTTAAAACTGTAAACTGGCCTTGTTATCATCATTGCCATGTTTTGCATTTTAAAACTATCTTATTTGAATTCTGTGTTTTGCTGTTTTCAGCTGTGTTTTTTGCGAAACATGTTCTACTGCTGAATTCATCATCACCAATTTAGCGCTTTTAAGTTGAACGGCACACTTCAATTCTTTGTTTCAATTTCCTCTGCTTCTTTTGTCCAGTTTGCCTCGCAGCTCTCTTTCTCCCTTATGTCGGCATTAATGTTAATCCAATTTAAAGCAAACACACACACACACATGCACATGCCGAGCAAGACCTGGCAGGACCTCATCTTTGCTCTTTCTCTCGCTTTTTCTTCACTTCATCTCCTCGATCGTCTTTTCCTTCCTTCCTCTTTCTCCACTTTTTTGTCAGTTAACTTTGGTACGTGAAGCACCGCCAGTGCCCTCTCACTTCCCACCCAATTTGGGTTCACTTTTAGCCTAGTGACTAGAGCCCAATGTCAGTGTGTGTGAGCACTACTTTGCTGACTGTCTGCATTCGACCGCACTTTCACTGCACTTGCTGCTGAGACCTGAAAAACCCCTCTACTACAGAAAAGGACTAAAGAAACACAGACTCTTTCACCCAGTTGGTTAGTTAGTTTTTCACTGCATACACAACCACACACACACACTTGGCTGGGCACGTTCCAGAAGTGTACCCAGAAAGAAGAGGCAACTTGAGCAAGTGGAAAAAAACAGAGAAAGCGAGAGAGAGAGAGAGAGAGAGAGAGAGAGAGAGAGAGAGAGAGAGAGA
>JAALOO010000194.1_pt1 | contig 54095 bp, 41 predicted proteins | sample 7257641 | NCBI WGS metagenome assembly JAALOO01 (sample SAMN14085613, study PRJNA598686) | mite metagenome | biome: ENVO:01001000; feature: ENVO:01001002; material: ENVO:01001226; isolation source: single female mite from University of Michigan culture on fish food culture... ...
AGAGAGAGAGAGAGAGAGAGAGAGAGAGAGAGAGAGAGAGAGAGAGAGAAGGAGCGGGGACAGGGAGCCACTCGACTCGAGCTTTGCAATGGCACCTTTTCCTGAGTACCAGCAACGGCACTACTGCCACCACCACCACCACCACCACTGTCACCGTCTGAACCCGTTGCAGCAGCAGCAGCAGCAGCAGCAGCAGCAGCAGCAGCAGCAGTGCTACCGGTAGGAGCACAAGCAACAGCAAAACAGTCCTTCTGGCGGATAGTAGTTTTCAGACGTTGGCTTTTTCAATGTTGTTGCGTATTTTGCAAAAAAAGGGGGGACCTAGGCTAGGTGCCTATCAACGTGTGCAGCCAATCAAAGCAATAAACAGGAAAAGGGAAAAAAGGTTCCAATTATTGGACTGTACTGAATTGCACCTTCTTGATAATTTTAATTTACAGTGCTGTACGGGTTGAAAAAAGGAAAACACACACATTACCATGTTGTTGACGATTGTGGATAAGGATGTTGTGCAGCAGCAACAGTAGCAGCCAGCTTGACAAAAGTCAAAAACTAAATTGGTTTTTGATTTTAATTAAATTGCAAAAAGGAAAAAACGCTGGAACAGCAAACAAGGTAAATATTTGCTTTACTGTGACGCATGTGATTGCTAGTTAATCAAAAGACTTAAAAAATATTAAGCAAAAAAGAAATGTTTTTAATGCAGCGTAACTGCAATATTTTACAAATTTAATATTTATTAATGTTTTGACATAATTCTTTTACGAAAAAACAGTAAATTTCTTATTTATCGCAAATGCAGTTTTAATTCAATTGTTATAGAAAATTTAATTTTAATTTTTGAATTTTGTTTTAAATCGATCGCTTTTTGTTGTTGTGGAAACCTTTGTTGTAAAATTTTTTTTAAATTTAACAAGTGTATAAAGTATGTAAATATTCTTTTTGACGGTCTTAGTTGTGAGTGTAAGCAAACGTTTGTGTAAAAAAGACAGTTTGAGTTGTAATGAAACGTTTCAACCCCTCCCCCTAACCATATGCACACTGCCAAACTATTCAAAATTTAAAAATTGGTAATTAAAAACAAAAATATTTCTAAAAAATGATTTATAAGTTTTTACAATAGACTGTCAATCTTGTGACAAATAAACTTAACGACTTATATTCAATATTGTTACATTTGTAATAATAATAAATTTGTTTTTAAAAATTAGAAAAACATCAAACACTTTGCTCGTTTTAGTAAAAATTGTAGTTTTTTTAATGCATATCTTTGGCAATAAAAAAATTTAAAAAATTAACATTTTAAAAAATTTTAAAGTTTTTTGTAGAAAAATTTACTAAACATGCTTGAACCAGTAAAATTATTATAAGTGAAACTTAAAAAAAGTTTAAAATTTTTAATTTAAATTATAGCAACCAAAAAACAATTTATAATTTAAAACAAAACACTAACAAGTAGTTAAACGATTTATATGTCGTAGTTATATAAAAATATTGATGAAACTTTAAGTGAAGTTAATTTAATTTTGAAAAATTTGTCAGGCGTTTACTTAACATCGTGATTTAATAATAAATTTTTTTATTGTTAGAAATTGTTTAAAACTTTAGTTTTTACATTTTACTTCTTAGAACCTAATAGTCATTTTTGATTATTTTAAATAAATTATCCTAAATGAACACAAAAATAAAGTTTTTTAATAAATTTTAAAAAGTATAAGTTTTACATTTTTAAAAATAAAGTTCAATATTTTTATGTTAACAGTAAATTAAACTATTTTTTAATTTATGTGTAGTGCCATCTGCACTGCACCTACACATCATAGTCGATGTACACACAGTTCACCTTTACTCACCCCGACCTGTACGTGTCACCCTCTATCTCACCAGTCTCTCTCCCCTACATAAGCAGACCTCATGTAGACACACTTCACCAGTCGGCTCCCAGTCTGCCACTGGTCACGAGTCCGTTCCCATCACTTGTTATTCTTCTCATCTCATACATCTGTATTCCCATCTAGATCATCCTCATCAGTAAAGGTCTCTTTCACCACATATGTATTTTAAGTTCCATTTGAAAAACTAATTTTGGTAACTTTTTAATGATGTCACCCCATTTAAGTTTACTTTATACTATCATAAATGTTGATTTTTAAAACAAAATATATTAATGTTTTTACACTGATGCTTAAAAACCAGTCAGTAAATTTACATTTTTACACAATTTAATCTTATATGTTTTTATTTGTTTAATTTTAATTTTAAACAAAAAGAGTGACAACAATTTGTCCTCAAAATTTTCACATACTCAAATATTGTTGAGTAGCACATCGTTGGAAAAGTTAAATTGCTCTGATTACTAATGTGTAAATATCTAAATGGAACCCAGAGCGGTTTTCGGGAAAACCGGGTCCAAAGTTGATCCAAATATGCTGTTTAGCAACAGCACTGCAGCTTCATTCCGTTAGATAGCGAAAGCAGCAGCATGTGAAGCACAGTTAAAAGTACAGTTTGGACCCGGTTTTCTCGGGAACCGTTTGGGGCTCCATTTAGATATTTACATATAAAACTGAGTCATGCCGAGTTATAAAAAATTGTAGAAGACGAAGATTACTGGTCCTACTGTCTTATAAAATGACTGCAGTTGACAAAGATTGCTAGTCCTATTAACCTATAAATTTCAAACGTCAGGCGTTCAAAGGCGACTAATGGTGTCTACAAATTTTTCGCTTTCACTTCTTCTTTCTGAGCCGCTCCAGCCAGATTAACTTGTGAAAACAATAATGAACACCCTAAAAAGTACTCTAACTCAAAACTCAGTAAAGATGACTACCAATGCATTCAATGGCGTAGCTGAATGGTGGGGACCTTCTTGAGGAACCCAAAATTACTTGAAGTTGTTGAAAAGTCAATCAATGACTATTGTGGAGCTTGTTTCAACTCCTACTTGAACCACATTAAAATAAATGATGGTTTATTAATAAAATAACAATGTTCAGTAAAAATTCACAATACAGAAAAAGGGTGCTTGATCACAAGCACAGCATTCTTCAGAAGGGCATGTTGATCACAACATGTGAGCTCCCTCACTGATCTTCTTAGAGCTTAACATAAAGCTCTACAAAGGTCCTCAACAGAGGCCTAACAAAGCCTGCTCAAACGAATGCTTTGCGAATGCTGATGTCTCAGCGACATCGTTGCTCTTTTTATACTAAAGTTGGCTCTTGGTTTAGGAGAGTCAAAGTGCATTAACTTGCAGCGTCGCTATTATATCTCCGTGTATAAAACTTGTTTGTGTGTGTATGTGTGGAAATAAGGAAGTGTAGACACCTGTCATAATTTACATAGGTCGAGGCGTAGTTCCAGAAGTTTCTCAGTTTGCTTCCGGGTTAAAACAGGATAGAACAGAAAGAAATTGCTTTCACCTTTTTCCTTTGCCATAATTTAGTTTGACACAATTTTAGTTATTAACCTTATGGTCACTTCTACCATTCATTCAGATCTCATTAGACCGTAACAACTGTCAGACACACACTTAAATTTTCTTTTGTCTTCCGTTCTCAGTGCTTGCAAAGTTAAGCAATCATTGCATCAGCGCATAAATCATTTTCTCCTAAATTGCTAAACAGTCCAACCTAGTAACTTAATATTTTACTTTCGTACTTAAATTCTTATTTCTGTATCAATTCATTATTTTGGTATTTTACAGTACTTTCAAATCAACAAATAGAAGTCCAAATTTATTTGTACTTCATATACATATTAGTAATCAGGGCAATTTTACCTTTCCAATAATGTTATACTCAACAATTTTTGAGTATGTGAAAATTTTGGGGACATTGCTTATGTGAATTTGTTGTCACTCTTTATTAGAATCCCACAAAAAAGTTCTATTTTTTGTTTATAAGACCAAAACATTGGAAAAAACAAACATAGCAGTTTCCCCGCATGGTTTCAGATGGCACTACGATAAACAGAAATTCGGTCCGCTTTTACCGCTGTTGCTGCACGATAGCGCTATTGTGGGTTGTGTAAAAATGTCTGAAAAATTGACCGAATTTCTGGCAGCATTAAATCAAAAGTTAATGTTTTTTGGAAGATTGAAAGATTGAAAGTCAAAGTCTAAACTGTCAACTTCAGTTTTTAATTTGTTCAAAAGGGCCATGTCTAAGCGAAGTTTGTTAAATGAATGGCAAGTGTCCTCAGTTGCCATTAATGTTGTTCAATTCTCAGTTTAGTCAACACTGTCAAACTGAAAAAAGCAACTTTATTTGCTAAATTTTTGGATAGATGCAATTGGATTTTAGCTCAGAGAACTTTTTTTGCTTCTAAATTAAGTGTGAGCATGTGAGAAGCAGTCCCAATATCGCTGATGCAAGAGCTCTTTACCTGCAAAGACGACTTTTTGTGGTTTGATCGAGATTGTGAGATGCTTGCTCGAGACTGCTTCTGTTGCTCGTTTTGCCAATGTTCAGTTGCTGTATTGGTGGAGATAATGTGCTTCTGCAAGTCCTTTGTTTTTTTCTCGCTGCCCGGGCCCAGCAAATCATGAATTGAGCAATAAATTTACTCTTTCTGAACAAAATTTAATGACAACTGAGGATATTTACCATGCTTTTAACAAACTTTGCTCAAATATGTTTTTAAGACAAAATGAAAACTAAAGTTCACAGTTTAGACTTTGACTTTCAATCTTTCAATCTTTCAAAAAGCATTAATTTTTTATTTAATGCTGCCAGAAATTCGGTCAATTTTTCAGACATTGTTACACAGCTCACAATAGCGCTATCGTGCAGCAACAGCGGTAAAAACGGACCGAATTTCTGCTTACACAATGGGACATTTAAATAAAATAGTGACGCCCCCAAAACAAAAACCGTTGTTCTTTACTAATTCAAGTACGCTGAACACGAATCTGAAATCAGAAAAAAATTTCATCGTAGAGTTTTCGAGATAATCGGGTTTCAAGTTTTTAAAAACAGCTAAAAATGAATGTTTTTATAACATTTTTTATGCAGTTATAAATTAAATATTTTAAAATTTTCTTTTGCTAATCTACAATTCACCTTTTAATCAGTCTAAATCTAAATTTTAAAAATTTTAAACCAATCGGTTTTATTTTAGATTGTCAGTCAAATGTATCTTAAAATTGAGATTACAATCTCTAGCTTCCACTGCATTTCAGTGCTGCCCTCTAGAACCGAGTTAAAAGCACAGTGGAAGTATGGTTCTGCAATCTCAATTTTAAAATACGTTTGACCGACAATCTAAAATAAAACCGATTAGTTTAAAATTTTAAAAATTTAGATTTAGACTGATTAAAAGGTGAATTGTAGATTAGCAAAAGAAATTTTTAAAATATTTAATTTATATCTGCGTAAAAAATGTTTTAAAAACATTCATTTTTAGCTGTTTTTAAAAACTTGAAACCCGAATATCTCAAAAACTCTACGATGAAATTTTTTTCTGATTTCAGATTTGTGTTCAGCGTACTCAAATTAGTAAAGAACAACGGCTTTTGTTTTGGGGGTGTCACCTGTGTCTCATTGTGTTATCGTAGTGCCATCTAAAACCATGCGGGGAAACTGCTATGCTTGTTCTTTTCCGAACCTGCTCAAAGGCTTTCACTAAAAGCTTTCACTTTCGTTTTCGCGCAAAGCGCGTGGCAGTGACGTTCGCTCTAGCCAACTAAATTTTTATAAATTTTTGCATAAAACTTTAAACTTTTATTTATTTTTTACAAAAAAATCATGTTAAAACTAATTAAATATTTACAACCAAAGTTTATATTTTAATTTTAATTTATTAACAGTTTTTTAGATTATTGGCGTTCACATCACTCAAAACTATATTAGTAGCTTTGTTATCAAGTTTAACTTGATTCCTCCAAATCCAAAATCTAACAACGCCAAATAAAAGGCAACTAATTACAGTTAAAATGCCAGTGATATGAATGAGAACAAAAGGATGACTTTTAAAGCCGTTTGTCAATATCATTGGAGTAATTAGGCAAGTAATTCCTACGAGAAATGTGTAAAAAGCGCAAATGCGAGCCGTCAGGCCAAGATACTCTTCGGTAAAGCTGAATATTGCCGGCCAAGGCGCTGAGAAACCATATCCCATTAAGGCCATTCCAATGTAAATCATGGTGAGGTTGTTTGAGTTGATGTAGAAGATGCACAATGAAAGAAGCTGAATGACAAAGTGATAGGCGAGGATGATATCAATTGACACTTTAAGAGAAATGAAAGCTGTTGCTAGACGACCAATAGTAAAAGTGGCAGACATAATTGAAAGAGCAAAAGCAGCCGTACTTGCAGTCATTTTGATGGGCAAATACTGCAGCATCGAGGGGGCAAAGATTTGAAAACCCATTTCAGCAGCCAGGAAAGTGCCCAGGCACAGTCCCATCAGCACTAGTTTGGTGTTGCGGTGGGGAATCTTTTCAGTGGGTGCTTTTCTCAAATTAATCAAATCCTTGTCTCTACTATCCTCTTCAGATGCTTTGTAGGGAAATGCAAAGTACATTAGGAAGAAAATTACGGGAACTGAAAAAAGGTAAATGTTATTATATAAAAGTTATGTTTGGTCAGAAGCTGTCTACTCACCGATGCCTTGCAAAAAGCCATTGACGCCAAAAGGAATGCTCAGCGACATGATTCGATCTTCGACTGTCAGCAGTCGGGTTTCATTTCCAACTAAAACTTCGCTTTTGATTCCATGCAGAAAGGGGGCGGCAAGAAGTGGAGCCAAGATGGAGCCCGTTCCATACATGAACTGATTTGCCTGGAGAATGGCCGAGTTTTTCGTTGGCCACAGCTCAACTAGCCAGAGACTGGTGGCACTGTCCCAGCCACCTGCTCCGACGTTACTGAGGACCATCATCACAAATGCTAACCAGTAGTGTGGGTAGAAGGGCAGAAACATCAGTGTCAGCGCCTGCATCATCACGAGGAAGGACAGCAGCAGTTGGCGGTTGATCCATCGAGTGAGAAAGCTCACTGAAATTTAAATTATAACATTAAAATTTTCAACAAAAAATTTCTAAATGTAAACTTACCTAGAGAGCCAATCATGTATCCAATACTAAATGTAAAATTGATGGATGATATGGTTTCGATTGAAGTTCCGTACAAGAAACTCAAATCAACCAATACTGCTCCAATTATGTTTAAGCTTATTCCCTGATGAAAAAGAACAAAATATAATTAATAAAACACATTTTATTAATGTTCTTGACATTGATCTTTAAAAGGGTAATTTTTGTTAACTTACATAAGCTAAGTTGTTGAAAAAAATCAACGCAGTGTAGACGATTCTTAAAATGTCAGTTTTGTTAGTTTCACTCATGTTTATTTATATTACAATAACATTAAACAATAAATCAACAAGTGTGTAATACAAGATATCACAGTATTAATCAAATGTTACAGTAATACTATTTTAAAAATAACATTAGCATTATTCAATGCTTTTATATAATATTGAAAAATTTAAATAATCAATTATTTGCATCCGGAGGGAAGTCTTTGGTGTTCGTAGCAGCCAATAAGGGCAAAAAAGTACCTTAACCATTTTTGATTAGATCACTTTTAGTGCACTCGTCAACACTTATGGTTATCAATTAGAGTTCAGTACAAAACCCAATGACGTATTCATCTGCACTGAACACTTTTTGGAAAATAACTTCATCGACTATCGAAACATTTCTATACTACTTCAACACACTTGTTTGTCACGCGCTAAAAGTGCAGCTGGTAAACTTTATTTTCCCCAATCAGAGCATTTGTGATAGTGTTGATTTGTAAAAAATCAACGTTTGATAACAACAATGTAAAATCAGCATTTCCACTTTATTCAAAACAAAAATATTATTGTTTTTAACAATCAAAAACAATAATTTGTTATTTTAAAGTTTGAATTTGGTCTTGGTTTACTAGCAACCGTTTCAAAACAACTCAGTTTAAATATTTGGTCATTAGTGCAACACGATATTTTTTGACAATATCTAATCGTGCAATGATAAATCAACATGTGTTGCTAGGACATCGCATCGTAAGAAAACTTTGCGTTTACATCAAGTAGAAATATTTTGCACTGAAAACTATCTTGATGAAACAACAAGACTAACTGGTTTACCAAATCAAATTTATCACTCATTAAAAAGGTTCCGGTGACATCCAGACTTACATCACGTTAAAAATGATAACAGTTAAATCAAGATAAACTTTCAATGGAAAATTTTCATATATCTTAAATGACACCCAGCTTAAATAATAACAAGTTGAATGCACTTGGCAAACCACTATCTGAACTAGTTATTATTTGTTAAAACCTTTACACTTAGTTTTGCTTTAACAAATAATCATAAAATGACTAAGTGTAACGAACTGGAATTTTATTTGCATTTTGTGATTTTTAGCAAAAAATGTGTTTGATATTTTTAATTTTTAAAACTAGAGTTTTTTGACAAAAAATAACAATAAACTTAATAAATGTTACATTAGTTTAGTTATCATAAGGTACTTTACAATTGCAAAAACTTGTTGAAAAAGGAAAACATGCTTCATAATTTTTAAATAAAAAGTGTCTAAAAATTTTTTATAGTTAAGTTTACAAACATTTATAAAAATAATAAACTTTTTATGTCCTTTTACATGCCAGAAACACTGTTTCTTAAAATGTTTTTTGTGTTTTATTACTTTTGTTGACAATTTTGCGTTAATGCCAAAAAATACAACACTTGTAAATTTTAAAAATCGTTAACCTTTTGACGTCAATTAAAATTAGCTGTAAATGTCATAAACAAATGAACTCGGTTAAAAAAATGTAACGATCAAAATTATTTTGCGTTTTTAAATGTTCTAATTTGCTATTTGCACATCTATTGCGCAATAAATTTTTGCAAAAAAGTTCATTTTAAAAAATCGATACAGTTTTTTGTTGTCCAATTATAAATTGTTTTAATCACTTTAATCATAAATATTGAGTAACACATGCAACAAATAACCGTAACAATAAATTGTTTAAATGTAGTTGAAAAAAATTACCACACTAATCAATGTTTATCTTCAAAAATTGTATATATCACAAGATAATCTTTAATTGAAAAGTTTGATCAACAACTGCAAAGTTAATATAAAAACTAAAAAGAAATGATAAGAGTTCACACACGTTTGTGTTGATTAGAAGTTGTGAAACAGAAAAAGGGCAAAGTTTGAGAACTACACAAGCCCCTTAAAGCGCCTACAATGACACTGATAATCTCTATAGAAACAAATGACATAATCATGCCAAAAACTGATTTGACTTTTTAAAGCTAAAACCATTGGTTAATTGACAAATCATTTGGTGGTTGCATCTGGACAAATGGCACGTTTTAATGCAATGAACTTTTTGCATTGTTTTTGCATTTTAAGTGTTTTTGTTTTCACCAGTGTAAAAGCAAGACCAACTGGAACTGTTGAGCTTCCTAATGAAAATGACGCTGGAGAGTTGATTTTGGTTCAGGCCATTTTTAGGTATGTTTAAACAAAATTTTTAAAGTTTTTAAAATTACACAATTGTTGTTTTTAGACATGGCGATCGAACACCAATATCACTGTACCACAATGACCCATATAACAACTACACTTGGGACGATGGATTGGGCTCTTTGACGCTGCGCGGTAAAGCAAGAATGTACCACTACGGTGAAACTATTCGAAAACGATACTCATCTTATGTTGGTAAGTTTTTATTGGTAAATTTTTGCGCTGTAAAATCATTGTTTAACTCGTTATTACTTTACTTGTACACACACATACAAACAACAGAAAACATTCTCGCTAAAAATGTGCAGGCGCAAAGTTCGTTCAAACGGCGTTGCCTCGAGACGACACTTTCGGTGCTCGCCGGACTGGTGCCGCCAACCAACGCCTCACACTGGTCACAGTCGCACGAGTTGGCCAAACTGTGGCAACCGATTGCAGTGGAAACCACAGAGAGCTCCCGTGCCTGGTTGCTGAACCCCGACACGGAGTGTGCCGCGGCAACAGCCGTCAAGAACGCCATACCAACTGAAGACCCAGTGCTGAAGGCTTTCCTGGAGAAGAACAAGGACTTTGTGCAGAGAGTGAGCCAGCACTCGGGTCAGCATTTTCCCTCCTGGATTGAAGTAATTTGAAAATTTTTATTTGTTTGTTTTTAAAGGGCTTCAGAAGTGTTCTCATTTGTACTCATTTTCTGTAACTCACTGTTTAGGTTGGCTGGGTTTATGATGCCATCTTCACGGAACGAAACTTTTTTGGCGATCAGTTTAAAATGCCCGAATGGCTGTCAAAAGTTGGCAATGACACTCTGGCGCGGTTGAAGCAGTTTAATGACTTTCAGTTCTCCATTTACGCTAACTGGCCTAAGTACGTTAAACTGCGCGCCGGCTTGCTGTTGAAGCAGACAATCGACAATATGAGGGGAACTGCTGCAATTAAAGAGCCGCTAACTGCTAAAAATAGGCAACTCTTTCTCTACGGCACCCACGACACGATGGTCTCGCCGGTCATGTTGGCCCTTGGCTACCTCAAAGAGCAGCCCACTTACGGCAGCGGCGTCATCATTGAACTGCGAAAGCATCCTCAAACTAAAGTGCCCCACGTTCATGTCTTCTACGCTAATGTCACTAATAATGCTCAAATAGCTGACTTCACTACGACCTTCACCAGACTGGAGCTTAATCACTCGGAACGATTCAGCAAGTTGTGTCATGAAGCAAACTGTTCACTGGACAACTTTGCCGCTTCACTCAAGGACTATCTAGTGTCTGATATTGAAAAGGAGTGCTCTCTCCCTAAATAACAATGGTTACACAACAGTTTAGGTTTTAATGAAACGATGGTATTTTAATTTGGGATTTTATTTTAGCGTAGCAATTTTAAATAAATTTATTCAATTGTTAATTTTATGTATGTTTTTTATAAATAAAATGGTTTATGTACAAACTAAAACCAAATAATTTTACAAATAAAACTTTTGCAAACAATGCAAACAATATAAACAACAAACACTCATAAATTTATTAAAAGTTTGAGTTTAAATGAGTTTTATTAAAGCAAAACAAAAGTGTAAATAAATCCGTGAACAAAAACTATTGAACATTTATTTTAAAAAAAGTTGTACAATAAAACTAATTTTCCTAAAACTAAAAATTGTGCCAAATTATAATCATTAAAACAAATAGAAAAAAATGTGTCTTTAAAATAAAAGAAAAGTGCGGTTTGAGCAGCAGCTTAGCTCATAGTTCTGAGCGTTCGCATGAGCGTACTGAGACAGGTGGCCAGACTGGTGGCGTGGTTCATCAGCAGGTCGAGGAATGGATTGGGCCGTTTCCCGCCGGACATCAGCTCTTCCGGCTCTCCTTCTTCGGCCTCCAGCGAAGCCGTCTCCGCTGAGGGTGAGAATCCGACCAGCCGGCGGACAGTGTCAACGGTGTAGGCGTAGGTGGCGGCCACCTCCTTCAGGCGGTCCACCAGACAGGTCACCTGGGCGTCGGACTCCATCTCGAAGATGACCGTCTCCGAGGCGTGGAACATCCGCTCGAGGAGGGTGACGCACTCCGTCAGGTAGTCGATCAGCTGGAAGCTGCCCTCGGTGGCGCATTTCACAAAGAACTTTGAGGCGGTCACAAAGTGGCGCGACTCGACGATCAGCGTCTCGCGAGCGCTTGATGGCGGCAAAGATGGCGGTGGTGGTGTTCCTCCTCCTCCTCCTCCTCTTCCTTCCTCAGAGCCGTCTTTGTTGTGGTGCTGCTGCTGGTAACTGCCATTTTTGTTTTTTAGTTCCAGCAATTTTTGTTGATGATGATGAGACTTGGTGGAGGCAGCTTGTCTCAGCCGACTCTCATGCACCTCCTCCAGTCTCACCAGAAGCGTGTCAATGTCGTACTGTGACTGGTTGAAGATCTCCTCCATCTCCTTCGTTTGGAAACAGATGCGCTTTGACTCGGGAATGGGCGCATGGTACAGCATTGAACTGCTGCCGCTGCCGCTAGTGAGCTGATTGACGGCGGAGTTGGTGGTGACAGAAGATTCAGCATCCACCACGACGCCTCCCTCCATTACTGCGCCCTCATCACTGCACGCTCCCTTCAGGACAATGGTGGAGCCCATGCCTGGCAGAAAGTACTGGTCACCACCTGCATCGCAACCTGAAGAGTGGTCACTGGAGCTGTTTTTGTGAGAGTGCTTCTCTTGATGATGATGATGATGATGGTGGTGGTGGTGGTGATGCTGGGGACTGTTGTACGGCGGTGGGGGGTGACTGGGCGCACTGTGCTCGTCACTGCTCACTAGAGCAGTAACATCAGGACTGGATGATGATGATGATGATCCAGGGTACATTAGACTTTTGACACTGAAAACAGGCAAAAACAAAATGCTTGCTTGTTAGTAAACTATGCGTTTAACCAATATTATCAAATGTATTTTACCTTGTTTGACTTTCGCCCGGCAACACCTTAATCTGTTGTTGTTGACGGTGGCGTTTCTCCTTGAGGTAGGGCTGTACACTTGGCGGCAGAGGAGGCTTGGGAAAGTTGCGTGGGCTGCCGCGGTCAGTTGAGTTGAAGGCAGTAGAGTAGAACAAGTTGTTGATGATCATCGGAGAACTACTGTTGTTTGGTGCTGTGGGTGCGCTGCCGTTGCTGCCATTGTTGTCTGTCGTGGGCGTGTGTGTAAAGTGAGTGGTATAGGCTGGTGGAACCATGCCAGAAGTGGCAGCAGCGGCAGTAGTAGTGCCCAAAAGCAGACTGTTCAAGTCAACCGCCGGCGTAGAGGACGGAAAGGCTGGCGGCGGCGTTGAAGAGGTGACAAAGTGGCCGACACTATGAGTGCCAGACGCACATGTTGGCAACAGTGTCAACGATTGAGAGCGATTCGACTGTAAGTCAGAAGCATTTCGGGTGAGTGGTGGCCCCATTAGAGGGTGGTGAGTGCCACTGGTGTTGAGTGGTGCCATCATCGCCGACGGTTGAGCAGGAGCGACGTACATTGGCGGAATGGCCTCGTTGGTGCACACTAAAGTTGATGATAGTGGTGGCAAAAAGGGTGACGAGTGAGGTGACGGTTGAAAGGGTGACGTGTAGATCATCATCTCATGAGGTGGTTGTTGCTGCTGTTGATTGCCAGACGACGGCGGAGAAGATGAGGCGGAGGAGGATTCAACTAGAAAAGCTTGTAAATTGTTGAAAGCGTAGGCTGATTGCAAATCCAGTGAAGAGTTTATTGGTGCCGTTAGGTTTGCCGGCGGTGGCGATGTTGTTTGTGGTAGCAAAACTGACATTTGCTGCTGGCCATTGCTGCTGGCGAAGATCTCCAGTGGATGCTGCAACATTTGAGGCGGAAATTGCTGGTAAAAAACAAACGTTTTATTATAATACTAAAAAAGGTAACCACTTTGATTTACAATACCTGAGTATTGTTCACGTCAAGATTTCCCGGATGAACGCCAAAGTGAGAAATAGTGCCGGCAGTCGTCGTCATTGGGTAGAAAAGATTCTCATTGAGCAGAAACTGCTGTTGCGGTTGTTGCTGTTGATGCTGAAGCACACCAATGTGGGGCATCATTGAAGTCGGAAAGTGACTAGTATTTTCAGAAGTTCCCAACTGGGGCCCTCGAGGTTGGTAGTGCTGGTAGTGTCGAAGGTTGACATTAGTAAAAGGGAAACGAGTGTTGACCTGCTCAAACATTTGCTGATTCGCTGAACTGACAAAAAGTTGTTGTTGTTGTTGTTGCTGCTGTAGCAGTTGCTGCTGTTGCTGCTGCTGCTGTTGTTTATGTCTTTGAAAGTACCTTTGCCTAGCGCTGCTGTCGTCGGGTAGCTGAAAACAGGAATTACCCAAAGTGACATCTGATTCAGAGTCTGAGCTGCTGTTGACTGCCGTAGAGTCAGAAGAAAACTGGCCACTAGCTGAGGTCGTTGTATTGCACTCAATAATATCAACCACACAGTTTTGCATTGTTTTAAACTGATGCTGCAAGTGCGCCTGTTTACGTTCAAGATGCAGCAGCTTTTGGTGGTGGTCTTTTGTTTGTTTCGGTTGCTTTTCCTGTTGCTGCTGTTGTAGACGCGCAGATTGTTGTTGTTGTTGTTGTTGTTGTTGTTGTTGTTGTTGTTGTTGCCGTTGCAGTTGCTTTTGCTTTCTAAAGGTAATCATCGTTTTAACGTCTTCTGTTGCCTCCCAGAAACGTTTAATAATTTCATCCTGCTCTTTCAGCTGCGTCGGCGAATCAGGCGGCGGCGGTGGGATGACCATTTTGGTGAGTGACTCTTTGCCGCCTGCCGCCTGTTCTGTGCCCTCCAGTATTAGCTTGTTGATAGACGCCGTTAGCTGATCAAAGGTGAACAGTAGATTCTCATCAAGCAGTTGATGTTGCAATTGAAGTTGTTGCTGCTCCTTTTGCCTTTTCACCTCGTCCTCAATCTGATGTCTGCGTTTGTTTTCTGTTGTTTTTGTTTTTTCTTCACTTAATTGCTGTTGTTTAAGTTCATCAGTATCTTCATCTGTTGTTGGTAAATTTTTAGCGTCGCCCAGCGAGCACTTCATTTCAAAGAGGGTATCACAGAGGTTGTCAAGCTCGGCAACCACACGAGAGGTGTCTACACTTTTTTGCTGCTGTACAATTAGTTTTTGCTGTTGCTGTTGAAAATTACTACTACTCTTGCCCTTCACATCACCGTTCTCATCAATAAAGGGCAGGTCGATTGTCTGATCAAGTGCCGACGATTGAGCCGTTGTCGCCAGCTGAATATCGGTCACCATTTGAAGAGGTGCTGGTGGTGGTGTGCTCCTCAAGTCAATGACATCACTCGCCAGATGCTGCTGCGCCGCCTCCAGACTTGCGATCAAGTGAGAAAGTCGATGCGGGGAGGGCGACCGCTCAAAATTGAAGTTTTTCAACTGCTCAAGGCTACTTAGGCCTAGCTCAACTTTCTCCGAAAACTGAAAAGTCTCTGCCGTGGGTGGTGTTTGCAGAGATCGAGCCACCTCGGCCAGGTCTGACTCGGCTTGCAGCAGCTGTGGCAGCATGTCCAGCGTAGAGATTCGAGAACCGCTCGTTTGCAGGGCAAAACTGGAGCTGTGGTCGGGGCAATTAGTGTTCAGATTAGCTGCATTTTCTGGAGCAACTAGATCAGAAGATGCTGAGGGGGTGACTGAGTGGGTCACTAAAAAGTTGAAAAACATAAGTTGTTAATAAAGTTAAAACATCAGTTATTTTTAGCTTACTTTTCTGTTGATCTGACTTTGATAAACTGTTTTCAGCTGCCTTCAGCTCCTTCGAGTCATTTGCCCTCTGAAACGTATCATTTTTGCAGTCGTTCAAGTACTTTTCTGCCTCTTTGAGTATTCGGTTCATCTCGGTGACTCGCAACGTCACATCCTTTTGGTCTTCTTTCTTGGGTGAAATTCCCTGCGACTCGAGAATTTCCATGGAAACCAGACTAGGCATGTCAATTGACTCCGGTCTGTAGGCAGACTCGTTTATGTTTCCCTTGTTTGCTTTGTCCACCTGTTTGTGCTGACTCAAATCAGTTTTGTAAAGCTGCGAGTCACGGTAGTCAATTGATTTCACCACTTCAGTGACGTCGGCCAGACTGAATGGGTTTGACTTTGATTTGCCTCTCTGAGACAGCTGACTGTAGTGAGGCGGCGCCAAGGCCAGGTCCACCCGGTACCGATTACTTTCTCTTGACTGGCCCACTCTAAACGGGTAGTTCCACTTGTTGCCAATGACGGTGTGGGTTCCATAGTACCGAGGAGCTGGTAACAAAAAAAGTGTTTGTTTTCAAGTTTATAACCATATCATAAAGTTAATTAAAGTCAGTTTATCAAAACAAACAAAAGTCACACTTACCGCCGTCATTCCACCACTCATCGTTGGAGCTTTCCCAGATCACTTGAAGGGGTGAAGTGGAAAGTGCTTTTGCTGCTGAAGCAGAACTAGTCGCCAGGCTATTGCCACTTTTAATTGGACCGCTGTTGCTGCTGTGGTGTCTCTGCTCTCTCAGCAGCTGATGATACCCCTTAATGAGCAGCACCAACTCTTGAGCGTCGGCAGTGTCAAGTGACAGCTGCATGAGCGGCTCTTTCAACGACCAGTCTTTGAGTGATTTGTTTGTGTTGGGGTGCAGCTGATGCTGCGGCGTCGGCGAGTGGCTGTCATGGCTGCTTCCCAGTTGGCTGCGCTGGGCCGGCGTTCCGTAAATGTCGACGTTCATTTCAGTGCCGGAGTTTTCATTTCGCGTCACCTTGATCATGCTGACGTCCTCCAGGCGAACCACCGATACCGGCGCTAAAGCGGCAGTGTTGCTCAGAAAGGAGAGTCCGTATTTGGGAGAAAGGAGAACGGTGGATTCATTTACCAGCGGATGGTTTGATGCCGTCTGCGCTCCTTGATGGGCAGAAGAAGAAGAACTTGCTAGTTTAGCGGTTTGCGCCAATTTGGCTGTATCTGTCTTATTATTTTCACTGTCAATCGCTATGCAAGCTAGCTCAACAGTTTGATCAGAGCTGGAGCCATTTTCCTTTGTGTTAGCGCATTTTTTTCGTTCATGAACGCCTGAGCTCTGTAAGCTAGTGCTAACGCTGGAGAACTTTTTATTGCAGTTTTTGATGTTATTTGCGTACGACTTTCCCCCGTAGCAGGGCAGGTCGCTGAGAATTTTAAGAAACTGCAGCTTGCAGGAAAGCGGCGTCAACCGTCCCTTCTTCTGTCCTCCTGGTGAGGAAGCCAGCGTGGCGCTGTTCAGTTTGATAGAGGTGGCGAGCACCCGGAAAAGCTCTTTCCGCTTCATGGACTGGTACAGCGAGGCAGGGACAAAGTGGTCGAGGCCACACTCCGCCTCCAGGCGCTTTAGGTTGACCTTGGCTTTGCTGCTGGCCTTGCTGGACGCCATGAAGCCCTTGTTGACGGCGTGCTCGAAGATGCGCAGCGCAGAAAGGCGAAGGGCCACCTCGTACTTGATCTCCGGCTGGTAGCGCTCGTGGACGATGTCATTGCAGCACTGCGTGTACAGGTACTCAAAGGTGGCCGGGTCAGTGGAGAGCAGGTGCACCGGCTCAGGCAGCATGTACACCAGGCGGAAGAGACACCGCAGGTTGTGCGCATTAGGTCGGGCAGCTACCTAAAAAGTTTAAATAGTCAGCAAATTTAAAGGTTGAACATTTTGTTTATTAAATTGGAAAACTTACATTAGACAGGTATTCATTAGGATCCAGCAGAAGCATCTTGTTGCCACGCTGCATGGAGCGAATTTGCTCGCAAATGAGCCCGTACTGAACCGTACACTTGATGCTCAGCTTTTCATAAAGTGAATCGAGGACGTTCTGTGTTTTAAGTTAAAAAAAGAAAATTAGCATTTTTGTTTGTTTAATCGATAAAAATACCTGAACGGTAGTGCTACTGTCGTACTTGAAGGTTTTAGTCTGCCCATTTTCTAGAAACACTTTGAGCACATTTGGAATAAAGGGAATGTTCAAGTGTTCAGGCGGACAGGCTGCCAGTTCATCGTGTGGCAGCGAGCCAGCGCCGTTGCCGTTGCCGTTGCCGTGGCTTAATGGAACGTATGAGTTGCTGTGGTGGTGGTGTTTGCTGGTTGAAAGGCTCTCCATCGGTGGCGAGAAGAGTGGCGATCCATTGACGACGACACCGTCGGCAAAACGAACCCTCGGCGGCTTTTCCTTCAGACGAGTCCTCTTGGCCGATGACAGGATATTCGATTTGCGGTCACTCTAACAGGGCAAACAAACAAACAAACAAACAAACAAAACAGTGCAGATTTTCTATTAATAAACGGGCTATTTTTGTTTTGACTGCAACAAACAGCCCCTTGGACAAAACAGACTTCAAAGCAGCTTTCTGACTAGTACAAAGATCAAAATGACTTACGTTTTTTGGCGCAGGCTGACAGCATTTAATGGTCACTGTTTTGCCGCTTGACTTAACTAGGCTGATCACTTTTTCTCGAGCAGCCTTGTAGACGTTCTCCCCGTTAATTTCTAGTATTTCGTCGCCCGTTTCAAGAAGGTTCTCACTGGGGCCTTCCTCTTTGACGTAGCGAACGATAACGGGTTTTTCTGAACCGGCAACAAATCCGAAACCGCACTCATCGTCACGCGTTATAATCACCACACGCGGCACTGGTTCGTCTTCTTTTTCCACCGTTAGCGGAAATTCAAATGTTGTAGTGCAGTTATTATGACTTGCAGTGAATTGTTCAAGTTGTGTTAGTTATTTGTAGGTATAAAAGCATAAACAAATTAAATTTTTTTAACTTGTTGCTTACTTGATGTAGTATTTTACAAATTCTTTGCTTTCAGCTTCTTCCCATCCGAAAGGAAGTTTCACTTGAAAAAATGAGTCACAAAACTGTTCAGTATTTGTGACTGCACTGCAGTTTGAATTAGTCTCTAAATCACTATAAACTGAAAAATTTGACAAATTGTTGGTTTGCAAACATTTTCCAATTTTATCAGTGTTATTGTGGTTAAATACTGGTAATAATTCTGCTGAAGTAGAAATTGATGAATTCACTAGTTGAGTATTGTTGAAATTTACTAAAAATTTAATTTCTTGAAATGTTGACCACGTTTCAGGTGGTGGCAGCCAACTAGTAGTTTTGTGTTCATGGCTAAACAATAAAAAACAAAATAAATTAAGATTGTACTGCTTTGTTTTAAAAATAAAAAATTGATGATTAGTTAGTAAATAATTTACTTTAAATTTGAATTTAAACAGAATTGAGGTTAAAATGCAGTCAACGACATTTTGTTAAGAACGTATAGAATATAAGAATGCTAACACGGTATTGGTTGTTGCAATTCGGTTCACCCCCAAAAAAATCTAAAAATGTTTTGCGTTGTGCAGTCGGGCAAACACCCGTAAAGTTAAATTTAGAAAACTGACAAATAAATATACAAACAAATAAAAAATATCAAAATGGAAATCTCAAATGAAAACAAAAAGCAAAAACAAAAATAATTCAATTTTTAACCAAAACATCGCAACTAAATTGAAAACTTTTGCATATTTAAAAAATATTTTACATGTTACCAATTAATTTTGAATATAACAATAAATTAAATACAAAACAAAAAACAATCATTTAACGCAAACATGATTAGCAAAAATATACAAACTAAAAAAATTGTTTTAAAATTTACCCAAACTAACATTGTGCATAATGTAATTTGTTTTAACAATTTTAATTTTTTTAATTACAAAATTGTTAATTTTTCAATGAATATTATTATTTTAGCTATAAAAATTTTTATTTTTGTTAATTATTTTGAATTAATTTTGTTTTTCTCATTAAAACAATTTTTTAACTATATTAATTTTTTGTTGTTTTTAGATTGTTTTGTTAATAGTGACACAATTTGTTATGTAAACATTTAAGTAAAATCTTGCACTAAATCATTTAATTATTGCGTGATAAGTTGCTCTAAATATTGCATAATGATTTAAAAATAGTTTTTAGCTAGTAATAAGTTTTGTTTCTACATATAAATAGACCAAGTTAGTTTTTTATTAGATACAATTTTTCAAACAGTAAAAATTTTAAAAATTTTTGATTTGATTTATCTTTAGTTATGGCTAACTTTTTTGCTTTAAGTTGTATAATGCTAATTTTTTTTAGTTTTAAAGTAATCTGTGCTCAACTTTGCTTAGATGAAGGTATGGTAACATTTTATGAAAATCATTATTTATGCATTTAATTTTAGGTGACTACTGCAAAGGTCGTGACGAGCAATGCTGTGAGGCAGAATGCGTACGCGTCGAAGGGACATACGGACCTGGGGGTGAATGGTGGACCTGTGACTATCAACAAAAACGAAAACCCACACCTCCACCAGGCGAAGACAAATTGTCAACAACTGTGTTTGACGACAATTTTTGATAAAACTAACATCATGTACTGTTTTAAAATTCAAAACTACAATTTTTATTTTTTTAAATGACAAACTAAATTAAAACATTGTAAATTTTTTTACTTACTTGATGTAAAAAATTCTTTCTCCATAAGTATATGATGCTTTAACATTTGATTTTATAAGCACATGATTGTTTATCCAGTTCAAATAAAACTCGTTGTAGTTTAAAAATTTTTGTTCAATATGTTCATTGGCAAACTCATATGGTGGAGCAATGACCAGATCATCGTTGTTAAACACAAAACTAAATGGATTTAAAGAAGGAGGACTAATTGATAAATCACCGTTTTCATTAGTTGATTCACTAGTGGACACTTTTCTAAATGGTTTAATAAAGTTTAATAACGCAGTTAATGGATTGTTGATGCTACTAGATGATTCAGGAGATTTCGGTGATGATGGAACACTGTCATCAGTTTTGGATTCTGCTGTTCGAAAAAAATGGATTGAAGATGTTCGATATGAATTTTGGTACAAACTGTTTGACCGTAAAATAAGTTTAAATTTTGTTTTCTTTTTTAATGTGTCTAAAGGAGAACGCAAAGTATTTGCAAAGGATTCAACAAAATTATTCACTTTTCTTGGGCTGGACGGCAACGACAATGGAGCATAGTTTACTTTTTCAGTGGTCCCAAAAATGTAACTTTTAGCTGTGTCATGAGTTTCAGAAAATCGTCTCGAAGAAGATGAAAAGTCAAGATTTAAAGAACTTGGTGTACTGTTTGATCGACGTTTTGAAAAAGAAGGTGGGGGTGATGGTGGTAAAGGCAATGAAAACAACGATGCTGGCGACTCCTTGGAATTGTTTACTTTGTTTTCCATTATTAAAATCACTAGAAAACCTCATAATACTTTTTAATATCACTTGTAAAATTAATGGATTAAAACTTTAATCACATTAAAAAAACTTTTATAACTAAAACATTGGCAACAGTATCACAGATATTTCATATTGCAGTTGATGGTTTTTGTTAAAAAAACATTCAAATCGTGTACAGTTTTATTTTAAAACTCTTTTTACATACACAGTTTATTTATCAAAAAGGTTTACGGTCAATTTACGCATGTAGATGTGAAATCAATCAAAATTTTGCAATGGTAAATTGGTTTTGTTTAGCTGCCGGCCGCATCCAACTTAAATTTGCACTGAGCAGTCAACGTGTTTGAATATTTCAACTTATTGTTTTGAAGTTGTTAGACTAGCCGATGATGCTGAGGATACATGTGAGTCTGTTTTTTGCCCAGACCGTGTGATGTTCAAGTTGTCTTGACGTTTAGTTTGCTGCATTAGCAACTAATCATTGAGGCAAGTTTTTCTCTTTCTCGATGAAACTGAGTTTGCCAACTCGAACAAAGTTAACTTGTTTTGTCACAACCAAAACAAAAACGGTTTTGACAATTGTTGTAGTAAACAAAACGCGTTGTTAGTAAATTGCTGGCTTTTGACGGTCAAATTAGTTTTTGGAGTTTAAACGTTAACCACACAAACGTTAACTCAATAAAAGAAGATTCAAGCACGCACATCGGTACTTGAAAAAATATAATTGCAAATTTTGTTTAGTTTTTTGAAAAAAACTTAAACCGGTATAAAATAGGGTCACACGCACACACCAGTTTTTTCAGTATTATTTAATGAAGTTATTACACAAAAAAATGTGATTTTTAAATTAAAAAAATAATTAGCGTTGTTTAATATAAGTTAAAATATTATAAGTTTAAATTTATAAGTTAAAATATATTGTCAATTTTAAAATACAAACCTAATAAAATTTAAAATTTTTAAAACAAAATACAACAAAAACTTTTAATTTAAAAAAAATGCAATGAACATTTATAAAATTATAAGTTGTTGCACAAGTTAATAAGCACAAAGTTTTAAATTTTTAACAATTGAAAATCGTTAGATGTAACTTAATTTTTCAATTGCATTTAAGCAAATCAGCAAAGCAACAAGTTGTCAATCAACTCAACAGTAGACGACTGCATTTTTTTCTATTTTTTACTATTGCGTGTTTTGAGCTGCATATCGAACTTTTGTTTAATTAAGTTTTTTCAAATTTGTATCTTTAGGCAAAATGAAAAATCAAATGATTTAAAGATCTAATGAATATATTTAATAAAATTATTTTTTACAACATTATTAATTTTGTTTCAAAATAACAACAAAAATTTTTTAAAAATAAAAATATTTACATATTTTATAAGTTTTAAAATATGTTTAAGAAAAAATTACTTTAAATAATGCATTTTTATTAGTTTATTGAAAATGACATATTTTTAAAATTAGCTAACAATGAATGTATTTGAATAGCATTTACTTTAAAAGATTGAATTTAATTGCCAATTTCCTTTTTATGTTCACAGTGTTGCATTGACAAATGATGTTTTAAAAATTGCTTTTAAAAAACTCAGTGTTCACATGTTACTTAAAAATGACTGAATTGGCTTTTATTCATTGTCGCAAAAATTTACAAAATACAAATTTTTTAAAATATTTATAAAACTGTATATAATATTTTTAATTTTAAATTGTTTTTGTAACATTTAATATACTGTACATTTCTTTACTTTGTATTAATTTTTGTTTAAAAAAATTAATTACTTTTAAGGATAATAGCACTTAAGAGGACTTTATTTCAACCATTTTTTTTGTTTTGTTTTAAAGATATTATTTTTTTGCTTAAGTTTTTGTTATGTTTGCACTTTAGCACGTTTCAGCTGTCAGTGTTATCAACAAAAACTGAGAAACGCGTGTTTTTGCCGGCTATGCAAACAGTATGACTGCCGTTTCTACCCATGCTAGTGACTATTTTGCACAGTGGGCAGCAGCGCCCCCGCTTCACTTGCTCACCTCTTTGCTGTCTGTTACTGGTCAGTTGTGTTTTGCTCTGCCGCTCTGCTGTTTTGCCGTTGAATTTTTGCGACAACTGACTTCTAAACTGCCATATTTATTGTCATTACCTTTCTGCTTGATTTGTTTGTTTAGAAAACTACAATCATCAAAATGGCACGTCGTTCTACTCGCAATGCTGCTACAAACTCAAAAGCAGGTAAACAGCCAAAATCGCCTGCCAAACCATCGTTAAAATCGCCAGCAAAATCACCAGTTAAAATTACTCTGAAAAAACAGACCAAGCAGTTAGCAGTTGAAAACACAAATTTACGCCGATCCAAACGTTTGAGTAATAAAGCGCTAAACAATGTTTTTGACGAACAACCTGCAAACGCAACTCCAATTAAAGCAAAGTTCACACCAAAAAAGAAATCAGAATCTTCAACATCCAACAATGAGGTTTTGCCAAACAGCATTGAGCCGATGGAAGTTGATGAAGTGAGCAAACAAAACGTCACTTGCACTGTTTCAGAATCTTTCAAAATTGACAGTCATAAAGTATTGATCTCACCTAAACTTACATCTGCCAACATCGAAGTTTGTCAAACGGATGGCGTTAAGGAGAAACCAGCAAATAAAACTGAAACTGGCAACAGTGATGCTCTGTTCAAAATGCCTTTTCTTCCAGCTCCTAGAGCCAAAGCTCGAACAAAGTCAAAGAAAACTAAAGATCCACTCAATGAACTGAGCAACTTTTTTAATAGCGTTTTGACTATTGAAGCCAATTTGAGCAAATGTAATATTGAGATTCCTGAAATGTCCGATCAAACTATGAAAAACATTGACGCTGTTTTGAACTCGTTCACGGAATCAAATTTGCCCAAACCTACAGTTGAAAGTCTTGCCGTTCAAGTGGATGTATTGAAGCTGATTGCCGAAAAACTCAATCAAACGGAAGAATTCAAGTTCTCGGAGAAGTTTGCTCAGTTTGAACAGTACCTGGACCCTTCAGTCACTGAAACGGCAGTACTCTGCATTGAAGACCGCGTCCTGCGCCTTGAAGTGTTGTACATTCGACTGATGGTGGACATTGTCAGCTCGGTCCACGACGACGACACGCTCTTCCGCCAGGAGGGCATGCAGGCAATCCTTCTGGAGCAAGTCAAATACTACGAAATGCAGAAACAGACATTCTTTGGAGTGAACCAGCTCTTTCCTGCATTTTACTTTGTTGTTCGCCGACTCGTGGAAGAGTTCCAGAACTGGGAACAACTTCCTTGGCTCGCTGACAACAATCTCCCCTGCCATTCGTTTGATATTCTGGAGGAAAAGGTTGAAGAGGAGAAGTACACCCTTGAATCGCGAATCTCTCGTCTGCTGCGACGTCGAGATGACGCCTGGTGCTCTGTTCTGAACATCACCAAGAACCTGTTGCAGCGTTCAATTGATAAGGACGTATTTGTGCGAATAAACGATTCAATCGACTACAAGTAAGTAACCCCTTTTATTGTTGTGCAACTTTTTTTTCTAAATCAAATCTTGTTTGCCTTGTTCACACTTTTCAGCACTGGAACAGTTTACCTCTTTCTCATTCTTGTCGCAAAATGCTACCAAAGTGCCGTCTTCTACAATCGTCTTGAGGTGAATTTTGATGACCAGATCAACCGACGACACTCCTGGAAAGCTTTCACGGAGTTTGGCAAACTGTTTCACGAGTACTATGAGAGCGGCGGCGTCATTCAGGAGCTGACTACGCTTTTCTACCCTCTGCTCTTTCACCAGCAAAACGGCCGACTGGTGCTCTCGGTGACTGACGTCGTCACACTGACCTGTCAACTGGCGGAGATGAACTTTGAGACGTACAGCCACTACCAGTGCATGTACTTTCAAATGGCTTTCTCTGCAATTCACTACCACCTTATCTGGGAGCAGCTGGAGAAGAACAACGCCCTCAAATCGGGCGCCAGATATCTTATTCCCTTTACAACCTTTGATATGATCACCACTTGGGAGTCAGTGTTCAAAAACTTTTCCTCTGCCTACAGTATTCCCTTTACTCAGCAAAATGCCAACTACAGCACATGGAACGTGATTAAACCACGATGGGTGATAATCCTCTTGACGCTGCTCACTACAATTGCACGCAAATACATCTATTCAGAGTTTGTTAACCGAACTGCTAGAAATGTAAGCAACAATTCACATTATTACAATGCATCACTGATTGTATGATATGATTTTTTAGGAATTCCCCTATTTAAAATCCGTTTTCAAGCATTTTGACCGCATTCTCGGAAAAAATCAACTAACGGTATGTGTTTTTTTGTTTGTATTTGCCAATCATTCTAAATTGTTTTTATATTTTCAGGGTCATGCTATTGTTGCAGCGTTTGAGCAAATCCTTGGATAAACATTTCGTTAAGTATTTCAATTCAATTTTAATTCCAAGCTGTATTTTTTATTTTTTTAAAATTGCTATATGTGGCTCACACATTAAAAATAAAAATAAACATGTATTTTTTAATTGATTATAAGTTTGCGTAATTTATTATAAATCCAATTCTGTTTCAATTTTGTTTTAAAATAACTGCAAAAGTTTAAATAAAAATATTTTCACAACAGTTTTGTAAATTTCTAAACATATCATTTAGGAAAGAACAAGCATTGATTTTAATAAATCCAATCATGTTTATGTTTAAAATTAAAGTTTTATATGCACCAGTTTAACAAATTAAAGTTTTTATTTTTTTTAAATGTCTTATTGCTGAATTATTTAATAACAACTAAAAAACAATATAAGTTTTCAATATTCATGTTTAACAAATAAATAAAACAAGTTGTTAGCCTAGAAATGTAGTGTTTTGACATATGCTCATTTACATTACATTGTGTAAATATAACAAATAAATAAATAAAACAAACATGTGGAGTGTATAAAGTAAAAACAACAATAAATAAATATATTATTGCTCAAATTTACGCGTTACATATTTGGCATTGGTAAACATAACATAACATGATAATATTGATTGTCTTTGTTAAAATTTACGTTGTTCAGTTAGCCGCATTGATAGGCACTGTTTCAATTGCTGTTGGTTGCGAAGTTTCTTCCGTTTCATTCGATTTTCCAGATGTAGCAATACGAATGAGCTGGCCAACATTGGTGAGCGCAACAAAGAAATTGACTGAAAAAAGTGGGTAGTTTTTAGGAATAATAACCAGTGAGTATCGAGACCAAACAAGTCCAGTAGCTGCTAGAGATGCTGAAAAATTAAACAAAACGTAAAGTTTTAATAGCTAGTTAAATGTAAAAATATATAACAATTACTTGTTTGAGAAACAGAAAGCTTTTCAACTGGTCGTGTGATGTCAGCAAGGCCAGCAATAACAAGGCTCTGTGAGGTGATAGGTAAAAATAAACAAAAAGTTATTATGACAAACTGGTAAACATTTTCTTCACTTAAAAACAAACCCATTTCATTGCTGGCGCCCAAAAGAAAATTGTTTTTGGTCCAGCTGGATGTTCCCACAGTGGACGCAGTTTGCTGGGCACGTAACGATCAGCCGAATTAACCAAAACTCGATACAGTGCAGATGCCATTGCTTTTGAGTTGGGATGCTTTATTTAAAATCAAACTAAAATTTAGTTCGTTTGCTCTGACAAGCAAACTTTTGAATAAGGTAACACCAAGCAAGGCACTACTGCAAAGCGCAAAACAGCAGTGAGGGTGACAGTAGTAGCGTTTTGCTTACTCACGTGAACACTCAAATGCAGTCTTCAGTAGGCAGATTTAAAAACTGATCAGTGCAAAGAAACGAAGACAGTACAGTACACCAGCACAGCATATGGACGATCACGTGTTCAATAAAAAACTACCTAATTGAAAATGTTATAAGTAGAAACTAAGAAAACGTACAAACTTTTGTACAGCAAATATTACACACTTACAGAGAATACCAACGGACGATTGTTACCAAAAAAAAAACAACACAACACTAATCACAGTTAAACTAAGAAATGTGCTTTAGTTCTCTCCTTCAAAGGAGGAAAGATCATTTCTGTTCTTCTATATGAGCCGGTGGGGACTGCTTCCCAACAGTGGCCTTTTCAAATAAAAAGGCGGTTAAATAAATGGCCAACTGTTAAAAAATATTTTAATTTGATCAAATTTACGACATTTTGCAACCAATGTTCTGAGTTGTATTATTTTATTTAGTTTGATAAATGAAAATCATGTAATTGACGATGACAAGTATTGTATTAAGAATAAATGAACGATTAATTTGTATTGAGTTAAACAATTTTATTTGAAAAGCTTTAAAATAGCATTCGGTTTCATAATAGATAATTTGTTGATGCAATTTATGATTTGAAACAGAAAAATTGTTTTTGAGTTGTTTTTGTTTAGCGTTTTTGTTTTTATATAAAACATTTAACTGTTGACATATCCGAAAAACAAGCTGCTGAATTTGGTTATTAATATTTGTAAGATAAAGCAAGTATAATGTCGTTAGTATTGGAAATAAAAGTAATATTGAATTGTTGATATAAAATAGCAAAATGTAAAAACTTATCACAATGTTAATGACGCTTATGGTTAAAAATACTGCAAATGGAAGAGATAAAAGCTCAAAAAACAATGCATTTAAATTTGATATCATTTGAATTTGCTTAATTATTGTTGAGTCTAAATAAAAACGCTTATTATTTAATCAAAGTATCAAAACAAAATATAAATTACCATACAACTGCAAGTTAATTTCCACAGATTTTAAATATTTTAGAATTCCAAACTGAAAATAATGCATCATTAAACATGGAAGATACTGATAAATTGTCAACAAATGAATACACACACAACATAAAACATTATACCAAAATAAATTTGATCTCACAAATATTGTTAGAACAACAAAGTTGCTAAATATGATAAATCGAATAAAATCAAAAATGACAATAAAAATAAAAATTAATTTGGAAGTCTTTTTATTTTGAAAAGTTTGTTCTAGGGGTTTTGAATCTAAAATGTGAATAATTTTCCATCCGAAAATAAAAAAATAAAGTTTTTGAGTTATTACCACTAAAGGAATAATAAACCGAAGAGCCATATTAACAAAAATTCCAAACAATGGTTTTTGTTTTGACATTAAAGTTGTAAATTGTTCAAAAATGTCTATTGAAACTAATGTATAAATAGTTGCTACATCAAAACATAAGTTTTTTACTGCATGAAGCAAGCTGTAAACATCGGTCCAAGTGATACGAAACAAGTGAATTCCTAAATTACTAAATATTAAGTTATAAAATTGTTTTTAAAAACAAAAAAACAAACCCGTAGTATAAAACACAATATTTTAAAAACAATGTATTTATTTCAGTAAACGATTTCATTTAAAAAAAGTTTATTGTAATTAATCGAAAATTAAATTATAAATAAAAAAACACTAAGCATATTTTTAACCAGTTTTTAATTAAAGAAGAAATTGTCTAGTGTAAATAATTGATTTTTTATTCAATTTATTGAACAAATTAATTACAATTGTTTTGTTTTTATTTACAATTGTTAAAGGTTAAAATTAAATAAAAAAAATTTAGGTTGTTTGATTCCAATGTTATAATTGACTTTTATAAAAAAAATCGTTTAAGTTAAGCATACTGGAAAAAACCAAAGCTAAAAGTTTTATCAAACATTATCGTTTTGATATATTTTGCGTTAATGTGTCGTATTCTCCAGTTAAAATTGGATTTTCATATTCATTTCCAGGTCGGTTAAAACTTTGTTCAGTTTGAACGGTGTTTTTTCTGTAATAATCATCTTTAACTTCTAAATAATCGTTTCCTGGGATCGAATAAATTCCGTCTTGAAGTTGCACATAAGACAATTTGTTTCCAGGTTGTTCTCTTAGTTCAAGGCCGGAATATGGATTTACATCATCGTAAACATTTTCATAATACTCTAAATCGTTTCCATTTGGAGATAATTGAACATCTTTTGTTACTCTACGTTTTACTTTTACAATTTGATAAATCAAATAAGTAAGAAGAATTAAAAAAAGCACCAGCAAAATAACTATAACAATTGGCACTAAAATTTTAAAATAAACAAAAATTAAAAATTAAAATAATTAAAATTTGAATAGCACGTACGCCAATTAATTTCTTGTAACTCAAAAAACTTGTTTTTATTTTTCATTAAATTCATTGAAAGTGCACAAATGTTTTGAATTAATGCGTTTGATTTTTCGGTGTCGTTTAAAATATTTTCGCATTTTGGAAACTTTTCAAAAACAACATTTTCTTTTGAAACTTTTTCAAACACTCGAACATAATCAATTATGAAAGCTGGACATTTCCAACGAAGTTGATCGAAGTTTTCTGGTATTATTTTAGCAAACAATTTACCACCGACTCCAATTTGAATGCAAATATTGTGATTAGGAACCATACCGTTTGAAGCTAATAAATGTCTAACGTTAAAATTTAAGTTGAAAACAAAATATTTTTCTACCTTTATTGAAATTTATAACTTTACTGTAGTTGTTGTTCAGAAAAAATTGGACTCCTGTTTCATTCCATTCAATACCGTACAGATGAAAAGCATTCATCTCATTTAGTGGTACGTCTAAAATGTAGTCATTAGGCTTGTAATTGCCACTGCTATTTGCAAAATGGACACCCCTGAAGATGATTGGGTCTCCGGTGTTTGCAAACAGGTCCATTTGGCCAAACTCGTGCCAGTAACTTTCATTGTCGTTGCGCGTGAAAACAGTTGCTCGAATTTGGTTTCCTATGGGCAACGCCGCCCTAAACTCCCAACGACCGTAACTGAACACGCCTTTTGTGGTCACAGTCGCAGCAGTGAATTGTTTGTTTAGGTAGTCTTCTTTTTCTTTTTGCGCCCACAAAGAAAGTGTTCCCGAGATAAGGTGGACATTTTGTTGAACGTTGCAAGATTCCTGCTCAATACCGTTTCCTTTTAAGTAAAGTTAGTTTAGTTGCAATGTACGAGCAAATTGAACTTTTCGACAAAAGTAAATTGTAGTATTTGTTGTTTGAACTCACTGCAATTACTGTTAAAGCTATTTTTGTTTAGTTTTGTCAAAAAGAATTTAAAACAACCTCTAAAACACTACGTCACATTTTAAAACAAAAAAATTTAACTTGTTTTGCTTTATGTCGCAATTAATGTCTATCTTTGTTAATAATTTCTCGCATTGTAAGATTCACATGAAAATTTTATATAACATTTTTATTTAATTTACCTCCACAAAAATGAGATTCATGTTGCACGTCCCATTCATTGGTTTCAGTCAATTTTTTTCTTTCAAAGTTATCTTCCCATTGGAGCAACCAAACTGATTGATCGTCAACATAGTTTTCTTTATAACACGGTTTGGTAAAATTGGCTGCTGATTGAGTTGCAGAAAGTTGCAATAGTAAATAACAAATGATAACTTTCAGAACAATCATTGTTATTGATGCATCTAAAATTAAAATATATAATTTATACAATGCTTAAAAACTAAATAATAAAACATTTTACTTTTTAAACAATTGTTAAATTATTAAGATGATAACGAAACGGAGTTTATTTCATAAACGCATAAACATGAAAGCATTCAAATTATATAAACATTATTTAACCGTTTAATGCAAGATAAGCAACTCAATTACAATAAAATACAACCATTTTAAACGAAGTGTTTTAATAAACAAACAAAGATTGTACAAAAACGTCAAATTGTGTGCTTGTGTTACGTATTTGAAATTGAAATCGGAAGTATTACTAGCGTAAAATCAACTTGCATAAAGGATATGACGTTTACACAGAAAGCACAATATGAAATTTTATAAACAAAAACACATTTTTTACACATTTTAATTTTATTATGTACAAACTCTAAACTTTTTAAAATATTAAATAAGTTTTTTTAAATTAAATTTTAGTTTTAAGTTAAATGATTTTAGTTTTATGACCAAAACAAGTAAAAAATGATTTGGTTAACTAACAAAAATATTTTGACAAAAAAGTTTAATTTAGTTTTTGTTTTGAACTAGATTTTTTAGTTTAACTTACTATGTACAAAAATTATATACAATATTTACTAGTTTGGTATATGCACGTAAGTATAATTTATCAGTTTTCACAACCTTGAGTCTCTTGTTTTATCAACATGATAGCAACTTTTTAGATACAAAACACATTATTTATGTTTGCTAACTACTGTAGTACTCATTTGAAATTGAGTTTATTAAACATTTTGAAACATTTAAATCAAAACATGTCTCAACTAAAGGTAATTTTGTAAAAATAACTTAATTTAAATGTTTTGATAACTAACTGAAATACATTACTAGGCAATCACCTGCAAAGCTGCCATCTTTCGTGATGCCAACCAGCCACTGTCTATTGAATCAGTGATCATTGATGTTCCATTAGCTGATCACGTGAGAATCAAGATGATATCTGCTGGAGTTTGCGCCAGCGACGGTCACATCAAGTGGGGACACATGAAAACGTTCAACTTGCCAATGGTTCTTGGACATGAAGGTCTGGCCCTGGTCGAGTCCGTCGGTCCTGAGGTGAAACAACTTCAAGCTGGTGACCTAGTGCTCACCAATATTATGTCTCAGTGTGATCAGTGCAAAGACTGCCAGGACAGATCGTCTAACTTTTGTGAAAAAGACGGCTTTCAAATTAGAAACGCCTCGACAAATAAGAAACTGCAAGATGGAACCGGCGTTTGGGGGTTCTGTCGACTAGGCGTCTTCAGTGAGTATGTCCTCCTAAAGCAGTCACAGGTGGTGAAGATTGACCCGCGCCTGAACAAAGAAAATTCCTGCATCATCAGCTGCGCAGTGATGACTGGTTTCTTCTCCGCAACGAACCTCGCCAAGGTGGCGCCCAACTCGACTGCCTGCGTCATCGGCCTAGGCGCCATTGGTCTAAATGCCGTTTTTGGGTGCAAGTTCAACGGCGCCCAGAACATCATCGCCATTGACATTAACAACAGCAAGAAGGCCATCGCCCTGGAGTTTGGCGCCACGGAGTTTGTCAATCCGCAGGAGCTGGACAGACCGGTGGAGCAGTACTTGAAGGAGAAGTACGGCGGCGTTCACTACGCCATTGAGTGCATTGGCAACCAGGGGGTGATGGAGAGTGCCTTCAAGGCGCTCAAGCCGACCGGCACGCTGGCTCTGGTGGGCGTCGGCGGAAAGACGCTCAACTTTCCCGCCATTGAAATGCTCACCGGTCGAACGGTGGCGGGCGGCTTTCTAGGGAAAAAGCGCTCTGATGAGGGCTTTAATCAGCTCGGTGAGATGTACCTTAATGGGCAGTACAATATTGATCGACTGGTGACGCACCGCTTCTCACTGGAGCAAATTAATGACGCTTTTCAGCTGCTAAAAGAGGGTAAATGCATACGATCAATTATTGTCTTTTAGTCTTTTTTTCAAAATAGTAGTAGTGTTCAAAATAAAAAAATCGACAGTTTTAATCACTTTTTTCTGTTTAAAGTTTAACAATTTGTGCGGCATTGACCAGCTCCCCTTCATCATCTGGGATCTCCCAATCGCCGCAGTAGCCGTTGAGGATTGGCGCCGCTGGGATGCCACGCCGTAGCATGCGACAACGTTGCATATCCAGGCGGAAACGAGCAGTTTGAATGTCTTTAGTTTGGGCCGCATCAGACCACAGCCGCTCGGCGACTGCTGACGCCCTTGGCCACAATCGACTTAGTATGTTCGTCTGATCGACAAATTCACCCCAAACGTTAGCCTGTCCTCCTATGACTAAGTTTTTCTCCGCCTCTGTTCCGGTGAAGTTTCTCGGGTCACACTGGTAGAAAGTTTCCCAGTCTTTTCCCGGATAAGGTGTAGTTATGTAGTTTAAGTAAAAGCATGCAGATAATATTATGGAGTAATCTGTGTTGTCAGAATTGATAGTGTTAAACTTAAAACAAGATTATTTTGCCAATTTACTTTTTTTGGCGACTTTGCTGATGTAGTTTTGCCACAAATCCATTGATGGATCTAGATGTTTGTCCTTCCACACGCCGACAATTGAATCAGGTGCCAACTGCAAACAATTGAATAAAAAATTGATTTGATAAAATGATAAGTTTAATACCTTAACGCCATTATCTACAGGATCTTGCCAAATAAGGTATTTGTAGCCCACTTCTTTGACATTTGATAGTGTAAGCTTCACGTAGTACTCCTCAACTTCGTGATAGGCTTTCATACCATGTTTGACCATAAACTGAGAAATTTCAGGACTAGATTTCCAGCAACTGTACATTACCTCATCCATGCCTAAATGAATATACTGATCTTTAAAAATGCTTTTGAACTCAGAGTACAAGTTTTTCATAATTGAGTAAGTTTCATTTTTCATTGGATTTAACACTTCAGTAGCATCGTAATGTGGATAGTTGGCTTGATGAGATTTACCGTTTTTATAGCATGGCGTCAGTAAATCAGGAAAAGCTTTTGCCAGTGCATGCGTGTGACCAGGTGAATCTAGTTCAGGTATTACCCGAATACCTCTCATCCTGGCGTAGCTGATTACTTCATTAATAACATCTGTTGAATAAACGTGCTTTTCAGTGTAGGCTCCTTTTTTGCTAAGATTAGGGTACTGCTTGGAAACAAAAGGAAAACTTTGATCATCAACTAGATGCCAATGGAACACGTTAAATTTGTTGTATGCCATTGCATCAAGATTTGCTAGAATGATCTTTTTTGGCAGGTAGTGGCGAGCAGTGTCCAAAAGAAGGCCCCTGTATTTGTATCGCGGAGCGTCCTCAATTTCAGTTTGGTTGAGAAATAGATGATGTTCATCATTTGCGTAAACAATTTGACTCAGGGTTTCAAAAGCCCGTAAAGCACCCCATACGGTTTTGGAGTTAATGGAAATTTGGTGAGGCGCTCCATGGGCAGGTACGTGAATTGTATAAGTTTCATCGGCATCATGAGTTGGAAAACCGCATGACAAGTCACTAACCTCTACTTTTACTTCTTCAATTAAACTGTGATTTGGTGCTTTGCTAGAGTGTTTATCAATGAAAATTAAACTATTGTACCGGTCAATAGCTCCTTTAATGATATCACAAGAAAGAGCGTTAGTTGTAAAATGAAATTTTGATTTGTCTATTGTGTATTGGGTAGTAGATGATTGTTGTTTGTGTGGTTTTGGCCAAATATTTCCTGGTTTTGGTTCAGTTATACCAAGCTATTAAAAAATTAAAAAAATTAATTAAAAAGTTAAAAAATATTTAAAAAAATTACATTTAAAGGTAAGTTATAAATGATTGGTTGTAAAACAGCATTTATTTGATAAACGCCAACAATAAAAACACAAACAAAAATAAAAAAATTCATTTTTATTCTAAAATGTTTAATTTTTAATTACGTTGTTAATCATACAAAATTTATATGATATTAAAATAATTGATTGACATGGGTTAGATAGTTTAGTAATGCTTGTCAGCGACTAATTTATAACTATTATTATACTGATTTAATTAGATATTGTGCATAAATTTATTTAAGATAATAAATAGACAAACAAAAAAATTATGTTATCAAGCAATAATTAATTTTTAGTTTATGACAGTTAACCGTTTTAAACAAAAAGTTGTTTTTGTCAAAATTTATTTAAAACTTTTTTGTTGTGGTTGTTTAGTTTTGTCGGTAGTTTTGTCTGGCCAATCAAACGGCCAATTGATAAATTGTCGCCATCCGACCCGTTCAGGAAAATGACCTGTTTTCAAAAGTTGAATGTGCAAACGAAACGCAAAACACACAATAATGCCAAGAGGTATAATGATTATTGGAAGAACTACTAAAAGGTTTAATGTATCACTTTTTTTCTTGTGGCACAATTGTGTTTCATAATCAATTGTGCAACTGTCATTTGGACATTGACAAATTTCGTTAACACATTGCCCATCTATGGGACATTGCGAATTATATTGACAATAAATTTGAGTGCAATTTGAAAAATGAGCAGTCGTATTATATCCAAACTGACAAATGCAATTATTGTTTATGCACAAAGCGTTCAAACCACACAACAAACTGGTATTGCAAAAAACATTAGAAAAACTTGGTTGAGAAGAAGGTGTTGTTTTTACAACATTTTTAAAATTGAAAATAATGTTAAACAAAAAGCAAATATAAAATAATTTAAAAACTTGATTTTTCATTTTAAATAGTTTTAAAAACCAAAAATATTTTTCAGAAAAATAAATAAAATTGTTTGTTGCTTTTAACGCCTACATTTTTAGTTTAAAATAAAGCAAAAAAAGATTAAAGTTGTAAATCGCTGTTAAAACAAACATTAAGTGCAATAAAAACAAGTGATGCAACGTGAATAAAAACTTGTAGGTCATGGTTAAAGTTAAACTAAACAAAAAACAAAATGCGTCATTCAAACAATTGTTTATTTGATGTATTTAAATTTATATTTTTTCATAAAAAGTGTGTTTTTTTAAAACAACATTTTTTGAATTTACGTTTTTTTATTAACAACTTGTTGAGCGTGCCGTTTGTGCCAAGTAGATTTAAAACGCAAACGACAAAACATAAAAGTCAAACTTATTTTATTGCACACAAACGACAATTTTTCTAACATGCACACAACAATATTTTATTTTTAATTTATTAAATTACTTTTTAAAGAAAAATAGCCAACACTTATTTTGATTTAGTTTTAATACTGAATTTATGACTTTTATTACAGATTTAAACGATGAAAAAAATAAAAATATTAAACAAGCTTCATTTACAAATCTAGTTTTTAATACTATTAAAAATTATTAACTAGTATTAAAAAATTATAAAAGTAAATTAAATAGTTTTTTTTGTAGTTATTAATAACATAAAAATAATCATTAAGTCTTTTAAAAAGTATTGCTTTTTTTAATTGAATTTTCAATGTGAGAATCGCTTTTAAATGTCGTTTCAATATTACCAGTTGTTTCTTTAACTTGTAATGTAACAGGTGATGTTAAGTTTTCTGCTGGTTCATTATTTTTTGCCACAGAAAAATTGCTCATACTGATCATTGGCCTGTTGTCAGTGGTTTCTTCGACCGGCTCATTAATTGGCTTCATGGAAGATTTATTTGATTTTGTAGATCGTTTCTAGAAAAAAGCTGTTAAATAAAGCAAAATATAGCACAGCCGTATTGCACTTACTCTAGTAAAAAACGGAAATGTTGGAAATCGTCTGTTAAATAGATAGAGTGAGTTTTGACTGCTAAACTTGGAAGAGTAAACGCCGTTGCCGCCAGCAGTGGTCACCGTGTGGTTGTTAGCGTTTGATATGTCTCGTTGACTAATGGAACAAAATGAAGAATTTGAATTCTCTCCGGCCGCCGTTGAAGGCTGGTGTCCGCGGTAGCGAGATGAAAAGCGATGGGCAAACATTCGGTTCATTTGCTGTTTGAACATTTTGGTCGTCAGTGTGTACAGAACGGGATTTAGCGCAGAGTTGACCGGCAGGAGAAAGACGGCCACCCAGGCGTACAAGTCTTGGTTGATTGGAATGCCTGTCAAACGAAATGGTTGTTTAAGCATAAGCCCACTGTTTGGTTTTATTTAGTAGTCAACACTTGTTGCTTAAAAACAAAAGACAACTAATTTTGTGCAAGCATTACCTCCAATAGCGGCCACCTTGATCATGACAATTGGAAGCCAGCAAACACCATCAGTGGCGACGATAAAGCTGCAACGTTTGGCAATTGCCTTATCTTGCGTCATCTGAGTACTTCGAATGCTCAAACTAGAGTGAATGATTGTAGTGGCCATTTTGATATAGGCAAAAGCAATGAAGCCAAAGGCTATAGAGTTGAGGACGACAAAAACTAGGAATGAGTACTGCCAACCGGCAGCAAATGTGTCGTGAATCTGCAGCGCCAGGCAGACGCCATTGTTGCCGTAGAATTCGTTTGGAAACCAATTAGAGAAGACAAGTGGAATGATGGCGATGGCAATTGACAGCGACCAGACGACAAACATGCCAAGAACGGCATTCGATATTCGCCGCCGTTTCATTGAGAACGGGTACATCACTGAAACGTAGCGGTCAGCGGTGATAAAAACGAGAATAAAAACGGAGGATTCAGAGGAAATGGTGGACAGGACGCCACTGAACTGGCACTGCCAGCTACTTCGCCAGGACGACTCGTGATTGATGTATTCATTTCGAAACTCCACATCGTGATAGGCAATAATAAACAAGTAAAGGCCCATCAGAAAGTCTGCTAGTGCGAGGTTCTTAATAAAAAAAGAATGAACCTGTAAAAATTTGTTAGTGCTTTTTTTCTGAACAATTTGTTGACTGTTCACTAGAGAGTACAACTAGACATTAAAAGTCGCTAGTTTAGCATTTTGTCGCAGTCTTACCTCATTGAGTTCGACAACAATCATTCGGCCAACTAGAACGGAAACGTTTCCGATACAGGCTATAAATGCGACAATCCAAACTGAAACTCTGAGGATGACATTATCGAGCAGGTGGTTCACGCTGCTGATGCCATCAGTGCGGGGGTAACAAACGCGAACGTGTGGCACTGTAGAACATTGCTTGAATTCATCAAAATATCTGTTGACATAAAAATTCAATTATAGTAAGTCACGTAAAAAATTTAAAAATTTTTCAACTTAAATGCAATTTTGATATCAAAAGTTAATAAATGTAGAAACATTTTGTTTAAATGAATTCAAAATCACTTATATTTTTAATATTAAACTCATATAAACAGCAATTTTGTCAAAAACACATGTATTCATTTAGATTTAGTGAATAAAATAAAAAGTTATTACTTACATGTACATTAGTTCTTTTGCATGGCTCAAAATTGTTCGGTCAATTTTTCTGAAATTATTGCCACGCAGATCGCTAAATTAAAATTAAAAAATATTACTTATTAAATAAAAATAATTTTGACATTTTATAGTATAAACAAACAGTTGAGACGTCTTTATAATTTATTCAGTTTAGGTATGCATTACTTTTTGGAATGCAATAAACAACAAAAAGTAAAAATAAATTGAATTGTCGTTAGAAAAACAATTAATAAAACTGATCAGTTGCTTTTGTTCAATTGCAAGTTTGCCTTGACAAATGCAGCAGCACAAATAATCATTTTAAATGGACAATAAACTAGTGAACATAAAAGACAAGTGAAAACTAAATAAAAATTACATAAAAAATACTAAAAAGTATAAAAAGTTATTAAATTAAAAAAACAAAAAAAAAGATTAACAGTATTACTTGTAAATCGTTTTGTTTTAAAAATTAAATACAAATAAAAAAATTTAATTAACGGTAATATTTGTAAATAAAACATTTTATATCATTGTTTATTTTCAACATTTACAAAAATTTAAAAACATAAACTTTTGCATTTTGTTTGAAATAAACTGTCAAAAAAACTGAAAAAATTGTAAAAAAGTCAAACTTACAGAGAAACGAGATTTGTGACATTCAAAAAGACTTTTTTGTCAATGAATGTGATTTTATTGTGACTTAGGTCGCTAAAAATTAAAAATTTTTAATTAGTTAAAACTTTTTTTAAACATAAAAAAATAAATTTACAGTTTTTCCAATAAACGTAGTGTTTCAAAAGGTCTTTTTTCAAGAATTTCAAGTTCATTGTAAGAAAGAGAACTGTGCAAAAAATTTAAAAATTAATTTTTATTTTCATTTTAAATACTTACAGTGATTTTAAACTGGTTAAATCAAAAAAGTTTAAATGATGAATTTTAAAAAGGTTATTAAAAGATAATGATCTGTAAACAAATTAAAAAGTAAATATAATGTGTGTTTAAAAGGTTTAAAAAAACTTACAAAGTGTCAAGTTTTGATAAACCAACAAATGCATCTTTGGCAATCACTTTGATGTTGTTTCTTTGCAACCAAAGAAGTTCAAGATTTTTTAATGGTTCAAAAGTCAAATGTTCAAGTGCTGTCAATTGACAGTACCTTAAATCACTAAATTTTAAGAACATAATATATTAACTATTTATACAAACACTTAAATTAATTGTAAAATTTTATTTTTGTTTTGACAAAAACTGAATTGAAAATTAAAATACTTACAGTTCTTTAAGATAACTTAAACCAGAAAAAGTATGCTCGTCAATGTGTTTTAATGGATTGTGAGAAAGGTAGAGTATTCGTAAATTAGTATTATTGCGAAAAATGTGCTTTGGAAGTCGAGTGATTCGATTGCCAATTAAGTTGAGATATGTAAGCTCTTTTAAATTATTAAAAGCTCCAGAACCAATGACAAATACATGTGCTTTAGTGAGAATTCTGAAAAACAATAGAAATAGATAGATGTATAACAAAAAACAAGTTTTAAAAGAGTTAAAAGAGTTAAAAAATTTTTTAGATATTGTTGCATTAACTAGACAAAATTAATTATAAGCAGTTTAATGGCACTACAGGTCAATGTTTAAGTAATATATGTGTTTAATTTTTTAATTTACAAATAAGCTCAATGAAGCGATTAATGCAGATTGATTGGCTAATCAATTAATTTGCCGCGGTTTGTTTGCACATCACCAGTATTTTTTATTAGCTTAGTGACGCTTTTTTCGACAGTTTAAATTGCAATACAGGGTGAACTTTGTATGCTGTGTTTTATTTTTATCAACATTTTGTTAATTTTAAATGAAACAATTTTGTAAACATTTATTTATTTATAAATATCTTTGTTTTTATAAATATGTTTGGTAAATTTTAAAACAAATGTAACAAAACTGAAAAATAAAAAAAACTTTGCTCAATTTTTTACTAGTTAATAAGTCAAGTTTTATTAACAAATAGATGAAATGTTTTATATAAAAACTAACTTATTATTTGATGACAAGAAACAAAAGAAGGTTAATCTGTGGCTGCATTTAATAAAAAGTGCAATAACAAAAAAATTAACTGTTATATATGCATAGTGTAATTTAGGATGTTTTAGCGTCGTTGACAAAGCTTTTAATGTCTTTACAATGAATGTAAACGTCAATCAGAATCACAGTTGGCAACAATTGCTTTTTTCCATTACAACTGTTACCACATTTGCCCTCATGAACATTAAAATCTAAAGCACTACAAACAGGGTAAACCTTTTAAATAAAATCATGCTATGAGTCGTCAACCAAACAAACATGTTTTGTGGTCGGCTGCATTACATAAAATAATTCAATGCAAACAAATGATTTAAAAATGTTTTTTTGACGTGATATTCAAACTATAACAACAAGATTAGTTACAAATTTAGACTAACAAAGATTGATATGTATTTTTAAAAATTTATGTAGTTAGTTTAAAATAACTTGACTATATATTTTAAAATATTAGATTAGAAAAGTTAAAAAAGTAGATTTATTAAAATTTTAACTTACAATGATTTTAGTTTTTTGTAATTGTTTGAGAAAAAATTGCTGTCAATTGTTGTTAGTTGGTTGCCAGATAAATCACTTTGAAATAATATATTTTATCATTACAACTGTTATAACTAGAAAAAAAGTAACTTACAGTTCTTTTACTTCTTTTGGCATGTTGTTTGGCATGTAACTAAAAGTTTGATTTACGCAAAAAATGCTTTTTTTAGAACATGTGCATTTTTCAGGTATTGAATTCCAGGAACAATTTGCTTTACGTGTTTCGCGATCTTCATCAGGTCGTTTAGCAAACATTTTATCAAAAAAGTTAGATTTGCTATTATCAGCTAAAATTTTTGTTAGTAACAAAAAATCAACTTTAGTTTTAAACTTACTGCAATTATGTTCATCAGAACCATCTTCACAATCTTCAATTTTGTCACAATTGTACTTTTGTTTAACGCAGTAAAGACTGTCTGAACATTCAAAATACCCAGTTTCGCAAGGCAATGGTTGCAAAGCATCTTCTCTGCGCTGTTCTTCAGTTTCATCTTTTAATATTATGTTACACATTATTTAAATCTTTAATTTTTTTAATGGTTATTTTACCTTCAAAAGAATCAGAAAAGGTGTTAGAATAAGGCCGTGTTTCTGCAGAAACCAGTGATAAGTGAATTAAACTAGCTACAGGTTTATTCAATATACAAAAAAATAATTCACTTGAAAATGCACTTAAAACTAAAACAAAAAAAATATTTAAATTGGAAAACAATTTTGATGATCGATGATTAGCGCTAATTGTTTTCATTTTGATAACTAAAAAACAAAAAACAATTTATGTTTAATGGGATGACATTATTGATGGCAAAACTAATGAAATTCAAACAAATTGTTAAATTTTAAAAGTTGATTTATAGTTGGTAAAATAAAAAACTTATTTATCATTTTTTCAAACAAATAAAATTTTAAAATAAAAATTTAAAACTTTTATAGTTAAATATGAAAACATTTTTAAATAATGTGTTTGATATTTTTGTTGAAAAAACAAAATCAGTTTTGCAAAAAATAAAACAAAAGTTTTTGCGTAAACTCATTATTAATTTTTTAACTTGTAAATTGCGTTTTTAAAATAGTGTTAATAAATCACGGCACTTAAAAACAAAAGTTTATAATAAAACATCCCAAGTTTTTAATAAAATATAAAAAAGGTCATAAATGTAAAACACGTTCACGAAAAATGCTTTAAAAATACAGCATTTAATCAAAGAGCAACAAAATCAATCATTTTTAAAACACAGGTAGTAATGTAAAGCAAAAAAACAAAATAGTGACAATGACAATGAAAATGATGGCCGAGATGACTTCGCCAAAGTGTTTGTAATCATTATTATTTTTTGAATACGATGAATATTGTTTACCCCATAATGGACTGCAAAAAAAATAGTTTTTATTTAGTATTTATTTTTAAAAATCACAAATTTTGGTAACAAAAATGTAAACATTTTAAATAAACATTTTTAATTTAAAATTATGTTTACTAGTTGGTTAAAAACCTGTTGCCATACGTAATAAAAATGAAAACTTTTTATTTTAAATGGTTTTTAAAAAATTAATTTATTTAAATAAAAAAACATGACTGAGCAAAAGTAATTTAAACAATATTCAAAAACTTGCAACTTGTTTTTTTCAAAACTAAAAATAAAACAAATTGTTAAAGCTAGCGCGTGATGTTAATCGTTTTTATTAATTGTGACAGTTTCGAACAAACTTTCTATATTTTAGAAAACGTGACTAGTTCTTGTTGATATTTTTACTTATGTTTAGACACAAAACTCTACAACAAAACAACAAGTGATTTAAGAGTGATCACAAGATTCTCCCCAATTTTTTCCCCATTCAAACCATGACAAGTTATACCTTTTTGGAAAGGTAATTTTAAATTAATACAACAGAAAAAAAATCAAAATGAGGAACCTTACAGTTTTTGAGAAAATCGGGTCTAAAGTTTCCAAAAATGCATTGCTTTCAATGAAACAAAAAATCAGCAAAAATGATCCAATAGAGGGCGACACAATCCACAGCTGACTGATGCAGCGATATAGTAAATGCATAAAAAATGGCAACTTTGGGCCCGATTTTCTCGAAAACTGTAAGGTTCCTCACTCTAATATTTTTTCATGTTGTATTAGTTTAAAATTACCTTTTCAAAAAGGTATAACTTGTTGTTGTTTGAATGGAGAAAAAAATTGGGGCGAAGCTCTATGGGCAGTTGTGATCACTCTTTAAACTGATTTTTGCAAGAAAACCTTTTTATGCGTTTACAAACAAAATAATTTTTAAACCTTTAAAAAATTAAAAAATGTTATTTTTGAATTGTCATTCAAAATTTTTAAATGATTTTTAATTTAAAATTTTTTCACTTTTGACAAATAAATAAATTTATTTACAAATAATTGACAGTTGAGTTTAATTATGCAAAAAATTATAAAATGTTTTAGTTATGTTATGACATTTCAAATTTGTCAATCAACTTTTAGAGTATAAAATTATACTGTCACATCAAAATTTTGACGTTTCAAATTTCATTTTTATTTTAATTAAAATACCATTTACTTTTAAAGTAAACAACATTTTTGACTTGGCAAAAAATATCTAAGTTTAATATTGAGTTTTGTTAAAACTAAAACTAATATTTTTAAATTTTGCAAAAAAAATTTTGTTGTTAAAGCAGTCTAGCACCTTTATATAAATTTTTAAAATTTTTTTCACAATGTGTGTTAATAAACATTTTGAATTACTAATTGGTTAGGTTAAAACAGCAACTACATTTAAAAATAAAAATGTGTAACAACTAATGTTAATAAAACAATTTTTTAAACTGCACTTGTAACTATTTTAACCTGATTCATAGTTGTTGATGTAGTTAAGCAAAAGCAATTTTAATGACATAAAGGTGATGTGATTTCTATAATGATTCATCGACCTTACAAATGATAAATTTTGAATTGAATGTTAAATGTTTAACAAATTGTACTTAGAAAATTTAATTTACTGTTGTAAAGTTTTAGCAAGAATGCAGTGGTTTTGTTTTATAATAAAACAAATTATGAAAAAATGACATTAATGCCAGACACGGCCACAAGCGGCGCTCTAGTCAGCGTAATGCATTGTTCACCAAAATTGTGTGTAATTTTTTATTTGCGGTAACTTTGTCAATTCCTAAACTAAAATTATGTTTATAGTCTTAAATTGTAGGTAACGATTAAAACGAGGGATCCCCAAATCAGAATCTTTTTAAATGTTTTCAAACTTTTTATATTGCAAGTTAAATGAAAAAGGTGTTGTTTTTGACAAAGTTTTGTACTCAACTTGCAATATAAAAAGTTTGGAAACATTTTTTTATAATTAACTTTATTATAAAACAAAACCACTGCGATCTTGCTAGAGCTTTACAACGGTAAATTAAATCATTTAAGTACATTTTGTTCATTACTTAACATAAATTCGAAATCTTACAATGTATTCTTTCAGAATGGTTTCCCACTCATCAAACATTTAAAAAGATTTTGATTTAGGGATCCTTTGGCCTAATCGTTACCTACAATTTAAGACTATAAACATAATTTTAGCTTAAAAATTGACAAAGTTATCGCAAATCGAAAATTACAAATTTTCTCATAGAGAATACACAAGAGCGTGCGCAGCGCAGCCTGCCTCCTTGTTTGGCTTTAAGGTTTATTGTGCTGAAAATCCCGACTAATAAATAAAACTATTTCAATCTAAAAAACTTTTAGAACTTTACCTTTTAAAACTTACGTTTAAAATTAAGCATTGTGAAGAGTCATTTTAAAATTTAAACACAAGTTTTAGGTACAAATATTGCTTATGTATGTGCAATTTGGCTCAACTGATCATTGTGTTTATTTTAAATCATCACGTTCTTAAAAATCATTTTAAAAAAATATACAAAGCTTTTACAAATTTTAAACAATAACACAGTTATCAAGTTAAAAACACTGAAAATTTTTTAAATCAAAAAACAAAATTTTTAAACGCGACAAAAAGTTTTACAAGAAATGACGCCAAACTTATATACAAAAACTCAATAAAAATGTTTAAAAATTTTTTATTAATTTACAAACAAAAAATTTATTGTAAAAATTACTTTTCAAATCATATTTTGATGTGCAACAAACAAAAAGATGCAAAAGAATGAATTCTGGAACCTGCAACTGCTTGCTTCTACCTCTTTTCAGTGGCGTATGACTGCCTCTCACAACATTTTTCCAATTTTTCTCTCACACCCTATTCTTTCTCTCTTTTATTTTGATATTCTGTTTGTGTGAGCACTGGTCGTTGGTTTTGTGAAACTTGCAAAAGAGCAACAGACTGAAAAAATATTGCAATATTATAACTTTGCAACATAATAAAAGATAAGTTGAACTATAAAAAAAGGTTTTGCGCACTAGTAATTTCAATTATGGATAACTGTTGCAACATTTTTTGTAAAAAAAATTTAATTGCAAATTCTTTAATAAATCCTATAAAAAAATTGTGTATAAATTTTTAAATTTAACTAATTGTTAAGAAAACAACAATTGGTTTCAAAGATTGTCAAGTTGACTTTAAGTTTTATGAACAAGATCATTATTATTAGATCATAAATTTTTACTGTTTTTTTACTGAAAACTAAAAACTTAATAATAAGTAAAAAATAGTTTTAAAAATTAACAACATGTTAAAAATTTTTTATTTTTTTTGACTTAAAAAAATTTTTAAGGAGGTAGCAAAAAACAAGAAATTTTTAAAACTTAAAATTAGAACTTGAAACTTGGCATGTAGGTTTAGCTCGTCGAGCTGAGCAAAAAGTTAAAAAACACTAAGTGTTCAAGTTTTTCCAAGGGTTCCAAAATGGCGTCCAAAGTTGACAAAAAATGCACTGAAATGTGTTAAGCGGGCGAGAACAACGCCCCTAGCGGCATCTTGCACATTTCTGTTGCTGGCAATGACCGGCGCTGTGCTTGCCTGCGTAACACATTTCAATGCATTTTTGGTCATTTTTGGACGCCATTTTTGAACTCTTGAAAAAACTTGAACACTTAGTGTTTTTAACTTTTTGCTCAGCTCGACGAGCTGAATCTACATGCCAAGTTTCAAGTTTTAATTTTAAAGTTGAAAAATTTTTTGTTTTTGCTACCTCCTTTAAAAAGCAAAACCATGAGCTCAATTTTTGTTTAAAATAATTTAACTTGCTTAGCAAAAAGCAACATAACAAAATCAAAAACAAAAACTAAATTTTTAAAATTGTTACTAGAAAATGCACACTATAACTGATATTGTTCGAAACCACAAAAATTGAATTAAACAATTTAATATTGGTTAAAAATTTCAAGTTCATGTACATTTTAAAATAAGTTTGCCTTATTGTTTATTTATTATCACATGATCTTTTTAACACGCACCCATTTGTTTATTTAATTTATTGCTAATATTGAATTTTTATTGACTCTTTGTGCACTTGATCTATTGCTATAAAGAATATTTTGTTTATTGAAAAAAGTCAAAAGGTATTGCAAAACAAGCACAAAAACGTGAGTTTAGGTATTTATTTGAAACAGCAACAATTCCAAATGTCTCAAAATGTTTATTAGATATGAGTGCAACAATATTGTTCGCCTGATTGCAAATAAACTGAATGACGGAAACAAACACAAAAAAATTAAAAAACAAAATATGACTAGAAGATGATAATTGAAATAACAAACAGCCTTATGTCAAAAAAATGTTGTAAACAACTATTGACAATAATGTTTAACACAAGAGCAAGTAGAAAAACATTCCAATTAATTGTAGTTTAACTCGGTTTTACATGATAACCAACTAATCTTATAGTTAATATTAAAAACTGTTGTAAAAATATCATGTATTTGAACATTTAATACTGTTAGTTAAAAAACATGATTGTTTTCAATAAAATTTAAGTTTTTTATATTTTTTACTTAAACAAAAAAAACATTTTTTTAATTAAAAATTAAAATATTATTTACATATTCAAAAGTCATTTAGTTGCGCTATATTCATAAACTTTGTTTGAATTTATAACTAATAAGTTTTTATAAAACAGAGATTTGATTTAATTTAAAACTAAACTAAATAGTTTTGTAAACAAAACTGAACTAAACTATTTTTAAAACTAGTTATTTAGCTTAATTTTTGCTTTTTAGCTCAATTTTAATAAAACTTGTGCAGTGAAGTTGTTAAATTAATAACCCGTTTTTCCAAAAAATTTGATTTTGACAAGCTGCCTACCGTTGGAAAGGTATTTTTGAACTGATAAACAAAAAAATGTCTCAAATTTGTCCGCCAAGCCGTTTCTAAAATAATTGGGCCCAAAATTGACCAAAATATGCAGTTTAGCAACAACACAGCTGCTTAACTCCGCTAGATGGGGTAAGCGACAAATAAAGCATAGCCAAATGTACAGTTAAAGCCCGATTTTTTAAAACATAAAACATTGGCGTCTAATCTTACTAACAAAACTCAAAAAAATAAAACCCTAGGTTTTTACAGTTAATTGTATTATTTGTGACAATCCGGAAACAACTTATTTTAGACATTGCATCATGTTCAAACCCATTTCTTTAAATCAAACTAACACATGTGCAATAAAAAATTTTAAAGTGAGATTAAATGGTAGCAAATTTTAATCTTAAAAAAATGTTGAGTAAAAGTGAACACAAACATATGAAGTCCTAAATGACTTTTAATGGTAGAAAAAGTTGCTTATAACACGTTTACAAAAGTTTCGCATTTTCACTTAAGAAAACCACGTCACCAGCGGCCTGGCGGCTTTTATACTTAAACTATTTTTTAAATTTTTTGCTTTTTTTTAAAACTAAAGGCAAAACCCACACTGTTTCACTGTTTGCAACTAAGTCAAAAAGTGTAGAAATCCAGTTAAATCGAGTAAAATATTTCTGTTTTTGCTAAGGTTTTACTTAAAACTAAACATAACACGTGTAAATAGTCAATTTACGTTGGAAAATACGCCACACATGTTTTTTGACATAGTGTGACTTTTGTTTGTAAACTATTCCAGTTATTTGTGGCGTTTTTTTAGATTAAAATTTGAATTAAATGTCAAATAAATAAAATGGAAAAAACATAATGCGGATTTGACACGTTTTGTAAGCCATTTGCAAAAAAATAATCGATTACCTAATCAATTTTGACAAAACAAGAATGCATTCTCCTGTTGAAATACTAACCCAAACACTTGTTTTCTTCACTAACACGGAATTATTATAAGTTTATACAAATGTACTACAGCAAAATTAGATTAAGATAAAATAAACCGCAAAATTCTCTGAACTGTTACTCGAAAACAACAAAAATACTCAATTTCAAAACGCCTAAAATTATTAACAATCGATGCAATACTAAAATCAAAAATGCTTTTAAATGTTTCAGAAAAGTAGTTTGAAGTAGAAAAAGCCATTTTGAAATTGTGTCAATCATAACCTTTGTCAGGTTTGTTTAAACGTTTTTTGAAAAAATGTCAACAATTTAAATTCATTTTTATTTAAAAAGGAGAGAATTAAACTTAAAATGATTGTCAAAATGGTCAAAAACTTAACGAATCAAACTGCAAATAAATAAATTTTTATTTTAAAACCAAAAATAAAAAAATTTTAATTTTATTTTTTCAGTAAACAACGCTACACAAGTTTTTGCAATATAAAACACATGACAAGTTTTAAAAAACTTTGTTTACAACAAAAAATTTTATATTATTTTACACAAAATAAAACTAACACAAATGTCAATTGCATCAAGTGTTCAAGTTGAAAATGAAACATAACAAACAAGCTGATTTTTCAAAATATTAATCTGCAAAAAATATATTCATTGAATTTGGGCTTCAATGAGCCGGAAATTTAATGAAAACCGCAATAACCCAAACCATAAACTATAACAATCTATTCTGACAACTAAAAATAATTGTGTTAATGACTCTTTGCATTGAATGTTTTTTAGAACATTTTTTTATTTTTTTAAGTACATTGTTTTAAAATAAATCTCAAATTTTTTAAACTTTAATTTTACAAAACTTTAGCTGTTAACATTATATGTGATTTATTTTTTAATCCAATTTTAAGAAACGCAAAAAGAGTAGTTTGAAAAGTTTTGTTAGTTTTCTAGACCTTTATCGTTTTTAACGTGTTGCAAATAATTAAATTGTTAACATGCAAACAAATTAAACAAAAACAAAATCACTTTTAGGCAATAAACAAACAAAGGTAAATAAAACAAAAAATTTATTTAAAAAACAAGTCATATTTTTTTCTCACCGTTTTTAAGTTATTAATTTAAAAACAATTAAAAATGCACTATTTAAAATAAATTTTCAAATTAATTATATATTTTTTGTAAAAACACGTCAAGTTTTTAAATTTTAACGTTTTTAATAAAGATTTGTTTTTTTGTATTGGATATGTTAAGAAAAAATAATATTTAAAACATTCTTAAAAATTACACATTAAATTTTTATTTTTTAACAAATTAAAAACAACTTAAAATAGTTACAATTGGTAATTTGTTTACATGTGAATTTAAAAAACATTGTGTTATCAAGTTTAAGTTTGTTGTAACTTTTTTGGGCAGTGATAGTTAGTCTTTAGCAGTAACGTGTACATTTTTCAACGTTTCAAGGTAAATAACATGGTTAAATGAGGAGGCAAGTTGTATCACTTTAAATGCAAAACACTATTAGCCTTCCGGGCAAATGAAAAACTAAAAAATTTTTGAAAAAACATTTGTTAAGTTATTTATAAACAAAAATTTTGTTTTTATAAAAATCAAAAGTTAAAATTAAAAACAGATGGAAAAAATATGTCTACATTAAAATGTGTGTTTTTTCACTTTCTGCTTCTGTTCTTTTTGTTTAAATCATTAAACAAAAATGTGTTTTAAGTAACTTTCACACTTGTTTTGAAAATGGTTTTTTAATGAGTGCAAGCGTTTAGAAACCTAATTAAGATAATGAGTTAATAAAAGGTGTAAGTAAAAAAGTTAATGACCCTGGTAAAAATTATTTTTTATGTTTCAAGTTAATTAACCAACCCAGTTTATTTTATTTATATTAGAAAATACAATGTTTTCCAAATATAAATCTTGTTTTAAATATTATTTTAAGTGAAAGATAACTGTAATGTATACAACTAATTACGAATTACAAAATAAATGAAGTGTTTTACATTTATTGACATGTTTAAAAAATATTTTTTGTTTTTAACTTCAAAGTTTTATTGTATGGGCAGTTTATATACCCCAGGCAAAAATGCTTTTAGCTAATACTAATAAAAATATATATAAAAATGATTACAAAAAATATTTAATTTAATAAAAAATTAATTTTAACAATTTTAACAAGGAAAATACTCGGCAAGGGTATTTAAATGTTTAAATAAATAATTTTTTGCGTTATTAAACTTAAAGTATGTTACAAATAAATCATCGATTTTGTTGTTTAATTCTCCGATTGTCTTGATGCTCACGAAACTTTTGCTGACGTGTTTCTCGACGCATTTTTTGCAAACCAGCGTCAAGCTCATTCCAAGATGTTTCTTCAGATGTCATATCTTCCCAACTTGCATTGCAATTTAAAGTTTTTTCCTGTAAATTGGTAGGCATGTCATCTAAAACGCCAAAAGGTTTAAACTTAGAATCATCTAAATCTAAAACTCTGCTATTGTTAACGTGAAATTTTTTAATAATTTCAGTCGAACTAACTTCGGTTTCTTTTGCAACAAAAATCTGCAACAAAAAAATGATTGGTTAAAAAACACAACAAGAACAAGAATTAATAATCTTCAAATTAACTCAAACCTTTTTAGGTTTTTTAAGTTTTGGAGTCATATCTTGAAAAAAATCCGGTTCTTGGATATTCTCGTTAGTTAAGTTTTCTAAAGTTGATTGCTGGACAAAAGACATTTTGTTTGGACCAATGTTAATTTTAGAACCAATGTTATCTGTAAAATATATTTTTTAAACAAGATTGTCAATACAATTTTATGTTTCAAAAACCAAACTATTATTATTCTATTCAGTTTGTTTAAAGTTAGTTTTTTTTAAAACAGTTTTGAGAGTTTAAAGTTTCTTTTTACAAAAAATATAAATTTTTATGATTAAAAACTGTTGACCATTTTATGAATCTTTACAAAAACAAAAAAAATAAAATGTTTCTTTTTTTCCTACTTTCTAAATATGTTTTCAACTTTTACTTAATTTAAAATAATTTAAAACTTACTGAATTCAATAAAAATTAATTGGTTCAATTATCATGAGTTACCCTTGCAAATTTTATCACAAAAAGCTTACCTGATGAGAATTGAGATCCATTTTGTTGATTCACAAGACTAAATTCAGAAAAACTTGAAGACAAACCTAAAAACAATTTTAAAAACATGTTTAAACTTTATCATATTTTTTATAAGTAACTTACATTTTTGTTGCGTCGATCGGACTGAATCCGGCGCCATAGCATCCCATTCGTTTAATGAAGTTTCTTGATCATATATGTTTGTCATCACTGTATTTTTAACTGGTTGTGTATTTTGTTGTACAATAACAAAGTTGCTACCAATAATTTCTTCAGCATTTTCATTTAAGTCAGTTTTATTACGAAAGCAACACAAAAGCCGTTTAATTAATTGAATCAAAACAAAAAAACGCGTTTTTATTTGTCTGAACAACACTTTTACAAAAATTAACATTATTCTGTATAAAAAATGTATTTAGTTATTTGTTTTATAATTATTAAAATTTATCAGTTTACCTTTTGTAGCAAAATGTTAGTAAAACACAAAAAGTATTGCAAAAAGTTAGTCAAAACACAACTTATATGTTTACATTTAATTTTTAGTACACAGAGAAAAAAATGCTATTTTGATTTAAATGACTTCAAAGTACGGCTATTAACACATAATCATTTGAAAAAACCTTATTAAAAATTTTTAGTTTTTACTAATTTTAACAAAAATCTATCACTTTTTGCAAGTTCTTTTTGTTATGTACGTCATTTAAAACTAGTTGTTTTGTTTGCGCAATATTTTTGCACAATTTAATCATGCAAATAAAATGTGATGTTTGAGACGCTAGCCTCTACACATTAAATGCACTAAGTTTTCACAAATTTAAAAAAATTTACAGAATTATTTGAGAATATTATTATTTATTGCTAAATTCTCTAACAGTTACTAGCCAGATACTTTTTTAATTTAATATATAAAAAATGTGTTTACAAAATGTTTAATTCGTTTAATGTTTTATAAAAATTAATGTTTAAAAATTGGAAAAAATACATTTAATAATAATTGATAAAGACAACAAATTGGTGGGGAAATAAGTGGATTCAAATCATGCCAATATTTAATATAAACATTTTATAATAGTTGCCAATTATTAAAAATTTAATTAACAAAACTATTATGATGTGTTGAATAATGTTTTCTAAAACTTTCAAACGAATTAAATGGAAGTTTACAAATTTTGCAATTGTATTTTGCAAAACAGCCATGTTTGGGCTCATGCTTATTGCGATTTCCAATTTCACTGAAAGTTTTAGGACAGAACGAACACTTGTAAGGTTTTTCTAGTGTATGCGTTCTAATGTGACGAGTAACTTCACTAGGTGATCTAAAAGATTTTTTGCAGTTTTCCCATGTGCAGTTATGTTTTGATGTGACAGTAGAAAGTTTTTTCTGTTTTTGAGCAGGAACGGGAGTTTTCAGTGAAAAAGTAGCATTTTGAGAAAAGTTGTTCAATGGTCCAAACGTGTTGTGTGTTCGTAGATGCACAGTCAACGAGTACTTTTTGAAATAGCGTTTGTTGCATAAATGACAATTGAATGTAGTTTCTGTTTTGATGTTTGCAAAATCTGCAGTTTCAACAGCATCATTTTGATTTTGATGCATTCGAAAATGAGATTGAAACTCTTTTTTATGTCCAAATGATTGAGGACAAATCCGACACTGATACGATTTTGTTTCACTGTTTTGAGCATGACAAACATGAGATTCTAAGTTTTGCTTTGCGTCAAATGATTTAAGGCATTGAGAACAAGTAAACGGTTGAGCGGTGGGTTTAACTTGAAGTGTTCCTAATCTTCTATTTTCCGTTTCATTAAGTTGATTTTTTCTGGCGTGCATTTTTTGATGATTTTTAAGGTTTCCTTTTGTTTTAAAACGTCTGGAACACAGCTGACATCGAATAAGTTTTTCTTTTTTTCCTTTGTAAAAGTTGAAAACACGCTTTTTAGTAATGCCTCTTTTTCGGTGCAAAGTAGAAATTTCGGTGCGAATTCCAATGGCAGTTTGAGGTGCGATTTGTGATTTAACATTCTTTATAAGAGATAAATCACTTGGTGATCCTATTGAAAAATTAAGTTAGTTTTTTAAAAATTTTAGCATTAAGAAACTTACCAGTAACTAATGTCGGTATAACATTTTGAGTGTTGTTTGTGTTACAATTTGTTCTGTGAACTTGATATTCTTTTGCCATAAAAGTATTTTTGCAAGTAGAACATTGATATGGTTTAATTGCATGAATGTTGAGGCGATGTCTGTTGAAATTAGCTTTTTGGTTGAACGATTTACCACAAGCAGAACACAAAAACGGTTTTTCTCCTGTGTGAATTCGACGATGATTATTAAGTTCTGTGTAAGAATGAAACATCTTTCTGCAGTATACACAGGAATATCTCCGTTTACTGTGTTGTTGTAAATGTTCATTCAGTTGAGATTCAGAGGTGAAAATTTGCAAGCAAAGGTAACACTGGCGATGTTCATCCGTAATGGAAGTTAAATTGTTTTCAGTTTGCAATTCAGCAAAATTTTCCTCGCTAGTCTGAACGTCACTTAACGCATGTTTAAGCATATGAGCCTCATGTGAAACTTTTCGGTTAAATGTGATCAAACAAATTGGACACTCATACTTTTGACTTGATGTCTGGTTTGGAGCAAGTGAGGACACAGAGAACTCATTGTTTTGATTGTGCGGCACGCATTGTGGTGGCTCCTTATTAACTCGGCGGTTTGGCAGTTCGACTGTTTCATTGCTGCCCACTTGCTGCTGATCTTCATAATGTTCATTTTCATTGTGATTGCCGTCTCTCTGAAATGATTCCAATGGCTGCTGTTGTTCGCCGTCAATTCCATCATTTGCTATGGGGTTTTGATCGTTCAGTACGCCAGATGAAATAACCTCCTTTTTGACAGAAATCTCCTCAACTTTAGGTTTAATTTCAGTTTGTTCACCCTCTTGCCTATTTTCTGGTAATTCATTCTCTTCATCCGAGTCAATGTATATTAAATTATCCTCTTCATTGTATGCGTCGTTGTTGCGATACTTGCAGTTTGCACAGTGACAAATTACGTCTTCATTGCAGCTGTCACAGCTTTCTCCGTCATTGATATTAATGAAAACGCGATCTTCTTCTTTATTTTCCTGTTTAACATTGACATCACCAGATGCTGGAGGCATTTTTAAGCTGAAACAAAAAAAATTAATTTAGTGCATTGAACAAAAAAATAGTTTGGCTATAAAATGGCTTAAAATTTGACAATAATTGCAAAAATATTTATTTACCAGAAATTAATTAACACTTTTCTGTTTTGAATAAAAGTTTACATGTACATTTTTGTAAAGAAAATTTTTATATAGAACCAAAGTAATCACATCATGTCTGTTGTGAGCGAGAAAATGTAGAGGACAATTACTTTGCACAGGCATACACTCTTTGTAAAAAAATAGCGCATCGAAACAGGCTACTCATAAACTGGCATTTAGCCTCACAAGGGGACATCACCTTAGAGGAAATTCGAAAAAATCTGAAAAAATATACA
>JAALOO010000195.1_pt1 | contig 54037 bp, 51 predicted proteins | sample 7257641 | NCBI WGS metagenome assembly JAALOO01 (sample SAMN14085613, study PRJNA598686) | mite metagenome | biome: ENVO:01001000; feature: ENVO:01001002; material: ENVO:01001226; isolation source: single female mite from University of Michigan culture on fish food culture... ...
AGCGGATGGGTAAGTAGAGGGACAGGGGAGGCCATGGGTTGCTGCCTTTTCTTTTCCTTTCTTTCCTTTCTTTTTTTGTATTTTTATAAACAATAAAACACTTTTCAAACTTCATTTCAAACATGTCTTTATTTATTCTCAATCATCAAACAATACAAAGGTTTACAAATAGAAACAAAGTTTTCGGCTGTCTAAGCCTAAGACTGCTAATGATGATGATGATGCGTCGGTGATGCCATCCTCGACTTGCTTGCCCTCGTTCATTCTTGGGGTCGTTCTCGTCAAAGTTCTTCGAAGTCCTCCACCGTCAGCAGGCAGTCGTCTTCAGACGTTGCCTTGAGTTGGCAGGCAGAGATGATGATGATGATGATGAGGGTGATGGTCGTGATGATCAGCTCTGGGCAGAGAGTGCTCCAGTGAGAAAGAGATCTGCAAAGGGAAACAAAAGCACAGGTTACACAAAGTATCGAGAACTGCAACACAACAACAAAAATACTTATCTGAAGAGGAAGAAGTCTCCGAAGGGACTCGGGAGAAGACGAGGACGAGGACGAGGATGATGATGAGGAGGATCCCGGAGACGGGGTGATCCCCAAAGAGAGTTGATCTTGAAGGAGGGCCAGGCCAGGGTGCCACAGTCGACCCGGAGACAGCGAGCAGAGCAGCAGCAAAAGCAGAGACGTCTGCTCTGCTCGGTGTCTCCCAGTCGACTGATGCTGCCTGGGCACTGCTGTACACACTCTGCTGTACTGTACGTCACCCTCATTCTCACCGGTCATCAGTGAGCATCAGCGCCCTCACCCCAATCAGTCACCACTACCACTCATTTTCTCTCTCTCTCTCTCTCTCTCTCTCTCTTTCTCTCTTTCAGTTTTTAAGAGCATCAAAAGCGTGGTAATCAAAAAGGATTGTGCTGATTTGGTATAGATATTATTTATCACGATCATGATCCGCTGCTCAAGCTGGGATCTGTGTGTGTGTGTGTGTGCGATGAGAAGGAATGGGATTGAATGGATGGACAGAGGGGTGGACGAGAATAGAATATAATAGCGAAAAAAATGTACAAAAAAGATTTTAAGAGCAAAAATAAAAAGAAGGGAAAGATGGCCTAACAAGTCGGAAAAAGGTCAAGTGTACAAGTGTTCAGTTAGAAGTTTGTTCGTGTGTTGAAGATGAAGGATGAGGAAGTGAGAGAGAGAAGTGAACTCACCCTCTTCATCCTTTGAAGCACCGGGAGTGGGACAAAAAAAGCAATAGTTCACCTCTTCTCTTGAGTTCAGTATTGGCATTTGTGTTTGTGTTTGTGTGTTGCGTGGCTTTGTGGGTGTGTTTGGCACTGCGACATTCACACTGTGTAGGAGGGGCCTAGGGCCCTGTGTAGGAGACGGGGGTAATAAATAAAAGAGTTGAAAGAGGTGACCATCAGATGAGGAGACTGTACAGTGAGAGTGATGGACAACAGACACAGTGATGGGGAAGATGATCATGTTGGGAAGGGTTTTAAAGGGTTTCAGCGGAGTCCAGACACCAAGTTGAAAGAGAAAGAGAGACAGCACCACCAGGAGAGAGAGGACACATACTACCACGGACTGAGCACCAGGTAGTCCCACTCCTCCTCTTCCTTTTCTTCTCCAGAAGAATCCTGATGAAGGTTTTTTAGAGAAGTCTTCGAAGAAGAAGAAGCAGCAGCAGTTCTTTCTCCTGCAACGGTGGCGGCAGTGGCATTGGACTCCAGGTCGCTTCAGACGACCGAGGCGGCGGCGGTGGGCGGCAGCGGCGGCGGCTGATCAAGGGTGACGGCGTTCAGCGACTTCACCTCATCACTGGTTGCCTCCTCGATGTTGATGGTCACCCGGGCCAGACCGCTACCTCCGTTAGCGTAGCCGTTCTTCGGTCGTGAGAGCTTTCCATTGAGGGCTGCTGTGTTTTTCTTAGTTTTAGCACCACTGCCTCCGTTGGCCAGTGAGGACGGCATGAGCTACAAAGAAAGAAAAAGTTAAAGTTAGCTCTGGTTAATAACATCCCAGTCTACCTCAAAACCTACCTGAAGACCGTTGCCGCCATTGCTGGCTGACACCACCGAGGAGGAGCTGATCAGCGAGGTGGACACCGCCCCCAATCCCTTTCCTCCTCCTCCGTGCTGTTTAGGGGCGTGCCGCCGGTGCAGGGCCGACCGGCGGACGGCCCTCGCCCGCAGCCGCCGGACGCACCAGCAGGTGCCGCCGAAGCAGCAGAGGAGGAGGGCCAGCCCGGCGCCGACCACCGACGCCATCAGCCACATCGGTATGCTGCACTTGCCACTCTCAGGCGTGTAGGCGGTGCAGCTGCTGGCGAGGTCGGGCAGGAAGAGCTGCGGCAGCTTGAAGACCTGCTCCGCCTGCGCCTTGCTGCACTTCGCCTGGGCGGCCCGCATCCAGCAGTCACGGAGCTTCCACATGCCGCAGCACTGCAGCCGCCGGTTCCACTCCTCGCCCAGGTTCACATTGAAGGACTTTGCCTTCTCGGCGCCCCTCGTGTTGCACAGCTCAAAGTCCTTGTGAATTTGGCCGATGCAGGTGGCCTGGGGGGAGGAATGAAAAAGGAAAGAAGAGGTTAGTATAGTTGGCTAGAGAATTAGAATCTCAAAACGTACTAGTGAGTTGTACTCCTGCAGCTTCTCAATGTTGAACTCGGCCGCCGACGCTGGACTGGGACTGAAGAGGAGGAAAAGAAGTAGCATAGAGGAGATCACGAAGTGGTTGAGCGAAAGGAGGCGATTTGATAGCGAAGTGTGACTACTAGCAGTGATTCTTGCTGCTGATGACAAACTCCAAGAAGAGGAAGAGGAGCTCATCTTTCTCTTTTTCCTCCTTTGTGGCACTACGCCGGCTCCATTTGGCAAAAGTGCTCTACTATTTGCAGATGATGGTGAGAGTGAGGATGCTGATTTAGGGCTTGTAGTGGTGGTGGGGTGGGTGGGCAGAAACTGCTGAGGAAGAAGAGATAAAGGAGCCGCCTCTTCTGAGTTTTTGATTTGCATGCTTTGGCGATGCTGATGATGATGGTGAGAGGCTGAACTGCGGTGGCGATTGGTAGTGCTCGTGTCTTTGATCATCTTTGGCAACTTTGGTTGGTTGGTTGGTTGGTTTGTTCGGTATGTTTGATTCTTTGGTCAAGAGTTGAAGAGTTAAATAGAAGTCTAACTATGGTAGCTCATTCAGTCGTGGTGGTGGTGGTCATCACACAAAGTTGCTCTTTTCAGTGTTGTTGCACTAGTCAAAACTATTTTTGCAAGTAGGTAAAATTGGAGATCTTGAAGAGGTGGTGGTGATGGTGGTCTATCCCGCTGCTGCTGCTAAAGGTCAGCAATGTGTGCGCAAACGATCAGCATCATGCTTGAAGCGTGGCGAAAGTGTGCGTCTGAACTGGACTGCTAGGAGAAGAAAAAGAAAGAGAGATGATTAATTGATTGATCAGTTTGTGTGTGTGTGTGTGTGCTGGAAGGACAAAAACGAAGAAGGAGAAAGAGTGGCCATGCGTCTTTCAGCGCTGTTCGCTATGTGCTCGATTCGCTCTGCTGCTGATGCTGCCGTCAATGCTGCCGTTGAACTGATTTTTGCCCTACGAGCTGCTGCTGCTCTCCAATTGCACTTGAAGGCATGAGGCAAAACGACGATCGCCTAGGAGATCACCACTCGTCATCGCTGCTGCTGCTCACGTTCGATGCTCTCTGTCTCTCTCTGGGAGCGATGGTAACGTTTAATGTAATTAAAAGTGAAACCTTTCACTTTTTGTACTGCGCTGCAAAATGTTAAAAGTTGGGTTTGTCTACCTTGTTCTCCACTACTTTGTGCTGAACACTTTTACTCTTAACCTTTTCTCTGGTAGTAGTACTTTTTAGCTGCTTTGGTGTGTCTGTGCTCCTGTTGTCTGTTTTGTCGTACTGGAAAGCCGGTAATTAAAAGCCGCTTAGAGCACTTTAGGAGTCAAACTAAACGGCTGCTGCTGCTGCTAGCTCTCTACCATCAAATCAATTTAATTAGCAAAGCTGTCAAAACGGACTGACTGACTGACACGAACACTGTTCAAGCAAGCAAATGACACAGCAGCAGAAAAAATAAGCTAAGCTGCCAGAGACACTGTCCTTTTTTTCTTGTAGACACCTCGGAGTACTTTCTTCAGATTTTGCCCCTTTCCTAAGTAGCATGAAAAGCCACGCTGCACAAGCAACTTTGTGCAGCCTCTGACGTACAACTTCTACTTCTATTTATGCTATTTATTTTTGCATGCGCTAATCGCGTACGGGCGTGAAACAAGCTAATGCGATTGCGTGTGTGTAGGTCTGTCTTTCTGTCTTTCTGTCTGCGTTTGTCTGCGGCTAATTAATTCCCTGTTCAGTAGCATCAGACTGACTGACTGACTAACAAAACAGCCTCCTAAACCGACAAACACACTGAGTTAAAGTTTATACTGTACTGCATCCTCAATAATATTAGCGAAAAGAGAGAAGGAGAGAAAGTACTACTGCTCCCCAGGCTGAACACCGGAAACGTGAACATCCAAAGAGTGCTTCAATATGGAAATGCTCTCAGCCTGGTAATGCTTGCAAATCTGATGTCATCATTTTCTCGGTGCTGTAATTGGTCTGAAGAAGAATAACCGCAGTGAAAAGAAAAAAGAGTAAATCACAGCCGGTTTTGCTGCTGGAGGCTTCGCAATTCAAATCTCTCTTTTCCTAAGATTTGTAAACAGTCGCCTCGCTCTCGGCCATTGATATAATGGCCACAATGGTCATATCTTGGCGTCTATTCTTTCTTTCCTGTGCTTCAATTATTAAAATTATATCAGAGGAGCAGCTACTGCAGCAATGAAAATGTCCGAATCGCGTGCGAAATTGCCACCGGTGGTCCGCTGACTACTTCTGCTGCTGTTGTACAAAACAAAACAGCAAATTGACGAATGACAAAATGTCGTTGAAGAGGAGAGGGGAGGACAGACAAAAGGGAGAAATGATGAAGAAGAAAAGAAGAAGAAAAGAAGAAGAAAAGAGAAAGAAGACAATCGATCGCCGAGGAGGAAGACGAGGACGAAAAAAAGAGGGAGACTGAAGTGTGTCTTCACCACACAAAAGGCGATCCTGGCGATCTAGGTGTAATCATTTTTTGTCTGGTTCTCCCTCCTTCATTTAGTGGCGACAATTAGTCGCAGCGGTGCAAAGTGGTGCTAATTTTACCAGCCAGCACTTACCTTAGGCTTTTGTCAGACGAAATGGGAACTGTTAAAAAAAACTTCAAGCAGCAGATGAAGAAGAAGAATGGACGGACACGGTTATCTCACTTTAGTGTGCGTGGAGTACTTGTGACGTGATGTGTTGTGTGCTCAAAGGTTTTGATCTTTCTTGAGCGTTTGTTTTGAGTAAAAAGTGAAGTTGAAGGATATGGATTGGAAGCGGAGTCGGAGAGCGCAGACGGCAGGCAAAGAATTTGGTTGATAAACACAAACAGATCAGAGTTTGGCGTTTGGGCAATATTTGGGTATTTGAGCCGGAGTGTCGTCTCCGTCGTCGTCGTCGCTGTCGAGAGTTGGACTCCAAAAAGGTTGCCAAAAGAGTTGGTAAGAGTGGTGAGTGTTGCAGGAGGGAAATGCAGCTGCTACTGCTGCTGCTGCTACAACTGCTTCCAAATAAAAAAGAGGACAATAGAATGCTGCTGATGATCACAATGGCTCAGGTGGTGGTGGTGGTGGTGACAGTCGCCTCACTCAGTCTTCTCTCGTCACTATGGTGAACTTGACTTTCTCTCTGTCTGTCTGGCTAGTAGTGGCTGCAAGTTGAGTACGATGATTTGGAGATAATATGCAAGTGTCTGTGTGTGCATATAAAATAGTAAAGCAGGTGACGATAGTTTGGCTTAGTAGCACCAGCAAAACCAGTGTGTTGATGCTTGCTTGCTTAGCAGATTGAGTGAGCGGATAATCTCGAGGTGTGTGTCTGTGACTGTGTACTTTGGCGGATTTGCAGCTGTGGATTTGTTGGAGTTTATTTGCAGAGATCTGGAGAGGATACAGGAAAGGTTAGAGAAGGGGGAAATGATCAATAATCAAGAGTCAAGTAGTGCAAGAGAGAAAGAGGTACCTCGGACTTGGAAGTTAAAACGGATGAAAGCCAGCCACTCAATGATGCAAAATCAAATGTTGATGTGGCAGCGGCAGCATCAGTAGCTCCCACAAAAGTTGTACGGCATCGATCAGCAGCCTGCTGCGAGAATCACTGCTGTATAGCAGCACTACTGTACACACTACTGTACGGCCGAAACGGTAGAGGCAACTTCAGCAGCAGCAGCAGCAACTTCAGAGGATGCGTTGTGTTGTGTTCCACTTGGAACACTCACCACACCACAGACTTGAGTAGGCTGGTAGGCACACTGAAACAGTGTCGCCGAGAAGAGAGATGATGAAGACGTAAAGTGAGGATTGGAGAGAGAGAGAGAGAGAGAGAGAAAGAGAACTAAATGGCAATGGTGAGTGCAAGATGTGAGAGCGTCAGATGATTCGGCGGCGACGGCGGCGGCGGCGGCAGAAGCTGCTGAAATGAAATGTCGATGATGATGTCAGCGAGAGAGAGAGAGTTTGTGGCCAAACAAAATACCGGCGTCCGGCGATTTTCTCTCGCTTTTTCAGTATGACAACAGTCTTCTTAATTTGATTTGCGGTTTGAAGTTGTGAAGTTGGCAGGAGATTGTCAAAAGATTGTCAAAATCTTCAGATCTTACTTTGGCACTGAAAAAAATGAGAACCAGATGTGAAGAAATGGGAAGAAGAAACGAGAGGATGAGAAGTAGAACAGTGGAAAGTCGTGAAACTGATGATGATGATCAGTGATGTCTGCTGCTGCTACTACGGTTGACGGCAGCCTCTTTGGCGCCCAAAAGTTTTCCTATTTGAGAGAGTGGCAGAGAGCTCAGGTGATCATCTCGCAGGTGACGCCGAATGTCGCGAGAGAGAAATAGAAATAGAAATGGAAACAGAACAGACTGAACACACACAGACACACACTCGCTAGCGTCTACTCTGGCAAGCGTGTGTTGGCAAATTAAAAGGTAAAGAGAGAAAGAAGAAAGAAGACGGGGGCTGCTCCTAGAGAGAAGAGCTCCTCAGTGGACTTTGTAAGCATCTACAGCCGCCAGCAAGCGGACCTTCACTACCTGTCTGCACTAGCAGGAGCATCACTGCTCTGAAGCCCAGTGTCCACAACAACAATAGCATAAGAGAGTGAGCCTTGTAGGAGCAGCGGCAGTCTTTCGCCTTTGTGTGTTTCAGAAGACTGGTAGCGGCGGCGGAGAGGGTAGGGAGGAAGGGGTAGTGGCACTGGCAAGAGTCGTCGGCCCGGGGTCAGCGGTTCTGGCCGCCGCAGCCGATTGGTCGCTGCTGAAGTAGCTGAGACAGCTGCTCTTACAGACAAAACGGAATCTTTTTCTTCTTTTCGAAATTGGCGATTTTTTTGCTGCTGCTGTGACGTCACACCGGCGGGGTACATTTCTTTTGCTTCTTTCTTGCTAATGACATTAAATAGTGGCTAACTAGTATAAACAGGTAACACAAATACTATTAATTAAATATACAAAACGCAGGCAGATCTTTGCCTGTTTTACTTTTACTTTTTTTCCTATCTAGTCTAGATTAAAACCAACCAACCAACCTTTTTCCTCTCCTTCTTTACCTGATGATTTCATGATGGTGACGTTGAGTCACCATCGGACATCGTCTGACGGTGGTGATTTAACACAGCTAATGATGATGGTGATGGTGATGGTGATGACGGTAAATTGCTCGGTGGTGGTGAAATTAACAGCAGCAGCAAAGAAGAAGAAAGATGTGGGCTTGTTTGGTAAAAAAAAATGCTGGTGTGAAATTGGCACTGTTTGCTCAGCTGTCGGCTCAGAAGGAGGCTCAATTTACTAAATTGATTGTTATGTAATTAATAAAATGAGAGGTGATTTAATTTGAAGTGTGTGTGTGGAATGTTTAGAGGTACGCCTACCTCAGAGGTGGCATCGCTTTTGGCAAAATTTAAACAGTTTAGCATAAGAAATAGAATTGATCAAAATAAGATTTTATTTCTTTTGAAATCAAATTTTTCTCTACTAAATCTAAACTATTAGATGAGCTGCTCCTACAAAACCACCACCACTGTGACCTTTTTCCATTTCTCACTTGCGCATCTTTTTTTCTCTTTTTCGCACAGATATTCATCGATAAAGAAGAAGAAGAAGAAGTACTCAAAACTCATCTTCTCCCCTGCATCCAAACTTGTTCTCCCACTCAAGTGTAAAAGTACTGGTCGTCCTTTTCTTTCCTTCCCTAATCTTCCTCACTCCATCGCAGTGATATGTTGATAGTCAAAAGGTGAGGTGGTGAGCACATATGCTAAAAGAGTTGGTGGTGGTGGTAATACCAAGCACAAGCCGAGTCTTTCAAAAGAAAGAAAAAGAAAAACTGGTTCCAGCTTTGGCAGCTCGGCTTCTGCCACTAACGATGCTAGACAGCAGCAGTAAAAGAAGAGGAGGAAGTTGGTGAACTTGAACAGAGGAGAGAAAAAAGGGCGTCTGCAAATTATAAATTAACGGGTTTGTCTACTCTTGTCTATTTTTTTTTAATTTTTTTTTGCATTTTAGCAGGTGATTGTGAAGATGATATTATGAACTTTAAATTATTTACAAAATGATTTGGCCAACTTTTCCTCTCAGTTTGAGGCAGTTAAAGTTCTCATTAATTTCAACTTCCTTTTTACTGGAAGTGGCTGGCCGTCCCCGTTAAAAGTCCACTCCTCCAGCGGCAACAGGTGGTCAGGGCTGAAGATGAGGAAGAGGTACTTTAGCGTTTTGGGGAGAAGGAGGGAGTTTAGGCTTTGGCGGCGGTGGTGATCTTCCCCAAAGCCTTTTTTAGAAAGTTCGCTTATCGAGAGCTCATTTTTGATCGCCTGAGCCAGCTCCCAGGCGTACTCGCGGTACTTTAGCTGATGGGTCAGTCGCCAGAGGGTAAAGTAGGACTCGGCCAGTCGGGCTGAACTCCTGCTGAACTGTAGAAGATCGGTGAACTCCTCTTCTTCCTTTTCCTCCTTCTTCTCCAGCAGCACCATCCGCCGACAGCTCTCCGTCAGCTGCTCCGCCCGTTCCCAGTACTTCGCCACACGGGAGAGGTCTGAGGGCGTTTGAAAGCGGTGAAAATAGTGGAGGTTCTTATTTTTTCCTCCTTCTTTGATGACCTTCTCCTCTTTCTCTTCTTCCTTTAAACTCTGACTGCTTTTCAGCAGTCGATCAGCTGCGAGGGCAAACATTGCCCCCAGGTCACAGTCCCGGGCGGGAATCATCCGCGGAAAGACTGTCACCCCCGCAGTGGAAGGTCGACAGAAGGCGACGCCCAGCTCGGTGGAGTTGACGCAAACGGGAGCGCCCAGCGAGGTGAAGGTAGTTTGATTGCCGCCGCCGCCGCCGCCCGCCTCAAAGTAGTCCAGCGCGGCCTTGAAGGTCTCAAAGTGGGAGTAGGGGGCTTTGACTGCAGCCAAAAAGAAGAGGGGAAAAAGGTTAAAAAACTTCCAAAAACTCATATTCCATCTTTCTTTCTCTTACCAATCGACATTAGTCGGCTCTTGGTGCGAAGCAGTCCCAGCTCGGTGATGGTGCCCAGATAAAAGGAAAACGCTTTTTCGCCAATCTTTTGAAGCTTTGAAGCTGTGAACTCTCGGGAGTTTAGGAGCTCGCTGATGAAGGTAAACTCCAGCGAGTGCGCTATCGTCGGTCTCTTGCTCAGGTAGTTGGCCGCGAGGAGGGGCTGGTAAACGGCCTCGTAAAGCTCCTGCGCTCGTTTCAGGTACATCGGCTCGCCGGTTAGAGAATAGAGCGAGAGGAGAGAGCCGAGGATCGAAGATTCAAAGTTCACTTTCTTTGAATTTGCTTGAAACAGGTCTTTAAAGGCAGGCTTGCCTGCCTCAAGCGACTTTACGATCCACAGTTGACCTTGTTGGAAGGTCGATTTGAGGAGGTTGCCTTTATCTGCGTCTTTGTCTTTTGAAGCTGAAGTTGAAGTTGAAGTTGTTGAAGTGTTGAACATCACCCAAAGGGTGGTCATTGATGGAATCATCTCCAGAGAAAAGTTTTCTGAAGGCGTTTGATTACGATGCAACAACAACTCCACCGTCAGCTGTCGAATAAAGTCCCGTCTCGCTTCGGTGGTCAGCTCGTCGGGAGTTTTGTTTCGGTTGATACTTTGAAGCTCATCACCTTCAGCTAGCTCTTCATCATCAAAGTACTGCAGATCATCATCGTCGAATGCAAAGCTGTTCGAGGAGGGCTCATTTGGTAATGGTAGAGAAGGTGAAGAAGAAGTTTGCTGAAGAAGCGCTGAAGGTAGAGTTGTTGTTGTTGAAGGCGAAAGAGTTGCTGATGAAGGCAAAAGAGTTGTTGTTGTTGTGGTGGCACTCTTTAGGTGCAAAAGAAGTTTAGGGCTGATGTGCCTTCCTTCCGGTGAAAGGTGCCTGTTAATTGAAGAGGGAGCAGAGCCAAAAAGCTCCATCAAAAAAAGGGCCGGAACAAGGAGGATGAAGTTCATCGTGGAGTTCAAGACTTTATTTTTTTCCTTCAACAAAAATAAAGTCACCAATTATCATCACTGCCGCCGCAGCCACAAGTCACAAGTTAAGTATGGTAAAAATACTGCAAATGAAGGCAATTTTTGGACTGATTTGCGCGACGATAGTACTGAGGTTCAAAATCGGTTTAAGGGAGATAAAACTCATTAAAAGAGAAAATACCACCATTAATTGCATTGCATTCATAAACAAAAGTGCAACTGATTTTTTGCCTTCTTCTTATCCTCGCTCCCAATAAAAAAAGCAAGTTAAGTTATAATTATCCCGCTCGATCAATCGTTGATCGACCGATCGATGGCCGATAGCTTCAAAGTCCTACAAGTTACACTTTTCTCATCCACAATATATTAAACTAAAAGCTCCTCGATCAATCAGCCAAAATCGTATGACTGCTGATAAGCTCCACACTTTCTTGGCTACCGCTCAAATGAAAAAGCAAAAAAAGGAAACGAAAGAAAAAAAAGTTATCAGCTCAGCCCAGTGAAACGTGATCAGCGAAACACGCTGAAGCGCTGAAACACTAAAGAGGCTGCACTTTGATTTATCCTCTTCTTCTTTTTGTAAACAAACTGTACGCACAAAAACACTCCGCAACGGAAGTTGATCATCATCATCACTTTGCTACAGATCAAACTGCGCCACCAGCAGCTCCTGGTAGCTCATCAGCCGGTAGGAGCACCGCTCCGCCGGCCACACCTTCTCATTGGCGCCGCAGATGGGCAGCGGCTGGCCGGCCTCGTTGAAGACCCACTTGTTCAGCGGGAGGTAAAGGTTATCACCTCCAGTCGAAGAAGAAGAACTTCCAACCGGAGCTTCCTTTTCAACTCCTTCGCCTCCTTCTCCGGTGCCCTCCTCTTCAGCAAAAATCAGCCACAGGTACTTGAGGGTGGCGCTGGCGTAAAGGGAGTTCGGCAGGCGGTAGTCGCGGTCCGCCGTCCCATTGACGGCAACCGCCTTCACCAGGTCCCAGGCGTACTCGCGGTATCGAGGCTGGCGGGTGGCCCGGTAGAGGACCAGGTAGGTCTCGGCGAGGTACGCCTCAGTAAGGGCCTCCCCTTGGACGGCCACAATCGCCGAGGAGCGGTCGGCGGCGTAGGCGTCCACGGCGAAGGAGGCGGGCGGAAGGCCGCCGGTGGAGAAAGATGACGGTAAGGAGTTTGAGGAGGGGGAAAATGAGGAAAAGGAGTTGGAGATTGAAGTTGAAGTTTGAGAGGCCATCGTCGCGTCGTGATACGTCTCCGTCAGCTGCTCAGCCAGCTCCAACTGCTCGGCCACTCGCTCCAGCCATCGAACTCGCTCTACCGGGGCGATAAACCGCGACTCGAGAATGGCCTTCTGCGCGGCGGCGCCCAGGGCGAGCATGGCGCCCAGCGACGCCCGCCGGTCGGTCATCGATGAGGAGGAATATGAAGAGGAGGAGGAGGAGGAGGAGATTGAGTAGGAAGATCCTAGGGCCCAGTGGTTTCCTCCTCCACCTCCTCCTACTATTGGACCCTTGGCAGCCTGGCGAAAGTACCGAACGCCGGAGCGGGCCAGCGGAAACTGCCCCCTCGAGGTGGCCTCCTCGATGATCGAGGTGTAGTCGGCGATGCCGCGGCGGTCCTGGCGGTTCGATTGGATGTACGATTTCACTGAAGCAAAAAGTTTGAAGGATTTTAGAAAACAAAGTGCCTGGTCTTAAGAAAATTTCACTTACACCGCTTGAGGACCTTGTTGGCGAGCAGCTCCGAGTCGGCCATCTTCTGGTAGTCGAGGGCGGCGTGCTTGATCAGCTGCAGCCGGTCCCAGTACTTGCCGTTGGCGGCCGCGTCCGCCAGAAAGCGGTACTCCAGCTGCTGGTTGAACATGGCGTCGTAGTCGAGGTGGTAGCCCTTTGAGGGGTGGTACCAATCTGCGGAAGAAGAAGAAGAAAAAGAAGAAGAAAAGTGAGCAGTTTTAGAACTCCAAAAAACATCTTTTTACCAGGAATGTTCCCGTAGGCCGGCTCCAGAAAGTCGGCCACCTCCTTCGCCCGTTCCAGAAACCAGGAATCCTCTCCGCCGGTCAGTGCATAACAGGACAGCAGCCCGCCCAAGTGCTTGTTCACCATATTGTACACCAGATCTTGCTCCTGGTGCACCAGCTTCCCCGCCTGCCAATCGAGCAGCAGCCGACCTCGAAGGTGCTCCCCCAGGGTGTCCTCAATTCGCCTCCGGCCCTGGGCGAACTCCTCGGTGAGGCCCATCAGGTGGAGGGTGGACATGGCGGCGATCAGCTCGCCGTTGACGAAGTCAATGTAGAACTTGTCCTTCGGCGTGAGGGCCGGCCAGCCGGGGCTGTAGTGCAGCAGCGAGAGCCAGGCGGCCCGAGCCAGCGATTTGATCGCTTCTCGGCGATCTGCAGAGCTGGTGATTGGTTTCTAGAAAAAAAGATGGAAAAGATTAGGTTTTGAAGATTAAAAACTTGAAATGTTTTCTTACCAGATCTTCAGGCGTGACGTCTGTTTTGATTCGATTTCCAAGGACGCCGCCGCCGCCGCGGCTATTTGCACTCAAGTTTGCCTCGTAATCTTCACGCTCGCGCTGGTCGCCGATGGGAAAGGCGTTTTCCAAGCTGCCCACTTCGAGGACTTCCTTCTGATTTTGATCATCGAAAGAAGCTGGAGAGCTACCTCCGAAGCGGACATCGCCGTGAACTGTGAGCCGAAAGTGGACTCCACTGTTCTCATTTTCACCACTTCTGATGGAGCAGTTGAGTGAGATGGGCGCGATCTGCTGGGGAGGATAGTGCTGTGGCTGAAAATTCGGTTGCTGTTGTTGTTGGGTGAATCCACTTAGAAGTTGGCTGAAGAGCTGCTCCAACTGCTGCTGGTCGGGGGTGATGGTAAAGGTGAGGTTTTGAGGTTGTTGTTGTTGCTGCTGCTGCTGCTGTGAGGTGATGAGAAATGTGGTGAACAGAATCAGAAGTAGAACCGCCGGCGATGTTCCAACTCTAAAAACGGGTAAGTTGATCATCTTTTTTGACTTCTTTTTCGTCTTATTCTTCCTCTTTTCAGGCTTCTAAAAAAGCGATTTTTACGATCATTGTTTTGCTGTGTCTTCTGAGACGAGGAAGTTTTGCTGCTGTTCTTGAATCTTGTTAGCCATGATCATGTCCTTACTTAATCTTATCCAGTCTTTTCTTGATGGTAATTCGAGCTCTAACTTCGAAAACCTTCGACAGCACCGAAATGCTTTTGCAAACTCTGTGAGTGTCTATCTTATCAACAGCTGACAAATATTTTGATTGTCAGTTGTTGTCAGTTTTCTACCTAACAACAACTAGCTAGCTGCACTGACATTGAAGACTGGATTTTGATTTCCTTGTCCTTGGAGGGAAGATTCTCCTTGATAAGTAAGAACTTGAAACCAGTTTTTAAAATAATTTTACAAAATAACTCTACAGCTACCAATTAGTTTTCAAAATACCAATTTTTGAGCCGTAAAGTGCAGGGAAAATTACCTTTTTTGGATGGATAAGCCATGACCAGCAACATCACCATCGGATGCAAAAAAACTTCGCCACCAACAAAAATTGTTTTCCAGCAGCAGCATACAAAATTGTACCAAACTACCATGAAGCACGTTTTAAAATATCATCACCAAGTTCTTCTTCATCAGCTTTAAACTACGCAACAAATCAAAAGGTAAACTATCACCGTCATTATCACTTTTTCATTTTTCATTTCACTTTTCACTTTCCTCGACCATGATCATCCACAGTTGGCTTCTTTTTCTGTTTGGGGGTACTTCCCTCTTCCCTTCGATCCTCTTTCACCCGACTTCCGCCTCTCCAGAGGAAGATGATGCCACCAAGCTCCTCCTGAGCCTCTTCTCAAAGAAAAAGCCCTCCTTCAACAAGAAGGCCGTCCTCTCGGCGACGCCCACCTATCTTCAGCTGCAAAGCACCTTCGCCCGCAATCACCCCCAGGTGCAGAAGCAATGCCACCAACAACAGGGGGTGGTGGTGGACTTGACTCTTGGAAAACAAGTCCCCTACCACCACGCCAAACCACCGCAGATACTGATCACCCCCGAGGACATTGACAACGCCCTGCAGTACGCCATCAGGGCGATTGAAACGCGCTTTCCGGAGTTCATCGCCCTGGCCAGCACCGAATTCACCGGGGTGGATCACCGCGAGGTGGAGGGACAGCTGCTGGAGCTGGTGGGCGAGTACTTTGCCAGGTAGTAAGTGGTGAAATACTTCATTTAGAAATCCCATTTAGAACTCTAATACCCAAATCCCTTTGTTTACCTTTTCCTCTCCCTTCCTCAGCAAATGCTTCACCAAACTGCAGCTCCTGAACGCCCTTCCGCAGATAGCGGTACCGCCGCTCTTCGCCTACCTCCCTCAGCCGCTCTTTGGCAACGGCTCCAGCTGCTCGAAAGCCTACGGTCCCCAGCATCAATGCGCCCGGGCCCTGCGCAGCCGCTTCCGCACCCTGGACGGCTCCTGCAACAACCTGGCCCGACCAGGCTGGGGCCGGGCCAATAGCTGCCAGTCACGCCTCCTTCCGCCGGACTACGCCGACGGCCTGGCGGCCATCAGGGTGGCGGCCAGCGGCCGGCCCCTGCCGCTGCCCCGCGAACTCAGCCGCTACGGCGTGGGCAGCACCGTGGGCGTCGCCGCCACCACGGACTTCCGGGGCGCCTACAGTGTGCTGACGCTGGCCTGGGGCCAGATGGTCGTCCACGACCTGTCGCTGACCTCGGTGGGGAAGACGCTGGTCTCGAAGAAGGTGACCTCCCCCAACTACCAGACGAACTGCTGCAAGAGGCGGCGAGGAGCGAAGTGCTCGACGATCCTCTTTGAGGCGGGGCAGGCGGCCACTCGGTCAGAGGCCCTGAAGCATCCCTTCCAGACGGTGCTCCTCCTCCCCGGTGATCGACAAAAATCATCTTCAGAGTTTACCTCTTCTTCTAAACAAGCTGGACAGCAGCTCTACTCTCGCTGCACCAACTTCCAGCGCGCTCACGCCTGTCCCCAGTGCGTCCTCGGTCCCCGGGCGGCGATGAACCGCCAAACCGCCTTCCTCGATGCGAGCCTCGTTTACGGGACCTCCGAGGCGGAGGCGGCCAGCCTCCGCCTCCACAAGGACGGCCTCCTCCGGGTGGCCCGGGACAGCAGTCGTTCGCCGATCCTCCCCGGGGCGCCGCCCTCCTCCTCCCCGGAAACGACCTGCAGCCCGGTGGCGGGCGTCGGCGCCCAAAAGTGCTTCGTGGCCGGCGACCGCCGCGTCAACCAGCACCCGCTTCTGGTGGCCATGCACACCGTACTGCTGCGGCGGCACAACTTTCACGCCTCTCGGCTGAAGGCGGTCAACTCAGGCGGCGGAGCCTATGGCGGCGGTGGAAAACCGTGGAGCGATGATCGGCTCTTTGAGGAAGCTCGCCGCCTGCTGATCGCCGAGCTGCAGCACATCACCTCCGGGGAGTACGTCCCGTTCCTCCTGAGCCCCCACCTGACGGCCCACTACGGGCTGGGGCCGCTTTCCTATGGAAATGGTTATACAACTTATCAGCCAGCCACCAACCCCTCCATCAAGGCGGAGTTCAGCATCGCCGCCCGCTTCGGCCACTCGCAGATTCGGGACACCTACCGGGCGGCCTCCCCCGGCTACCTCAACACCAGCGCCTGGGCCCTCGGCGACAACTTCTTTGAGCCCGGCTTCGCCTGGGCCGCCCTCACCGACGACCTCCTGCGGGGGGCGGCCACCGACGCCTCCGGCGCCATCGACAACCACTTCAGCTTCACGGCGCAGAACCTGGTTGCGAAGACGAAGGCGGAGCGCTTCGGCCTGGACCTGGTGGCCACCAACACCCTACGGGGGCGTGACCTGGGCATTCCCGGGTACGTCTACTTTCTGAAGGGCTGCTTCGGCGTGGACGTCCGCCGGTGGGCCGATCTGGAGCGGTACATTCCGCGGGAGGTGGTGGAGCGGCTGCAGGAGATTTATGAGTAAGTGGTGGGGGAGGTTTTTTTAGAGGGAATCTTCTTGACTATTTTTTCCCACCTCTTTTAGGGACGTCCAGGACGTCGACCTCTTCATCGCCGGCATGGCGGAACGCCCCCTCAGCAGTGGTGGTGGCTATGGAAACGGAAGCGGCTCTCGCCTGGGCCCCACCTTTAGCTGCATCGTCGGTGGGCAGCTCTACGCGATGAAGTACGGCGACCGGTACTGGTACGAGCACGGCGGCCAGGCGGGCTCCTTTACCGGTGCTCAACTTTCGAACATTCGCGCCACCGCCTCCCTAGCCGGTCTCCTTTGCCAAACTTCGGCGGTGGGCGCCATCCAGCCACGCCCCTTCTACCTGCCAGATTCTACTGGTAATCCGCTTCTGTCCTGTGATAGCTACCCGGAGTTGGACTACCGCCTGTGGCGGGAGGAGGAGGCGGTGGTGGTGGAGTACTGAGAAGAAGTGCTGGAGTTTTGAGGAGTTTTGAGGAGAGTTTGGTCACTAGTAACAATAGTATCGACTTTTTTATATCATCGGTCTTTTTGCACTGGTAGGGAGGAGGTGGTGGAATTGCACTGTGTTTGTCGGAAATTGAATTGCATGTGATTGGGATTGCACAGAGAGTTTCGGAGTTGACCAGATTAGTCTGAAGTTGGTGGTGGTGGTGGTGGCAGCTGACCAGAAAAGAATTCGAGAGGGGATGTGTGCTGTCTGCTTGCTACTGAGAAAGAGCTGAGTAGAAGAGAGAGAATAAGTGGTAGTAGAGAGAGAAAGTATCAAAAGATAAAGTAAGAATAGAGAATATAGAGAAGAAGGGTATTGGAGGGAAGGAGTGTGGTGAGAATATGTTGTGATAGTAGAGAAAGAGAGTAGTAAAGGTAAACAGGTGGTGGTGGTAGTAGTAGTAATAGTGATAACAGTAAGAAAGTGTTAAAAGAGTAATAGCAGTGGTAGCAAGAATTAGTAGAAGGTAAAGTCTATCACTGGAGAAGAGGGTATGGTAAAAAGATGAAGATGAAGATGATGATCTTCAAAGTAAAAATGCACTACGAGAAGGTTTCAGATGTCGGGAAAGCGACTCGGATCCTCGGTGTAGTCGGCGGGCACCTCAAAGAGCGCCTCCGGAATGTCCGTCTTGAAGGTGAAGTTGAGGAAGGTGACGCGGGCGAGCACCGCTGGGATGACGGGAATGTCTGCGAGAAAAAGGGGAGTGAAAAAGTTTTTGTTAGATTTTATTATAAAACTTCAACAACTTCGACTTACCAATCTTCACGGGAAAGCCCGGCGGCAGGTTCAGCCGCACAAACTCATTCAGCTTCTTGAAGTGCTTGAAGGGCGCCACCACCTCGAGGACGTTGAGCAGCGACTCGATGCTGAGGGGAAAGTCGCGGCTCATGGCCAACGTCGCCTTGAAGGTCCGCGTCGAGGTCTTGCTCTTCAGGGGACGGGCCAGGCAGGGCGGGTGGCCCCTAGGCGCCCTGATGTACGCCTGCCAGGTGATGGGCGTCGAGGGAGGGGGCGGCGGGGGGAGGGATCGTCGACGGCGAAAGGAGTGCGAGACAGTGCTCTCCAGTGCCTTGATCGAAGCGGAAGTGGGCGTGGAAGGCTCAGAAGTTTGTCCGCCGCTGTTGTTTTTAGACGACCGACTTTCTCGACCTGAAGGCTTGCTTTTGGATTGCTTTGATTGGGCTTCCTCTTCAAACTCGTCCTCATCTTCGTACTCGTCCTCATCCTCGTCGTCCTCATCATCTTCAGCTGAACTTCCCTCGGTAAAACTTCCGCTCTCTTTTTTAGTTTTTGAAGAAGTGAGGGCAGCGCCCCCATTTGGAAGCTTCTTTTCCGACGACAAGGGAGGACTGGCAACAACTGAACTCCCGCCGTTAAGTGGCTTCTTTGTGCTCTCCTTCTTTGTTGAGGCTTTAGTGGTACCCTGCTGTTTTGCTGCCTGAGCCTTTGAGGTCGTCTTCTCAGGCGTCTTCTGCGGAAACTTTTCCCCGTTGATGTTCACCAGTTCTCCCTCGTCATCCTCATCCTCTTCAGCTCCGCCCGCCATCGCCGCCATGTCCAGCAGTTCGGTGGTGCTGGCACTGGGCGAGGTGCCACTTCCTCCATTACCTCCATTGCCTCCTTTGGGGTTGTCCATGGAGCGCTTCAGCGTCTCAATCAGCTGCCGATTCGACTGGACGTCCTCCTCGGAGAGGTGCTCCCGCCGCTTCCGCGACTCCATCACCAGCCCGTTGATGTTGTAGAAGTCGGCCTCGAACTGACCGACTTGTTCCTAATTAGAGGGGCAAAAAGGCACATAAAAATCGTAATTCAATGGCAATGATAAATAATACCTGAAACCTACCGTTCGATTGTAGCGACTGAACCACCAGCCCGCCTGCGCCCGCGTGAAGGTAATCGACTTGGTGCTCATCATCGGGTAGATGATGTCACTCGACATCAGAATGTCAATGTCTTCCTCAATGTCCGAGGAGTGGCCGCTGTACTTCACCGACTGGTAGACCTTCAGCTCGTTGTCCAGCACGGTCAATGCTTTACCTCCATGCCTTCCATCACTCTTCGCCTCGCCGTTGAAGATGAAGGTAATGTTGCCGCGTTGCCAGCTTCGGTCGCTGAAATCAACTAAGGTTGTGTCCAAACGAATGGAACTGCCTCGTTTGGAGAGGGTGCAAGTGTCCGAGGGGAGGAAGCGCTTGACGATGGGCACCCAGGAGTAGAACTCCCAGCGGAGGTCCATCGTAAAGTCGGGTATGCGGCTAAGGGCGTCGATCAGTTTTGGACGGCGGGACTGCATCGAGCGACGGGCCTGCTTCCGGCCGCTCTTCAGGATTCGGCGGACTAGAAAAAAAGATAGTTTTAGTTTTAAAAAATTGACCCAAAAAAGACTTACTCATAGCTCGATCGCCGTAGCTGATGGCCTCATCGAGCGGCGTCCAGCCGGCGGCATTGCGCGACTTGATTGGAGCGTCGCGGCTCAGCAGCAGCTGTACGGTGTCTGGAAAATAAAAAAGAAAAAATGTAAAGTTAATAAAATTAAAAGGTAAAAGAAAAGTTTTGAAAAGAGAGATTAGCATTGTTTCCCTCTCCCTTTTCTGGCTACTATTCCTTCCCTACTTAGTTTTCATTTTTGCCCTCATTTGAATTGCAAATTGAGCAAAAATGAAAGAGAAGAAAAGTAAAGTAAAAAGTACAAAGAAAGAAAACGTGACAGTCTGAGTCTAGCTAAACACGTTTCGGGAGAAAAGAGAAACAAAAAATGTACAGGCGAAAAAAGTGATCTGAGGCGCATAAAATACCCAAAACTTACGCTTCTGGCCGGTCATAATGGCCAGGTGGAGGGGCGTGTTCCCGTGAACGTCCTTCACGGAGACTATCTCCGCCATCGGTTTGTTGGGCGCCCGACTCGCCCAGTCGTCGATCATGTCGGCCAGGTCCTTGCTGGGCGTCCGCTCGAAGACCGCCCGGTGCAGGGCGAGGGACTCTCGCAGCTCAAAGTCCACGGTGAGGGCGAGGGCGATGCTGTTGTTAGAGGGTGATGTAGCGATCAGAGGGTGATGAGAATCGGTGGTAATGGTCGTGGTGTGGTGGTGATCACAGTCGGTTGTTGTTGTTGGTGTGGAATTGGTGGTGGAGGTGGTGGGGGTGACGGGATTTGAGTGCAGTCTTTGGTAGTTCAGCGATGAGGTATTGCTGCTGGAGTTCACGTCCGTCATCGCCTCCTCGGAGATGGCGTCGTGGAAGCAGTCCTCGGCGGGCGAGTCCTCTTCCGCTGAAGAGTTTGATGTTGCTGTTGCTGCTGCGGTTCCTCCTTCTCCTCCTTCGCCGCTCTCGCTGTTGTGGTTGTGCAGAGCCATCGAAGGAAGTTCGAGGAAGATGTCTGGTGCAAAGCTCAAAGTGGTGACGGTGATAAAAGCAAGGCTGTGCGTGCTTCTTAGGTAGGTGCAAAGGCTGGTCAGGCGCTGGGCTTCATGTTCGGCGTCGGCGGCGACGACGGCAGCTGCCAAAAGGAGACAAATCGTTAGAGACAAGTGTTTTCGAAAAAATGTGTCTTTGTCTGACTGACTAGCTGTGACAAACCTAATTAAAAAAGAAAGAAGGAGTCTTTTTCTGGAGAGAAGGAGTGTTTTGCGAAGCGTGGAGCGTCGACCGGCGGCGGCGGTGACGTACAAAACGGCGTCTTTGTCTCTCTTTTTTGAAGACAAAAAAACTCGGTTTGTTCTTTCTCTTTCTCGGAGATCGATTGAGAGCGACAGCAGCAGCGGCTGAACAGCTTTCTCTTCAGTGGAGTTGCAAAATACTTGTACTGTTTCTTTCTTCTTCTTCAGCTTCAGCACACGAGTTCTTTTTCAAGCAGGTGTTTTGCACACGTTAGCACACACTGACTGACTGAGTATGCAATTAACACACAAAACAGCTTTGGAAGTACTGCTTTCAACAGAACAGAACAAAACACAACAAACAGTTTTGTTCTTTTTCTTCTTTCTTGTTTGCTTGCTACTCTCCCGAACAGCAGAGCTTGGCTTGGCCTTCGGCGCCTTCTGCTGCTGGTGGTCTCTCGTTGCTGCCGGGATTGCTGTTGTTGCAAGCTGCAGTTGCAGTTGTTGCTAATTGGCGATTACTTCACCTAAATTGCTTCCCTTTCTTCTGGTGCTGTTGCTGGTGGTGATGGGCGGAGATGAGAGAGAGAAAGAGAATTCGAAAAAAGAAAAAGAGAACTTGCACAAAGCACCGGCGGGAATTCACACATCAAATGACTGGGGAATAGCTGAAGAAGAATCAGAAGAATCAGCGTCGAAGTAGATCGATTTGAGGAGAAGAAGAAGAAGAAGGAGAATTTAGCGGTAATAGCCGCTCTGCGTTCCAATTGGAACGCTGCTGCAAGTGATCTCTGAACCAGCTGAAAATCTCGTCCCAGCTTTGACAGCTGAGCCTGATTTCTTCTATTTTTTCCCACTTCTATTCATTTCCCAGTGTTCTTCCAATGTTATGACTCAGGCGACGCATGCGCCCGAGGCGGATCGTCTGGCGACCGATGCGATGGCCGGTCGCAGAGGACGAGACGCTGCTTTCGCTGTCGCCGCTGACGCGCGCGCCGAAGACACTGTTTTGTTTTGATTTTGTTGCGGATTCTCTTCGCCAAACTCGGTTCTATTTCTCGGGATTCCCGAGATTCTCCGAGTACTTTTTCCTGATAACTGACTACGAACTGCTCTTCCCGTGTCCCTTCATGTGACCAGGACCATTGTTCTGCTGCTGCTGCCTACTTTCACTGGTAAGTCTCTGTCCGTATAACGTTTAACGGCACTTTTCTTTTTTTCCCTTCCCCATTCAGTTCTACTGTATTTCCATTAAAGATAAGATCCGGTGGCAGAACTGAATTCTCTCTCTTTCTCCGAGTGTACTATTTATTATTTATCCCCTCTTTATTCTACATCTACCATCCGCTCATTCGAAGCAGCAGTAGTAGTGTGCTGCTGTTGTTGTTCTTACTCGAAAACGCACTAACGCACTGACACTCAATTTGGATTCTTCCTCCTTTCTACAGCTTCTCTCTCTGCCAGTTCCCAAAGGATCCTCTCTGTGTTTTGTCTATCACTTCTGTGGTTGGCGAGAAAGCAAGCTCTGCACCAAACAGAGACAGAAAGAGAACACACTGCTGCTGCTGAAGAAGAAGAAGAAGACGAAGTAGCGGTTCTTCCGCAGAAGCTGCTATATATAACAACAGCCAAAAAGCAAAGAGAAGAAGAAGAACGATGCGGTCCAGAAGTGGACAGGAACAGCTCGAACCGCTGCCAGCCAGGACACTGGTCACCTAAATGCGGACCACCAAAGAGAGCAGAGAGAAAGAGAGATCCTCACACCCTCAACTTTATTCAAAGTTGTTTGCAGTGAGTGAGCTGGGGGGATTCTCGCTCTCCGATTCTTTCTCTCTCAGTTCGCTCAGCTCCAGCGCCCAGTTGTTCTGCTCACCAGTTCAGCCTCTCCTCTCCTCTCCTCTCCTCTTTGCCTCAGAATCGACGAAAACGGAATCGATGAGTAATCGTAGCTGCTGCTGCTGCATCATCAGTCGTTGTCGTCACCAGTCGTTTCACCACCAAACAGTTTTTCTGCATCCTCAAGCGACGACTCGCCCAAACTCAGACTCTTTAGCCGCCGCCGCCGCATCGATAGCCAACGTCAGTTGCTGCTCTCAGAAAGAGAGTGCAAAGCCTGGTCGCTCCACTTTTCACTTCTTCTTCTCACTTGTCGCCGGCCTTGGACGGCGAAGAGAAGAGGAGAGGCAGCAGCAGCAGCCGCCGCCGTCGCCGTTTCTTCTTCCTCAAGACTAATCGCGTAATTCACCAGCACCAGCACTAGCAGCACTTTAGTCGTCACTGACATCCTCCTCATCACCATCATCCCCATCACCATCATCATCATTGTCTCTGCCAAAACAGAAAAAGAGACAAAAATTGGCAGTCATCATCATTTTCAGCTTCAGCTGCTGAAGAAGACAACGACACTTGCCAATTGCTATTGTCTTCTTCCTGCTCAGTGATAGCTCTGTGACAAAACTGCCGCCTCCGCCGCCAACGACTCTTTAATCGTCTGCAGTTGAGGGAAAAGGAAAGAAACAAAGGTAAGGCATGTCTCTCTTTCTTTAGGTTGACGAATTATTTTTCGTTTACCTTGTTCCCATCTTCAATCTCTCACTCCCCACCTTCACTTCCTCTCAACCTCTGACCTGTCTCCTCTCCGCATCATATTTAATTACCTGCTGCCTAGTGGTGGTAATTTGCATTCTAATCACACTCTTCATTATCTTTCGGTGGTGGTGGTGGTAAAGACCTGGTCAACACTGCAAAAGTGAAAGGCCCCTCACTGACTGACTGACTTAGCGTCTGCCAACAATTAGCCTCCTCTTCCTTACTTCCTTTCCGTTCCCTCCTCGCCTGTTCTCTTTGACCTCAAGCCATCTGCTGCTGCTGATCGCACATGTGCTGCTTCTGCTGCTGTTGCCACAGAGACACGGCCCCGGAGCGGTCTGTCGCTCTCCTCTCTCTCTCTCTCTCTCTCTCTCTCTCTCTCTCTTTCATTTTCCGCTCTGTCCTGTCCTGTCAGTCAGTCCTGACCCCTCTTACCTGCCACTTTTTATTAGCATTGGCATTATCATCATCTCCTCGTTTCCCCTTGTTCTCCTCCACCACCACCACATTGCCTCCTCCTCGCTGCGCTCTTTTTGTTTGCCGTCTGTCGCTGTCTAGAGTGCACACTGTTGTGTAGCACTCTATCGGCTATGGCTACGGAAGGCACTTCTTCTGTCTACCGGCGATAGAAGACGACGGACTACTGCTGCTGCTGCTGCAAAGCTTTGCATAGCTGCACTTTTTTCTTTCTTTCTTTCTCTGTTGTTTGCAGCTCTCATAGACATGCCTCTCTTAGTTTCCTTTCCTTTCTTTGCCTCTCTCTCTTCTTGAAGCTAATCATCTCGTTGCTCTTTTTCTCTCTATCCCAACAGCAGCGAGTCTTTGCTCCTCAAAGAGCGCACACGACAGAAGACGACAACAAACGAAAGCTCCTCAGTCACACACACTGGACACAGTTGCTGCTCGCTGAGTTGAGTTTTTGCTTTGCTGATGCTCAGAAGCGAGGTATTTTAGCTTGTGTAGCTTCTTTCGAAGAGTTACCAAGAGTCGACAACCCCTTCAGATCGTCTCAGTTAGCAGCAACGGTAGGCAAAGGTGCCTGAAGCGGTATTGCGACACACACTCACGCACAGTTCACCCCACCACCACCACCACCACCACAGCCAACATTCATCGGCTAATTGATTTTGCCACTGATCACCACCGAAACTAAAGAAAGAGAAGAAGGGGAACACACAGTAAAGGCTACGGCAGACGGACTGCTCTGCTGCCTCTGCTCTTAAATGTCACCGCTACAACTACCACCACCACCACCACCACCACGACCAAAAGTTGTTGCCGGCTAGTCTCTCTCGTTTTTCGGCTGAAAAATAAGTCAATCACAGCATCAGTATTCAGCAGTCTTTTTTATTACCATGCCATCGACGACGACGGCGGCAGCAGCAGCAGCAGAAGGAGCACCAGCAGCTGTGTTCATTTGATAAGTGCACTCCTGCTGCTGTGTCTGTTTGTGTTCATCTTGTGTTCATCAGTGTTGATATTACTACTACCACCACCAAAGCAGCAGCAAAATCGAAGTAATTTGACGCTGCTGTTGGTGTCTACCAAGTTACACGTATTTTTCTTTTTTCTCTTTCTTCGAAGTCAACGACACTTTCCTCCTCCTCATCATCAGCTTTAATTGATAATGTCCGCCGCGTCTCGTGTCGTCCTCGGCGGCAGTTCTACACAGCAGCAGCAGCAGCAGCAGACGACATCATCTTCCTCACCACTCGTCAATGGATCCTCAAAGCAAAAAGTATCGGCAATGATGGATCAGCAGCAGCAGCAGCAGCAGCAGAACCATCACCGGTCAAGATATGCTGATCAGCCCACTACTAATAGTGATCCCGTTTACGGCAATGACGGCGTGCTGGTTCGAGGCTCGTCCTCTCGAAACTCCTCTCACAACCATCACCATCACCATCACAATCACCAAAAGCTGCACTCCACCAGCTCTTCGGCTTCTAGCTCTCCTTCACTTTCCCTAGCTAGGGGCGAAGGTCAGGGGTCAAAAGGTTCCGCTGGTGGTGGTGGTGGTGGTACTGGTGGAAATCTGGTCAAGCAGCTGGTCGATAACCTGTACATTAACAGCGGCAACAGCTCAGCAAAGTCTTCGCCCGTTCCTAGTCACCTTCTTTTCGGAGGATCTTCAGCAGCAGCTTCAACGAGGGCATCATTTCGCTCTGGAGGAGGCGTTCAGTCCTCCTCCTCCAACAACAACAGTCAGCGGTCTTTCAACTCGTCTCAGCTTCTAAAGACCTCCTCTTCAAATTACGAACCAAACTACGACAACGTCCTCCAAAGCCCAAATGGTAAAAGTCGAGGAGGGGTCTTTTCAGTGGATCAGCAGCAGCAGCAGCTGCCCTCGCCCTCGCTGGACCGGAAAAGCGCCACCCGGGCCAGTCTGCCGATGGGCGGTAGTGCCGCCCAGCACCCGTACTACTACCAGCAGCATCGGTCCGGATCGGGTCTTTCCAATGCCTCTTCAGTTTCAAGTACGGCTGCTTCAGGAGGAGGAGGAAGTGGTCAGATGTACGGACAGATCAACTCCAATGGCGGTGGAGTTTCAGGTGGAAACTCCACCAGAGGAGGTGGTGCTCCAAAGTACCTCCTCGATGGTGATCCACTGCCGGTGGCTGAAGCAGCAGTTTCTCAGCAGCAAACGAGCCCGGGAAGAGGAGTTTCCAAGGCAACGAACTCCTCTTCTTCTGCAACGTGGGTGGAGATTCTCCAGCCCAAGTCTCGTCACAAGATGTTTGCCAACTTGAGCACGTAAGTTTGCACCTGTTTTCCCTCTTTTTACTCTTTTTTTGAAGGTTAGATCGTAGGCGCTTTTTGTTTTTTAGTTTTACTCGTTGTTATGCAACTTTTTTGCCTTTTAGCGTTTGGTGATTTATGATCTTTTACCGGCTGACAGTGCCACCGCTGCTGCCGCTCATGTGGTTTTGAAATTAGCAGCCTCCTGTTTTTTTTGCTAAACCCTTTTTATAATGGGGTTTTTGGCTTTAGTTTTTTGCTTCTTTTTCTGTTTTTAGAGGTTAGGGTTAGTTAGAGGAGGAAAAAGAGGACAGCTTTCTAGTTTGTTTGAGGGCGCCCAACATTTGTGGTTTTTTGGTGTTTTGTGTTTTTTTGGGCGTCGCTGTTTTGTTGTTGTTGTTTTTTCCGCTGTCAGTGTTTTTTTGCGGTGTCTTCTTCTTCTCCCTTTCACAGCAGCGCCTACCTTGGCTAATTGGCCATCAGTTTTCTTGACGGCCCAAGATGAGAAAAAGGGGAGAAGGCTGACAAAGAGGAGAGGAGAAAAGACAAAAGACAGCAAACGGAAGCTTCATGTTTGTAACATTTGAAGGAAAGAAAGGAAGAGACTGACAGGATGGTAATTCTGCCACGACTTTTTCTTTTCTCCTTCTTTGACAGCTCTTCGTCTTTGAAAGAAGAATTAATTGGAGCCCTCTTCTTCTTCTCGATCACTTTTGGCTCACGGTTTTTCCCGTTCTCTCCCTTTCTACCGTGCGCCAGCGGCACACTTTATTTACGTAGCCTCTTCCTATTCTCGAGCATTTCGACCAACATTTTTTTTGAGGTTGATCAAACAGCTTCAGAGCGGAGCGTAAACGCCAGCAATGTGCAAAGTGTATGCACAGACAAAATGCACAGCTCCTCTGTGTGTGGTGTTGTCTTTTCCTGGTTCGCTTGATATTGTGCGCCTGCCTGCCTTCTTTCCCTCCTTTTTGCCTCTGCTGCCTTTGGTGATTGATCGGCCGATGAGATGATGATGATGATGATGCTAGCTAGCTAGCTAGCTTGCCTTCTTTCTTTCTTTTATTCAGTGAAATGGGCAAGCTCTTTGGAGCAGGCTGGAGAAGCAACAGCTCCAGATGGCTTTGCTCAATGGCTCCTGTTGCTACAAGTTGAGCTGTGATGTGCGTGTGTGTGTTTATTTGTAGTAGCGCGGATTAGCTGCGGCTGCGGCTGCCGATGAAGAGATGAGATGAGATGAGATGAGATGAGATGATGCGTTCTTTCTTTTGATTTTCCCCCCCTCCCTCTCTCTCTCCCTATTTTGCCATTGAAAATCTGTGGTCACAAGTCTTCCACTCTGTTTACTTCTGCTGCTGCTGTTGCTGAGCTGTGCAAATAACTGTTCAGCGGCGGTTTAGATGCTGAAGTACTGAAGTAGAGGGGGATCTTCCTCTCCAGATGATTGGCGAGGCTGTGCAGCAGCAGCAGCATCCGAAAGCAATTTGGCTATTTTTAGGTCATTTTTGACTTTTTTAGCATTTTTTTTTGTTGTAGCAGTTGGAAGAAAAAAGGTTTTGGTGATTTTTGTATTTTTTTACTAATGGTCTGCTTTTTCTTCCTCTTTATTTTTTACTTTCTACTGAAATCAGCGGTGAGTGTCGCTGGGAAGAGCCGAAAGGAGTGGCCATTCTCCGGGCGAACAATCCCAACATTACGCAGTGGTGGGAGCTTTACGTAAGTGCCTTTTGCCTGTATTTATTTATCTTTTGAAGGGATTAATTTCCGGATTTGACACACACTTTTATTTTTCTTTCAGGACCAAAGCACCGGCCGCTTCTACTACTACTCCTCGCGGGACTTTAAGACGATCTGGCAAAAGTAAAATTTTGATTTGTGGTGCCGACTTTGAGGCTGGTTTAATAGGGAATAGACTGGAGATGAAATGGGGAGAAAGACAGGCTAGCAGACAGAGTGTGCTTACATCTGAGAGGCTTATATACCGAGATGTCTGTCTGTGTGTGTGGATGAGTAAGGGTAAGAGAGATGTGAACATGAGTGTGAGTGTAAACGTGAGTCAAGATGAGTTCACTGTGGTGACTAAGTGCAGGGGCACTACAGATTCTTTTTTTCACAATTTCAAAGTTTTTAACATTTTTATCTTCTCAGACCAACCTCCCCGGACGCCGTCGTCGTGCCGCTGGCGAAGCTGCAGATTCTAAAGCAAAACACTGCCACCAACAGCAGCAGCAGCAACTCCCACCTAAACGACTCCTTTGACAGCGGCAACGGCGGCAATGGAGGCGGCGGAAGCTCCTCCGGTCAGGTGACGCCCAGTTCGCCTTCGAATCTTGGGGGAGGAGGAGGAGGAGCAGGTAGTCCTAGTCACCTCTTTGCCGCCCGCATCAAGGCCTGGGGAGGGGGCGGGGGAGGCAATGGTAGTCCTTTTGGGCCCATTGCCTCACCGCCGGTGGTGGTGGTCTGCGCTGACGCCACCACGCAGACGATAGCCTCGGCTTTTGACACCGCTGGCATGGTCATGAAGCCCATCATGGTCACGCGGGCCACGCAGACGACGGCGGCTGGGCAGCAGCAGGTGACGCCCACGCATTCGAATGCGAGCAGTGCTCGCATACCCAATCACCACTTTCACCACCAAGGCCATCATCTTCAGCAACAGAACCCAATGAGAAGGATCCACCAAGGTCCACCGGGGCCTCATCTAGTCAATGGGCAGCAGCAAAATCCACCTCGGATTCCTGGACCCAAGCTTCAAGGACAGTACCAGCCCTCGCTTCACCACTACCTGCTCAGTGAGAAGCGCTTCGCCAAGGGCCGGTACTCGGTGGGGCCTGGTCAGCAGCAGCAGCAGCAGCAACTGCAGGAGAGCATCTACGACCCAGTCTACGGAAGTCAACAACCGGGTAACGACTTTTACGACATTGTCGCCGCCGATCCGGTGGCGCCCAATCAGCTGGCACTGGCGGGCGGTGGCAATAACAGCAGAAAAAGTGGCGGCGACTACTACGAGGACGTCTACGAGGGCGGAAATTACGCCCACTACTACGACTACGAGGGGGAGGACTACTACCTCGACGATGAGGAGGACTACTACGATGATGAGGATTCGGATGAGGAGGAGGAGGACAGTGAATGTGATGCCGACGATGAGTTTGGCGGCGGAGAGTCGTTGGAGTCGGAGGAGGAGGAGGAGGAGGAAGAGGAGGAAGAGGACGAGGATGAAGATGTCTCTGAAGACGAGGACTTTGAGGAGCTGGACTCGCTGGACGGCCACAGTCGGCACTCCTATCGGCAGCAGCAGCAGCAGCAGCAGCAGCAGCAAAGACATCCTGGAGTGCCCCTGAACCACCAGAACTTCCATCATCATCACCACCACCACCATCTGCCTCAGCAGGAGTTTGATCGAAGCTCTGATGGTGGTGGAGGGCAGTTTGTTCGAGGACATCGGCAGCCGTTGCAGGTCGCCCAGCAGCAGCAGCAGCAGCAGCAGCCGGCGCAGATTCGGTCGTCCATCAAAGTGTCGGCTACCTCTTCGAAGATTCTTAGTCAAAATGAGCAGAAGGTGGCTGGTCAGCAGACGAATCAGCAGCAGCAGCAGCAACAACAACAACAACAACAACAGGAAGGTCTTCGCATGTCGGCCAGCTTTTCCGCGGTGGACTTTAAGCGAAACGCTCTGGGGCGAAGGTAAGCGCTTTTCTGTTTTTTTTGAAAAATGCTAATTTTTTATTTCTTTTTTGCAGTAGCTACACGGCCGCCTCGCTCCATCAGCAGCAGCAGCAGCAGCAGCAGCAAAAACCGAATCCAGTGCCCAATCAGGCGCAGTCTTACGCAAATCCCTTCAACTCTGGGTCGCTTCGCAGCAGCACTGGACGCATTGGAATTACGGCTGCTGCTGCTGCTGCTCAGCCAAGTCAACAACAGAATCAGCAGCAGCAGCAGCGTTCCAACATTGCCGAACGCATTCAGCTGTTTAACCAAAAGTCCACCACCTCCTCGGGAGGAAGTCTTCAGCAGCAGACCCAGCAGCATCAACACCAGTCCTCACCTTCGCCGGTGATCATCCACCGAACGCCCTCTTCACCACCTGGCCAACAGCAGCAGCAGCAGCTAACTTCGACGCCCAATGTGATCTCTGGCTCTAGCACTCGACACTCTTCTGGGTCTTCAGCGGCTGCTGCTGCTGATCATAGCTCTGCCAATCTTCAGCGGTACTTTGGCGGCGATCGATCACCCTCATCTCAAACTTCAGCAGTAGTTGTGTCACCACCATCTTCAACTCAACAGCAACCGTCCAAGTCGCACTCTCTGTCGCAGATTGCTCCTCCCCAATTGCCTCAAAACCTTTCAAAGCACTCCAAAGATTTAAATAACACCTCTTCAGCAGTCTCTTCAGCAAGTGACAACTACTACGCCCTGCCGCCCTCCAGCTCCTCGGAGGCGCTCAGCTCGGGTACGCCGCAGATTGGACGACGAGCCTTCTTGGGCAGCTTTGCCCCTGCTGCTGCTGATGGGGGCTCTTCAGAAGCTCGAGGAAATACTTCAACTCGACCGAACCTCGCCAACACCTTTGGGCACTCCCTTTCGGTGGACGTTCATCACCAGCACCACCATAGAATGGGAAGTAGTGGTGGTGGGCCGATTTCAATTTCTCCCAGCTCCATCAGCCCCAGCGGTGGGCCACCGATCTCCATCTCCAGCTCGACGTCGGCAATTAATCACCGCAATTCAGGAGGTGGAGGTCAAACTCCTTCCGGAAACTCGTCCTCCTTTTTAGGCGGCTTCAACGACTCCCATCTGGTGATGCTCAACAAGAGCCAGTCGGTGGCGGTGGTTCAGCAGCAGCAGCAGCCCCAGCCTCAGCCACCTGATCATGGAAAGGGGGCAAATAAGAAGCAGCAAAAGGAGCAGAAGGAGCAGAAGGAGAGCAAGAAGGAGTCCTCGAAGAAGTCCTCCTCCTCCTCAAAGACCAAAAAGTCGAAGGAGAACAAGACGCCCTCTACTGCCGCCACTGCAGGAGGAGCGGCAAGTCCCACGAAGAAGAAGAAGGCTGGTAAGAACTCTTCAGCAGCTTCTACGGGAGGCTTTTCACAGCAAACTCCCAACAACGCCAACACCAGCATCGAGTCCTTTGCGAAGGAGTGCGTCGCCCGCCACCGGAAGGGCGGCATCTTCAGCGCCAAGAAGACGCTCAAGTCGATGCTGACGCACACGAGGAAGCCGCTCAAACGGCCGATGATCAGCACCATCAGCGACAGTACGCTGGTGAAGGAGTCGGTGGCCTGCTTCAAGCTGATTCAGATCTACATGGGCGACCGGCCGGCCTCACCACCGCCTCCCTCTTCTTCTCATGAAAAGTCCTCGGAGGTATCTTCAGAATCTCACCACCACCACCAGGACTCATCCTCTGCTGATCACTCCTCCTCGATCTCCTACACCACCACGGACGAACACCTCCTCGTCCGCCTGATCAACGTCTGCGTCGCCCTGGTCCCCCTCCGGGACGAGGTCCTCGTCCAGGTGGCCCGCCAGGTGACGCAGAACCCCTCGGCCGCCTCCGAAGCTCGCGGCCTGGAGCTGATGGCCGTCCTCTTCTGGTACTTCACCGCCTCCCCCAAACTGGCCGCCCACCTGCAGGCCTTTCTCGCCGGCCACCGCAACGCCCCCCTCACCGCCGTCGTCCGGCGGAAGTTTGAGCAGCAGCTCTACCGGGCGAGGCACACGCCTCACTCGGTGCTCTTCTTTCGGAAGCCGAGCAGCCCGGAAGAGGTGGGTCGGGTGCTGCGGTGTGTTCGCTCGAAGCACGGCGGCCTCTTTGGGGAGACGCTCGCGGAGGCGATTGTGGGCACACCGGAAGGAGGTAACGGAGGAGGGGGAGGAGGAGGGGGTGACCTGAAGAAGCAGACCCTGCCCTGGCCGATGGTCCTCCTGACGGAGGCGCTGCTGGAGGCGAGGCACGAGGACCGGGAGGGCGTCTTTCGCTGTGTGGGCGACATGGACGACGTCCATCGGCTGAAGATGAAGAGTAGGTTTTGGGGTGAGGAGTTTTATTTGGTATTTTGCTAACCTTTTCTTTCTTTTTTCTCTCCCTCTCTCTGTAGTTGACACCATCCTCCCCACTGATCCGCACTTTGCCGAGCTGATTGGTCGTGGAAGAGGAGGAGGAGGAGGCGGTAATCGAAGCTCAAATCAGAGCATCTACAGCATCGGCAAGCTGACCGACGCCCACGACCTGCACGTGATTGCCAGCACGCTGAAGCTGTACTTTAGGGAGCTGCGGGAGGCGGTCATTCCCGCCGAGCTGTACCTCGAGGCCCTGGAGGCGGCCCACTCGCCGGCGAGGGCCACCGGCCTGCTGGAGCGGCTGCCGCCGGTGAACCGGGCGACGCTCTCCTATCTGATTCGATTTTTGCAGGTAAGTGGTGTTTGTTTGTTTTTACCTTTTCTAGGTGTTAATGACTTTCGGTGTTTTTAAAGGTCTTCTCTGCGCCGGAGCACGTCCGCGACACGAAGATGGACGACGCCAACCTCTCAATGGTCTGGGCGCCCAACATTCTCCGCTCGCTGACGCCCAGCGCCGGGCTGCCGGGTGGGCCTGGTGGTCAGGCGCCACCGCCGCCAGGGTCCACGGCAGCCGCCACCACCAGCGCCAACATCTACGAGCAGACGAGGGCGGAGATGAGTCTGGTGCGGACGTTGATTCAGCACCTCGATACCTCCTCGTCCTCCATTTCCTCCACGATGACAAATAATTTGTAGTGGTGAAGAAGAAGGAGAGAAACCCAAAGAACCAAACAAACAACCAAACAGATTGAAAACTTTCGCCTTATCCCTCCTTTCATGCTCATCACCACCACCACCACCGCCACCTTTTTCATTTCGTTCAAACAGAAGACCACAGTTTTTCAGCTAGTCAACCACCACCACTTTTACCATGCACTTCTGTACTTGATCACCACCTCCTTTTTCTTCTTCTTTTTGTCCCTGTTTTTGAGTCAATAAACACTTTTTAACAAAAAGTTAAATCAAAAACGACTTTCTTATCAAAATGATCTTTTATTTTTTTGTTTGGTAAATCTAACAATCGATAGTCGGTATTGCGTGTTGAATGGATTTTCGATAGTTCCCTCGCCCTTGCCATCGCTAGTCGTCCGTCACTTTTTAGAAACAAAGACAAACGTTTTCGCTCTTCTTTTTCGAAGATCTTTGTTTTCCTTCTTCTTTTAGACTTTCCAGTCGAGGACCTCCTTCTCAAAGGCCGCCATCTTGGGGTCCTTCTTCATCGGCTTACCATCGTCACCCTCTTTTCCATCGATGACCACCACGCCCGGCGACACAAAGTTGGGCGTCAGCTGGAAGGAGACCTGCGTACATTGCTTCGATCCTTCGGGCGCACAAGGCAGCGTCCAGTCCTGGCCCTCGGCCAGCTGGCGGTGAAGAACCGGCTTTCCATCGACCTCCACACGATCACCGGCACTCACATCCCACTTGATGGTCATCAGACGGCTCTTTAGGGAGTTGCTGCCCCCAAAGTTCTCCGGAAGATTCACCGTGATCTGCTTCTCGATGGTGGGCGCTGCCGAAGAACTGTTGTTGGTGGTGGTGGTCAAGAAGATGAGGAAGAGTATTCCCAGAAATGGAACTCCCCTGAGGTAGGTGAAGCTTTTCATCTTTTCCCCTTCTTACTGACTTTAATCGAGTTGTCGTGACTTGATGATGATGATGCTTTCACAAAGACGTGCTGTGCCTTTATGAACGATGATTTCTAGAATTCTTGTCTGTGTGTGTCTTGCAGCAAGACTCTTGCCTGAGGACCACCACTTTTAAATGACACACACACTCACTTACACAAACAAGTTTTTCAGTTGTAGACAACACTTTTGCTCTTCCCCCGTTTATCTCCATCCTCACCAGCCTTTCTCCCTTTCCCTTTCTCTTTTTTAATGTCTCATTATCATAAGTATCATCATTTGTTCCCTTGTGTTTGTTTGTGCTGGTGGTGTTCATTTGCTCGCTCAGTTGTCGCTTTTGCTGCCACTGCATCAAGGTCGCAGACAATTACGGCGAAAGGGTTGAAAAAGGGGTTGGTCTGGCTTGTTTTTGTGGAAAGCTTTATGTGTATGCTTACCACCACCTCTGTCAGATGACACATTTAATGCTAATTCTGGTAGATGTGGCAGTTTGTTTGTGTGTTTCCACCACTTGCTCACGAATCACTCTTTTTGGCAGCCTAAATGCTGCTGCTGACTTCTACAGAGCTCAAGGTCATAAACACACTGATCCTAACTGCAGAAACACTTTTCGCCTTTTATTACTTTTTCGTTTTTAATCATCTCCCTTTGCCATTAGAGAAATGTTTCCAGATCTTTTTCTATTCGAAGAAATCAATCAGTTCTTATCATTGCCTTTTGCCTTCTACGGGCGAGTTTAGCTTTTTTTTGTAAATTTTTAATTTTTTTTATTAGTGTACAAAGTGTAGAAAGTGGTAATACGAACATTGAGGATTGATTAAAAAAACACTCAGAGATGGTAAACCTTTTTTGCCATTTTCTTCTTTCTTTCAGCCCTTCTTTTCCCTCCTTTCAGCCCCCGCTCATTCGAGACATCTGTTGGCGGGGTAGGCAGGGTTCTTGCCGCAGATGGGCAGCGGGTGGCCGCTGGCCGTGAAGACCCACTGCTCGAGGGGAATGTAGTCCACCTTGGAGAAGGTGAGGAAGAGGAACTTGAGCGTCGCAAAGAGGTGCGGCGGCTGGCGATTGCCCAGGGGCGGCGTCAGGCGATTGACGTCGCCCACGGTGGCATAGCCCCACTGGGCGTTGTGCACGCCACTGCCTCCGCCGGCGGCGAAGTGGTCGAGGTGGCTGGCCAGGTCCCAGGCGTAGTTGCGGTAGCGGTAGTCGCCGGTCAGGCGGTACATGGTGAAGTAGGTTTCGGCGACGGTCGGCCCCAGGTCGTAGCTGCCCCGGCCGATGAGGCGTTCCCCTTCACCGGGTAGGATGGTGAAGTTCTCGTAGGGCAGCCAGGTGCGGCTGCTATTGCTGGCCTTGTGGCAGGTCTCCGTTAGGCCGGTGGCCAGGGTTAGGTACCGGGATTTGGTGGCCGGCTCCGAGGCTTGGGCGCTGCGCAGGGCGAAGAGCGTGGCGTAGGAGCAGTACTGAAGCTGGGAGTGGATTTGGGAGCCATTTTGATCCGGTAGTGTTGGTGGATCGGGGTTTTTGATGTAGAGCAGGCGGCGGCTGGGTGTCCAGCCCAGCTGGCCGGTGGCTTCCATGCCGGCCAGCGCCTCCTCGACCATGGTCAGAATTTGGTCGGCTCCCCGGCGTCCGGGGGCTTGAAGGTACGTTTTGACTAGAGGTTTTGGGGAAAGGGTTAGATTTTTTGGGTTTAGATGGTTTTTGAAATGGGGACTTACACTTTGCTGGCAGCGCCTGCCCGCCGGTTCGCCGGAAGAGGTCGTCCGCCCGGAAGGTGGCCAGGTACTGCTCGAGGGGGGCGATTTTGTCCCAGTAGCGGGTTCGCTTGGTTCGGTCAGTTAGGTAGCGGAAGGCGAGGCGGCGGTTGGTCCACGAGGTGTAGTCCGTCTTGAAGAAGAGGGGGCCGGTGGCTAGAAATAGAAGTTTTGGGGTTAGTTTGAGATCTAGTTTTGGGCCTTTTTTCCTACTTACACGGGGTCTGGTACTGGTCGGCAAAGTCGGCCGCCTTCTTGAGGATCTCCTTGTCGTGGGCGAGGGTGTAGACGGAGACCAGGGCCGCATAGAGGTCGTCGATGGAGTTCTGGTTCAGGTCGGTGACGGAGAGGTTCGCCAGGACGTAGTCCCGCGCCTTCTGGTAGAGCTCCTTGTGGCCGGTGATGAGCAGCGTGTCCATCGCCGAGATGATCGTGTGGGCGTTCATCAGCGTGGGGTCGTTTTCCTCACCGTCTTCGTCTGAAGAAGACTGTCTTCGACGGCGGCGCCGGGCAGCAGCAGCGTACAGCAGCTGTGGGGGCGTCTGCCCGGCGGGAAAGGGATGGTGCGGCATTGGCTGGAGGGCGTCCTGGCCCCAGGCAAAGCGCTCGTAGGCGAGGAAGGCCTCTCGGGTCATGTTGAAGACGGCGTCGCGGCGGTACTCATTCTCGATGATCAGCTTGCCCGCCTCAATTTCCGTCTCCTCAAAGTCAAAGTCGTCGGGGAAGAGGGTGGTGGTAGGGCCGGCAGGGGTGGTGGTCGTCGTTTCAGGGGCTGAGGGTGATGGGGATGATGATGGAGATGATGAGATTGTGGTTGTTATTTTATCGTCTAGAGAGGAAGTGGTCGTTTCAGGAGGTTGGGAACTTGAGGGAGAACTAGTAGGAGAAGGTGAAGAAGGTGTGTCAGTTGAAGAGGGAGTGGTTGAGGTAGTTGTGGTGGTAGTGATGTCTGGACCTTCTGGTGTTGACTTGTCGGGTTGCTCGGGTTCCTTTGGTGAACTGCTGCCTCCATCGACGCCTGAAGGTGGTAATGTTGTGGCATCGGGAGTTGGTGGTGTTGTGGTTTTTTCAGGTTGTGGTGAACTGCCGGTTCCATCAGTGTCTGGCGCCCCCGGTGTCGGGCTTTCAGGGGCCGAAGTGGTGGGCTTGTCGGGTCGTTCAGGACGGCCTTTTGTTGGAAGCTCGGGTTGTATTGAGCTGCCTCCGTCGGTGCTGGTCGGCGGCACTGCTGTGGTCGTTGCATCGGGAGTTGCTGTTGTAGTTTTTTCGGGAGGACTAGGTGGCTCTGGTTTAGGAGAGCTTCCATCAGTGCTTGAAGGCAATGTTGTCGCCGTGTCGGGAGTTGGGGTTGTTGTTCTTGTATCAGGTTGTTCAGGACTAGGTGGCCCTGGTTTGGGAGTAGTGCTGCCATCAGTGCTTGGTGGTAATGTTGCATCGGGAGTTGCTGGAGTAGTCGTTTTGTCTGGCTCAGGTTCTTTTGGTGAACTGCTACTGCCGCTTCCATCAACGCTAGGTGGCAATGTTGTGGCCTTTTCAGGAGGCACAGTTGTGGTGGTGGTGGTGATTTTATCTGGTAGTTCAGGCTGAACTGAACTGCCTCCATCAACACTGGGCGGTGGTGGTGGCTGCGTGGTGGTGACGCCATCGGGAGCTGCTGGTGGAGTTGTAGTACCTGCCTTGTCCGGTTGTTCAGGACTTGGTGGAAGTGGAGGTTCAGTTGTTTTGCCGTCAGTGCTTGGCGGCGGCGGCGGTGGCGCTGTGGTGACGCCGTCTGGAGTTGGAGTTGTTGTTGTTGTTTCGACCGGCTCAGGTTCCATAGGTGAACTGCTGCTGCCTCCATTGACGCTAGGTGGCAATGTTGTAGCCTTCTCGGGAGTTGGAGTTGTGGTGGTGGTGGTGGTGGTGGTGGATATTTCAGGAGGTGGTGGTAGTGTCGTAGCATCGGGACTTGATGTTGTCGTGCTTTTATCAGCACCACCTGGTGGTTCTGGTGGTTTGGCTGAACTGCTTCCATCACCACCACTTGGCGGCTCTGTGGTGGTGACGCCGTCGGGAGCTGCTGGAGTGGTGCCTTCTTTATCAGGTTCTGGTCCCTTTGGCGAACTGCTTCCTCCCTCAACAACGGGGGGAGGAGGTGTGCTCTTCTCAGGAGGCACTGTTGTGGTAGTGGTGGTGATGATTTTGTCTGGTAGCTCAGGTTGGATTGAGCTGCCTCCATCAACACTGGGCGGTGGTGGCTGTGTGGTGGTGACGCCGTCAGGAGTGGGCGTAGTTGTTGTTTTATCAGGACTAGGTAGTTCTGGTTTGGGTGAGCTTCCATCAACACCACTTGGCGGCTGTGTGGTGGTGACGCCGTCAGGAGTGGGCGTAGTTGTGCTTTTGTCTGGTTGAGGAGCACTTGGTGAACCGCCTCCATCAGTGCTCGGTGGCAAAGTGGCTGCTGTTGTATCGGGGGGAGTTGCTGTCGTCGTCGTCGTCGTTGCCTTGTTCGGTTGCTCAGGAGGACCTGCTGGTTTGGGTGAACTGCCTTTTTCAATGATTGGCTGCTGTGTGGTGACGCCGTCTGGAGTCGGTGTTGTTGTTGTTGTTGTTGTTGTTGTTTGGACCGGTTCAGGCTCCTTGGGTGAACTGCTGCCGCCGCCTCCATCAATGTTTGGGGGCAATGTTGTCGCCGTATCGGGAGTTGGCGTCGTCGTCGGTTTTTCCTTGTCTGGCTCCTTGTCAGGGTCCACCAGCTTTGGTCCTCTGGTGCTGGAGGCTGAACTGGGCTCTTTTGGAGTTGTGGTCGTCGTCTCTGCAGAAGGTGCTGATGTTGAAGTGGGACTTTCCGGCGTTGTTGTTGCTGTTGAAGAGCTTCCACCCGGTGGGAGTGTGGTGACGCCGTCCGGAGTTGCTGGAGTTGTGGTGGTAATTTTCTCTGGCTCTGGTGAACTGCCTCCATCGGTACTAGGTGGCAGTGTGGTGGCGCCATCAGGAGTTTCGGTTGTTGTTGTGGTGGTGGTTTTGTCTGGTTTTTCAGGACTAGGTGGCTCCGGTTTAGCTGAACTGCCTCCATCGGTACTAGGTGGCATTGTTGTCGCCGTATCGGGAGTTGCTGTTGTGGTTTTGTCCGGTTGTGGTGAGCTGCCTCCATCAACACCAGCAGGTGGTAGTGTCGTGGCATCGGCAGTTGATGGAATTGTCGTTGTTGTATCAGGTTGTTCAGGACTAGGTGGCGCTGGTTTGGGAGTGCTGCTGCCTTCGATACTTGGCGGCGGTGTGCTGACGCCGTCGGGAGCTTCTGGAGTAGTCGTTTTGTCTGGTTCTGGTCCTTTTGGTGAACTGCTTCCTCCCTCAACAGGAAGAGGTGTGCTTTTTTCAGGAGGCACAGTTGTGGTGGTGGGGATGATTTTGTCTGGTAGTTCAGGCTGGATTGAACTGCCTTCACCAACACTGGGTGGTGGCAAAGTGGTAGCTGTAGATGTGTCGGGAGCTGGCGTGGTCGTTGTGCTCCGGTCCGGTTCTGGTTCCTTTGGAGAGCTGGCTCCATCAATGCTAGGCGGAGGTGTGGTGATGGCATCGGGGGGAGTTGCTGGTGGAGTTGTCGTTGCCTTGTCCGGCTGCTCAGGACCTGGTGGCTCGGGTTTGGGTGAGCTGCTGCCATCAGTGCTAGCCGGTGTTGTGGTGATGCTGGCATCGGGAGTTGCTGATGGAGTTGTCGTTTTGTCCGGTTGTTCAGGCTCCTTCGGTGAACTTCCATCGACGCCTGGTGGTGGCAGCGTAGTGGCCCCTGTTTCGCCGTCGGGAGTTTTTGGCGCCAAGGTGGTGATTTTTTTGTCGGGACTACTAGGTGGTTCGGAAGTGCTTCCCTCAGTGACTGTCGGTGGCGGCAGCGTCGTTGCGCCATCAGGAGTTGATGGAGTTGTGGTGGTGGTTGATTTGTCGGGAGTAGTAGGTGGTTCAGGAGTACTTCCGTCAATGACTGTTGGTGGTGGTGGTGGCTGAGTTGTTGGCTTTTCCGGTTCCGGCTCTTTTGGTGAACTGCTGCTGCTGCCTCCATCAGTGCCTGGCGGCAATGTTGTGGCCGTGTCGGGAGTTGATGGAGTTGTGGTGGTGCTTGTTTTGTCAGGCTGTGGTGAACTGCCTCCATCAATGCTCGGTGGTAGTGTTGTGAGGCCATCAGGAGTGGGCGTTGTTGGCTTTTTATCACCTGGCTCAGGAGTTGAACTTTTTCCCTCTCCAACGCTGGGCAGTGTTGTCGTCTCAAAAGGTGGTGCTGGTCCTGGTAGTGTTGTCTCCTTGCCCGGTTCCTCGGGTCCCTTTGGCGAAGTTCCGTCAGGTTGTCCTGTTGCTGGCGGCAGTGTTGTGGGGCCGTCCGTAGAAGTTGTTGATGGAGTAGTGATTGTGGTGATTGTTTTATCTGAGGTGCCTGGCTCCGTCGGTGTACTTCCGTCAATGCTGCTGGGCGGCAGAGTCGTTGTTGTTGGCAACTTTTCAGTTGTCTCAGGCTCTTTTGGTGAGCTGCTGCTGCTGCCTCCATCAGTACTTGGCGGTAAAGTTGTGGCCATGTCGCCGGGAGTTGGCGCCGTCGTCGTCGTCGTCGGTTTCTCCTTGTCTGGCTCCTTGTCAGGGTCCACCAGTTTTGGCTCTCTGGTGCTCGAAACTGAGGGCTTTCCAGGAGTTGTAGTGGTCGTTTCCACTGAAGGCGGAAGAGTTGATGGACTTTCAGTTGTTGTAGTTGAAGAGCCTCCATCTGGCGGAAGTGTAGTCGTTTCAGGAACTTCTGTAGGCGGCGGAAGTTCAGTTGAAGAGAAAAACGGAGGTGCAAGTGTCGTTGTCACCACTTCTTTCTCTTTTTCCTTTGGCGCCTCCTCCTTGGCGCACTTTGCCGGCAACGCCCCGCCACCAAGTACGCCCGGAAACGTAAAGTTGGCGGTAATGTTGAAGCGAGTGTCAATCGCAATCATTCCATCTTCGTTTTTCTGCGCCCTCACCAGCTCCATCAGCTCCCGTCCGGAGAGGAGGAGGCGCAGGCGGAAGCTGGGCGACCAGTTGAGGGTGAAGTTTCCGGGAGACTGAATCACCGAGACGGCCGTGTCGGTGGCGTTGCTCGACTCGACCACCGCAGAGACCACCGGTGGTGGTGAGGAGGAGGAGGCGGGTGAATTTGAAGAAGTTTGTCGAGGAGATCGAGGTTTGGTTGATAAGGAAGTTTGCGAGTTTTCAGTCTTTTCCGTGATGAAGGAGGAAAGGGATGTGGAGAAGGTTGAGCTGGCTGAAGCTGTTGTTGTTGTAGTAGTAGTGGTGGTGGTGGCACTTCCGCCGGCGACATTTTCACTCAAAACAATTAGTACTATCGTTGACGATAAAGTTAGTGTGGCCAGCAGAGGCCAGTGGCTGCTGCTGCTGGCAGCTGGAGGTATCATCTTCGTGCTGAAGATTGACGTCGTTGATTGTCGTCGTCGTCGTTTTCGGCGGTTGGCTGCATTCGACAACGTCTAAGGTGGTACTGAAATGATCACCACTTAGTGATGCTAATTTGAGGTTTGAGGAGGATCACACTCACTGATGGAGAAGGCAAAAAAAGATGTCCCGTCGTCCTTCGACATCTCTGCGGCATCTGCATTTCATTTCCCTCCCCCAACAATTTTCCCCCAAGCCGAATCCTTTCTTTTGAAAAGTATCCTCACTGTTTTATTTCGATTTCTTTCCCCCTTCCCAGTTTCCACACCCTTTCCAGCCATCTCAATTATCTCTTTCGAGTGGTAAGTGCGTGTGTGTAAGTGTGAGAGACTAAGTGTTCGCAATTATTTTCACGTTTTCCGACGGTAGCGGTAGAATTTTTGTTTCACTCCTCTCTTTTTTACTTATTTGTACTTTTTTTCTTTTGAATATTGTCAGTGGAGTCTTTCTGCCGTTTGTAGTTTGTTTTTTGATTTGTGATGCTAGTTGATGATAGAACTAGCTGAGAGAAGATGAGAGCTAGACTTACCTTGAAAACAGTCGTCGTCGTCTGCCTGTTTAATTATCCACTTGCACTTGCTTTTCTTCTTCTTCTTCTCCTTCTTCTTCTCAGTGTTTACCGTACACTAAACTTCTTTTAAATAAAACAACAGTTGTGTGTGTGTTTATCATCTGATAACCTCCAACTCTTTGCTCAGGGTAATCAACACACTGTTCACAGATGTGATCCTTGCGCTGATCATGATCTTTACTGTCGTCTGGTGATGACTAAATTAACAGTAGTAAACGGGTAGTGATTAATGTTGTTTTTTGTAATTTTGTTTTATCTTTCATTCGATTGATGTGTTTCTGTGTGTTTGTCTGTAGGAGCTTGAACGGCATTTTTCAAATTCTTTGCTTTTTTAGAGTGTGTGTTTATCTTCTTCATCACTTTTCAGTCGATTTATCACTTCCAACTTTTTATTGATTGTCTCAAGCTTGAAGAGATAATGTTCACTGTTGTTGAAAGGAGCAATGATGTAAATGGGAAGATAGACTCTACCGGTCTTTTTTTGCCGTGTTTAGGCAATAAAAAAGCTGTTTAGTTTTCAGTTGTTGAATAACTTCAAGACAGATCTTGTCTCAGAGTTTGTCTGACTCTGTCTCAAGGTCCTGGTGATTTTCCTGATCTTTAGACAATTGTGTTTACTTGCTTTTAAATTAGCAGTTCCATTTTGCTTTATTAGACATTCCAACGGTAGAAGCAACAAAATTGACAGATGAAAAATTGATTTTCCTGTGATGTACGGTTGAATATGTCATTTCATACTTTGGAGATGATTGAGCTTTGTAGTAAAGTCTTGAGCACAAAACACACACTTAACTCTTGCCTTCTGAAAACTTAATTTAGCCCTTCTTCATAGGAGCTAGACTAATTAGTAATTCAGTGAGCGTGAAAAGCGTAAAACCCCTTTTTAGTGCGGCTCTCTTCAATTCCACCCTTCATACACTATCATTTCTCTCAATCTATACACTTTTTTTTACATTTCATTTGCTTATGTGTTCGACCCATCGAAACGTGTTATCAAGTTAAAAGAAGAAGAAGTCTGAGCTCGCAGACACCACGGCACGAGTGCTTTTTAGTGCCGTTGGAGTGTCTTGTGATCAACAGCTTTTATTTTGTGCGCTTTTGTACAGCTAGAGACAGTCGTCATGGAGATCATGCAAATGCTGGAACACCGTTTTAGCAGTTAGACAAGAGCGAGCTGAAGATTTAATTATGAGCAAACACACACACAAAAACACATCATTAGACCGGCAAGAAGAGCAATTAATCAACTCTTTAGCTCATTAGATTTTTTTTCTGACACTGTAAACATTCTTTGGTTAACTCCAAATCTTTTTGGTCATAAAAAGTGTTTACCAAGTTAGTTGAAGAACACAAGCACTTAAATCTGATTTGTCGATTGAATAGGTTCTTTCTGTTATTAGTTTTGTAGCCAGCATTTCCTTTGACAGATTTTGAAAGATTTATTTGAAAGGTGAAATAATGGTTAAGTTGAAATAGTCCCGTCGGCAGAAAACACCACTTTTCGCTCTCTAAACAATGGCAATCTCCTCGTGCTTAGCTCCAGAACCACCACCACCACTACCTCCACAAACTCCACCCGGGTAGGCCCAGTTCCGTCCACAGATCGGAAGCGGATGTCCTTGGGCGTTCAGTACCCACTGTTTTAGGGAGATAAAGTGCGCCGGAGTGAAGGTCAGGTAGAGGTACTTGAGCGTGGCGCTGAGAAACTCCGCCGGCTGACGGTCGAGGAAGCGCTCCACGGGCAGGCGGTCCACCTTGGCCACCTCGGCGAAGCCTCCACCTTTTAGTCCTGGACCGGAAGTGACCTTAGCATGTCGGTTGATGGCCTGCGCCAGCTGCCAGGCGTAGTCCTGGTACCGCCGCTGGCCGGTCAGGCGGAAGAGGAGAAAGTAGGTTTCCGCCAGCTGAGAGCTGAGCCAGTAGCCGCCGTTGCCGAAGATTGTCAGCTTTGGTTTATGAGTAGGAAGTTCTCCGGCTTTTTCTGCTGAGGAGGAGTTTTTTTCTTTAGAGATCATCGTTTCATTCACCACCAGCTTGAACTGGCCAAAGGGCAGCCCGGTGGGCGTGGAGGCGGCCACTCGGTGGCAGCTCTCGGTGAGGTTGGCGCCCAGCTGGAGGAGGTGCTCCGCCCGGAGGAGGAGCTTCCGGTGGTGGAGTTCGTCCACGGTGGGCCAGCCCGTCTTCAGGTGGTGCACCTCGGGGAGGAGTTCGCCGGCGAGGGAAAGGACGCCCCCGAGGAGGCAGTGCCAGCTGTACATGGTCGGCCGAGAGGGTGACATGCGAATGGTGACGAGGTGGTCGGGGGAGTGCTCCAAGCTGCCAATATACCCGGAGGAGATCAGGCGGTCGAGGACGTCGTAGAGCTCCCGTTTGAGGGTTTTGGAGTGAAGAGAGCCGCCGCTCTGGAGGTAGGCTTTAGCTGGTTGGAGAAAGATTTTGTTGGATTAGATTTTTGGGGTTTTTGAAGTTTAACTCCTCTTTTTCTCTTTTTTTTGCTTACCCAGCAACATGAGACTGTTTCCGGTCGACTGTTCCAGCCTAATCTGATCATGTTCGTTGGTGGTCGAGGAAGATGATGATGAGGATGATGACGTTCCATTGTTTAGGAGTTTCTCAATTTTGGCCACTTGTTTGATGAACCGGGGACTACTGGTCAGGTCACTTAGGTAGCGGTACTCTAGGCGGGTGGCGGTCCACAGCCGGGAATAGCCCCAGAGGTTGTTGTTTTCTGAAAAAAAGAAATTTTTTTTGTAAAGTTTAAAGTTTTAACTTTGAAGATCAAGGATCACTTACCCTCAACCTTAAACTTCTCCGCCAGGCCTCTCGCCTTGGTGAGGAAGAAGCCGTTTCCAGTGAGGGCGTAGAGTGACAGGAGCGCCCCGGGCACCTCCCACAGGCCCTCCTCCACCACCAGGGTGGAGTTCATCTCCCGGTCGAGCCAATCGACTCCGGCGGTGAACTCCTCCGTCAGGCCCATCACCCAGAGGGTGCTCAGCGCCGCGAAGATGGACTTGCCCGACTTGGGAGTTTCAGAATTTTGAACATTTGACGAGTTTTTGGAAGACCAGGACAGAGGATGAAGCTCCGCCTCGCCCCAGGAGGCGTTTGCGTAGGCGGCCCAGGCGTGGCGGGTCATGTTGACCAGAAAACGGCGCCGGTGCTCCAAAGCCGGGTCCGGATTGGGCGGAATGTCGATGAACTCACTGATGGGCAGAAGAGGAGGAGGAGGAGGTTTTTGCTGTTGTTCTTTCAATGCTATTATCTGGTGATTTTCTCCGGTTACTTCGTCGACAAAAACTCCACCACCATTTCCTCCATTACTTGCTCCATGAAGGGCGCTGAAGAGGGAGCTGGTAAAGTTGAGCACCAGAGGCGGAAGTTGCACGGGAGTTGCTGCTGAGGCTACCACTCCCGGAGCATAGGGATTGAAGGTTCGATGGGCTGAGCTTGAAGGTAGTAGTAGTATTTCTAGCAGGAAAAGAAGAGCCAAACTTGGCAAGGTCGAAAAAATCGCCATCTTTTCAGTGCCAATCTTTGCCACTGACTGAACTGAATTAAAGGTGAACCTTAACCTTGAATCAAGCTGCGGCGGCGGCGGCGGCACATTAAATGGCCTGTTCTCTTCTTTTGAGGTTAATAAAAAAAGAAAGAAAAAAACTTGAACTACCTTTAGTGTTCTACCTTCATCAGATTTTAATCACTTCCTTATCTGACTGGAAAAACTGGCAGTTAAAAAAATTGACGACCCTCAACTTGTACCCTCGTTTTTGTAGAAGAGAGAAAGAGAATCCAGTTTATTTAGTGACCTGATTTGGCAGGGCAACTGATTTGTTCTCCTTCTCAAACTTTGATTTCGTTGCATTGCTTTTTTATTTGCAATAGAAAAAATACCACCTCAAAAGGTCAGCTACCTTGACCGCCAAACAATTTATACAACAAAAAATACGTCTTTTTCTTCCTAAACTCCACCCCCACTACAACCAAAAGTCCCCTTATCAGCACCACCACCTGCATTTGCACAAATGGGCAGCGGATGACCGGCGACGTTGAAGACCCATCGATCCAGGGGAAGACAATCGGCCGGGGCCAGCGTCAGGTAGAGGTACTTCAGAGTGCCGCTGATAAAGTGAGGCGGCTGGCGAAGGGGCGTGGTGGGCACTGGCGGCAGCTGATCACTGTCCATGGTGGCGGAGTAGCCCTCGGTTTCGTTGACGCGAGAGTAGCGGCGAATGGCCGAGGCTAGCTCCCAGGCGTATTGTTGATACTTTTGGGGGGTGCCTCTGTTTTCGCCTTTTGTGGAGGACAAAGTTCGGTGGAGGACAAAGTAGGCCTCGGCTAGGGAGGGCTCCAGGGCGTAGCCGCCGACGCCCTTGACAATTGAAGTTTGGGAGTTTGAAGTCTCTTCAATGCCAAAGAGGGCGTAAGGAAGGCCGGAAGCGGTGGAGTTGGTCGCCAGGTGGCAGGTCTCGGCGATGGCCTGGGCTAGTTTGAGGTGATGATCTTTTGAAGTAGTTTGGAAAGAAGGTTCTTTGGAGTTTTTGGGAGGAACTCCCAAGGCGAGGGTCGCCGCAAGGAGGCAGTGCCAGACGTTCATCGTGCCGAGGTGCTCGTGGCGGACTTGGGCCAGTGTTGAGTAGCGGCTACTCGAGTGGAGGTACCCGCTGGACTGCAGGTCGGCCACCCTTTGAAGGTAGGAGCTGAAGGTGGCCGTGTCCTTACGGCCTGACTGGAGGTACGATTTGACTGAGAGAAATGAGAGGAGGGTTTTTAATGAAAAGCTTTAGAGTTTTTGGGAGTTTAAGAAGTGCAGGAGGAAAAAGAGGAGCTTACGTTCGACGCTCAGTGTGACGGTGTCCGTGTCCTGGATCGTCTGAAGGGGGTCAATGGAATGGAGGTACTTTTCGGTCTTTTCAACGGATTTGGCCAGTTTAGGGTTTTCAAGAAACCGGGACTCCAGCTTGTGGTTCATCCAGGTGTAGGCGATGCGGAGGAGGTTGTCCTCGGAGAGGGCTGGAGAAAAAATTGAAATTAGACTTTTGCTATTTAAAGTTTTAAAAGATCTGATTCTTCTTCTTACCAGGAGCCTCGTAGAGGGCGGCCACCTCCTTTGCCCAGCCTAGCAGCTGCTCATCGCCAGAGAGGGCGTACGCGGAAAGAAGAGCTCCAAGAGATTCCTCCGACTCGGCCAACTGCCTGACCACCTTCTTCCGCCCGTAGAGGCCACTTTCAATGTCCAACAGGTGGCGGGCGTCATCGAACTCCACCCGGAGGTCCATCAGCCAGAGCGTCCCTAGAGAGGCAATCGCCTGGGGGAGGTTCCCCCGAACGGAGCTCCCGATGGAGCGCCACGCCTCCGCCGCCATGGTGATCACCTCCTGGCGGTGCTTTTCGAGGACCGGGTCAGGGTGCGGCGTGGAGCAGGTGGATGATAGTGGGAGGTTATCTTTTGATGTTGTTGGAGATGCCTGAACTCCAGACAGGAGAAGAAGTGGAGGCAGGGCGACGAAGAAGATGAGCAGCTGAAGAGGTGACATTTTTACTAGATGATGTCTTTGGTGATGTTTGATGTTTGAGCAGTGCACTCGAGGGCACTTAAATAAGCTTGGGCGGCAAGCCTTGTTGAGCAAAACTGGATCGAGTTTGTTTCGTTCTTCTTTCACTTGATTGCAGTTGTTGATTTCTTGTTTGTTAGTAGGGTATCGCTTTTTTGTCTCTTGTTTTGTCTCCTTTTCTTTTTCTCTCCCTTTCTTATCACCTCAAGTACATCAGGGGGTGGCGACTGTCCAACTGATTTTTATCAGTGATTGGCTGACCTAGTTTTTTTACCATTTTTTCTGTATCACTTTGCGGAAGTGTATCACCAACCAGGAAGTGAATGAAAGAGAGGTATTACTAATCAACTGAAGATTTGCAACTTTTTTGCTTCAGCTTGTTTTTTGTCTGCCGAGTTGTCAGCAGCTGTCGAGTGTTGCAAAAGTAGGGTGAAATCGTCGTAACAATCGTGACAATAGTCAGCTGCAAGTTTATTTTTTCTCTGACACACAAAAAAGTTCAACTTTGCGCCGCCATCTTTTGAAAAAGTTATTTCGACTGCAGAAAAAAACACAATGTTGTCTTTCAAATCCTCTCTTCTTTGTTGACCTTGAGCTGTCAGATGTGCAGGAGTGAAAGAGCGCAGGTAGCAACAGGCAGGTAAATAGAAGTGCCATAAAAGAGCGGTAAGAGATAAAGTCAATACCATCGCTTCTTCTTTCCTGCTCTATCTAAACATCTTCTCTCTTTTAATTACCTTGAGGAGGAAATCAGAGATTCACAGCAGTGGCAGCAGCCAAACAGGTTTCACCCCTTGCTCAAGACGAAGCAAAAGCATCTTTGTTTGATCTTTAGCTAAAGTGCGCAAAAAATGTTGCTTTCAGAAATGTGTGCGCGAAATCTCGCAAAACTTTCACTTTCTGAGAAGAAAAACAGCACTTGAAAACAGTGCCTCAAAATGCTTCAACCTTTCATCTTCTTGATTCTTCTTTTTTTCGTAGGCTCAACATTATCAGCCAAAAATGAAGATAAAACATCCTCATCTTCAAACGTCCTTGACCTCCTGCAAACCGCCTCCCAGCGAGCGGCCTTCATCCGCAACATGACCCGATCCGCCTTTGCCGCCTACCAAAATCACGCCTGGGGCCACGACCTGCTGCTGCCGGTGACGGAGAGCTTCGAGAATCAGAACGCCTTTGACCTGCCCTCTTCCAGCAATCAGAAGAAGAGCGGAAGCTCCTCCAGCCTGCCCGGAAACGGCGAAACGCTCCTCCAGGCGCTTCCCACGCTGTACATCATGGGCCTGAAGGAGCAGTTCACCGCCGCCCGGGACTGGCTCGCCGGCCACCACATCAACAGCAGCTGGCTCACCGACCTGGGGCCGCTCCTCTCGGCGCACGCCCTCTCCGGAGAGGCGCTCTTTCTGGAGCGGGCAGTGGAAATAGCCAACTACTGGCTGCCGCGGTACCGGCAGCTGGACCGGCTGACCGGGAACAACGTCCAGCTGCTGTGGAGTGCGCCGGAGTTGATGTACCTGGCGCAGGTGACGGGCGAGGAGGAGAGGTACTTTTCCGCCGTCGAAGCCGACTATGAGCGCTACAAGAGCTACGAGAAGGAGGAGCACGACTTTGAGGGCTTCCGGCGGATGTTGGTGGAGTGTAAGTGAGGAGAAGAAGAAAGAAAGAAGTGTTGACCTTCTTTTTAAACCCCTTTTTCCATTTTTTTCCCCACAGTGATCTACTTTCTCCAGGACGACGTCCCCGACTCGAGCAACCTCCTCCACTTTCGAAAAGCCCTCACGAAAATGACCTCTAAGGGTGGCAGCTTTGGCGGCGACTACTCGGGCGTTCCGCGCCTCCGCACCGGATCACGCCCGCCGCACCGGGCGTACATCGCCACCGACATCACCAAGCACATGGCCCTGGAGGACTGCACCTACGGGGGCATCTTCGCTCTGGCCTCGACGCTTTTCACCGCCAATCGCTACCAGTCGAAGCCGGAGCCGCTGACGTTGCTAGGGCTGGGCCGGGCGCTGGTGGACACCTGTCACCGGGCGGCCAGCGGAACGTCGACCGGCCTTCCGCCGGAGACGTTCTACTTTGATGTGCCCGGCGTGGTGGGGAAGAATGAAAATGACGGCGGCGGCAGCAGTGGTGGAAACTCGATCATCGGCACCGGAGGCTACGCCCTGACGCCCTACCTCGCGCAGACCTACTATCTGCTGCATCGCGTCACCGGAGATGAGGCCTACCGGCGGATGGCCTGGGAGCTGGTGGTGGCCATTGAGAAGTTCTGCAAGGTGGTGGGCACGGAAGGTGGTGGTGGTGGTGGTGGTGATGAAAGAGGTGTTGGCTATTCCAGTGTAAAGTCTGTCAACATTGACGAGCAAAGTGGTGGTGAACCGCCGGAGCACCTGGACGTCATGCCGCCCGCCTTCCTCGGCGCCACGCTCAAGTACCTGTACCTGATTTTCGCCGATGATGATGACGATGCTGGTGATGAGAAGAAGAACTTCCGCTTCCCCGTCGACCAGTGGGTCTTCACCCTTTCCGGCCACCCGATACCGGCCCACGCGAAGCTAGGGAAGAAGCAACAGTGCCTCTTTTAGGGATTTCTTTTGTTGTTGTTTCATTTTGTTGTCGAGTTCTAAAGTAGAAAAGATTTTCAGATTTTTCATTGTTGGCCAAAACAAAGCAGTCTGATCTTTTTAAAGCTAAGAGCGCTTTTGTTTTTGACCACCAGTTGTCGCTAGTGTATCAGCAGAGTTTTGTTTTTTCTGAAACAAAAAAACTTAAAAGCGTGGAGTTCCACGTAGTATTGCATCATTCCTAGAGATAAGCCCAAAGATAACGGTCGCAAGATGAAGATGCTTCAAGAGATGAAGAGCAACAACAACAACCACCAGGGAAACCGTCCTCAACCCCAACTCCATCCCCAACTCCATCACCACCACCACCTCCTTCCTAATCATCCTGATCACCCCGACCACCCGACGCGACTCTCCTCCACCGCCTGGGGCCCGCTGCCCGCCGAGGTGGTCGCCTGGTACGCCAGCAAGGGCGTCACCCGCTTCTTTCCCTGGCAGGCGGAGGCGCTCGCCCAGTCGCCCTTTGTCCTCGCCGGCCTGCGCAATCTGGTGTACAGTGCGCCGACCAGCGCCGGCAAGACCATGGTCGCCGACATTCTCCTGCTGAAGACGCTGCTCGGCGCTCCTGGTGGTCGACCGGGGAAGAAGGCGCTGATCATCCTCCCCTACGTGGCCATCGCCGCGGAGAAGGTATTTGTGGACTTTCCCATTATTACTCTTCAACTTTTGACCTCTTCAACTTTACACTCATTTAGACCGCCTCGCTGAAGCCGCTGATGCGACGGGTGGGCAAGCGCATCGACTGCTTCGCCGGCAATGTCAATCCGCGCGGCGGCCTGGACCGGGTGGCCGTCGCCGTGTGCACCATCGAGAAGGCAAATAATATGCTCAACAAGTAAGCTGACGAAGAGGAAGTACTTTCTACTTTGAAACTATGATAGAAACTAATCACTCCTTTGTTCTTTGCTCTACTCTGTCCACTGTTCACACAGACTCATCGAGGAGGGCAAGCTGAACGACATCGGCCTGATCGTCGTCGACGAGATGCACATGATTGAGGAGGCACATCGCGGCTACCTCATTGAGCTGCTCCTCTCCAAGGTGCTCTTTCACCGCCGCCGCCAGCAGCAGCACTTCAACAACCACCACAGCAACAACTTCTCGGGCCCGCAAATCGTCGGCATGAGCGCCACCATTGCCAACCTCCCTGAGCTGGCCCGCTGGCTGGACGCCGAACTGTACGTCACCAGCTGGCGGCCGGTGCCGCTGCACCAGCGCATTGTCAACGGCCTCAATGTGTACGAGACGAAGACCACGAAGCAAGCTGACCAGGAGTGCCAGGAAAACTTCGAGGAAAACCAAGAGGACGAGGATGACAAGGAGAACAGCACCGTCGTCGTCGTGCCGCACAGCGTCATCAACCTGGAGACCTTCTTCTTCTCCCTGGACCACTTTTCGACTAGCACATTTACCACCAACATCGACCAGCAACAGGCGCCGCTGATTCACGCCGCCCTGGAGACACTGGCCGGCGGCCACTCCTCCCTGGTCTTCTGCCCTACGAAACGGCTCTGCGAGGAGACCGCCCGACGTATCGCCCGCCAGCTGCACGCCCTCATCACCGCCAAAAGCCAGTCCTCCACAGCGCCTGTTGGAGCCGCCCTGCGCCGGCAGCTCTCCGAGGCGAAGATCGTCGACCTGCTCGGCAAGCTGGAGAAGTGCTGGGGCCAGCAGGGAGGAGGAGGAGGAGGAGGCGGCGGTGGCGGTGGCGGTGGCGGTGGTGGTCACTTTGGTGACCCGGACCTCAACACCCTCAAGGTGGTCGTCAGGTTTGGCGTCGCCTTTCACCACGCCGGCCTGAGCGCCGAGGAGCGGACGCTCCTCGAGGCGGCCTACCGCGACGGGACGCTGCGCGTCCTGGTCGCCACCACCACGCTGAGCGCCGGCGTGAACCTGCCCGCGCGCCGCGTCCTCATCTGGACGCCGCTCAAGTTCAACGGCGCGGCGCTGGATGTGACCACCTTCCGGCAGATGGTGGGCCGGGCCGGGCGGATGGGCCACGACGAGGTGGGCGAGGCGATGCTCTTCTGTCGGCCGGGCACCAACGACTACGAGCTGGCCCTTCGGCGGCTGGTCTTTGCCCGGCTGCCGCCGGTGAGGAGTGCGCTGCTGAGCTCCAGTGGTGCTGCCACTCTTTCAGGATCGATGCCTTTGGGAGGAGGAGGAGGAGTTTATGGTGAAAGTCAGTTTTTTGGGAGGTAAGTGGGGTTGATTTCTTTTTGTTTGTTTCAATATCGGAAAGCTAATGTTGATTTTTCCCCTCTGGGCAGTCAAAACTCTGTGAGTCAGGTGGCTCAGCAGAAGTCTCAGCAGCTGCAGCAGCAGCAGCAGCAGCCATCGGCGCGTCCGAAGGACATTCGCCTCTCCATCAGCCTGAAGCGAGCCGTCCTCGAGGTGCTGAACATGGCCGACAAGAGCGCCGTTAATGGAGGAGGAGGGAACACCGGCGAGGACGTCCGCCGGTACATTGCCGAGTGCACCTTCTTTGGCACCTGTCAGCGAAGTCTTTTAGCAAAAGCAAACAACTCCGGTGCCGCCGACCAGCTCCTCGAGGCGGCCATCGAGGCGGTGGTGAACTTTCTCCTCGAGCGACGGCTCATCTACCGCGAGCGCGTTCTGGAACCAGAAACTCAGTCCTTCTGCTCTGACTTGAACAACAACAACAGCCACAACCGCCGAAACTCGACTGAGTGCGACAGCGGACAGTCTGCAACCGAGTGGTACTCTTCAGGAGGAGTGTCATCTTCAACTCAATCCTCCTCTTCGTCTTCCTCCTCATCCTTTTCCTCCTCCTCCTCCTCCTCCTCAAATTCCTCATCCTCACTCGCTCGTCTGCACATTTCCCTTCTCGGCAAAGCCGTGGTGGCCAGCGGCCTCTCTCCCGACGACGCGCCCTTCTACCAGGCCGAGCTGGAGACGGCCAGTCGCCGCCTCTGTCTCTTCAACGACCTCCACCTGGTGTACCTGCTGACGCCGACCTACCTGGCGGAGCAGTACGCCCACCGCCTCGACTGGACCTACTACCTCTATGAGGTCTTTCTGAAGGGCCTTTCCGCGGAGGAACGGGCCATCGCCACCGAGCTGATTGGCATCGAGGAGGGCTACCTCTACGGACGGGTGGCCGCCACGGGGGGCACCTCGACGGAGCCGGCCAAGGGGACGGCCGCCTCCGCTAAGCTGATGACCCACCGCCGCTTCTACATTGCCCTCGCCCTGTATGATCTAGTACGAGAGCGCCCGCTGGCCGAGGTGGGCAGGCGGTACCGCCTGGAGCGGGCCACACTGCAGAAGCTGCAGCAGGACGCGGCCACCTTTGCCGGCCAGCTGCAGATCTTCGCCGCCCGCCTGCGCTGGACCAATCTGGAGCTGCTCTTTGAGGCCTTCCAGCCGCGCCTCAACTTTGGCGTCCACCGGGAGCTGCTCGAGCTGATGCGCCTGCCCTGGCTCACCGTCGCCCTGGCCCGACGGCTGGCCGAGCGCGGCCTGGCCACCATTGCCGCGCTGGCCACGGCGCCCACTTGGAAGCTGGAGGAGGCGCTCATACTGACGAAGCGCTTTGAGCAGAAGAAGCAGCTGGCTGATGGTAGCAGCTTTGAGGATGGCCTGCCGCAGTTGAAAGCCTCTTCAGCGGATGCGGACTCCACCCGTCTGGTGGAGTACATTCCCGCCGACAGTGCCTACCTCAGCGTCCGCGAGCTGGCCAAGCGGCTGAAGGCGGACGCCCGCGCCCTGCTCGGCGCCGATCTGGGCGTCCAGGAGCGCCTCATGGAGAGCCTCTTTGCCGGCGGCGGCGGCAGCCTGGCTGCTGCTGCCGAAGACTGTGAAGTGGGATCGGGGGATCAGGAAGATGAGAAGATGGCAAAGGAGAACGTCCATTACGTCCAGTTGGACGAGGACATCATCGAGGAGCTGATGGTGGACATCAGCTTCGCCAGTGTGTGAACTAAACTATGTGCTTTTTTGTGCACGGCTAGTTGTAGTTATTGTTGCATTTTTTTGGTGTGCCTAGCTTGTCTACTTTTCTGCACACTTTTTTGCATTATTTTTGTGGACTTTCCCATATTCCTCTTCTTGACCTCTTTAACTTTACACTCATTTAGGCCATTTATACCATTTATTACTATTATAAATTTGACTCAAATAAAGAATTTGGGCCCAGATATCGTGGATTTATTGAGTTATAAAGTTGGGTTGAATTTCTACTTGCCAATCACTTGGCCAAAAGTGAAGGTATTAATAATTATCGGTCAAATCTAAAAGTCTTAGATTTGATCCAGTTGAATTTTTTTTTGCCAAGTTTATCCGACAACACTGGGCCGACTTTCGCGACTGCGCCCTCGCCGAGGTGGAGAAGGCCTGCGGCA
>JAALOO010000196.1_pt1 | contig 53909 bp, 31 predicted proteins | sample 7257641 | NCBI WGS metagenome assembly JAALOO01 (sample SAMN14085613, study PRJNA598686) | mite metagenome | biome: ENVO:01001000; feature: ENVO:01001002; material: ENVO:01001226; isolation source: single female mite from University of Michigan culture on fish food culture... ...
CAAATTTGTGAGTGGGACGCGACTTTTTTGCAGAAACGCTTACCGTGATTTGTAATTCAAATTATAAAAGTTCTTAAAGAAGCATTCACGAGAAGGAGCAAATAACCTCAAACTTAAGCATTGACTGTTTTTGGACAAACTCGCAAGACAATACAATAATAAATGAGGTGTTTATGCGTCAAAGCTAAAATATACTGAACTTGATTTGCCTCAAACGTAGACAAATTGACAAGTATTGAGTTTTAGTCGATGCCAGTTTGACTTGTTTCTCTTTTGTTTTTGTTGACGTTTGTTACGCCAGATTAGTTTAGAGTTGTAATGTTCAGTTGAAAGTGCGAGTTACACGTGAGAAAAAGCAACCAAGCAAAATGTGTGCCATTTTTTACTTTTTAACTTTGTATAAATAAACTGAAAAGTTGAACAGGGTAAATGCAATAATAAATGCAGATTTATAAATAAAGTCAAGCGGAAATATTGAATACAGGAAACGGGCACAACTTTGTTGCGGTTTGAAAGTGACATAACAGCATTAGTGTCATTTACATCTTAACTCATTTTTTTGAATTGACATTTTTTACATTTTTTGACACTTTTAAATTTTTAACGGATAATTAGTGCGACCAGCACAGGCACGCTCCAGAAAAGGTCAACTTGAGCACAATCAGCTCTAACGCGCAATCACACATAATTTTACCGCTTAACCTTAAATCTCTGACGCTTGACCCTTTCATTGTTGAGGTTGATTTTCAATTCAAAAGCAACTTCCTATCTTCTAAGTCATATTGGCAATCAATAACTATCAATCAGATGTCGGTCGGCTGACTGGCGCTGGCCAAGAGAAAATTTGCGTGCGTGTCAATTGGGAAGTCACTGTCAACGACGGGCGCAGACATGATGCAGTAGCACATAAAACTCATATCTTTTGCTAAGATTATGAATGAGAGATAGGAAGTTCAAGCTTGAGTAGCATTAACCCCAGCAACACAAAACAGCCATCAATCTGCAAATCACCTTAGCTACTACAAACGTGTAGATGAAGTTTGATGAAAGAAAAGAAGGCGACGTGGAGGTTGTGAGTCGACGACTGTGGAGTTCAGTTTATCCTTGACATTTAAAATTATAATATTTATGCACTAGGTAAACAGAAGGAACACAGCAAAAAAACAAATAAAAAGCTCAAGTTTTTGGGGCAGAACAGTTAAGTCGGCCTTAATGAAACAAAAGACAATCGAGTCCACTGACTTTAGTCGTTGAGCTGGACTGCATTTTGTGAAGCACTTGCACTAGCATTTCAGCATTGAACTCCTACTCAACTTGATTTCATTATCACCGAGAAAAACCGGCGCATTAGCACTGTTGCGGCTGCAGCGGAAAGTCATTGCAGTCAGTTGGCAGTGTGATGATCACTCATTAATATGTATATGGCAGTCGGTAGTAGAAGTATCGAGGTACAAAGTACTAGTGCTAGTTGGTAGTTGATGCAAGTGCTGACTTCACAACAGCTGATGAGGAAAGCAAAAGACAACAAGAGAAAAAATGGACGCAACGGCGCCGGTCAGCCGGTGGAGAGGCACATTAGCACCAGTGAGTTCAGAGACACGAGGTGAATAACTTCATTTGAGTGCCGACTGACTGACTGAGTGACTGACTTCTGAATGAAAGTGCCCGGTTGTAAGTGAAGTGCTTGTTGAGTTGACTGACTGACTGGGCTCGAGCTGCTCGAGCTTACAACTTCTCAGCTGTACTGCCGGGCGCCTGTTGCTACTGGCAGCCACTTACTGCCTGGACGATGGCTCTCTCAAGACCATCAAAAGGGAAGGTTCAGCTTGAAGTGAGAGTCGCAGAGAGAGAGAGAGAGAGAGAGAGAGAGAGAGAGAGAGAGAAGGAAAATGAGAGAAAGACAAGCTGACTGACTGATACAAACTGTGCACACATATGCACAGGAGAGGCTACCGAAAAAAAATGATCTACTGTTAATTGCTGCCTGCCCCTTTCACTAAGTTGCCTTGCCATTGTCTGCTCAATCCTAGATAGTGCCACTGAAATGTGCCACTAAACTTATTGAAGGTGTTCAAACGTTTTTGCTGTAGTAGACTGAAAATAAAAAAACAAATGGAGAAAAGCTGTCAATAACCGAAGCTGAGTGCCTTGTTGAAAGCAAGTTAACGCGTTTGACTTTCGCTCACTCGGCATTTGATATTTGACTGCCACTGATTGCACAGTAGTAATGGCAATGGGGGCTGCTAGTAGACACACTGGCAAAACAAAAAACAAAAAACTGAAATTGTTTAAGATTAGTTATAAAAAAACTTTTCAAATAAAAATTATTTACAAAAAACATTTTTTAATAAAATTTTCAAAAAAACATTGAACATTTTAAATTTAAAATTCACTACTCTGCACAACATTTAATTAAAGTAAAGTTAATAATTATACAAATAAATTAAAAAACAATTTTTAACAATGCAATATTCTAACTAAACTAAAAATACAAACATTTAGTTTTTTGTCAACAACTGAAATAACTACACACTTTTTTAGTATACTTATTTGTGTATTTTGTTTTAATAATTAAATTTAATTAACAATTTGCCAATGAAAGTTTTCTAGATCTTATTTTTTAAATCCCTACTCTGTTCAATTTCATTAATCTTCAATTCTTTAATATTATCCGCAAAATTAAGAGAAAGCAGAACACCGGAAATTTCTGCCGCATCACTCTCTTCAATTAATCATCATAATCGTCGTTTTTTCTTTTCTACCACTGCTAGCTATTTAATTTCATGTACTGCACTGATGAATAAGACGTAAAACACGAAAGCCGTTTTCTGTGAGGAGCATTGTACAGCTGATGGCGGGGATGTGCCCGACATTGCCAGTCAGCATGAACACTTCGGTCGAAGTTGGAGCAATTGTATTACTAATATGCTTTTTCACCCCACAGCTGGGGATCCTCGTGGACTAATTATCCGCACTGACAGTGCTCTTCCATGCAGCGACATGCGTCAAGTTCATCAGCCGCTTCTCTTTCTCTCACTCAGTCCAACTGATGCTCATCAAAAGTTCATCCATTCATGACAACCTCGACTAAGACACCGACATCTCTCGTCTCTTCGTCAGTCAAAGTCGTTTCCTCATCGTCACACCCCCGTCGTCTACATATATCACGACAGTACATACATACACACACTCATTTTTTGTTGTTGAATACTTTCTCGATGGTGATGATAATTAGCCATTATTTAGCTCGTACAAACGTTTTTGCTGACATGGCCGTGTAAGATGGCACGTAGTGTGCAACACGAGTCAATGAGTTGGGCAAGCTTGTCAGATTCGATTTATTGTTGCCAATATATGGTCAGACTTGAGCTCATCATTCATCTTTTAGTTTGTTTTCTGAATTTGGCCAATTTTGCTTAGGAATCCATAAAGTGACTCGTTTTATTGCCAACTTGTAAATTATGTGATAATTATACAACAGATAAGGATTTGATTACTTTTTTTTGCAACAGCTCTAGTTTGAGTATATGAATCATATTATAAAAAAACTCCTAAAAAATAATGCTGTTTTATGAAAATGGTGTGGCCTACTATGGTTTCTAGTAATTTGTTGTGTTTGTACGGCGGCTTGCATTTTAAACATGGCATTAAATATTGAGGCTACAAACTTTTTTATTTTACAAATTTTTTTGGCACATTTCAAAAACACTGAAAACATAACTACTTCTTTTAAAATAAAAAATAAAAAACACGTTGTTTAGCCAATTGCTTTTTTTCTATTTTGCCAAATAATTTGCGCACCAGGCAAAGTTGAAATCAATTAGTTCATCTTCGGCAATCAATATTTGCTCATGATTATTAATCGATTCATAGTTTAGAGATGATTGCCCCTCACTCTACTAATCAAACGGCATTTGAACTCCACTGAATTAGCCATTGTCGTGACAGGTCAGCTAGTGCAGTGCAACTACAGAGTCAGTGCAAACAGCAGTATTGTTCCAAGCAAATGAAATGGTAAACGATTGTGTGCAAATTAATGCAATCGATGGCAGTGTTTCAAACCCGTACAAGCTTGACTGGATTAACCAACGAGTGACCATGTGCTATACAGGCCAAGTGTCAGACTGAGGAAAGAGAAAGGGAAAACAAAGAAAAAAATAAAACGCAATTGAACTGATTGGCTCTACTAAACAGCGATCAGCTAAAGAACACATTTTACCAGACACTAACTAGTGCTAGCGGTTACATAAGAAAACAGAAGAAACAGATGCCTACATTTGTTTTGTCAATATCTCTAGTTGCCCTTCTAATCAGATTAAACAATAGTTGAGCACTGTGTGTTTTTAGCCTTGCTGTTTGAGTGTCTGATCGATTGGAATCATTTATGCAGACAGTAAAGGACGACACTCTATGGGTGTCCATTGTGCGGGCGAGTTAAAAAGAAGGACAAAACAATTTTACTATGAAATGAAAAGGACAACAATACAAAGAGAATCGCACAGAGCATTAAAGGCACGAAGATTAGACTCTCTTGGAGCAAAACAGACCTAAACTAATTCTACTTGTACTCTTTCACCGACACAAGGCAAACCTTCACTGTCTTCCAGTTTCTAGAAGCAATCTTTCAACTGTTGATTAGGGCAAACGTAACGGAGTAGCACCCCTTTTGACACGTTTCACAGTGCAATCTGAAGCTGAACTTGATTTATCTACCAGCCAAGAAGATAGAATACTCAGTACGCGTAAGACTTTGTCCATTTATATCCTGCAGATAGACAACTGTTGCTCCTTCACTGCCTCACCAGTGAATGACTGCTACTAATGGGTAAGTGGCTCTCGGTTAGTGGCAGTTTGCAGCAGCTAATCCGAACAATTTGATCGACTGCCGGTTATGTTTAGCACTGGGAAATACACAAGGCTTTGTTGTTGTTGCTGCTGCTGGTGCTGCTGCTGCTGCAATGTGCTGGCACTCTTTTGGGTTGCTTTCTCAATTCAATTAGGGTGAGAGAGAGAGAGCATAGTTTTAGGTCAGCTAGAGGAGAGGGCAGACAATGACGAGACGTTCTTTGACGCAGTTCAGCCACTGCGATTTATCACCTCAACGACGGCACACGCCGACTGAGCATCTGCTTGGCTCAATCAAAGTCTAATCAAATTAGAGTCGCCTTGTGCCAATGTCGATTGGTAGTGAACACTTGTGGGCAGATGATGATGAACAATTGGCAGATAATAAATCATTAAATCTATATTTATTGAGGCAGCAGCTGACTTGTGTAAGGGCATTACGCAAAATGCACTAATCCATTAAAACTGCTTGTAACCACTCAACGGGCGTTCAACTACATTTAAGAGGAATATATTACAAATTTGCTCGCACATTCAAAGCAATTGACATCTAAAAGTCAGTTTGTAAAAACGCCAATTTCCCAGCAATATCCTTGGCCTGAAATCGTGACTCATCTGGGAACTTTATGTTTTCTCATCATGATTTTTAAAGTTAGAGACTTCTATTTTAGTTTGCGGAAAATGTTACTTGTGAAAAATTAAAATAAATCACTTTTCCTTTATTCAGTTTAAACAAATGCTATCTTGCTTAAAAAAAGTTTTTCCAAACACCAACACTGCAAAGTTGTCTTTCCGTTCAATAAAATCTTTCAGAAAACCTTAATCTACTAACATAAAACAGCTACTGACTTCCTAGAGTTGTTTAGCTAATGTCCAGTGCATTATTGCACCACCATGTATTTAAAAAGTCATAAAATTGTAATGTGTTACAACTAGACCGTCTGATTCAGATTGCTTCCCTTTTTGGCGTCAGTGCATTGGCGTCATCAATAGCCATCCAATCAGATCACTTCTCCCTGGCGGCAATCAATTATCGGATATAATTAATAATGCAAACAATAGGTGAACCGCTTCACAACTGCCGCCATATAGACAACAGCCCGGCCGACAAAGAGACTGATTTGCAAACTATACTTTTGCTCGTACAGACAGGCAAAAACATTGAAAGCGCCAATGCGTCTTCTGGTTTGCCTAGGTTATAAAAAGAACAACACTGAAAAAAAACAAAAAAAATGATGATGAAAACAAAAGAAGACCACGAGGCAAAGTGCAAAACAAACAATACAAGTTGAAGCAGGGCAGAAAGGTAAAACAAATGGCAATGCTATTGATTAAGATCGATTATTGAAATTAATGGTACCGATGGGAACCTTCTTTGTCTTTTTCATTTTCCGTCTTTCTGCTTGCATGCACCTAAAGAAAGATACATTTATCATGATAACAAATTGATTGCTAGTTGCTCTTCCAAGCAAAAAACTATTCTTTTGTGTAAATTTTTAGAAATAGAAGTTTAAATAACAAGCTAAAAAGTCAAACTAAAAAAATATTTGTTTAATTAAAATCTTTTTATATTACTTTAACTTTTATTTTTTTCTACACAAAGCAATTTAAGATATAATCGTGCAAATAAAATTGATGATAGTGTAATTGAAAATCAAAATCCAGAATCTGAAAAAATATTTGTTTTACAACAAGTAATTAGTGAACAGACTGGATACATTGCAATACGCAGTGCACACTGAGTAAAGTCCATCGTGGCTAAAAACAATTAATAAACTGTTAATAAATTAATGATGACAAAAAATCAAGCTATAAAATAGCATTCTACAAAGTTGCGTGTTACTGGTAATTAATTACGACACGTTAATAAGGCAAATTGATTACATTCATTAAACAATTTGCAGTTACAAAAAACACAAAAAAAATATTTTTAAACATTGTTTTAAAATGGAAACAAAAAAAATTATGTGCATAAGGACCCTGGTGACTGGTTTAATTAGGCAGTGGGCTTGCCCTCCCATTGCAGGCCTACATTTAGTAAGGACACATTTTTCTACTGTCTAATAAGCTGTTTTCGTGATGTAGTCCACTACGAGAAGATTTTCATGCAGGGAAGCAGACTCGTGACCACATCGGTCTAATGTCACTGCGATTAAGATCATTTCCCATAACTTCACAGTGTTTCACTTTACAGTTTGCTAGATATATCAAGTTCAAGGGTTTTCCAGCCAACTTCCACTGTGTGCACTTAATATTCATTCCGTTGATTACAAGAAAAAAAGTGCTGCTGGCCAATTGAATCAAATTAAAGTGTGCACACACACACTGTCCGGTGAGATGTTCACATATTCTCTGTTTATTTTTCTACTCCTCTTCTACAGTACTCTCATCGACTGCTACCTCGTCACTTCCCTACCGATGTTCACAGCTGTTCTGAACGGCAACAACTCCTTTCAGATTGCTAAAAATACCCAATTACAGAGCAGGTGAGTGTCCGTGTGAATGTGTGTCTCTGTGTCTCTCCTTGATTGTGATTCATCATCTTCAGGTAGTAACTGTTTGATGGCAAACAACGCCGCAAGTGAAGTGAAGGAGTAAACTTTTAAAAGATGCTCCACTGTTTAGAATCATTGTAGCAAAGTTTAGTTATGCAATGACGATTGATTGATTGATTAGTGTTTGCTTTGCTCGATGCTTTCTCTGTCTTTTTTCCTCTTTCTCATCCACCACCTCTTCCTCCTAAAGTAGTACGTGCCAGAAATTGGAAGCAGAAGGTAGAAAAGAAGACAGGGGCACATTTGATGTCATAATTCAGGGCAGTAGTATTTTGGCAAAGTTAAGCTGACCACAATGGGCACTGCTCTGCTTTCTGCCCATCTTTTGATTGATTACCTGACCATTCGAAGTATACATATATGCAATGGCAGTCCACTTTACTAGCTCAAAATGTTGCCCCTAAGTGGCTAACACAAGGATATCTGTCTTTGGTAAGACACTGTCACTTTGAATTTGATGCCAAGAGATGTTGAAGGATTGAGGTTACAAATGTTTTCAGAGAACAGTCAGAGGATGCAGATTAAGTCGTCTGTCTATGGATGAAAAGGACCACAATTCTCTTCTTCTTAAACTTTGACTATGCACTTTGCATGCCAACAGACCAACTCAAGTGTACTGAAGATGTTGTTCACTTATAAAACTGATTTACTGAAACATGTTAAAAGAGAAAAGGGGATAAATGCAAGTGAACAAAAGTGAACAAGTGTGATTGAAGAAGATATATTATTATGCATACTAAGCTTATATATATGATGGCTACAAAATATGTAATTACAAAAATGCTCAAGTTAATGTAAAAATTAAAGATTAGTTGCATAAACTGAGTACTCAATGCATAGTTTTAATAAAACTCACTTTCACATAAATGAACAAACTTACCTTTGGTTTACATTTAGATAATTAAGAATATTGCCAAAATATTTTCTAAAAATAAAAAAACAAAAACCGACTGTTAGTTTTGTTTGTAAAAAAATTATAAAAACATTAAATATTTTTTACACAAAAAATCAGTAACAAAATTAAAAACTGCATGACCCATTAAAAGCTAAATATTTTAAATTTTTGGAATCCTTTGGTTTTTTGTCATTAATCAAATCTTGTTTTAACACTTTTTTAGTTTGATTTTTAAGTGATTGCAATAATGAACCAATAAATTTAGTTTAAATTAAAACCATTGGTTGGGTGTAACTGTCAGAAAAGATTTGTTGATGCGGATGTGTGTCATAAAAACGAACAAAGATTGAATAAAAATTTATCATCATTTATAAAAAATTACTATTGATTGACTTATTACCATCTAGTAGTTAATTTTAACGCAACAGATTAAATAGACAAACTTTATTGAAAGTTAGATTCTGGTACATTTATTATTGTTTAAAACTGTAAAAATATAATAAATAAAGTCAATCTATTTTGTGGAACATTCTAAGAGTCTTGACTGGTCATGTTATTTGGTTGTTGTTTATGAATTTGGCTGGTTTAGCCACCGTTTGAATTGTCAGTGCACGATTTCCCACTCGTGCTCAACTTTTAAAAGCTTCGGCGCCTTGACTTTAAAAGCGTTCTCATTCTACTGCCTGATGGTCATTTGACTTGTTTTGAAGTCGGTCATTGAAGCCCTTTGCCAATGAGCAACAGCAGCAGAAGCAGTGGACAAGTGGCGCAATTGGCGCAATTTCAATTCAATTACACTGCTGAAGTGAATTGTGCCGCATTTGAGAGTGGGTCTGACAGGGACGACCCTTTTAGCGAGGGCTACTATGATGAAGATGATGACGATGTCGAACTCATTCAAGTTCTGTTGTTGTTGTTGCTTGGCCACAACAAGCCAACTACGCCAACTATGCACATTCAAAACCTGAACCCCTTCTTCTTCTTCCTGAACAATGCACCAAGTTTCGTGAGAGATAGTTGCCAGTTTGTGTTTGCCTTTTGTAATTTTTCTCTGTCTTTCTTCTAGCCACTAAACGATCGTTTTACTACAACTCAACCAGTCAGTCTGTCAGTCACTGAGTGCTCTCTGCAAAAAACATGTTCATTCAACTACCAACATGCATTTTTAATATTTCAATTGACCGCAGTGAAAATAAGCAACAGTTTTTAAAATTTTTAAAGTAGAGTACTGTTTCCGTCTAAAAAATAATAAAGTAAACACTTTTTGCTTAGCGTTTTAATAGTAAATTTTGCCACAAAAAAGAAAGTGTATGCACATAAAACGATAAAATCATTTTATGGTTTTACAGAGCTATGTAAAATCGATGATATTGGTTTTTAAAACATACAAAAGTGCATGTAAATAGCAAATTATTACTATGTTATAACAATAGAAGCTACCGGAAACTGAAACATTATTAATCTTCTGAAAGAGGATTAAAGTAGAGCTATTCTTAATCGGATTTATTTTTTTTACAAAAAGGCAGCTTTAGAACACTTGGTATTATTTGTAGCAAAGCACTTTCACTTGATCCAAACGTTGTGTTCTTGCAAAACCTTTGTTTTTTGCAAAGAGTTTGTCAATATGGTTTAATGTTTAAAAAATATAATAATAAAATGTTCTATTTATTTAAAAATAAAATAAATTTTAGAACTTTCAAACTATTTTCATTGTGTTTTTAACCCAATGTGAATAACAAATGACGTGTTTTTTCAAAAAACTCATGATTGTTAAGATGAATACAGCAAATCTGATTTATATTTTAAGTAATTATTGCTGTGGATTGGGCCTACCGCCAAACATCAAAACAATCCTCCAATTTATATCATTTACTGGACTGCCCCTGGTTTTCATGATGCTTGGGAAAATGTCTTTTCCATTTGTATGGAAAATGATGACTCACCGTTCAAAACATCTGCCCACTCCGATTCCATTTTACTATCGTCCAAAACCTTCTCGTCATGACAATAGCTCTCCTTCAGACATGGCGGACTTTATGAGAAGAATCATCAATCGACACTTTGGATTTCTACTGTGCATCATCTTAGGAACTATCATCCTAACCACAATCGTTTCTTATCAGAAACTCAAAAGACAACGTCGTGTTTATCGCCAGCGAGCCAGAGTAAACAAAGTGGCTGCACGAGTGCTGTCATTTCATATGAAAGGCAACACGTTCTTTCCGGCAAGAAAAAACCTCACCTACAAAGCGATCACATCACAACTGTCAGAAATTTTAACTAGAAAGGGTAAACATCGATCAAAAAGTTTAGTTTGATAAACTGGTAAATCTTATTGTCAATCAATAAATCGGTCTGTTTGACAAATTTTTTCATTATTTTATCACTGAAGGATTTAGTTTAAATCACTTCCTACATCTCTATCTTTTCAATTGACACTTTCCAGTCACTTTTAATCTTAGCTTCTATTCTCATGCGCCCATCGTATCCCATTTTTGGCAAGAACACTTCACTTTAGAACAACAAAAACCGCTCAAGTCATTGTGCTCATCTAAACGCGCCAATTTGTTCGCATAAATAATAAAGTCGCTCATTCAAAAAGTGCTAAGAAGAGACGACCTAATTTTGAGAAGAGCCCTTCTAAAATGTAAAGTACGCTTTGAAAAGAGAGAAAAGAAAAAAGTACGCCAAAATATAAACAGACTGCGATTTGTAACACCTGTGCATGCTCACCCACACTTGGGAACAGTGCACACTGAAACACAGTTTGACCACCAGGACTGTCTGCGCGTCTAATCTGACAAGTGATTGACACAGTGGGCGAACATATCATTGACGGTCGAGCAGTCTGCAGGAGGCTCTGATCACTGCTATCACTGCGTAGACCTTCTAAATGGAGATGTAAGCAGTGGCAACACAGGCAAGTACAGTCGCTTTCTTCCTAATGACATCCTCAGTAAACGGTCTTTTTAATGGACAACACTTGCATCTTTCATGGATAATGTCAATGCAGTGACAATGAGCGAAAACACTAATGAAAAACAACTCGTTTTGAACTAAAACAGTCAGTGAATGTGCCAAAAAGGAGTATGATCAGGTGGGCAACTAAAATGTTGATAAGAACAGGTTGAACTGATCTGCATCGCGTGACATGTTTCGGTTTACTACGCAATAGCACATTTAAATTGCCGATGACAGTTGATCCTTTTTTGATAACTGTGTGTTATCGAACTTAAAGAACTTAAGGGTTAAAGAACTAAAAAATAACTTTTTAAATTTCACTTTTTGTGTCTAAAGACAGCTAAGTTTTCTTCAAAAACTCTTCCTTGTTGCCAAGATAAAGTACACCGTTAAGAAAGTGCTAACTTTTTGCTTGAAAACTGCTCTTTACTTTACCGATGCACTGAAATATTCTATTTATAGTAACTATCACCTTCCCCTTTCTTTTTAGCACTACCCTTGCAAGTATGTTTCAAATTTTTCAACACCATTTCTACTAAGAACTCTTGTTCTCCGTGTGCGGAAAATGCTAAAGTCTTGCAGAACACTTTTCTCCCGTTGTTATTAGGCGAAACCTGCTAATTATCGGCAATTAGTCGATGTAATGAGTTGGTTTATTTTTAGGCCGCTCAAATTGAAAACAACTTTTAAACAAATGATCTATTTTGACGAGTTTTTTTCTACGGAAGAACAAGTAAAAATGACAACAATAGTTCACATTAAAATGTCGCTTAAAAAATACTTAAAAGGTTTTAATGGCAGGAGTAACCAATAAAACATTTTTTGAAATAAAATTAACTTGATTTTTTATGCTCATCTTTAATTGCAACTTTGTTTAGCAATAAAAGTTTGTTTAAAAATCACAATTAAGTGAATCTGTTGATAGCACAAAACGATCATTATGGAAACTTAATGTTTATTTGAAACGACTTTAAAGACCTTCAAAATGACTTTTGTAAAAATATTTTGCTGTAAATTCACTTTAAAATTTGCAGCAAAATAATCATTTTTTATTTAAAAAACTTTAATAAACAACAGGTAATATTTTCTGTTTTTTCTTTTATACACTTTTTCTCTTGTTATTTGCATTGAATGTCTGTCACCTGTCAATTGCTCTCATCATGCTCTCCTCTTCAGTGTGAAAAAAACAATGCACGGAAGAGATTACGAAATTCATCAATAAAACACTCTCGAATTTACCTGTCATCATTCTCCATTCTCCTCTCTCTCTCTCTCTTTAGGCAGAAATGTGCGCCAGGCAAATAAATGGCCATACATAACAAGGTGAGAATAGACAGAGACGGAGTACGCCTGTCAACTGGTCAACGGGGAAAAGAGCAACGGATAGAAAGAGTGAACAACGGGTGTAAAGAAGGAAGGAAAAGGGGAGCCGCTCTGTTCTCTTTGCAGACAAACTAATTTGCCGCTGATTATCAATCTGCCGAGCATCTCAGTAGCCGGGCAGAAAGTGCAACGGCAACGACAGCAGCCGTGTTCAGTTGACGCGCCCTGCATTACGCGATAAGGCAACTAATTATTGAGCAGCCTGACGCCCGACTGACACCAGGTAGCAGACACCGACTGTGATGCACATCGAATGCATTCACTCTTTATTAAATTAATACACACGCTTGGTGGTTTCCAAGATGAGAAGGTGCAGATTTGTGTTCGAGAGAGAAAAAATGAAAAAACGTCGATTGAGTAATGCTACTGCGTTGTGTGATAAAGCACTCGTTTGTAGCCGTTGATTCTTATCAACTTTTAGGCACAAATTTTCCTGTATAGTCAATTGCTGATGTCACGCGCTACGGGCACAATTGTCGGCTTTTTAATTTAGTCGAAATTCCGGTTTAAAAGTAGATCTTCGTTTAGCGATAAATTCTGTGGTGCTTTTAATCGATCACAAGTGTCACGACTTTTTGTACCAACTTTAAGCAAAAAACCGCTTGAAAAATGAAGTGTACTTTTTAATTCAATTACCAACAATTTTAGGAAAATTTTTTATAAGTGATTTTAATTATATTAATTAGATTAAGAAAGAAATTTTATACAAATTTTCACTTTTTGTCAAAGGTCAAATGAGTTCAAAAAAGTTCAATGAGTAATCAAGTGTTGTATCTTCTAAAGCCGTCACTCTGTCCTGCGTTATCGAGGCGCCTCTGTCAATATTTCTCTCAGAAAAACAGCAATAGCAGCAATATCTGTTGCGCCCATATGGGAATCTCATTTTCTTCTTTACTCATCAAGCATCTGTACTCAGAATCAATTGCCCTTTTCTTGCTTGCAAAGGCGTCAGAAAAGGTCATCAAAATGTCAAAGTTGATGAACTGTGTGCCAAAGTGTCTGGTGTGGTGGTACTGTTCGGAGTGCAAGTGTTACCCCAACAACCGATTCTAAACAACTGAGCAAAAGAAAACTGAACGGCACTTCACCTCTATGCCCCAAATGATCGGTTCGGCGGGAACTATTGGCAGCAAAACTCAAAATGTGGCTGCCGAAAATAGCAACACTCCAAAAGTATCGAAAACATCTAAAACGGCTATTTTTGCGGCATTGCGCATAAATCATTAATGGCTTTGTCTTTGGCGTAAATGGTCAGATAAAGCTGATTAGAAGCTAGCTGTGAACATCTGCCAAGAGCAGTGTCAGCTGCAAACCATTTTTCGCGCTTATGTTTGTCTAGCTCAACATTCGAAAAGAGCGGTAAGTTTTCAAGTCGGATTACTACTTGATGACTTTGCCAAAAATATGAATGCTTTTTTAATGTTTCAGTTTGAGAGAAAACCAGACAGTCGTTCTTGGTATACAGGTGCTCTCGAGAAAAAACGACAACAGTTTGCAAAGGTTTACTGGCAGGTTGCCACTTTGCTTAAACTAATTAAATGTCTGCACTTTTATAGCATGCAAAGTCACTTTAATTATTGGCATAAGCAACAACAATAACAACAATAATAAGAGAACGAGTTGTTTCTACATGAATTCCTTTACTTTAAGACCTTTGACCTCAGGTTGTCGACTTTGTAAAGTCATGCTCTCTTGTGCACAACTTTACTCGTTTAGATATTTGGCAAAACCTAACGACTCTTTTGTATTCTTTGAGTGCAAAAAACCACAAATTGAGAAAAAATAATAAAAAATATTGCGATTTAAAAAAGTATTTTTGTCAGATTACAATAAGATATGTTTGACATTTAAAATATTTTTCAATAATTTTTTTAAGTTTTTTTGTTAAATTAATTTAAATTAATGCGATCGATATTTATTTTTTCTGCATATTGTTTCTTTTTTTAATAGCCAGCACTTTTTCAAGAAACAGTTCTCTGTTGTAAAATCGATCGATCGATAGAGCGGTTTTTATTACTTCCCCGACATTGACGCCGACACCAATATACTCGGTGACAAAACAAGAAGTTTTACAACCGCTAAGCATTGCCAAAAAGTCAAGGCTAGAACAGTGTGTGATTTGAAAGCTAAGCAAGCTTGGACAAATCTCAGAAAGTTTCAACGACAAAAGCGACGATATCCTTTGTTGAGATGGTCATTATTTTTGTATATCATATACTCAAATTAGATAAAAAGTACCTTTGCTTCCCACACTAGCATTTATAGACGAGTAAAGTCTCCTTTGCAACTGCCGGCAGCAACTATTATCCTTGAGTGTGTCTACCAGTGTGGGAGTTTGCTTTCTCTTTATTTTTTATTTGCGCTTATCATACGAACAGTCAGACTGACCGATTGCTGCAGGAGTTATTCCACACAGCGTGAGAGGGTCTGTAATTATGAAATTCAATAGTGCTGATGCTGTCAATGACAAAACATTTAAACATACTGAAAGCTGTTTTGATTGATGGCAGTTTCAGATGTACAAAAGTGCATGTCCCCGCCAAGGTCTTTTCCCAACTTGAAAAGAGCTGGCAACAGTCAATTGATTACAGTTTTTTCATGTTCCTTGCATCCATTATGGCTGGCGCTGTTTTATCCAATTTACTTCCAGCTGCATCAATGCTCTTACAAAGTCTGGTAATGCAAAGTGCAGATGGTTGCCTTCACCGAGCCTTCCAGACGAGTTCATTCACACAGAATTGGGTGTATTTGTGGTCGGTGCAGCCTGTGTCTGTGTGCCGTTGCTTTGTTACCGCAGGCAGAAGGAAAGACGTTCCACCCGTTAAGTGACATCTCACAGCTACCGGGAACACTGTCACATCTCATCAGCGTCGGTCGGTGCTGGCAATCGGTGCAAAATGTCACCAGCCTGTCAACCCGAGACCAGAGACATCACGAGACTTAAAACACTTTTTTCTTCTGTAGTCATGACGCTAAAAATAGGGATTCTATGTATAAGTCAAGGCATAAAACTGGTTCAAAGTCACAAGTGCAAACCTCATCAAACAAAAGAAGTGAATAAAGTAGCAATTAATGTATTTATTCAAAAAGAAGAAAAATTGTAAATGTTTTTATGCAAATGAGTCTTTCTCAATAATAACAAAATCGTCTAATATGCATTTTTAATTGAATTATTTTGCAAAATACTTTAAAAACGACCAGCAATAACAAATGAATGAAAGTAGTGCAGAGAAAAGGGCTAATTATAAAGACTGTCTAATGGACGCTCACGTACAAGCTGAACAGCCCGAAAACATGTGTCAACGTTTATTGGCAGTCAGAAATGTGGTAGACAATAGTGGCAATAAATGCAAACAACAAACAAAAAAACTACATTAATAAAAGTGATCATGCTAATAGTTGACTGTATCATATAGAGAAGAAGTCTGCCGTTTAATACCAAACTTCAAAAAATATTTGAGACATACTGTTTGACGTCAATTTTAATAGTCATAATATTTTATCGGTAAAGTATAATCTAAAAATAATCTTTTTTTGCAACTTACATTTTAATTTTTCATCCGTTACGATAATCTTCTGTGTATGTGTTTTTGTTTTTGGTGACAACGCCGGTAAAATGGATGGGCTGATTATCAGATTAGTTAATGTTGATTTGACTCCGTTCTAATGCGATTTTCTAGAAACAAAATGAGCGGAAAGCGTCAAAAAGTGAGTTTTTACCGGATCTTGAGAGATACAGTTAGAAAAGATAAAGCACTGTCAGAATGAGCAAAAGGACCTTGTTGTTTACTAATAAATCACATGAAAATAGTGCTGTTGCTGAAAAAAGTCAGTGGCAGATGATGATGGAACACACTTTAGATTTGTAGATTTTAATTTAGGTAAAAAGTAGTGGTAGTTGTAGTGCTCACTAGAGAAAACAAAGCAGCTGGTCAGTGGGAAAGCATGCTCAGAAGAGCCTGGGGTTGGCCAGAAGGTAGTGGAGCGGAACTAGCTTGATGATTTGTTGCCAGTGCACAGGCCGCTGGACTTTGTTGCTGGTGACTCAACGTCCACTTAACACAATGAACAAAAAAGTTGCTTTCTGGAACTTGTTGTCGTATATAGACGGTCGTGGGATTCACTGTAATGTGCTGAGATGATAAAGAGAAATGAGTACTTTTCTCCGATTAGTCCGAGTAGTCAACTTGCTTGAGTTGCACAGTAAACATGCAGACCCTAAGAGCAAAAAGTGCTGGTGATGGTGGCAAGGATGCTCAGCACCAAACAAAGTGGAGCGCCATCGAATTGCGCGCTTTGTCGGCCTGCTTTGCTGCTGCTCTCTGGCTGAATATACCCTCACTGGCTATATATGGCTGAGATTAGAGGCAGAGGGTTTGCTCTATCGTGCTCGAACGGGGGAGAGGGCCACAGTGGAAGTGTCAGAGCAAAGAGGACAGTGAGATACCCCCGCGCTGACGAGGAGAAGCTGTTCACTGTTCCGCTAGCTCGGTTGCCTGGCACTGCCGCTGCTGGTGCTGCAGTTGCTGTGGCTGCACTGTCGGCTGCAAACTCATTATATCATTCGGCATGAAGGGTCTACTAGGAGTTTGATGCTGAGAAGACAGACGGGCAGAAGAAAGTTACAGCAGTTGGTATGTAAATTAGAGTGCTTGCTGCTGCTGATGCTGCTGTTGCGCTCGTTGGGCTATCGTTGTTGGTGCTGAAGTGCTGAACACTTCTTCAAGTGCAGGTGGGCGGGTGGGCAGCAGAACAGCTGGGAAAAAGACAGATAAACGCTTGTTAGTGATGAGATGGCAAAACGGAAGGGCAGGAGGGTGAAAGGAACAGACTAGTTGTCTTCTGGTAAGTGTCACACAGGGCACATGACCATCGTTCTTTTCTGCACTTTTTATGCAATAAACTGTCAACCGTAGCAAAGTTCAGAGAGAACCAGTCACGGAGAAGTGATGGTGGCACTGGTGATGAAGATTCACTGGCTCAACCAAATCACCGGCAATCACCGGCTTGTCGGTGAACTGTGGAGTGATGCAGTGATGGCAAATTAGGCTGTAGTACTAGCTGCTGCTGCTGTTGCTGTTGTGACCCATTGCCAGGCAACCAGTACGGCGTCACCTGCTCTTCGCTGTCAAAGCACCTTCTTGTTATTATTATTACTTGCCTGAGTTACGCGCAATCAGACGAATGTGCACAAGCTAAACGACGAGAGGTCATACGCAAGAGGGGCACAGAGTTGTCACTGCTTTATGGTGAAGATGGTGCACTAGACGCTGCAAGGCAACAGTAGTGATGCGACCAGTGGGGAGATGGTTCACTGACAGACTGATAGTCTCGGTCATTGCGGCCGCTGATTCCTTGCACAAATTCGGTTTATTAGAGGAAGTAGAGAGGCGATGCGCTAGTGCAACAGTGACAGCTCATGCAAAGCGCTGACCAGAGACTCTAGATCCGGTCTGCATTGCTTGCCAAATTGAGATTCAATTAGGCGAATAGAAAAAGAGAGGACAAAAAAGCAGCAACGTTTAAAAGTAATAGTGAAAGTAAGGGCAGGGGGCATTTGCGGCAGTTTGATCAAATCGTGAGGACAGGCAATTAGAGCAAGTGTTCGTTTTACAGTCTTTACTTTGTTCATTTAGTGGATGCAAGTGCGTGCGTTTAATATTTAACTTTGTCTACATTTAAGAAACATTTTTAGAAACACAAAATTTACCCTAACACTAGTACAATGTCGAAAAGTTCAACCACAATGCAGTGCATCATCAAAAAGTGGTGTAGAATTTTACACTCTTAGCAGACAGTTCGCACTGGCAAAAAACTCAAGTAAGGAAGAGGATTTAAATTGGCATCACCACCAGTCAGGCATTGTCCGCTTATCGTTTTCAATCTGCTGGCGATTAAATAACGTAATGTCAACACCACCACCACAACAAAAAGAAAAAAGAAATCCTCTTTCTGGCACACATCAACACCGGAACACAGCGGTTGTCGGGCAAACAAGTGAAACAGTGCCACAAAATTGGATACACTACAGTAGAGCGCTGACGCTAGGATGCAAAGGCAGGCATTTTTTTAGGGTGTCAAATCGAGTTGTCTGCTGGTCGATGATTGCCCAACTTGAAGAAAAGTCAGTGTAAAGAGAGCGGCAGTAAACAGAAGGGCATGAGGCGTCCAGTGATGCATCCCCAGTGAGAAGCGGCAAACTTTTTTTCCGCCAAAGACAAAAAACTACTGCACTCGAAGGAAAGTGAAAGTTTTTATGACTGGCTACTTGTGGCCTGTGGACTTTAAGTCTCTGCCATTGATGATGGCAGTAGTGGCGGGGATGGTGATGATGGTGCTGAAGAATGGCCAGCTATAAAAGCCTTAAAAACGATACTCAGCGGATGGATGCGGCTAAACTGAATGGCCGCAGAGGGGAAGAAAGAAAAAAGGAAGAAAGAAAGAGAGAATGTGTTTGAATGGCTAAACAGGAAGTTTTACTCGTCCGGTGGAGCAAGTGATGCCGCTCAAAGAAATTCACCAAGTGACTGCCTGCAGTCTGTTTCTGTCTGAGTTGAATGCCAACAGGCGTAAAAGGTTTCTCTCTTTTTCTTTCTTCCTTTGAGTTTAGCAGTGCTCTACAACTATACTGGCCAACTACCCGCACAAATGGCGCCCTCGACTAGTCTCGTGGCTGACTTGGTCACTGTCCGACGCCTCCTGTGGACGCCTGATGGACGCCGTAATGATGATCGATGGTGATCAGCAAGTGAAGGAGAAGGACAGAAAGAGATGACCACATGAAAAGGAAGAAAAAGCAGGTAAGGACCAGCAGACAGTAGAAGTGGCACGCAGTGGTCAACTGCCGTTCTCTGCCGAAGAATGATAATGATGTCAGCTGTCAGATCACAGACACTGCCGCACAGACCGATTGCTGCAGAAGGTCGACAGCGCCACCAATCGTGGCAAGTAGATCACCGGCCACTACCGTGTAAAGAGTAAAGTGCTCAGTGATGGCACCCAAGTGACTATCATCAAAATGAAACACCAGTAATGAATCACTTTGCCTTCGACGAAGCTCTCTGATTTCAATTACACTCACTCACTCACAGTATACGATCACCATCTCACGTCAGCGACCACTTTTCAGTTGTTTCTACTCTTTCATGAGATGCTCCTTTTCTTTCCATAAGTTCAGTAAGCAAAAACATGCGTTAAAAAATAAAAACTATTTATTGAAGTAACTGCTGCATTCAAATGCATTCAAAAAAAAGCGAACAAGTTGTAATTTTAATGCAAACAAAATCAAACACTACTGATTGGCGATAAGATACACTTGACAATAAAAAATTTGATACGTCTTTTAGTTTTTTATTGTCATTTATTTTTTACTAAAATTTGTTACAAGCATTTACAATTTTTTATTTTGTAAATATAGTGATTTAAAAGTAGTTGAGCGATTACAAAAAATTTCTTTATAAAATAATAATTTTAAAAAATTTAATGATATTTTTTGCTAGTTACTTTAATAAAAACAAATGAAATAGACACTTTAAATACATTGTATTAATAAAATTTTTAATTTTTCTTATTTATGCTTGATAAAACGCTTTGTTTAAAACCCCTATTATATAAAAATGTTCAATTTTTTATTCTTAACAATATTTCAATGCTGATGACATTATGATTTTATCTGAATTAAAAATGCAAGCTAATCTTATGCAATAAAGAAAACAGAACAATGATTTTAAATTAATGAGTAAAAGTATAAAATTTCAAATAGTATCTATTTTTTGCTTTTAAAAAGGTAATTTTTTATTAACTTTTATTAACTTATTAACTTTATTTTTTATTATAAGGTTTTAACTTCTTAAATGAAATAAAATAAAGTATTAAAAACCTTTTATAAGTCAATTCTTTAAGTATTATGGTCAACAAGTAGTTTTAAAATTGATTTTAAAATATTTTTGTTTTGTTTTTACCAGGATAAACTTACTGAATGGGTTGAAATAAAAACACAAGCACGTGATTGGCAAACACAAATAAAAATGTGCAACTTTTTTTTAAAACGCACGTGGCGCACTTGTTGATGTCAGTAGTGTCGATGCACTAAAGAAAAGAATAAAACAAAAGAATGACAATACAGTTGCAGTGTAATTGAGGTAGACGAAGGAAAAGATGCATGATGAGGTTTGTAGCGTAGAGACAGTTGTGAAGATAGACGGTGACAGAAAGTTAGTGCACCTGTGGCCACAGTGTCCAAGTGCTCAGTGAGGTGAAAGTGGTCAACACTTTGAGGAATGTCCACTACTGCTTGTTTTTTCTCTCAAACACACAAACACCGACACACTTGCCTGCACACGATGGAACAGTTTAGAAGGGACAGTTAGTGGTGGTCACTCCATCGACGACTGCCAGACAGTGAGCTGGTCTCATTGGGTGCTGCTACTTCTCGATGACGTCTTCAGCAGTTCTCTTTCTGCACTGTAACAAAAGTCTGCTTTGAAATGTGTGGAATACGATACTGCAGCAAAGACTGAAGAACAGAAGCGAATTAAAGCTCGCGCACAAATGGCACTAAGTTCGTTGTCAGAGTGCTGTTGGTGTCTCTGTTGCACGCACTGCTGAAGGTAAACGAGTCGCGACTGGAAGAAGACGAAGACGATGAAGAAGAAGAAGGTGCACAGGTAGACTGTTGCGTCAGTGGTGCTCTGAGATGATGTGGTGGAGAGAGAGAGAGAGAGCGCGGACAAGCCCCTCACCGACTGACAGTTGGACGATGACTGAAAGGTAAGTAGTGTCGAGCAGAGTGAACGGCTCACAAGTTGTGCTCTCCGTCTGGCTGGCTGTCTGTCTTACGAGACGGTCGAGCTGCTCTGAAAGCAAGTACTGCTCTGGCGATTGCTGTTGCTCTTGCTGCCACCGGTGGACACTTGCCCAGCAGTGCCATGTGCTCGATGTGCTTACCTTGCTTTAGTAGGCCAATGGACAGCTACCTGCCTAATGGTTCCGTGCTTTGACTAGTTGCTCTAAAGTGCACCAGTGCCAAAGACAACGTACCGTAGACGTAACGTGGAGCACTTCAGGTGGACGAGGACGACGACGAGGACTCCGACAACGACCACTACTTTGACGACCTGGTCACGGATCGTTGCCCATTGCTGTCGATGATGACGTCTGGCAAAGACATTGCCTGTAGCCGCTACCGAAATGAATGAGCTCCTACTCAGATGACGACTCACTGGCGATTGAACTCTTTATTCCCTCTCTCGGTGCTCGTGATCACAGTTCAGAATGCAAGTCTGTTTGTCTGCTTGTTTGACTCACTCTTTTTTGGCTCGCTAACTTTAAGGATTTTTTACTGTGACTGTACAGAAATTGGCCGGTCAGAGTTTGTGAGACCACCTTTCGAGAAATAGCGTGCTTTCAAAAAGCACATAGCGGTGTATCTCCCCTTTCCCTGCTAGCATTGAGAGCAGCAGTTGTTCACTTTCGATGGACACCTTGTTTCTACTGCCGCACATACATTTGCACAGCTTCCTCTGGCACTGTCTGAGCAGATTGGCAGAAGGCAAGCAGTCCTTTTTCCCTTTGGTCAAGGTGCAAAAAAGGTACTACAAACAGTGAGAAGGACTTATTTGCCACTGTGTCGGTGACCTCTGCTTTTATTCGCTCACTCAATGTCCCCAGCTGTAGCACCTTCCCCTCTCGCTAGGCTACTCGTTGCCAGACTAGGTTCTACTTTTGAAAGCAGTCACTTCCTTGCAGACAAACAGACCGACAGACCGGCAAGCACCTTGACCACCACCTGTCTTTTTCTTGCTCTTTCTCCCTCTCTCTCTCGCTCTTTCTCCTATTCTCCTGCACCCCACTAATTACTGCTCCTTTTTGAGCTGAGTTCCTCTATTTTTGCACAAGAACGCAATTGCACTGACTGTGGCCAGTTGGAAAAGTGAGTACTTTTTACTTTTTGCGTTGACGCTTTAGTGCAAAAGTGTTTCGCTGCTGAGCTGTAACCATTTGGTGTTTCCTTTGAAAATCTTCAATCCGATCAGTTCCCAAGGGTAGGAATTTGTCTGTAAGACAATTTGCCATGTAAATTTAAGCTCTGTGGCATCAACTCAATCAACAAATTGGATTTACTCAAACAGTTGCATTCATTTCATTGACCAGTGTTGTCGAATTAATTGGAAAGAACAAACAAGGAAAGGAAGAGAACAGTAGTCTGCTTTTGTCATTTCCACAACTAATTGCTAATTTGTTTTGTTTTGTTTTGTAGAAATACCCGTTTAGACACCTTACTTTTCTCAAAACTTTATACTTGGCAATATGCTCTAATTAGTAAAGCAATCACAGTAATCTTTTTTGTTTGCATGCGTATAACTTTACATTATTTTTCAGTGACTTTAGTTGTCATTAAGTTGACTTGGCTGATATTTGCTATTTACAGTGCATTGGTACAGAAGAAAAAGCTGCAGCATTACGTCGATGTGGAGGAAATTCCATTCGTTCTAACGACCATTTTTCTAATGCCATCTCCAGTAACAGCAAACAGCAAGCGGCTATGAGGCCAAATGACCAAAAGTAATATACTGAATGCAATTGAAAAAAAGTTAGGCGAAGATGGTGTGATTTTGGTTCTGGGGCTGAGATGTATTTTGAGTGAAAGTAACCACGCATATGCTCAAAAGCAGCAAAAGTCCACCTTACAGATAAACCACCTTCTTGCAGTTGTAGAATTCTATTAAAAAAACAAGGCTGATGCAATCGTAACGATAATAATTTTTTAAAAAAATTTAGCAATTACTTACGCTCTATTGATGTGTTTTTTAAGTGGACTTCTTTTTGACATAATAACTCCGGTAAAATCAATGTTGATATTTTCTGAGCCTACATGAAATTTATTTTTTCCGTAAATGTAACTGACTGAACTCAAAAGAATTCTCGTTTGAATGTACACTGGAATTGAATGTTTAAGTTTTTCAAGATTTTTCAATTGTTTCACTGAGTTTTCATACAGATTAAATGACTTTGGATTGGTTCGGTTGATGTGTAGACCAAGATCAAAATAAACCGGAGATTCAGGTCCGCTGTGGATAAATCTTTTTGTGTAAAGACCATTGGTGATTATTGTTACTTGATCGCTTTTAACTAGCGACATTAGTTGAGCCATTGAATCAATTACGCTTCCAAACTCGGGTACAGTAAGAAAAGCAAAGAATACTCCGCCATAACTTCGATTTATGGTAAGTGATACAAAAAGCCATACAACAAAAATTAGTCTAATTGCATCATTTGCTTTCCAATGATGCAGTTTTGTAGCTGATAAGGAAAATCAAATCAAGTTTAGTATAAAATTGTGCAGTAAAAAAAACTTACGTTGCCCAAGTAAAATAGCATATAATTTAACCAAAATGACCGAATACTTTCCCCAGTAGCCAATGCTCGTTTGATATTTCAAAATAATATTTTTGTAGCTCCAGTAAATAGTTATAGAAAGAAAAAACAGGCTCAACATGACACCAATCCACGTTTGTAAATGAAATGGTTTAGCAATAATCCAATTTTGAGCTTTTATGCCAGGCATTGGAGAAAGAAAGGTGATTGGGTCAAGATAGGTAAAATGAGAATAATCCACAAAGTAAAGGCGCTCTAGTGCTCGGGATATGTGGCACAAACCTAGCTGACTTGTCTAATTTAAAAAAACATTTTTTAACATGAGTTAATTAACTGTACAAAATCTTATCACCCCTTGGAAAACTTGAGATATCATTCCATTAATTTTTCCAGTTTTTAAATCAATATGTCCCCATGTTTGTTGAGCATAAACAAGATTCACTTGAAAATTGAATTCTGAAAAAAAGATTTATGATGTTAATTGCATAAAGTAACAACTTACAAATAACTTACTTTTCATAAATGACTTTAAAAATTCAATTTCCATTGAATTTTTTGAACTTATTTGAATTGAGTTGTTTGAATGAACTATCAAGTTACAAAAAGGGGGAATATGATTAAGAGATACATTTAAAATTGATTTCTGAAGATCACATTTATAATGTTTTTTTAGTGTTAAAAAGTCAGCTGTTGTTTTTGGTGTCATCACTGTTTGGGATATTAAACAACCATAAGTAGGTCGGATATGGATAATGTTCGAACTATTAGAAAATGTTAAAGATGATTTAAAGTTTTGCCTTGTAAGTTTTAGCGATTTTATAGACCAGTCCAAAATATTCTGAAAAAACGACACACTGAACCGAATTATAAATGGTCGACAACGATTACATTCCCAATATAATTCATCTAATTGCACTATCAATAAATGGAATTTTTGATAATTTATTTTTTGATCTAAATAAAATAACATCAACCATTTTGTGTGTTGCAATTTTTTCTCAACTTTTAACTTAGACATTAAAACAGTCAAATTTAAAGTTTGCAAATCAATGATCAAATGGAAACAATGTAAATATGGCTTGAAAAACAACTGTTTTGTTGGTATTTTAATGGCGTCAAAACTTTGAACTAAAATAATAGAGTATTTCATTTGATCATTTGAAAATTCAGAGCAAATTTCTGTTTGTAGATAATTTTCAAACGTAATGTCACCATAAAAAAGTGGAATTTCATTAGATTGCTGCATTTGTAATAAAGCAACCAAAAAACGTGAAGTTTTTAAACAAAAAAGAGTACCAGAAAATAAAAGAATTTTCGGAAACATAGTTTCAAATAAAAATTCTATTTAAATTTTTTTTAAAGAAAATGATGTCAGAAATTACCGTTTTGTATCAAACTTAACTTTCAAAGCTTCTTACACCTAAGTTTTTTTACTGAAACTGAAAAATATAATTTGCATAAGAATAAAAGTATTATAACAAAAAATAAGTTACGTTGCGTAGTAAATGATAAAAAATATTATAAGGAAAATTGAAAATATAATGAAGCAAGTGAATTTATGTGCAAAATAATAAACAAAATAATAATACACACAAGTGTATTAGAAAAATTGTGCCTACTACAGACAATTATCGGGTGGTCGTTAAGTCAATAAATAATTGTCAATTAAATGTTTTCATTTTAGTGTTTTCTGACTATTACAAAAAATTTAGTTACTTAATCAAAAATTTGTAATAATCTATTGTCCGGAAGGTATAATCAAAATAAACTAAAAAACAAAAAAAACAAGATCAGAATTGCAATAAAAAAAAGTTTTGTAGTGGCTAGGGCACTTCACTGGGGACTCGTGCACTACAGTTTTATTGTTTTTTAGTAAGTGGTATAAATTACAAGTTGAAAACATCAATGGTTTTTTGTTTAAACATGTTTATAAAAAGTTTTTAAATATTTTGTAAATTTTAATTAAATTTTGTAAAACAAAATAAATAAAAAGTTCTAACAACATAAAAAATGTTGAAAATAAAAAACCAGCAAATAGTAACAAAAAAATTGAACGCAGTTCGTTTATCGATAAAGTATCAAAATCATTTTTTTGGTTCAAACTTAAATTGGTGTTGATTTTTAGCAGTTTTTTATTTGAAAAAGTTAGTTGTGAAAATTTAATAGATATGCCTGTTTCTTGAAGTCGTCTAATTCTATAAACGTTAAAATTTTTTAACATCATTTTTGCAATTTAAGTTTACAAAATACTTACATTATATTAAATGGCTCTAAAAGTGGTGAGCGTTTTTGAAGAGCTATTCCCATTGAATATTTGCTAAGGCTATCTTTAGAAACATGCAACTTGTTGTTTAGTCCATATTGAGCCTTCAACATTTTAAAATTCATTTTAGCTGTTATAAAAATAATATTTTTAGAAAAATTAGACATCATTTTATGTGATTGTGATTGTGTTGAAATTGTTTCATATCGATTTGTACGGTTAATAAACTTTGCTATTGCATAGAAGATGGGCTGATCAGAATTTGCATTGCGAATATAATTTTGAAAAAGTGGGATGCTTTTTAATGAATATTTTTCTGTAGATAAGGCAAAAATTAAATCTTCAACTGTGTCAATTGTGTGCCTATGTTCAAAAACAGTCATTTTTGAATAAAATTCACCCCCGTACAAATTTGCAAAAAAAAGAGTGAGCAGTAGCCACATTGCAAATATTAAACGAATAGAGTTTTTTAACTCTTTTGTCAGTAATGTTGAGTCTAAAAGAAAATTTGGGGTTATTAACTTACAAACTTATGTCAAATGCAATTTTTACATTGTTTAAATGATATTGCTATCATAATTTCAAAAACTTTGACAACACTAACTAATTTTACATTAAAAACTTTAAAAAATACAGTTAAAAACAAAAATAAAACTACAAAACATAAAAAAATTCCAATCCAAATGAATTCAGAAAAAGCGCTTGAAAAAATCCATTCATGTGATTTAGGATTCGGTTTTAATGAAACAAAAATTAATGGATTGTTAAAAGTGTCAATTGTAAAAGAAATTACATCAAGTCTATAATAAGTAGGCGCCAAGCTACAAAATCCAATTTGTGATGTCTGTAAAATTGTATTTCAAATTAGTTTTAAGAGTATTTAAAAACGGTTTTAATACTTTATTATACAGTTTTCCAACAATTCCAGTTAAGTACCAGTTTTTATCCGGTATATATTCAGAGCCCCAAACTTGGTTTTCCCAATTCAAATTATACAAAAATTTATATTTTGTAGATAAATATTCAATATATTTTGATTCTATTGAGTATTCAGTGTTAAAAGATAATATGCTGTTAGATTTTTTTAAATTACAAAACGGAATTGCTTCATTTACAGATATGTTTAAAACGTTTTGGTTTAAATTACAATTTTTATATGAAATTTTTAACTGTTTGTAATCAGAAACAGATTTAAACTTGTATACTCCAAGTTTCGTTCGGCATCCATCAATTATTGGATTAACATGAACAGTTAAATTAGAGTTTAAAGTTGTTAAAATCATTGAAAAATTAGGTTTATGCTGTTTTACAACATTTTGCATTAAACTTATGCATTTATTGCTAACAATTTTAAATGAAACAACAACTAATTGGCTACAATTTGTGCATTCAATATAAATTAATTTTAAAAAAATTATTATTTGTTTAAAATTTTCAAAATTTATATAAGGTAAAAAAGTAAAATCAAAAATTATTTGAACATTTTTGTAACTTATTTTTTTGTTTTTTGTTATTGTTTTAATAATTTCAGTTGAATTATGATGATTAATTATAAATTGAAAACAATGAAAATATTTAAACCAAAAGTTTTTTATTGAAATATTTTTAGGTTTTGTAGAGTTTAAAACATTTAAATTAGTAATTAAAACTGTTGTCCATTTAATTGAATGATATTGCATGTTTTGGTTATTACAAACAATATTTTTTAGATAAATTTCAATATTAGTATCACCATAAAATTTTTTAAATGCAATGATAAATTTACTATTTAAACATATACATAAACAAAATTTTAAAAATATTGTCATTTTTGAACAATAACATTTTAACACAAAAATTATTATTACATAAAAATAACTGACATTTTTTATAAAAAACACAACTAAATAATTATAATTACATTATATTAATTACAATATTTTTTATAATAGTATTTACAAAACAAATGAAGTTTCATTGTTATTTATTTTTGTTTTAGAGTAATACAAATAAATATTTTTTAAAACTTTGTTTTTTAAAATTGAAAAACTGTAGTACATTAATTTTTAATTTAAATTGTTTTTTAGTAGATTCTACATAAAATGCTACAAGTCATTCCAACAAGTGTCGTGCTTTTTTTAAGTAACATCACTGCATTGCTTTTATAAAAAAACCAAAAAAACGTGCATAAGTTATAGTAATATTTACTTTTTTTTAATTTTGAGTAGAATTTAATTTAGTATGATTTTGTTTAAAAGACTAGTTTTTTGTAGTTAACTGTTTTTTGATTAAAAATCATTGTGTTTGTGTATTGTATGTGTTATAATTTGAACTTGTGAAAAGGGTTTGTAAAAGGTTTTTTAATAAATGCAAATAATTTTTTTACATTTTGTAAAGATAAAAATTAAAGTAGCGGCCACCAGGCCGCTGGTGACGTGGCTTTGCTCACGCAAAGTTTGAAACCTTTGTAAATGCTTTATAAGCTGCTCCCTCTACCATTAAAAGTCAGTCTGGACTACGTCATGCTTGTAAATCTCTCCGCGCGCCGCGTTACCAACCGCTTCTTTAATAAATTTAAAATTGGCACTTAAATAAATTATTTTTTATGTTTTAGTTAAAAATAATTTTACAAATTTTACAACTACTATATGTTAATTCAATACAAAATACTATACAAGCAAACCAAATGCCTATTGACCAAAAAATAAAAATTGAAAACAAATCATCTATTTTTAAAACAAAAGCAAAATATTTGCAGTGTAAATGACTACTTAACAAATTGTTATCAAAATTCTTTCGATGCGCAATGTTTTCTTTGAGAAATGTAGTACTTCGAATTTTTTCAATAATGCCAAATTCATGCAGTTGTTGAATAAACAAATTAAAATATTTTAATAAAGGAGATCGTTTTGGCAATGCAAAAGCTAATGGATCAGGATTTAAATGCAGGCTTGATTTGTAAACGCGGTTAGATCCAATGTAATTAACAATGCTGTTTAACATTGAGTTATTATCAATGTACACAAAATTTGGCCATTTCGATTTTATAGTTTGAATAATTATTGGTGTATTGTCTGGTAATAAAAATTGTTTGTTTTCTAAGAGATATTGTCCAAGTTTGTAAAAAATTTGATTTTCGGGCGTTGCATTAAAAAAAATAAGTTTTAAATAAAATTCGCCTGTTAATAAACTTGCTTTTTTGTGTGTAATAAATTGATACATGTCATCAAGTGACTCAATAGGTAAAAAGTATTCAAGAATTGCCAGTTTTGAGTGAAAAACACAAATAAAAATATTTGTCAATATAAAACTTGACAAAATCCAAATTCCATACAAAAATTGAACTTTTTTAAACTTTTGCAAATTTCGTAATGTAACCGCTAATAACAAATGTTAGATATATAGTTTAAAAATAATGATAAAAACTTACATTTTGCTAATAAACTTCCAAATAAAATTGTAGAAATAAATGCAAAAGAAAATTTTTTAGTTTGATAAAAAAGAATATAATAAATTAAAACAATGTATGCCGCAAACGATGCAAATATAAATATCCAAATATCATTAGTAAAGGTACTAGTAACTAGCCAATTTTTTGATTTTAATGTAGGTTTAGGTGTAAAAAATGAAACCCAATCAAAATAAGTCATTGTAGTAAAATCCACATATTTTTCTCTCTCAAACGCTTTTGAGATTGAGCATACTCCAATGTCAGATTTCTAAACAAAATAATTTTTTATTTTTGTAGTTTTGTGTATTTAAAACGGTTTACTTTAGAATAAACTTGCCCAACAGCTCCTTCGTATTCACCAGTCGTGTCGTTATATTTAATTCCAAAATTTTGGTTAGCATTTATTAAGGTGGTTGTAAAGTTATATTGTTTTTGTAACAAGTAGAGAGTATCAGAATCAACAGAATATTTGTCGCCAAACTGAACACTTCCATCAACTCGCTGAACTAACTGACAGAATGGTGGTTGATCATTTACAGACACTCTCAATTGTGTTTGATGTAAATTGCACATTTTATTATTAAACATTTTAAAATCTTTAAGAGTGTGAGGGATCAAAACTGTGTTTACTTGTTGACATCCATTTATAACAGGATTAATAAAAAGAGTTTTGAAACAATGTTTTCAAACAAAAGTTTTTCGGAAACAACATTTAATTGAAAATATGCATTTAATAAACATTTTTTATTGTTTAATTAACAAGTTTTTTTCATAAAAAAGTTTACTTAACCTTAAATTGACCCAACGCAAACTCTAACAAAAAATTGGTACTTGAAACTGCTAAACCAATTGCCCAAATTATAAAAATGGACGATAAATCAGTTGGTTTTAATGCAAATGATATATATTGTTGTTGTTGGTTTCCATCACTTTCAATTTTAATGTTAGTTAAAATTCCTGTATAGTTTAACTTTTTTGTATTAGTATTTTGTATAATTTTTTCAATTATTCCCATTTCTTGCATTTGACAAATACTGTTAAAAATAAAATTTAAATAATTTTTCATTTTAAATTGTTATTTTGTTACGCGAAATTAAAAGGCAATAATAAAGTTGACTTTTTTATTAACGCAATGCCCATATTATCAATACCAATGTTCTCTTTGCTGATGTGCATTTTGTTTAATCCAAAATGATTAACCATATTGATTAAAACAATTTTGTTGTCTATGTAGACAAAATTAGCCCAGTGTTTTTTTATTTGGCTTGACATTTTAAATATGTTTGGTAATGCCAGTTCAGGTTTTGTCTGATTGATGTATTGACCAAGCTTAAAGTAAATGTCCGTTGGATCTTTTGCATTAATAAAGGCGTTTTTAAAAAAATCAACAGTTAACATGTACAGTTTATTTTGAGAAAGATAATTGAGTAAATCTTTTGAAGTATCTACTGGACTATCGTATTCTCTAAGAGTTAATTTAGAAAAAAAATTGGCACAGTAAATAGTATTAAGAATAAGCATGCTCAGCATCCAAAAAGAAACAATTAACCTTACTGCTGAGTAAATGCGAATTTCAGATTTTTGAATATGGACTGATCTCATAAGAAAATTGCCAAAAAGAAAAATAAATATTGAAACAAATGAAACTTTGAAGTGTTTCAAAAAATAAAACAAGTGCAATGTTATACTCGTAAAAATTAAAATAATTAAGAGTATAATCCATACATGTAAATTAAATGGGCTAAAAACTAGCCAAGTTTGGGAAGCAAGATTTGGTTTTTTTGTTAAAAATGATATTGTATCAGATTGTGTAGAATACGTAAAATCAACATAATTCAATCTTTCAAAGCTTATGCTTAAAGCACACAGTCCAAGTTGAGCTTGACCACTAAAAACATAGCCAACAACTCCTTCCCATTTTCCTGTGGTTTTATTTAAACGAGGTTCATAAAATAGATTTGCATTTATAAGAAAAGTATTAAAGTTATATTTTAATTTAAGATATTCTAAAATATCTGAATCAATTGAATAGTGTGTCCCAAACAATGTTGTTTTATTTTTAGTTTTTATAACATGACAAAATGGTGGTTGATCAATGACTGTCACGTTAACATTTGTTTTGTTTAAATTGCACTTATTTACTGGCATTTTCAGCATTTTAAAATTGTTTTTTGTTTTAGGAGAAAACGAGTAAGGGTGAAGTAGGCAACCGTGGAATACTGGGCGAATATGAATTGATGTGTTTTTAAACCAAATTAATGAACGAAAATCAAATTTAGTTAATGACAAAAGCAGAAATGTCAAGTTTTTTACTTGTTTAAATTTAAGGTGATTGTTTAAAAGCAAAATAAATGGAAGGCATTTGTTGCAGTTGTAGTACAATTTATCTAAATTAATTACTAATATTTTGAAATGTTGCTCATTTAAGCAGTCTAAATCAAAAAGAATTAAAATTGATTTAAACTTTCCGTGTTTTTTTATAACTTCAAGTAATGACTTTAATGAAATGTTGTTAAAAACTAAATGAAAACATTGATTGTACTTATTAAAAGTTGAGTTTTTTGAAATTGTTGGCAAATTTAGAGAAAAGTTATAATTTGTTACAAAAACTGTTAACAATCTAGGATCAAATTTCATGCATATTTCTTCTTTAATGTATGTTTGCAATTCAATATCACCGTAAAATAATGAAAATAAATTAGTGCTGTTAATGAAAAAACAAAACATAATAAGTAACAAATTTAAAAAATTTTGAATCATGTTTAACTATTTTTAAAAAAACAAAAAACTTTTTTTAGCAACAATAATTCAAAAGTTTTTGCTAATAGAAAAAAACATGATAAAAAATGTTTTGAAACAATATTTTTTGTTTGAAATTTATGTAAATAAAATACAAATTATTTGTAAAATTAAAACAATTAATAATAAACAACACAAATTGTATCAAAAAATGTAACATGTTGTTTTTATGTAAAAAAAAATATTAGTATATTTTTGTTTTTGTTTTGGTGGTGTTTATATTTGTTTCAAAACAAAATTTGTGAAAACATAATTAGAGTTAAAAGTTAAATTAAAAATGCAATTCTGCTAAATTTTTAAACATTTTTTAAATTTTTTTTAAATTTTATTAGACAAGTAAATTGTTTTAGAAAAACAGTCTAAAAGTAGTTTTGTTTGTACAATTTTGTATTTTTAAATTAATAGTTGTTTTTAAAACAAAATTTTTTAAATTTTTATTTAAAATTGTTTATTAGTTATAAATTTTTTAACTTCTGCATCAAAAAATTGACTGGTGTCATTTTAATAAAAACGTCAATTTCTAAATTTTTTTATTTTTATTATAAAATCAAATAAATAATTTTTAAAATGTATTGCTAATTTTTAACTTATTTTTGAAAAAATTTTTACAAAATTAAAATAAAAATAAAAATTAGTATTGAATTTACTGAAACATTTTTAACTTTATATGATTTTCACTTTTACAGTTATTGTCAAAAATTATAAATTGTACTAAGTTTGATATTAGCAGTCCGTTATCTACAATTAAATTAAAAATACATTTGTAGTAAAAAGTTGAATTTTCAGTAAAAATATTTATGCATGTTTTTATGCAAAATAATTGGTGCATTTATTGTTAATTTTTTATAAACTTTAAGAAGCTTAAAACTTTTTATTTATTCAATATCAAGAAAAAATAAAACTTACATTTTATTCATTGTGATAAACTTTACCAATCAAAAATGTCTAAACTTACACATTTACAAAAACAGTAAATAATTGAAGCAAAAGATTCAACCTCAAATTTTCCTAAATTATCAATTTAGTATTGCAAATCACAAAATTTTTTTTGTCAAATCGGATGTATCTTTTTGCATCAATTGTTTTTTTGCAAATAAGTTAAACGACCAAAAAACAAAATACATTAAAAAACCAAATAATTGGCAACTTTTGCACAATTTAAAAAAAACTTTCATTCAGAACTTTTTATTATATTGCAAAAAAATTAAATGTTTTAATTAAAAAAATTTTATGATTAGGTAAGTTATAATGTGAAAAATTAAATTTAAATTGTTTGTCTTTAAAGTATTTAATTATTTTTAACATCATAATTTTGTTTTGTCAAAGTCACTGTTTGTATGCATTATTTTAAAAATTTTTGTAAGTTTTACAAAAAGTTAAAAATCTTTACTAAAAAAGTCTTTTGTTAAATTTATAATTATATTTTTGTAACTTTGAAAATAGACTAATTTTGTTTATTTTTTACTCTCATTGTGCTTTGCAAAATATAAACTTGTTTTTAAAGTAAAAGTCACAAAGTTAAAATCGTAAAATTTGTTGAAACTTTGTTTCTAAATTATCTTATAGTTTAAAAGTTTTAAGATACATTAGAACTTTTATGAAAACTTTTAAATTGCATTTAAGTTGATTTTTAAGGTTTGACCAAAACCAAAAAACTATTTTTGCAACTTTTCTAGTAATTGCAGCTAAAATTTGTCATCCACTAAATTGGCTGGAAACTTTTGCAACACTCGTGGTTTTAGAGTAGAAAATGACAAGCTCTGTTCTGAAACGGCTGTTATACAATATTGTCAGTTTTTTTTAATTTTTTTTTAAGTTTAGCTGGGTTGTGCACTATAAGCGTCTATTACTTCTTAAAGTAATACTGAACAAAAGTAAAAAAAGAAAAAATGTGATGGACTACTGTGGAGAATGTTAGAGAATTTCTTTTGCTTACTCAAATCAATATATTGCAGCAAAAGTAGCGTAATAATTCAGCACAAAAACAATGGTTTCTGTTTTACTCAATGAAAACTAGAGAAAGTAGTTTTGTTTGTTTGCTGCTGCGTCCACTGCAATCTCTAAGTAATGCCTGCAAAGAAACTAAATGACTGCAGCTCATTAGGCGACATTTGGTTTTCCATTCAAAAAGGTTAATACAACACGTCGATTGAGATAAACTTTGCCAAAAAATCTGGCAAAATAGACAATTTTTTAAGTTATCATTTTATAAAGAATGCTAAGTTGTAGTTTTTTGCAAAAAAATCATAATATTGCTAGCGCACTGAAAGCAATTAAATGGTGCATTATGAATTTGGTGTGATAATGCATTAAGGGCAAACACTGCCTAATCGATAACTAGAGCAATAAGCAGCACAATTGTCTTGGTAATGTGAGCATATTTAAAAACACTCAATTCATTGTTAAACAGTTTTAGTAGTGGTTAATTGGTAGTTAAGCATCGAGTCCTAATCCACTCCCCCTCTTTACTGAGCAGAAGCTATGCTTCAAAAGAAAGTGGTTGGTGACTGCAACCACTGCTGCTACCACCATTACCACCACCACCACCATCACCTTCCAAGTGGAAAGGAAAAATCTGCGCGCTGCTGATTTGCGTAGAAGAGAGCGCAGTTCCGTTTGGTGCGTTGAAGGAGCATCATCGTATGCTGTACCACAAGTCAGCGGCCCGCACGAGTGCCGCAGAGCAGACAATAGAGAAGTGAACCCCCTTGGTGGCTGCTGCTGCTACCCTTGGATCACTTGGGCTTTCTGGTCTCACACTCGCCCACCAAGCTTAGGTACTCACCGAGCTTGAGCCAGCAGAGGCTGAGAAACGGAGACACTTGCCTCCTCCTAAAGGGAGAGAAAGTTGAGCAGTGCAGCAGACTCTGTGCAAGCCAAAGTGGTGCAGGCCTCAGTCTCTCTTCACTGCAGTAGAGGCACTGGTCGCATCCGACCGAGAGCCGATTCTCTACGGCGCCAGAGTGGCGGTATTGTCTGCCTATCGTCTCTCTCATTCGCTCTCTCTCTCCAGTTGAGTCGATTCTCGATTCTGGCGCCAGCAAAGCATTGCAGTGCTGTGTGCTCGTCTGTTTACAACCGTTCTTTCTCTTTCTCTTTCTCGGCGGGTAAATCCAATCAGTAGCAGCGCCAACCTTTTGCCGACAACCTGCTTCTCTGGCAATGTCTCAATTCAACGGCAAAACAACTTTGGAAAATTGCTTTTTAAACCTGGATTTCTTTTCGTTCTGCCATTCTTGACTGTCACTCAACGAAGATAAGCAAAAACTTTTAAATAAAAAGCAAACTCTGCCTCCTGTCGCCACATTTTTGTTTTTCAATTTAGTTGCAACTTCTGCTGCAGTTTTCCTTTTCACGTTTATCGCGTAGTAGTAATCGACTGCAAAACCTAATATTCTTGTCTCATTACTTACCACTGTTTACTGATGTGATTAATATCTGTCCTTATCTGTCAGTGGGCTTCTAAGATACAAAATACACAACTTTTTGTTTACTTAAAAGTTTTTTCGCTCATCATCAGTTTTATTCTTGAGTCCAATAATTTAACAAATTCTCAACGGATTTGTTTTTATCTAAGTGACTCAACAAAATAACATGTCTACTCAGTTACAACAATATACGAAAACAGCGATTGAAAGCATGCTAGCTGCTCTGAACAATTTTGCAAATTCTGCAGTAAACAACATTTGATGAAGAGCAGACATTCTCAATTTTATTTGTTGTTAAAAATATGAAGAAAGCAACACAAAGTGTAAAGGTTTGCTTTACAAAAAATTGCAAAAAACATAATCGATAACAAATCGATCTTGTTCACAACGCCTTACTGGTTTGATTGCTCTCTGTTGCTAGTATTTCTCTCGTTTTTACCAACCATTGCCCAAGTCTGCTTTCTTCGTTCAGTCATCATACAATGTTTTTTCTCTTTTGCATTTTCGCCTTTTTTCTCTTTTGATTGTTGTAATTTCAGCTGTGTCCATCTTTTTCTCTTTGCATACTCCCTCGAGCTTATGTGATATTTAATGAGCTTACTACAAACGGTGGCCGACATGCAATCAACGACAAAGTCAATAACGGTGCACAGAAGACACCAATGTCCAACGGTTCGGCATAAACAGCTGAAACATCATATGAAACCATATCAAAAAGATAAAAACGCCATTGTTGCTAAAGATTTTGTTGAAAAAAAGTTTTGTCAATTTAATGCCACTTTTTTTTAAAAAGCACATTTCTACTTAAACCTCTCATTCAAACAAATTTATGTGCCATTTTTGTCCTTTTTTACTACTGAAAAAACCGTTTTGTTTAAAACTTATTGTAATTACGATTCTTTGCACGCAATTTTTCATCAACTTTTTTGTTGCAAAATTTTTAACATTTGCAATTTAAAAAACTTTTAACCTAAAGAAAATATAAATTTTTAAAATCATAAAAGTATTACCATTAATTAGCAAGCTTAACACTCAGGCAATTTTTGCTTTTTGTCTTACATTCCATTTTATTTGCCGCTCCGCCTAAAATGGCTGAATAGACAATGTCAACGTGCACTTGTTTTCTGTTTGCAAATATCATCTAATTAGTGGACATATGTGTTCACACAAAAGTCAGTTCAACGTGCCATCAGATCTGTCACTGAGCAATCAATTACACCGAGAGCAGTAATCGAACACGACCAGCCCATTCCATTACCAGCTCCGCCCTGACTCTTGACTTTTGCTGTCTATGTCACCAGTGCTATCATTCTGATCTCAAACCTTGGTGCTGCCAGCTTAACCCACTTTTTCAACTGTTGCTACTTTCAGCTGACTTGCAGAAGTTCACACTCGCTTCCTCCACTAATGACCAATTAAATATTGACCTGCGAGTGGTCAATAATTGGATTAATTGTAATTTAATTAGTCCATTTGTGTAAACAACTTTTCTCCATCATTGTCAGTCATTCATCCCTAAAATGGACACGCTCTGCTCTTTGAGGCGACACAACATTCTTTGATCCATCAACCCTGGCCAAGTGTCACTTTCGCTTTCTCTGCCACCACAAACTTCCAACAACAAGCCAATCAATTGTGCACTGTACTTGACACTACCACCATTAGCGACTACTGCCAAGGGAAGTACTACAAGAGAGCTCATTCGGCCACCGCCAGTGTGGTTAGACAAATAATAAGGCACTGGCTTTCAGAGCTGGGCATGCTGCCAGAAAATTGCCAGTTTCGATTGGCCCGGTGCTGCTTATATTTTTGTTCCCCCACTTTCAGGCCAAACGACACCATCCACCAGTAAAGGAAGAAACAGTCATTTATATTTTCTACCTGTCGGAAAGCAGCTGAAAGTCTTGTTGAAAGGAGGTGGTGTTTGTTTGCACTGCTGAGCTTCAGAAAGTCAATGGAACGAACGCAGTGTTGGCAGTGCAAAATGAATGAACCAGAATATATATTTTTGCTTGCATTATGGTAAATGACAAATGAGAACGTCGAGAAACCTTAGATCTGGAAATTGCTTTTTTCTTGTACTCGCAATTGAAACGCCAGCAGCCATCTTCAGTTGCATTGTCACCAATAGAAAGCATTCTCCTTCAATATACCTCACTGCGACTCCCTCCAGCTTAATGTATCTTTTTCTCCCTTCTGGTTTTGACTCAAAATAATTTTCTACTATCAAATTAATTTTCAAAGTTTTTTCTCGCCGTTTTTGTTCTCGACTTTTATTGTCACTAAAATTACTTTTTTTAGAAAGAACATTATTTTAAAAAAAATCAACACTATTTTGCCTGTGCAACAAAATTGACTTTTGCCGCTATAAAGTTTGTCTGAGTTTTTTAAATGTCAAATCGATTTTCCTTGGTTGAAGAATATTTAAAAAAGAAAAGAAAAACAGACATTTTTAAAAGTGAAAATACTATCTGTTGTGGCAATTTAAAATTATGAAAATTTGAAGAATAAATTTATCAGAATCAGCAAAATTCAAACATCAGCAAAAATGGCTAAAAAATTAATGGTTGCATTTTCTATTTTTAGCTATAAAATTTGGAAAACATTGTGTCCTCAATTCAAATTCATGAATTTTCAACTGTTCAATTGTATGTATTTTTTTAAAAAATTCCCGTTTGCTTTTTTCAAAAGCAAACAAGACTAGAGCAATTTGTTTTGCTTTCACGTCACTTTTACTTTTGTCTGATTGAATCAAAGTCAGCTCAGCAATTTGTGTCCATAAGTCGTCTGCTGCATTTCAAACTTTTCAAGAATCTTTGCAATTCTCAATCTAAATGTTTGTTTTACCAATACTACGACAGCCAACTCTCTGTCAGTATTATATTTTTGCGCTGAAAAAGAAAACTAACGCTAAACAGTGAAAATGGCAGAATAAAGTGAAAAACAACAAATCAAAACAGAACATTTTTGAAATTTTTTACAATTTCAAATATATAAAACACTTTTTGTTAAAAAAGAAAAATGAAAATGTATAAAAATATGATGTTTTAAACATTTTGGAAATATCTCCAAAATTAAATCACAATGTCATCTGACATTCTCAGTCCGCGTCGTTCAAACTCGCGTGACTCAACGACGTCTCCCTCCAACTCTTCGTCCATTATCACCGTCATGGAGACGGACTTTCCTCCCCGGAATGTAGCACGAGGCAGCTACTCGAGTTCATCTAGCTCTTCGGTAAATCACTCAACGACGAGACACCGGTCAGTGGAGTCGGCAAACAGTACTATGAACAGCCACCACCAGGACTCCACCGAGTCGAGCTCTTCCCTCAAGTCGCCTTGCAGTGCAGAGCTGAACGGAGGAAATGGTGGTGCTGCTCGAAAGTACCAGCTGCCACCAAAGTTGCCTGACATTGGCAGTGCCTCAAGCCACCTAGTGGACAGTGCCATCATCACCATCGAGCCCGCCGATTCGCCAGGCATCATTCCCACGCCTCCTCCGCCACCAACGAGCTCTAAACCATCTCTCAGCTGCGATCATCACCACCATCACCACAACCATCACCATCATCACCATCACAAAAAGAAACCGTCAATAAGTAAATTTAAATTCCCCAACATTTCCTCACCTCACTCTGAGGACAGATGCTCACCTGAAGATAGGACAACGGCAGCGGAAGCAAGAGAACGGGAGAGCATCGAGTCAGCAAGTTCGCCGAGTTGCAGTTCAAAAGAAGCTGAAGCGGCGGGAGCACCCAAAGTCGACTGTGCTACCCAATCAACTAATTACAAAAGTCGAGACGGCTGTACAGCTGGCTCTGTTCCCGTCTGTGAAATAGCAAGAGCTAGTGGACTCAAGTCAAAAAAGGTAATTTCTCAAAAGGGTTCTGACACTGGTGGGCCAACTTGGGTTGCAAAAAAAGAAACTTAAAAGATCCTTTAAACGGCAATTTAGTTGCAAAAGTAGCAGCTGTTTACAATGAATAAACTTGCAGTACTGCTCTGAGGATTATTAAAGATAAAATAAACTTAAAAAACTTTTTTAAATCTCATGAGAGTTATTAAAGTGTAGGCGACTTTGATGGAAAGAAAATGCAAATTTTTATGCATCATTTTAAAAACTTTTTATTAAGGAATATTTTAATACAAGTTCAAGTTATGACTAATATATTTTTGTCAAATATTTTATTTTTATAATTTATTATTATGATTAATTGTGTTATTCTTAATTAGACGCGTTTTTTACATAAAATGAAATATTTTGTTTGAAAAAATATTGAATATTCTTTTTGTCTGAAGATTATTAAAAACTTGAGTTGTGTTTATAGGGTTTTGCTGTTTTGCTGACAAACAAAATTGCAAAAATCAAAAATGTAAAATAGTTTGTGATTTGGTTCAAAAGCAACAAAGTTTGTACGGAATTATATTTTATATATAAATTGAAAAAAATGAGAATGTTTTATTTAATATAAATAAATCATAAAGGAACTAAAGTCAATATTTGAGCCAAATAAATAGCAAAATAGTAGTACAACTCTAGAAATTGGCAAAGTTGGTGGTTTTGGAAAAGGAAGAAAATTAGGTTTAAAATTAAATTTAACGTTTCTATTTTTGTGACAATTGCAATTTTTTTGTTTTTTTAATCTTTAGCTCAAACCACTGGTTCACCCTCTTGACCGCTCTATTGTAGGAATCTTCACCTTGACCATATTTTTTACCATTCTTGCCATCCTGACTGGTGCTCCAATCGTTTTTCTCCTTTTTTGTCTAATTCCTTTTGTGCTCTTATTCAAGAAGCTATTTCTTTGTCACTTTTCTGACATCCTTCACCACGAGCCACTCTCAAGCATCGATTCCTTTTGGATACACAGAGAACACGTGGCCCACTGTGTTCTTCACGTTGATAAGGGACTGTCAGTGCAGCAGCTGAGAGATGTCATCAGCAGTAGAGTGCTTACAAAGGCCGAGTTTAAACGATTCAAATCACGACTGGTGTACAAAGGTACGTGACAGATTTTTTGTGATGTTTTTTATGTAGCATTTTCTTTTTGCACAGGTCTCTGCAATGTGCCCTACTGGAAATACGACTCAGAGTGGGATGCAGTTGATGAGCACGTCGTTGAGGATGAAGACATCAGTTCCAAAGGCTGTCTTCGCCTTAGAATAATGAAATTGATGTCTACACCACTGCCGATGGATCGGCCACTCTGGCAGGTGCTTTACAGCACTAGTACGTACTGCAATCAAGTGATTCTGATTATTCGAGTGCACCAGGCACTGTCACAGTCTGGTTTGGTCTCCATACTCACACACTACCTCTCCGATTCGGTGCCAATCAGCTCGACCACCAAACCACGCTTTGGCGGCGTCACACTCTCCATCAACATCTTCCGCGCCATCATCGTCGGTCCGTTGACTTTCTTTCTGTGGATTCTCTGGGCCTTCACGCGTCGGCATCACAACCATCTAACTAAAGCAAAGGAGATTTCCTCGGTGCACTGGATGACATTGGATCTGGCAAGAGTGTATCGCATCAAACAGGTTACCAGAAGGTAAACAAAAACATTTTTTGTAAACAAAGCTCTTACTGTTTGTTTTTGCACATGCATTTTTTAGCTCGCTAAACGATGTCCTTCTCTCCTCGGTTGCCGGCACTCTTAGAGCCTATCTTACAACAAAAACGTGCATTAAGAATCCACCTGATCTAACAGTGTCCATTCCAATCGACATCAAGCCGACTAATCCAATTGAAAGCTCACTGGTGGGCGTCAACTATGTGCTAAGTATGAGTGCCGGTTTCAGCCAAAACAAAAAAGTTCAGCCAAAGCTTACATACCCTTTTGTTGTCAGCCACCTCGCCCATTCCGACCAACACCGAAGGCGCCATTCCTCGTCTTTGGGAAGTGCGTCACCTGATGGAGGAGCTGAAGACATCGGCGGACACTGCAGTCATGTACGGTGCCCACTACCTCTTGAACCGCCTGCTGCCGCGGCCACTGTACCGAGCTTTACTGAACCTGGTCAATCGAAACTCTAGCATCTACGTCTCCAACATTCAAGGCCCCGAGACGGAGTTGTCCATTGGCTCGCACCGACTAGTGAAAGCCTACTACTTTCTTTCGCCTCCCTCCTACTGCTCCATAGTGTTCAACATTTTTACAATGCACCAGAAACTGTACCTGTCGATCTCCTCACAATCGAAACTGATATCCAATGCCCGAGCTTTATCAAAACTCTTCCGAGCTCAAATTGATCTGCTTCACGTATTGCTCAGTCGAAGGCGCGTTCCGGGCGAATCGAAACGCGCAAAGCGGGCCATGTTCCTAGGACCAGAGGCGGCCAATCACCTTCAGGCGGCCCACGCGGGAATGTATCAGAACATTGCCGGCCAGATGATCGACGATTCCACCAGTGGTGCTCATCGAGACCTGAGCGGTAAACTGCACAGTGTCCAAGACGAGTTAAATCGACTTTCAGAAGCCTATGATATGGGCGAACCAGGCGTGGCACAGAGATATGAAGAACTGAAAGATGAGTTTACAAGTTTGCTTTTTGAAATGAGAAGAAGAAAGTCCATCGCTGATTACGGCGTTCATGGCAACATTACGATCAATATCGAGGTAAGTTTAGCTTTTCTTATTTTGAGGTTTTTAACATTCTTTAATGTCTGTTTCTTCCTAAAGAACGAAGAAGATGACGACAATGATGGCGAACTACGTCCGCCTCCACGTCGTTTTTCAGTCGTCTCAATTGGCCGTCGAGGCTCTTTAGTGTCCACTTTGCCGTCATCCAGTCGAGTCACGCCACCCATTCTTTCTCGTCGATCAATGGCCGCAACATCTCCGGAGCCGCCCAGCTCACCTGAGGTGGCGTTTAAAATAGAGACCGAATGTTGATGCTCTTCAGTGTTGCTGCTGTGTTGGAGGGGAACATCCACACATACACCTGCTTCTCAAGTACCCTAAAGTCCCGCCATTCGTAACCGTGTTCTACACAACTTCCCTGTTCTTATCTGTACTTTTTATCTGCGATACATCCACTCTCCTATATACTTTTTCACCCAATTTTTAACTTTCCCCTACCGTTTCCCTTTTGCACTTATATCCTTTTTTGTGAATCAGCTGATATGCCATGTCACCAAATAGCAAAATGCCAAAATAAAGTCTTTTTAACAAAATGAACACTGTCGTACTAAATTAAAGTATTTTATTTTAATTTAACTTGCATTTTCTAGAAAATCAATTTGATTTTTCAATTTAGTCGTAGAGAAAATTCAGTTAAAAAAACACATTTCGTTGCTAGAATTTAAGCTATATTTAATTAATTTATTTTTTTGTAAAAAAATGCATTAAATGGTTTTACATGTTTAATTAAACTAAAAACGTAATTTGGGTAACTGAATTGTGTTTATTTGCTTGCTAATAAATTAATTCAGCACTCTATTAAAGTTGCAAAGTACAAAATTTATTTAAAACAATTGCAAATTTGTGGAAATATTGCTCAAATGCGGACAAAAAGTTTAACTGCAAAAATTATAAACATTTATTTGTATTCAAATAAAAAACTTTTTACGTAAAGTATATATAAATTACAAAAACTAGGTAAAACGACTTGTGACAAAATACTGAAAAATTTGTTTTTGACAAAGAAACATCATGTTTGAGATAAAGTTGACGAGATAAATAGTTGTAATATCATTGAACTTGGTGTTACTCAAACACCAACAATTGAACCAAGACCCAAACCTGCTCCACTGTAATAAAATAGTACATTCATAAGCTATAAGCTACCACTTTTAAAAGATGTTCACTTACGCAGATATGGTTCCGCCTCCAATTCCTGCCGCCGCTGTGCCCAGACCGCCGCCAACAGCAGCACCCACCGATTCGGCAATACCGCCGCCAGTGGCTGTTGCTCCTAGGCCAGCGCCCAAACCAGCACCTGAGGGAGACAAACAATATGAAAACGCTTGGCAAGAACGCTCAACACAAATGTACAGCGTACCTGCAGGCCCACCAAACGCCCCACCTCCAGCAGCTCCGCTAAAAAAGAACAGTTGTTGACATGTGAGTTTAATCTGTTGAGTTAGTAAAAGTTGAGTTATACTCACGCAGTGACGCCCACTGATCGAAGAGCACTTCCTGATGAGAGCCCAGCGCCGAGTGAAATGCCTAAAAGAGCTCCTAGTGCTCCATCAACGCCATCCCCTTGAAAGTTGTTAAATTAAAGACTTGTTTTTGCTTGCAAAACTTTTTAAATATTACCTCCTCTGCCTAATCCGAGAGCCCGACTGAAATCAAGCGATCCAGCAGCCCCAGCCAGTCCACCGGCGGCTGAAGCCAGTGCGACGCCACCGGCTCCCACACCACCTAGATTTCCCATAGACAACATCGTCGCCAGAGCGCTCCTCCCGCTTGCGCTGAGACCAACGCCACTACCTATCGTTTCAGCGACTAACACAGGACCGGAGGCAAGTCCAAAGGCGGCTGCATCCTGCTGAGCACCTCCTCCCAAGCCAATAATACCACCTGGGTTGAAGAAACTGTCGCCGATGACTCCAAAGGCCGTGTCATCCAGACCAGCCGGACTGAGCAGACCATAGGTGCCTATGAGATCGTTGCCCAGTCTGTCTGACAGTCCCAAAGCTCGACCGCCAATGTTTAGGGCGATTCGAGGAGCGCCGTTGAGTCCAGTGATGCCAGCGATGCCGTTCAGTCCTCCTCGTCCGAGACCTCGAAAACCTAGGGCGCCCCTACCGGAGGCAGTTAGGCCAAAGCCGCCAGGAAAGACTCCTTTTTTTCGGTCGTACATTCGTTTATAGGTTTTCTTGCCTACAAAAAGACACATTAAGATTTTAAATTGTTGTTTCACTTAGGTTTACGTGCTCATCTTACCAACAAACTTTTTTAGTGATTTTTTTCTTGATTTTTGTCGTTTTTTAATGCGCTTCTTTCTTTTATTTCTTGCCCTTTTGCCAAAGTAGTAGCCATATTCAAATTGCGCTTCTACGATGGGCACAGCGATGAGTTCAAACAACAAGATGGTAAGGAGAATGCAAACATATGCTTGCTTGCTTGACTGATGTCGAAAAATGTTTTGTTGAAACAAAGTTTTGGTAGACATGCTGTAGCATGATATGAATGGGCTAACTAAAAATCAACGAATGAGCTGTTAGACTAGATGTGTGACGGTTTATATCGCATGTTGACCACTGTGAAATAGAGGAAGCGATTTGGTGGTTAAAAAATAGAGGTGCTCACCTTTGTGCGAATAACAATTTTAGCTGAGATTTGTTATTCACCTTTTTCCCTCTCTCTCTCTCTCTATCCATTTTTGAAGCAAAAGTTTTGATCTATTTTCTGTTAGTGGTCACTGCTAAACGGGCAAATTTCGGACGATGCTAGTTTTCACATTGCATAGCCAAGGGCATACGCTAATTGTGCTCATTTTAAAAATAGGCAGCAAGGTAGTGGCAGGTGAACACTTTCACTAATGCTCTTTTAGACTATCAGCAAGATTGTCTAAACAAGCTAGTTAAAAAACTCAATAACTCTTTAGTTACTTGATTGACTGCAAAAAAGAATACTAATTTTTTGTTGTGCGGCTCAATAAATGCATCATTTCCGGGCTCACCTTTATATATTTTTTTAGCGATTCTTTTAGCCACAATAAAGTCACCAAAATCTTTTAGGCACTTTTTTAACAGGAATGACGCTAATCCACAAGTGTGCCTCTTTTTAAGTTGCTCTTATCAACCTTGATTTTGATAAACTTGGCAACACACAGTTTTATCTTTTTTATTGTAAGACTCAATTTACTTTAACGTTTTATAAAACTAAAGCAGACGATTTTTGAGTACCTGCATTTTATTGAATTTTTTGTGCACATTTACTGTAACATTTTACTTATTTAAAAATTGACATGGATGTTCAACAAGCTTACAACGTGCTAGGGCTTCAATACAACTCCAACACAGCTGCCATAAAAAAGGTGTACCACAAGCTCGCCCTTCAACATCATCCAGACAGATGTCCAAATGATCTTGATGCTGTTAAAAAATTCAACAGAATTAAAAAAGCATATGAAGTTTTAATTAAATTTCAAAAAGAGGAGAAAAAACGAAACAATACTGCAAAAGTTAATTCTACGGACGAGGAAAACACTCCAACTCAGCAACCACCACCAAATGAGTTTGACTTGGAATTGACACTAGAGGAAATGCTGACTGGGTGCACAAAAGAGCAAACGATAAAACGACGAGTGGCCACTAGCACAAGTGAAACAACGGAAGATGCCTCTTTAAAGGTGGTAGTTAAACCAGGTTCAATTCCAAGTACTCGAATAACAGTGGACCAGCAAGGTGATAGACTCCATAATAAAATTCCGGCAAATGCAGTTTTCAAAATAAAGGAAAAACCGCATTCTATTTTCAAACGAAACAAATTTAATCTGGAGTACACTGCAAACATAACATCAAAAGAGGCCGTTTTAGGTGTGCACAAGTTGGAAATACCAACGCTTGAGAAAGAAACAATGACTATTTCAGTCAGTGGAATCATAAATAATGACACGTTTCACAAAATACCTAATCGAGGTTTGCCTTTTGGTGAAGGAAAACGCGGAGAATTGATTGTAAAATTTAATATTTTATATGGTATTAGATCTGTGCTAAATACTAGGTTTATTTATAAATATTTTATTTTCAGAAACGCAACAGGAACAAGCAATTGAGCATAAGATTTTTGTTTCGCTAAACCAGATAGTGTCAGGTTCAACTAAAAAGGTAAAAATTACTCGGAAAATAACTGACAATAAAAACGTGACAACAACTGAAAATGAAGATTTAATTATTGAAATTCAACGAGGAATGGAAAATGAAACTAAAGTGACATTTCCGAAAAAGGGCGATATAAAGCCTGGTATTATTCCAGCAGATGTGATATTTACCATTTTGTACGCAAAACATGAACATTTTACAGTTATAGGAAACGACCTAGAATACACTGCCAAAATTACTAAAACGCAATTTGTAAACGGCGACAAGATCTCAATTCCCTCATTAGATAAGCAAAACATCACCCTTTTTCTTGACAGTATCAGTGACCATTCTGTAATAAAAAAATTTAACAAGCGAGGGCTTCCTTTTGCCAATGAACCAACAAAAAGAGGAAACCTCTTGGTAAAGTTCAAGCTAGTTGATGACGTTAAACCAACAGCAACAGTGTCATTTCCGTACGCTAGAAAAGACGATGATGCAAAGCAGAGGCAGCAAAATGATAAGTTTCCAAAACGAGTTTCTCTACCAGCAAAGGAGCCCCAAGTTTCAAAGTTAAAAAATGACATAGAAAAATTTGAAAATTTATTTAAACAAAAAGACAAAGAAACAGAAACTTTACGGCCTGCAACACTGTCAAAAATAAACAGCAGCAATAACTTGGTTGCAGAAAAAGTTGTCAAACTTGCACCAAAACTTGACCCGTTTGATAAAGTTTTCAACGAAGTCATAGAAAATAGTTTATTTCAATCATTAAAATCTCAGTATTCTCAAAATTCTTCCCCACCTTTACTTTTGCCAAGACCGAGATTTCAATATAGTAAAATAAATACGACAACAGTTGTCAACAAAAAAAACCCGCCTGTTATTCATGATCTATATTTAACGCTAGAAAATGTTTTAAACGGTTGCAATCGTCGTGCAAAAATACATCGCAAACTTTTCAACAAAGAACAACCAGTTGAAGATAAAATTGTAACCATTAAAATTCCAAAAGGAACTAAAGCTGGACATGAATTTGTGTTTCGTGAGTGCGGTGATGAGATGCCAGGAACCATTGCATCTGATGTCATTTTCCGCATTGCAGACCAAAAACATCGCCTCTTTAAACGACAGGACGCCAATATTGAGTACAATGTGACGATAACAGAAAAAGAAGCATTTGAAGAAAATATTATAACAATTCCAACGTTAGAAAAACTCGATATCCCTTTTACACTGAACAAATACATTAAAGATGGGAGCACATGGGTCATCGGCAATCGAGGGCTTCCTTTTGCAAAGGATCCGACCAAACGCGGTAACCTTGTGATTAAATTTACCGTTCTTAAAAGTTTAAGTAAGTATTCAATTCAATTTCAATACAATTAAAAAGTTTGACGATCTGTTTTGCGTAGATTGGAAAGCTCCAGTTGAAAAACTTCCAAAACTCCCTGAACTTCCGCGAAAAGACCCACCTGTTGAGACTAAAATTTCCCTTAGTCTTCGTGACATTTTTTACGGTTACAAACTTGAGCAACGCATTAAACGGCGTATCATTAAACCTGATGGTCAGAAAGAAGATCAAGAAAAGGTGATACTGATTGACATTACGCCAGGATGTTTGCCAGGCACTAGGCTGAGATTTCAAAGTGAATCGAACCAACTTGTTCCTGGTAGAGTGCCTGCAGATTTAATTTTTATAACTACAGACATGGAGCATCCAGTTTTCAAACGAAAAGGCTCCAACATTGAATACACAGTAAAAGTGACTGAAAAGGAGGCAGAGAGAGGAGTAGAGTTGGAAGCTCCTTGTTTAGAAGAAGATGGAAAAGGATTTAGGAAGCTTCACATTGAAAGTCCGATTTATTCTGGAATGGTCAAGACTCTACCAGATCAAGGCTTACCTAAAGTTGAAAGAAAAGGAGTAAGAGGCAAACTTAACATTCGATTTGAAGTAGTCGCCAACAGCTTTAAAGGTTGGTCTAAAAAATAAAATGGGTGAATGTTAATTTTTATTTTAACTCGCCAACAGACCCTGACATTGAAGAAACTCTCGAATTGACAGCAGACGAATTGAAGCATGGATGTTCACAGCGTTATGAATATGAACGGCAGTACTACGATCTTGAAGGAAATGTTCAATTTGAGAAACGATCAATAGAGTTGATAGTTGAACCTAAAACAAAGGTTCCGGCAGTGTTCAAGTTTCCCCGAATTGGCGTTGCTCAAAACGGGCGAATTTCAGCAGACTTGACGGTGTTAGTCAAGAAAGCAAAAAGTAATGGTTTGCGCAAAAAAGATTTGTTACAGAAAATAAGTTTATTCAATTTGCCTCGCAGCTAATGCTTAGTTTTTGACTCTAAATCAGTTTAATTTTATAAAAACATTAAAATTTTATTTACCTACGACTACTGAAAAATTCTTTTAGTAAAATCCAAGTCAATTTTACTTTGGTTTTGGGTTTATCAAAAGCGACCTTGCTGAATGAATAAACTTTATCAGGTCCAAAAAGAAAAAACTGTTCATCATTCAAGAGAAATCCTGTGTTAATGTTTAAACGGTGCTTGTTTTTATCGCTTCCATCACACTCATCTGCTGACAGCATGAAATGCTGTACATTATCATTTGTTAAAGGGTCAAAACAAAAGTTGAGCTTCTGCGAAATTGGTTTGAGAAGATTGGAATCGGTTATATCTCTGTTACTCTCATTCAGCTGGTTTTTGAATGCCACTTTTTGCAAGGCAATAACCGGCTCAACCTGCAGAGTGTACATTGTTTCCGCTTCTGAACTTGAAATGCACAGTACATTGGTCATCCAGGCAAATGGACTTTCCACAAATATATCATTCGTGGAGTTGAAATCAAAGAACCCCGAGTCTAGGGTGTTTCGCCAATCCTTTCGTACTGCAAAAAGAACATCATGGTGGTTTGCACTTTTCACAAGTGCTCCGCTGATGATGCGTTGTCGACCGAGTTTAATCAGACTTGCAGAGACTTTTCCCATGGTCACATTTGTGCTAGAAACTTTCATTCTTTTGGCGTCGATTGCTTCAGCTGGATACAGATAAGTGAAATACTTTTTATTATCTCGTGTCAGAAATAAAAGACTCCCCGCTTGCAAGCCCACAGCCACTATTTCCTGTCGCGGGTCAGACACGGGAGAAGTGAGGTCAACAGCTTGGAGACAAACGCCGAAAACGCTGAGGAGCAACAAAAACGTAGCCATCATCATGTTAATGTTGATAATAATTAGAAAAAATGAGCATTTTAGTCAATTTTAGTAGCTTTCTGCTCTATTGGATGCCTTGAAATGAATATTTACGGATCATTTCATTTTCAACGCTTTTGAAAGCTTTACTTTTGACATACATCTTTCATAAATTTACATTTACATTGTACGAAGTATCACTAAATTTCTAATCAGCAGGCTCAAAGGTGTAGTGCTTGACGCCGGGTGGTGGAGGCCAGTATTGCTTGGGCTTCATTGGATTTGATGTGCGCAAATCAAGCTTACGGTCAATCCACCCAAATAAGAAGAAAGCCGCAAAAGCGCTAACAATCGTACCAATCATAAAGGGTCTAAAAGGCAAAAAAATTTAAAATTAAGACAAATAAATGCAGAAACTCGAAACTTACACAGGATAACGATAAATGACATTAGGGTTTGATTTTTCAGACATATGAATATCATAGTCTATGTGCACCGTTTCGCCAAAGTTTCGCCGGCGATAGTAGTAGTCAAAGTCTTCATATGGATCACGAGAATCCTGACCGACGGCTGGCAGCTTCGGATAGTCACCATAACCAGAGCCCTCTTCATAAGGCTCGTAATCTTCAGGTATGAGGTTGTACTTACGCGCAGCTGCTTCTCGCTCTTCTTGTGTCTTTGGATAGGGACCAGGTTTGTAGTCCCTAACCCAACCGCCTGAAAAAAAGCAAATGTAAAATGTCATTGAGAGATCAAGCTACACGAGGGCAATTGCTTACAAAAACGAACTGGAACGATGCACTTGGCGTTGCTCCGACATAAAGACACGACCCGCCTTGAAGAAACTAGGCCAAGCTTGGCAATGGAGGCCATATTGGGCAAACTGGATCGACCAGAACTTAAAACCCAATTTGTTTTGATGACTTTGTTCAGAAACAACAACAACCTTGTTCACAGAAGACGTTCACAAATAAGCTCGGGTGGCGCCGCCTTTCAGCAAAATAACCAACCATTGCTGCTAAAATCAAACACATCAAAAACTCATAGAACTTGAACTGATACAAAAAGTTGTAACAACAAAATACGTTTATTGACTTTTAAAACAAAACATTTTAAAAAATGGCACGCCAACAGCGTATTGTCAGAAGGAAGTAGCTGTATTTACAAAAGCAAGTAATTTCCAACAACGACAAATGGCTGAAAAAGTTAACAACATGTCAGAAAAAAAGGTGAAAAGGAGAGAAAAGTCCAAAAATATAAATATCTAATAAATAAAAATGTGTGGCAAGAAAAATGGAAAAGTGTATGATGGCGATGATAGAGGTGGGCTTTTTAGAAAAACCCAAAAGTGCACTTTTAGTCGGTGACTTGAAAATGTGTGCATGAATGAGTGAAATGTTGAAAAAGATGGAAAAATGATGATTGACATGAAAAGATGATTGGGTCCAACCAGTGGCGCACCATTTGAAAAAAAAGTAAGCAAGAGTGGGGGGACACATCGTAAGGAAATCCAAAAGTAGGTGGTTAAGTTGTAAGGCACTTGTGAAGGAGGATGAGGTGATGTAGTGACAAGACAAAGTGGGAAAGGATGAGGTGTGAAGAATAAATAAATTAAAGGAGACGCACAGGGCGCCATTAGGACAGCGTGGACACCTACAAACTGTGAGGCGAGAAGATGGTACATCAAATCAGTCAGTTGAGATTCGAGAGTACAAAAGAATGAAAGAATAAATAACATGAGGTTTACATTTGGCTTCTTTTGGTGTGACAATGAAGTACATTTGGCGTAGATGTGAGTAAACAGTAAAAACACTCAGCTCAGTTTGTTTTGAGAGTGGACAATTTAGGCGCGACAATTGGATTCTTCAGAATAAGCGCCGATTCCGAAGAAATGATGGGCAGGCCGTTGTTGCGGTGGTAGTTGATCAGGTGGCTCACTGACTCAAATGTCTTGTCTTTGGTGCGAACCTGTTGAGAAGAAGAAGAAGAAGAAGAAGAAGAAGAAGAAAGGTAAGTGTCAGTTGTGAGTGTAAACCTACACAAGTTTTGCTCTCTTCCAAACTTACCACTCCTTCTGGATCAACCAAAAGCAAGTGCTTGTGTGTGCCACTTTGCATGCCGGTGAGCACGTACTGCTCCCCTGAGCCACTGGACCCCTTAGATTCGCGCACCAGAAAGTCACCATCCCGAATGACCAGCTCTTCTGACTGTTTTCGTGGAATTGGCCCATGAAACCAGTCCTCCTTGTCCAGCTCACAGTTGGCCACGTACTCCACCTCAGCAATAGAGACACTGCCTGCTGGAGCACCTACTGGCTGGCTGCGTCCTTTCGAGGTAGTGCTGGTGCTGGTGGTAGTTGCGGTGGTGGTGGTCGCCGCAACGTTCACGTCATCGGCCAGTGCACTTGTAAATGGTTCTGTTTAGCAAAAATAAAGCAGCAACAAAAAGAGGTCAGTAAGGACAGTTGATTTAGTTTGAGCTGGGAAAACTTACGCATATCAAAGGAGTCTTTGGGTTCTTCTTGGGGCGCCATGGTGCAGTTGACGTACTGCGGATCGTGAGCCAGTGGAGTTTTTAGTTGGCTAGCCGTGACCGTATTAGCATCACCACTGGTGCCATTGACTGCCACTGTCTGGTGATCATCCGTCAGATCAATGAGATTCACCTGGTCGAGAAGGCCGTTCTTCTTGCGCGGCGCAGCATGTGGCACAGACGCCGGCGCTGCGGAAGCTGGCAAAGCGGGCACAATGTCGGGTGGAATTTTACCCGGCAAATCATTGTAGTATTCACGGTCGTCTGCTCGCGGTGGCGGCGCTTGACTGTGCGCGGCCAGTGCGCTGCCAGAGCCGTTGAAATGAGTGCCATCCAGTCTACAGTGGGCATCAGGTGGCTGAATTAGTCATCAATTCATCACTTCAGTGCAATCACAATTTACCTGTCAGTGAGTGCGCGAGGTGTCCGCTTGAGAAACTCTTTGAATCTCAACTCAAAAGCCTGTCCAATGGTGGTAATCACATCCTGAGCCCGACCTCCACCGCACTCGAGCACAAAGCAAGCTCGTCCGAATCGATTGTCCTTAGCAACATAGGCGGCAAAATCCAAAGTGTCCTGCAGAACATAAATTGCACATTAAAATTGACTGTTCACAGTCTTCACCAGGCAACCATCACATACCGTATCACCGCCGGAAGCGAAAGAAATGTTGGGCATTTCATGCTTGGCCAAGTGCTCGCCCGACTCGGCGACAATGAGATTGAGATGGGCACTTGTAATGGAGAGGTTCACATCGACACCAGCGTTTTCTGCATTTGATTGACAGGGAGAGAAAGAGTGGTTAATAAAAATGAGCAGCCGCTTCATGGCAGGCGAGAGGCCAAAAAGACTTACCCATATTGGGAGCATCAGCAAGCATGCGTGTAATACGCTTCTCGGTACGGCGCTTCTTATCAGCAGTCTTGAGGCCAGCTGCCTCGCAGACGCGATTGATGCACTCCTTGGCGATGAGTGAGCGAGTATCAAAGTCGAGCGATTTCATTGAGGTATTCACACCCAGACAGCCAATGTACTAAGGGTAGGAAAAAGAAGAAATGACAGAAGTAACGGTTAGTGGATGGATGGGCAAAGATGGCTGAGGAAGCAATTGAAGGAGTGAATTGAAGCAGTGAGACGCCGCCGGGCGATCGCCGGATTGCGATCACCGGTGATGACAGGCAGCAAGAGAGAGGGAGATGGAGAGGATGACCTTCAAGGGTCAGCAGCAGCAGAGAGTGCCTAAGGAAAGGTAGTGTGCTTGTGCCTGTGACTGTCAGTAGAATCACGTGAGATGGCTCGTCAGAGGCGCCGGTCGTCTACTGCAACCGGTCGTCATCGATACGGGACCATATCCACTGTCAGACTCTTTCTTTTTTTCTCTGTTGTCTCCCTCTTCTTTCTTTGCCAGCACACACACCCTCCTTTTCTTTCTCTCTCTCTCTCTCTCTCTCTCTCTCTCTCTCTCTCTCTCTCTCT
>JAALOO010000197.1_pt1 | contig 53901 bp, 48 predicted proteins | sample 7257641 | NCBI WGS metagenome assembly JAALOO01 (sample SAMN14085613, study PRJNA598686) | mite metagenome | biome: ENVO:01001000; feature: ENVO:01001002; material: ENVO:01001226; isolation source: single female mite from University of Michigan culture on fish food culture... ...
GAAACTGACAAACTTTCTGCTTTACTGATGTACTTCTGATGCACTTCTGATGTTGCTGCTTCTGCTGTTGCTGATGTTGTTCACACACTGTCGCAACGATCATTTTTCTTTTTTCCACTTTTGCTGCTGTTGTTGTTACTGCTGTTGTTGCTGAGTTTTGTTGGGGGCATCGACCATTACGTAAATTGAGTGAGAAAAAAAGTTTGCTGCTAAAGATGTTTAGCAGAGGTAATCGATTTGTTTGTTGGCTACTATTTGTCTATTTTTAAAAGTAGTGATCGGCGTTTGGGCTAAGGCTGCTGCTGGATTAGGTAATAATAAACGGTGAAATTATTATAATCGAAGCGTTTGATTTGATCATCTAATCGTTCGTGAGTGTGTGTGATGAGATGCAACAATTTTTCTTTGTAATGAAAAAGCTCTTTTGAGGGATTTTCTACATTTTGCAACACGTTTTGCTGCTGCTGTTGTACATCAGCGCTAAATAATGCAATTTTTCTTTTGTATTTGACACTGTTTGACACAACAATGACTTGTCAAGTGTGTGTGCTGCGATGTGCCCTTAAAATGTTGCCAATTTAATAATGCTTCTTTTGTTAAACTGTAAAAATGTTCAAACTTGGCGTTTTTGCTATTACAATTTATCCAAGTTGTAAATTGTTGTGTTCTCAATTGTGTCAGTGTTTATGTTTGTTTTGAACAAGTAGAAAAGATTTGTTCTCTGTGGCAAAAAAAAGAAGAGAGAAGGAATTTTGACGCCTATTAAATTACAAGTTGCAGTGCACATTTGGACAATTGAAGCTTAAGTTTTTGTTGTCTTTTGTTTACTAGAGCAGCAAAAGATGTGCCCTCAAGGCAGGGATGGATGGAATAATCTTTTAAATGATAGTAGTAACAATAACACATCAAATCAAATAACGTTAAATCTTGAAGGAAACAAAAGTAATAAAAAAGTTTTGTTTTCAGTGCTTTCAAGCAAGTTTTTTATCTTTGCCTGGCAATGGCCAACTTTTGTTATTACTTTTCCTTGCCGTTTTAACATTGGATCAGTGAATCAGTGATCAGCTCAAGATCATTTAATTGTAGTCAATCAAAGAAAAAACAAAAAGAAAGAGAGAGAAGGGACAAAAACAATAACAAAAGTTAAACATCAGTCAGCATCATTTGATCAGCAGTGTAACAATTAGCAAAAGAGAGAAAGAACGCAAAACTTTAATTGCTTTGTTTTGTCAGTAAGGAAGATGAAGAAGGACCAAGAAAATCAATTTGCAAAAAACTGAACACGATAAAAAGCAGCACTATTTTTGTTAATGATCTATTCAAAAAAAATTTAAAAGTTTTTGCAACAACAGTACAGCACAAAACAGCACACACACACATTGAGTGAGAAAAGGTTAAACTGAAAAATTTTAGTGTCGGAAAGAAAGGTTTAAATAACAGAAAGGTTTGAAAAATTTAAAAACTGTAGTCTGAGTTTGAGTTTGAGCTAACAAAAAAAGAGAAAATAAAATATTAGACAAGTTCTGATCTGATCTGATCTGATCTGATCTGATCTGATCTGATCTGATCTGATCTAAAATTCTTCTTCTTTTCTCTAAAATCTTCTTCATTATCATCATCTTAAACTTCGGCCTGGTTCACTGCCGCCGCCAGACGCTTGCCCATCGCCTCCCTCGTCTCGTAGTTGTTGTCCTTATTGGCCAGGCCAATCACCCCACAGGCAATGACCTTACCGGAAGTTCCGTGGGCCAGCGACTCATAGGATCCGCCCAGCCCATAGTCGTCCTTTGCATCACTCAGCCCAAGTGATCTTCCCAGCACGGAAAAGCTGTACCCACTTCGGTCGCACATGATGGCCAGAGAGTCTCGTTTGAGCTTGTTCACAAAAGCCACGCCCTTGGGGTCGGTTTTGATATTGCCCAGGTCGCCAATGTGCGAAGCGGGGCCGTTCATATAGCCGTGGGTGCTGTTCTTTGGGTTGTAGTGGCCGCCGATGCTGTCGCAGCCACTAGTGACGTCGCCGTACTCGTAGATGTGCAGGGCGTAGTACTTGTCGGCTTGGAGGCCTAGGAAAAAATTTAAAAAGGAGTTTAAAATGAGATTTTTTTAAAAAATTTTTAAGAAATTTCCAGTACCGGAACAGACGCCACTGATGAGCATGTTGCTGGGGTTAATTTCGGTCATGTAGAGCGTGCAGCTGCACTGCGCCTTTGGATTGGCGCAATAGAGGTTGACCACGCCCACGGGCATTGCCGCCGCCCCTCCTCCGTAGGCGCCATAGGGCGCTGGAAGGGGAGGAGGGCGGGCGTAGACGCCTGCTGGGACTGGAGGAGCGGCATAGGAAGCTGGGGGAGGAGGAGGAGGAGGGGCGGAATAGGACGCTGGGGGAGGGGGAGGAGGAGCGGAATAGCTCGGAGCAGGGGGAGGAGAAGCAGAATAGCTCGGAGAAGGAGCAGGAGCAGGAGCAGAGTAGCTTGGAGCAGGAGCTGAGTAGCCCGAAGGAGCTCCTCCAGAATATGCTCCAGAATCGGAATAACCTGCTGAAGGAGGAGGGGGAGCAGAATAAGCTGGAGCTGGAGCAGCATAAGCTGGTGGGGCATCATAGGAGGAACCGCCCTGAGGTAAAAAGAGGTAAAAGATTAGAATCTAGAATATTCTGTAAAACATTTTAAAAATTTACGCTGTAGGGAACGACGTTGAACTTCTGCGGAGGCGGAGCATAGCTCGGTGGAGGGGGCGGTGGCGCCCCGTAACCGGCAGGCGCTGGTGCTCCATAGCCTGCAGGAGCAGGTGCTCCATAACTTCCTCCAGCTGCTCCATAAGGATTATCCTGAATGACAATCTCCGGCGCCGTCTGCTGGAACTTAATGGGAAAGACCTTCATCTTGGCTCGGTCGTAGTCATCCGAGCTGATGGCATAACTATCATCATAGCTGGCCGCCGGGGCTGAAGCATAGCCGGGGGCCGGTTGATAAGATTGGGCCTGGGCGCTGTACACGACCTGATTTTCCTTTGCTGGAGCGTACGGTGATCCTCCTGAAGAATAAGAAGGCGATTCACTTTCGTACGAGGGCTGCGAGTAATCATAGGAGGTGGGAGCAGAGTATTGAGGAGGAGGGGGAGGAGGAGGAGGAGGAAGGGAGGAATAGGCAACCTTCGGTTGGGCATTGTACGACGCCGGAACTGCTGAGTAGTTTGGCTGAGGAGCAGCAGCAGCATAACTTCCGGGCTGAGGAGCTGGGGCGTACTGTTTAGGAGGAGGAGGAGCTCCATAGTTTGCCGGGACCTGCTGATAGGTCTTCTGCTGAGCTGATCCTCGACGATCTGGTTGAGGTTGTGGCTGGGCCTGGGGCTGAGGCTGGGCCTGGGGCTGGGGCTGTCCTGGGGCCACCGCCGGAAACTGAGGAGGAGGAGGTGGCTGCTGACCTTGCGGTGGGGGCAATTGCATGGCCGGCACAGCCGTCCCGTTGACGTTTCGGTAGTTGGGAACTAAATAATGAGGAGAGAGAAAAAAGTTGATAAGTTTTTTTGGTACAAAAAAGTACTCTAGAATTATCACTTACTGTACTTTCCCTTCGGCTCGGCATCCACGCCGTAGTGGCCCGGGTAGTTGTGGCCGTACTGAGGTCCTTTCGGAGGCTTTCCCTTGCCGCCCTTCATCTTCTTCGGCTCATCGTATTCATCTTCATAGGCTCCGCCTCCTTTGGGCGGAGCTCCGTAGGCGGGCTCCTTTTCATAGGCTCCCTTTGGTGGGGGCGGTCCATAGGCTGGTTCCTTTTCATAGCCTCCGCCTCCTTTGGGCGGAGCTCCGTAGCCGTCATCAGCGTAGCCGCCCCCTTTCGGGGGTTTTCCGCCCTTCTTCGGCTTTGCTGCTCCGTAGCCATCATCCTCCTCCTCGTAGTACTCATCCTCGGCGTAGGGGTCTTTGCCTTTTCCGCCTTTTCCACCTTTCATTGGCTTCGACTTCTCATAGGGTTCGTACTCGGGCTCGTATTCTATTGAAAAAATTAATTAGTTTTTGGTAGTGAAAAAACAGAAAGCCAAGTTACCCTTTTCATAGCCATCCTTTCCGCCCTTGCCTCCCTTGGCGGCCTTGGTCTCGTACCCGTCGCCGTACTCTTTTTCTTTTCCGTAGCCACCTTTAGCAGGTTTTCCGCCCTTTTTCGGCTTTTCATAGCCACCTTCATCATTTTCGTCTTCATAGCCGCCTTTGCCTTTGCCTTTCGGAGCCTTGGACTTTTCGTACTCGTCGTAGCCTGCAAAAAAATGAAAAAAATTTTAGTACTCAAAAGTATTTAAATATTTTTAAAGTACCTCCTTTTCCGCCCTTTCCCTTTTTGGGCTTTTCGTATCCACCGCCTTTTCCACCCTTCCCATACTCATCATCGCCGTAGTCGTCCTTTCCGCCCTTGTGACCCTTCTCAAACTTCTTCAGCTCGCCCTTGAACTTCTCGTGAAGGTCGTGACCTTTGCCCTTGCCGCCCTTTTCATCGTACTCTCCTTCGCCGTCGTCACCTTCAAGATGTGATTCAATCTTTGCCTTTCCGCTGCTGAAGAAGTCCATGCCGAAGTTGCTGAAGAGGGAGCGGCCGGTGACGGGGTCAATGGCGATGGGCGGCATCTTCATCACTAGTGGAAAAGATTTGGGAATTTAGTGATTTGATAATTTAATAATCAAAGTTAAAAAAGTGTTTACCTTGAGGATGAGGAGGAGGAGGTGGCTGTTGCCCCGGTGGAATGAATCCCGGTGGAGGAGGCATCGGCGGAGGACCTTGTTGACCATGTTGAGGAGGTGGTGGTGGTGGTGGACCTTGCTGGGGAGGAGGACCTTGTTGCTGCTGTCTCATCATCAGTTGATGCTGCTGCTGCAGCACCGATTGCTGCTGCTGCTGCCTGACCGGCTGCATCATCGGCGGCCCACTGCCGGGCATGGGCATCTGGCTGATGCCTGGCTCGGGTCCCGCCAGCAGGAGCAGCAGGGCGGCCAAGGTGAGCAGCTTGAGCAGGGCGCCACAGTTCGTTGGGCCCATCTTTGCTGGTGGTGGTGGTGGTGGTGGTGATCAGAGAGTTGACCAGCAGTTGTTGTTGGTAGTGGTGGTGAGTGTGTGTGTTGTGCTGAGTACTGATTAGATCTTTTATCAGCAGGTGAAGTAGAACTGATAATGTGAGAATGTGCGAAAACAGCACACAAAGGGGTAAGTTGAAGGCAGAACAATGGGCTCAGGTGGTGGTGGTGGTGGTGGTGGTGGTGGTGGTGGTGGTGAACTAGAATTAAATAAAGGAGGCAGAGGTAACAAATACTGTCCACTGTTTCTGCTCCTCGTAAGCCTGACTGTCTGGCTGCTGCTACCGCACCAAACGCTGACTGCCGAAGACTTCTGGTGACACTGTCCTTAGGTTGCTACGCTACGCATTAGCTTTTTGCATTGCCCATCTATTACTGCTGCGAAGGACTTGCCAAGGTGCCAGGCAACCACTTTTTGACGGCATCCAAACGATTCAACTGCTCAGCAGCAGCGCCGGTGTCAGCAGAAATAGCTTTTGCTGCTGCTGGCGAATGGTATCAACTTGAGCTGGTGCACCCACACAGCAGAGTTGCCGGCCTCATCATTTTGCCTCGTAGCTCATTTGGCTGCCTTCTTTTATCAATTTTTATGCGCTAGTTGATAATGATCATCACCAGAGCAGTGAGAGCCTTTCTACCTTATCAAACTGCTGACCAACAGTTCACCACCACTTTGATCATCAATTGGCGGTGGTGGTGGTGATTGTGTGGCTACAGCAGCTGAAAACAGCATATTTTTACCGACAAAGAAGTCAAGTTGCCGCTGCGTCATATTTTGGCCCCTTTCAGGAAAATATCGGCAAAGAATAGACACACACACAATCGCTACACTTTGCATTCGCAGCGGCAGCAGCAGCAGCAGCCAGTCAGCCACTTGCACTCGTTCTGGCAGTCATCAATCACGGTCACGGCCGCCAAAAGTAGAGTGATAATAAATCAATCGGCGCTGCTCTTTTCCTCATCAAGCGTCTTTTTCTCTCTGACTGACTGGGCAGCTGACCTCAGCAGAAACAGTGCAGTGTGCAGTGTGACAGTTTTGCTGTTGCTGTCTTCTTTTCCATTTCTCAGCTGAAGCAACGTTTTTTGCATGCAAAGCCAAGCTCACTGTCGCTATCACTCAGAAATCTCATCAAAGAAAGAAGGAGGAAAAGAAAGGAAGGGAAAAGGAAAATCGAGCATGAAAGTACGTGTGAGCGCTCAAAGTTCAGATCATAGAGAAATCAGTTTGCCCAGGCAAAAGTTTTATTTATGGACACACACACACTTTTGGGTTACCTCACACAGTGACACTGATAATCACTAACTTTCATTTTCATTCTTTTCAATCGTTTCAGTAAGCAGCAGCCGGGCTGGTGGCATTCTGCGACACCTTCTCCACCGTCTTCACGTACTGTACGGTCATCTGATTGCCGTTGTACGGCTGGCCGCCGTTGTACGACTGCTGCTGCTGAGGCTGCGGCTTAGGCTCATTGTACGACGGCTTGGGCGTATTGTACGACACTGGCTTAGGAGTACTGTACGACTGTTGTACTTTGTACTCCTGCTGCTTAGGGGGTGGTGGTGGTGGTGGTGGTGGTGGAGGATAAATTGGAGCAGGACTGTAGTAGGTACTTGGGACCTGAGGTTCAAGATAGCTAGGAGCTGAGTAACTGAGAGTGGGCATGGGCGGAACATAGATTTGCGGTATGACGATGGGCGTGTAGGCAGCCTGCTGTACTTCCGCCTGAACTTGGGCCACATATCGCTGCAGCTGCTCCAGCTCGGCCATTCGCCGGTGAATTTCCCCGTAGACGGAGGCGAGGGCCGCCTGGCTGTCCTGGGCACTTCCGGCCGCCTCGCTAGTCGTCGAGGCGAGGTCGAGGTTCAGCGGCTCGCCGGAGTTTGGGTACTGCGAGGCTAAATTGGTGGCAACTTCGACGTACGGATTCGGCTTTTGCTGGCCCTGCTGGTTTGGGTACTGTGGCTTGGGCTGAGACTGGTGCTGTTTGTACGACGGCTGAGGAGGAGGAGGAGGAGGAGGAGATTGAGGCTGAAGTTTTTCATAGGAGCTAGGATTGCAAACTTCGACGTCTAGGAAAGATTAAAAAGATAGATTGAAAAAATGTTAGTTTGTTTGTACAGAAAAGCTTTTGCTGCTGTTGCTGCTTACATTTGTAGATGATCTTCACGTTTTCCTCCTTGGGCGGCGGCGGCGGCGAAGTGTACGACTGCTGCTTCTTGTGCTGCTGATGATGAGGAGGAGGGGCAGAATAGGATTCCTTTGGTGGTGGCGGTGGCTGATGCTGTTGATAAGCTTCAGTTTTCGGTTTTTGATAATCGGCAGCTTTTGGTGGTGGTGGTGGTGGCTGATACTGCTGCTGAGGCTTTGAGGCATAGGCAGGTTCAGGTGCCTTTTGATAAGCTGCTGGTGGTGGCGGAGGTGCCTGCTGATAAGCAGAATCCTGCTGATAAGCAGGCTGCTGCTGCTGCTGTTGTGGCTTACTACTGTACGACACTTCCGGTTTGCTGTACGACGGCTGAGGCTGGGGCTGGGGCTGATAGTAGTTCGTCTGGTAGCTCGATTCCGAGGGCACCTGGTAGCTGTACTGCTGCTCGGAGTAACTTTTCTGATAGTCATTTCCGGCCATGTACGGCGGCACTGCTGACCGTGAGGAGTCGTACACTGCCGCAGCGGGATTGTACGACAGCGAATTAATGGGCGGCAGCTTATCATAGGAGACGTAGGTCTTCGAGGGGTGGCCATCGTAACCGGAAGTTGTGGTGACCTTGTACGAGGCACTGACCGGCTTCTTCTGCTGCTGATAAGCCATCATCCTGGTACTTTTCTGATCCTCCTGCTGGACCTTCTGCTCCTCGACGACCGTCTCCTGGACGGTGGTGATCTGCGTTTTGTTGACCAGCACATTGGGCAGCGTGGTGGTGAACTGAATCAGGCGGTCATTGAGCTCGCCGAGGGTGACCGGGCCGTTTCCGAGCTGAAGGCGAATCTTGTTGATGATCTCGCTGCTGACGGCGTCGGGGACATCCGGGGCGGTCCACTGAATGTTCGCCGGGTTGATGATCGTCGTCGAAGGGTCTGCACCGGGGAAAGGGACTTCCGGTGGAGTGTACGCCGCCTTGATGATTGGAAGTGGTGGAGTGCTGGAGTTTTGAAGAAGTCGTCCTGGAGTGATTTGAACTTCAGGGATAAAAGTAAATTGCAGCGTTTGCCGCCGCTTCTGCCCGCTGCCATTCTCTTGCGGGTAATGGGGGACCATGCCCGGGTAGACCTTGGCCCGACCGAAAGGATCATGTGCCGGGAACGAATTTGATCGGGAGTTTCCCGCAGCTGAAGAGGCGTGGGCTTGGGAGTGGGAGGCTGAAGAAGCTTGGGAGAGGGGCTGATTGGTGAGTGGAATCACTGTTGACTGGCTAGGGCCTAAGAACAAAGTTAATGAATAAACTGAAAAGCAACAGTTGAGGTAAACAAAAAAACGTACCGATGAGGCTGCCTAGAATCGCCCCCACCACCACCACAAATGACCAGGTAGGTGACATGATTTCTCTTTTGAAAATCTTTTGATAAGAGAAAAAGATAATCAGATTACCAAGTTTGATAAAGTTTAATAAGGGAATTTTCCCGCACCTTCTTCTTTACCAGAAACCGATTTTCCTGCTGCTGCTGCTCTTCCTCACCGACAGAAGAGAGCATGTGACTGGAGTGTACGGTTTTGCCTGCCTGCCTGCCTGACTGTTGTACAGTTTTCTTTCTTGGGCCAAACTTTCTCTCTGTACGATAGTTGTCGCTATTTCTTTCTTTCTTTCTATCCAGTCTCCTGATCAGCTGAGTCAGCGGCTTTTTTTTGACGAATGCTTTTTGTGTTTGAGAGGTTTTATCTGCGGCAATTTTTGCCGCCGCCGCTGTTGTTGCTGCTGCTGATAAAGAAGAGAGGTTCTTCTTTGTGACTGATTTACTTTCTCTTTCTTTTTTGCTCATTAAGTGTTTGCTAAGCAGAAATAATATGGAAATGAGAAAAATGATTTTTGCACAAAGGGAATGGCGTAATGAAAACAGTTGCAATAAAATTAAAAAAATTGAAAATGAAATATGCAAAACTAACTAAAAGGTTTAAACGATCAGATGATTGGAAAATGGCAATTAAATGAAAGACACTTTTGATCTTTGGGGCAGCATTCAATTAGGATTTAAAAACAATTTTTAAATTAAATTTTGTTGATGAGATACAAAAAAACATTATTTTATTTTAGAAAAACTAAAAAACAATAAAATTTTTTAAAATAAAGTTTATAATTTGAACAACAATAGCGAAAAGTTCTTTTTTACAATTTTTTTATAATTATGCTTTTGACAACAATGCTCCTAAACCGTTATATCTAAAAACCAACTTCATTGTTTTCCAGTCACCCTTTGATACTCGATCATCACTGTCAAGTGAAACTGTTATCAAGTCAATCAATCTCTCTCAGATTATCTGTGCAACCAACAAAAGACTATTAAAAATGTCTCTTCTGCCCAACATCGCGGCCGTCCGCGAAGTCCTCCAGGCACGGCCCACTCGCACACTTTACTTGCGCCCGGCCACCTCGAGCTGCTCTCCCCAAATTCCTCTCCTCACCAAAAGAGGAGAGGTCCTTTTTGTTGGCCGCCAAGAGCGCAGCACCTCTCGCTGCTGCCTTAAAAAATCCTCACCACCGGAAGTGGACACCTTCCTGGTGAAGGTCTCACCGCTGGGCTACTTCGCCTTTGCCGTCTTCCCAGCAGACAAGATGGCGCTGCTGCTGCACAGCTCCGAGGAGGCGCTGTACTCTATGAGCAGCCTCCTCCAGGTGAAGTGGCACAGCCTTCCGGTGGAGGCGGTGCGCTCAATCAAGTTCTACTACCGCAGGGAGCGACAAGTTTGCTTCCACTTCCGCGGAGAGAGCCTCGAGGCGCGCAACCTGGCGCGCAACTTCTCTACAACTGGCCAAGGTCGCTCGCTGGCCAGCTCTTACAAGCTCAAGATGAAACTTCTGGAAGAGGAAGGCGATCGAATTCGTCTTCTCGAGGTCCTCAGAGACTTTGGTTTCTGGGACTTCGGTCTCTCCAGTAGAGGCCTTTTTACGGCCGAAAAAGGCTGCAAGGTACACCTGCGGGAGTACTTCCTGCAGGAGCGGGAGCAAGCCAAGCTCGAAGCGGCGGAAGCGGAAGCCGAAACCAAAGTCAAAGAAACCGAGGCCAAAAAAGAGGTGGCCTCTTCTTCAGGGCTGAGCAATGGCGATACTTCGGCGACCTGGTCCTCAACCGGCTTCGAGGCCGACGTGGAGGATTCTACGACCTCAGAAGAGGTCCTCTCAGTGCCGCCGCAGCTTCCTTCCTCTTCTTCCTCTTTAGAACATGAGGAGGGAGGACTGCCTCTGTTGATTAAGCCAACAGTGCCCCCCAGATTCTCTGATCTCTGGGACTGCCAGTGGGAGTTTCCTTCCACTGTTTCAGAGCAGTGAGTTTTTTTCTAATTTTCTTTAAAATCGTCACTAGCTACTTTAGCTTACGTTGACGTCAGCAGTTGCTGTTGTTGTTTATTTATTTAATTTGTTGTCTAAAATCAGTTTTTTGTTGTTTGTTGAATAAAACTGTTATTTGAGTAATGATTTTCAACTTTGTTTTGTTTTGGCTTGTTTTTTGAACTTTTTTTCCACTTTATTCCACTTACTGCCATTTTCGCCAGGTAATCACCACCATAAATGGTAATCACCCTCACCCCTGATGACCTCTCTTATCACCACCACAATCTCAATCACCCCCATCTACCACCACCACCATCATCACTATAAAAGCAAAAATACATCCCAGAATAAAACTTTAAAATCCTCAGCATTTTTTGCTGCTGCTGTACGGCCATCAAAACACACCACTTTTCAATCATGGCCGTCCCCTCCTCCCTCACCGTCCTCCTCCTCACCGTCAGCAGCATCAGCCTCCGGCGGCAGATGGCGCACAACGCCTTCGTCAACGGGCCGCCACGCCCCACGAATGGCTCCACCTACGACTACATCATCGTCGGCGGCGGGACGGCGGGCTGCGTTCTGGCTGGGCGGCTGGCCAATTCTACTAATACCACAGTGCTTCTTTTAGAAGCAGGTGGCCCTCAGTCGGTGATTACCGACATGCCGGGAAATACCCTCTTCCTGGCGGGCGGGGAATTCGACTGGAACTACCGGGTGGTGCGTCAGCGGAATGCCGGCCAGGCCTATCCTGAATTTGCCATTCAAAGAGGTAAGCTAAAAAACAAAATTTTGTGTTCTTTAGAAACTTCAAAAAGCCAAAAACTGTACCAAAAAAAGTCCAAAAAGTTCATTTTGTTGTTTACCACTTTTTCCCAAATGACTAACCCCGTCATATAGTACGTACCAAAAGTGACCAGAAAAAAATCTTCCGCTGTTGTGTTTGTTTTCTAAAACTCCAAAAAACTAAAATGATGATCACCTCTTTTTTAATCTCCAGGCAAAGTTCTCGGCGGCTCCTCCGTCGTCACCTGGGACATCTTCAACCGCGGCAGCCCGCAGGACTACAACAACTGGGCCGCCCAGTATGGGCTCACCAACTACAGCTGGCCCCATATGCTCGAGTACTTTCTCCTCTTCGAAAACAACACCGACGCCTCGATTCGCGCCAACGGCCTCCACAACAACGCCGGCCCGGTGGCGGTGAGCACGGAGACCCAACCTGATCCTATTCTTCTAAATCTCCGCCAAACGATGGTCGCCGCCGGCCACCCGATCATCGACCTGAACGACGCCAACTCGTCGCCGCTCGGCACCGCCATCGCGCAGATGTTCTGGAACAACGACACGGCCATCAAGAGCTCGACGGCCAACGCCTACATCGAAGCTTCGGGTAACCCAAATCGAACTAATCTTGTTATTTCCACGAGGTCCACCGTCACCGCCATCCTCACCTCGATGGGCGGAACTCGCGCTTCAGGAGTTAGGTATCAAGTTCGAAATGGCGACACCATGGTCGCCTTTGCCCGCCAGGAGGTGATCATCTCCGCGGGGGCCATCAACACGCCTCAAGTGCTGATGCTCAGCGGCATTGGCCCTCAGGATCACCTGAACCAGCTGGGCATCAGTGTGGTTCGAAATCTGCCCGTCGGCAACAATCTCCACGACATGGTCTTCGCGCCGCTCTACTACAAGATCACCTCCGATCAGCTGATAGACGGGCTGCCTCTCTTTGACGTCAACAACCTCTACCGGTACTACGTGAACGCCGACGGGCCACTGGCCCACCACACCGACTCGGTGACCACCCACGTGACCACCAACAACCCCAACGGCACCTGGCCCGACGCGATGATCATCGGCATTGTGGAGTTCTTCAACGACCTCAATGGCACGGTGGCGCAGTACGCCGCTAACACGTAAGTGAAGCTCTTCTTTTTGGGTGGGTGTTCTATTTTCCCCGGTCCGGTCTGGTGCTTCGATTTGGTACGTACTCTACGACCAGGCCGAAACCGAAAGTAGAAATCTTTGTAAACAAAAATCTTGAATCTTAAAACTCATTTTTTTCTAAAACTTTTAAACCAAAACTTTCCAGGGCCGAATGGCGCGACTTCTGGGCGCCCTTCGAGAAGATCGGCTACTACCTCGCCCTGGACCCGGTCCTTGCGCGGCCTCGCTCTCGCGGCACAATCCGCCTGAACCCAGCAAACCCGACCGGCCCGCCGCTGATCGACCCCAACTACCTCGCCGTCCAGGCCGATTTTGACGCCCTCCTCGACGTGACCAACTTCACCGTGGCGATGATCAACCGCTACGGCCTGCCGGGGGCAATTCAGTTTCCGCCCATTCCCGGCTGCCGTCGGTGCCCCGCCTACTGCCCTGACTATCTTCGCTGTCACGTCCGCCAGATGGCCCGCAGCTACTACAACTTTGTGGGCAGCGCCCGGATGGGCGTCGGCTCGAGCGACCCGGGCGCGGTGGTGGACCCGACGTTTCGGGTAATAGGCTTCGACAATCTGCGCGTCGTCGACGCGTCGGTCATTCCGGAGGTGCCCAATGCCCACACGCAGGCGGTGGTGATAGCGCTGGCGGAGAAGGCGGCGAGGTTGATAATGCGCGGAGAGTGAAAAGAGCCAGCAAAAAAAACTTCAAAACTTCCAATCAAGAGTCAAACTCCAAAGCACCAAAACAGCAAACAAAACAGCAAAGACATAACTTTAAACTCTTCACAAAGTACATAAAAAATAACAAAAAACCTTCTACCCACCTTATCCTAACCTAACTCCTAACCTAACCCCTAACCGAAAACACTTCCAAGCCCCCAACCACCTCCACCACTTGAGCCCAGCGCCTCAGTGGAGCCATTGGCCGCTTCGGTGGTGAGGACGACAAACTCCCCACCGGTGCTATTACCGTCCACCACCCAGCGGGAGCTGTTGCCCGGCTTGTAGGGCCCCAGTTCGCCATTCTCCAGGAAGTACATCAGCGGGTCGTAGACGAGGGGGCCGGCGTCCTCGCCGAAGACAAAATCGAGGTGGTTCCAAGTCTCATTCTGCACCTCGAAGGTGGTGATCTGGTGGGGCAGGGCGAGGTGCAGGCGCCCTATTAGGCGGTGGGCGTCCCGCGGGTCGACGAAGGCGTCCGTGGCGCCGGTCATGATTAGAATCCTCATCTTGGGGTGAATCTGCTCCAGCGGGTACTCCATGCCCGCCTTCGGGTCGCTGCTGCCGCCGAAAGAGAACGTTTTCTTGTAGTGCTTGAACTCATTGCTCAGGTAGATTTGTGCCAGGTGGGCGATGGCGTCCGCCGAGGTAGAGGTGGGCCAGAATTGGGTGATGGTCGCGAAGCGGGTGGCATTGAAGTGCCCAGTCTCGCCGTAGAGGTTCTCGATGGCGCTGTGGCAGCCTGAGGAGAGGAGAGAGGCCTAAAAATAAGGGGGAAAAAGGAGATCAGTTTTGAACTTTGCTGTAGACGTGCGAAAAGTAACGCCCTATTTGAACGCCCTTCTCTCTGGTTCAAGCACAAAAGAAGAAGATAAGCTTGGAAGTTCTGGCTCAACACAGAAAACAGTTAACGCGCGACAAGTAACGCCTTATACGAACTGCCCGCGCGCGCACTTTTGCGCGCAAACATTTTTTTGTTTTCGCCGTTTTCGCTGAACCAAAACAAACCAAAATCTTCTTTTTTGTTGGAATCTCTGATTCTAAAACCGCCCCAAATCCTCAAATTTACTTCAACTTACCTCTCCCTTACAGGCACTAAGCCCCAGAAGACTGAGCAACTTCTGCAGCTGAAACTCGTGAGGAAAGGCGGCCAAGGCCACGGCTCCATAGGGCTGAAGAAAATGAAGCAGCGACTTGGCGTTGGCCAGGTACACCGACGGGGCCATCAGCACCACCGGGTCCACCGTTTCCGGCGTGAACTCCGTGTGCTCCGACAGCAGGCCCAACATGGCGGCGGCGGAGATCTCGTGCCCGACAAAGGCGACCTTCTTCTGGCCGGTGATGTCCTGGACGTACTTTATATTGGCCGGGATGTCGAAGGCGGCAAACTGGTCCTGCGAGAAGGCCCAGAAGGAAGGGTTCCAGGTGCTGAAGTTCTTGCTGCGTCTCGAGTAGGCGTTTCCGCGGAAGTTCAACGCCCAGACGTCCCATTTCCCCGAGAGGATGAGACAAAATCCGAGATTGTCACCACAAATCGGGGCCATCGTTCCATTACCTCCTCCTCCACCTCCATCACCACCTTCCGAAGTCGCTTGAGTTGTCGCAGAATCAGTTCCATTCGAAGCACTAGTTCCATTTTCACCCCCGCCCGCTCCCTTCGGCAAAAGATCCGGCGAATTTACGAACCAATTGGCACTGCTGCCGATGATATCATGGGCGAGGAGGATCGGTTTCCGGCCGCTGGTGTAGTTCGACTCGCTGTAGCCTTCGATGGGAACCACTCGGTGGAGGGCCAGCTGGTAGCCGTCTTCAGTTTCGACGCTGTACTCGATCAGGCGGAAGCCTCGTTTGGTGATCAGCGAGTGGAAGTTCAGGCCACTGTCCTGGTCGCCCTTGAAGCTCCACCAGCTGCGGCCGCCGAGCTGAGCTGACCTGTCTTCATTTTGACTGTTTTCGAAGACACTTCCGCTTTCGATATTTTCCCGTGGCTTCTCTTGTTCAACTTCAGCCTCTTCTTTTACGTCACTTGGTCTAGGCTTCTGCGGGTCTAGATCCAGAATTGCGGTGGCTGGGCTTCCATCATCCTCGACGTCCTCTTCAAAGATGTCCAGGACGTCACCGGACTGAACTAGTAGTCCTGACTGGCTGAGCAGGAGGAAGAGGAAGAGGAAAAAGGAGGTGGTGGTGATCAGTTGAAATAGTAAGTGGTGAGAAGATGTGGTGCTTGTTTTGCTGAGGAGCTTCATCCTCAAAGAAGTGGTAAGTAATTGAGGTTGATGAGAAGTTAGGTGATGACTTTAAAGAGATGGGAAAAGGCGATCAAAAGTGTTTTTTCAGTGAGATTTTTGCAAAAAAAATGTAAAAATAAAATTCCAGACAGTTCGCTGGTGTGAAGTGAATTTATAGAGTTTTTGGACAAAAAAAATGTAGCGGTAAAAGTTGGCCTTTTTTCAGTTTCATCAGTACTGCAAAGGTGAAGTGAAACGAGACAGAGCGAAAAATATGAACAAAAAATGTATCACTTTTTACTGCTGCTGCTTCTGTTGCTGCAACAGCTTCTGCTGCAATACCGCCAAAAAGGTCAAAACCACGAGCACTTCTTTTTTTAAAGTGAAAAAAGTACCGCCTGACTCGCAACGTTTTACACTCTGTATCTCACAGTAACAAAAAATGTAAACCGATGCAACTCTCTCTATTCTCGAGTAAAAATTTGAAACACCTCGTCAGTCAAGGCAACACTGAAAAATGATAAAGCTCAGGTAAAGGCAAAAAACATGAGAGTGTGAATATTTACAGCGAAAAAAATGTCACATGAAAACAAAAACCAAACATTTTCCAAAAAGTACTTCCTAGAACTAAAACAAAAAACAATTACACAGCAGTCGCCGCCAGCACCACCGTCACCTTCGAGCTATCCGAACCGGTTGAACTTTCCAGTGACTCCACCGCCGAAGTATCACCCCCTCTTCCATTATTATTCTCATCATCCCCTGATTCACCCTCATCACCCCTCATAATCATCATCATCACCCTCTCCTGCGCCACGGCCACGTAGACGGCCAGTGCCAGTGGAATCAACAACAACGCACAGCTCAATTGAAAAACGAAGCCGGGGAGCCACGATAACGTCGCATTAAAAACCGCCGAATAGACCGTGATGCCCAGCAGCGGCGCCGTCGTCTCCAGCATCGTCAGCACGCCAAAGAGGCGATTCTGCTCTTCGGGGGGCGCCAGGCGGGAGAGCTTCGTCCTCACGGCCACGGCTATGATCGAAGTGATCGATCCAAAGCCGTAGGAGGCGGCAAAGGCGGCCACTTCAATCACAGTTCCCCGGAGAAAGTTCTGCCCAAAAAGGCTGATCAGCCCCAGGATGAGCAGGCTCGAGTCGCCCACCTTGACCAACCGGGTCAAAATAGGCGTCACCAGGAGGAGGCCAAAGAGGTGCGAGGCAATGTACAGCGTAGAGTTGACGGTGCTGTAGGTGCCGGCGTCCCAGGCGTACACTTTCTGAACGAACTGGAACATCAGAACGCCCACCGAGCGATTGGTCATCGTGACGATGGTCATCGTGGTGAGGAGGAGCCAGATGAAGAGGTGGGCTCGCTGGGGGCGGCGTTTGGTGGCCACGGCGAAGGCCTCGGTGATGTTCCGCCAGACGAAGAGGTCGGCGGAGTTGGCCGCGAGCTTTTGCAGTTTGGTGCGCTGGTCCGCAAGTTTGAGCGGGAGCTGAGGTGGAAATAGAAATCGAAATCGAAATCGAAACGGGAAAAGCAGAATTTGTTAAGTCTTTAGATTTTTTAAAATAAACTTGTGATCACTTACCTTACTGCCCTTGTGCTCAAAGAGCAGCGGAGCTGTCTCATCACCATCGTCTACGGTTTCTAAAATGTCCACCGAGTTTTCCAGCAAATTATCTCCCGACCTTGGCCGCCGCTTAAACTTCATCAGCGCCGCATAGGAGAAGGCGGCCAACTTGCAGGCGGTGGCCAGCGCCAGCACCTGGTGGTAGTTGTGAAGCTGACCATTAGCTCGTGCAAAAGCCGTCACCTGAGGATTTTGAATGATAATGCCGCCGATGAAGATGCCCAGCGGATGGCTGACAATGTAGGTCAGCTCGAGGATGCTGAAGCGTTTGACGCGTTCGCTGCTGTTTGTCGTCGAGGAGAGGTAGCTGATGGCGGCCATGCCCAGCGATTGGGAGCCTCCAACCAAGGGGAAAAAGATGAAGGCGAGGAGGATGAGGTCCGGATCTAAAAAGAAAGATAGAAAAGGGAGTTAAAAAGAAGGTAAACAGAAGTTTAAAATCCGGTTAAAAACAATTTTCCCTTTTGTTTACAACTTCTTTCCCTCCAAAACCGAGGGCCCGGTCGTAGAGTACGTACTGGCAGACACAAACAAAATCTTTGATCTCAAAAACTCCCGAAATCTAAACTTCAATTTCTAAAACTCCTTCCACCATCAAAAGAAGACTTACTCGAATCAAAGTACACTGCACAGACGAGGACGACGATGGACTCAAGGGCTGCGGCCAGGGCCGTCAGGCAGAGCAGCGTCTTGGTGCTGCTTCGGTGGCGGTCCGCCCAGCCGCTGAGGAACATCGAGCTGAAGATGACCGGGACGGTGTAGATCACCGACTGGTAGAAGTTGAACGTCGTCACCTGCTGGAGAATCTCATCCTTGGCGTGCAGCAGCGGCAGCAGATCTTCGCCATCAAAACCACCATCAACATTATCACCATTATCTTCTCCACCAGGCTTCGGCGCCTGAATTTTGCTTAGGTTTGCGCAGAGACCGGAGCGGTTGAAGCGCGCCATGCAGAACTTGTCCTGCGCCAGCAGCGTCACCGTCACGTCCTCGACGGCAATCGAGAAGATGAAGACAAAGAGGAAGAGCTCCACCTGAAAGTGGCTGAAGAGGGTGCCGAAGAGCTTTCTCTTTGATGTCGTGGTGGTCGAAGTCGAAGCTGAAGATGCGGTGTCCATGATGATCTGAGATTGAGTTGAGCAGCTGAGGATGAAGTTGATGAGTTGATGATGAGTTTGAAAACCTTTGCTGATGAGTTGAAGACGATGATCTTCTCAGACACTACCACCACCAACAAAAACAACAACCTCTTCAGCCGACGATCACCACAAACAACAACAACTTTTAAATTAAGTTGCACACCACCAAAAAACAGATGACAAGTTTGTCGTACAAATTGTACAGCAGCAGCAGCAGCTATCACACCCTCAAGTATTAGCCATTTTTACCACCACCATTTTTATCATCAAACAGCGGTTAGTATCACTTCGCCACCCTCTTCTCTACAAATCTTTGCCTCCCCATCAGTTTAGTGCGCTACTTTGAACAAAAAATTGGGCGCTATTTTTATCATCATCACCACCAGCGCAAAACTTTCCAACTAACCAAGAGAGCTACTTTTCATCGCGTCTTCGAATTCATCGTCTGTTATCAGTCATCTCACTGTTCAGTTCAGCTCTTCAAAGTGAGATTTTCTTTTTCTTTTCAAAAGTCTCCCAAGTCTAGCAACAAAAAGAACTTGGTTTCACCCTTTTGAAAAGCTCTTGAAATCTCTTCTAATCTGATAAGGTTCTGTCTACGACTCGTCTTGGTAACCACAGTCTTATCAGAGTACAATACAGTACTCTACAGTGATCGGCACTGTGTACGACAATCATTTGACAGACATTACAGCTGATGATGCCTCAAGAAGAGCACTACCACTTGAGTTTGACATAATCTTCTCCTCTGTTTGTACAAAGAACCTGCTTTGAAAACAACAAAAACAAGCATTTAAAAATAGAAACAAACAACAACAAAGAGGCACGCCAGCAGAAACCGGGACGTCAGTGGGTTAAGGTTGAGTTACCAGGAAAAACGGAGTTATCAACAAAAACAAAAGGACACAAGTTGTTCCTCGGACAAAGACGTTCTTTAAAAAGAAGAAGCCGATCATCATACCATCAATACCACGATCTTCAGCTCGTAAAAACCAGCCATGACTCAGGCTCAACTCGGGCAAAAAAGAAAGCTGCCTTCAAGAAGACGACGACTGATACCACAACAGCAAAAATTGAGATATGAAAAGAGGCAAAAAGCACTGTGTGTGTATCGCACCTAAAAGTACATCTTGGCTTCGTACACTTTCTCCTCTACTCTTTTATCAAGTGGTGGCGGTGGTGGCAGTGAAAGTGGAGACGATAAGTGGGAATTAAAAAGACAGACTTCCATCAACTACTAACCAAATATCGATTATGAGTGGCAATTTACGAGAGGCAACTCTGATCAATTGGTTGCCTTTACGATCGAGTAGACCGTGATAATTTGGCCTCTCGAGCAGAGAGTTGAGCTTGGGTCTGAAATGATAACAAGCTGAAAACAAAGTGGTAGTAAAAATTCTTTTGAGAATCATTGAACAGAATAAAAATTCAACAAACCTAGATTTAGAACCTAAAAGCCTAAAACTAAACACAACCTAAATCACTGCGATTTTTTCCGACTGAGCAGCTCGGAGAGGACGACTCGGGCCACGGCGAGGCGGCTGGCCAGCGGCGTGGTCACCGTCTCGCGGAACATTACCGCCCAGGGATTTGAAGAAAATCCCTCGCTTTTCCTCCTTCTCTTTTCTCGCTCCTCAAAGCTAATCTGGTCGTCCTGGGCGGCATAGTCGTGGTCTCCAGGAGCACTCTGTTCATCCGAGGTAGTTTCAGAAACTGAAAAAGAATTTAAAAAGAAAGTTTAGCAAGTTCAAAAACTATTAAAAAAAACACAAATCCTTACCTTTAATCTTTTCAACGCCCTTGATCTGCCCCGGCGTGTCCGTCTCCAGCTGCGCGTAGGCGACCAGCAGGCGGCGCTGCTCGTCGGTGAGATTTCTAAAAAGATGGCGGAAAAACAAACAAAAGATCACAAATAAGAACTCAAAAACACAAAATAAAACCCACAAAAATTAGAAACTCACCTCGGAACCTGAATCTTCAGATGAACATAGTGATCACCATATCCTGCATCGGTCACCTTCTTCAGCCCCTTGGCCACCAGCCTGATCACTCCATCCTGATCATCACCGCCTTCTTCACCACCAAAACTCCCAAACTCCACCTCCTCATCGGCGTACAGGCCGTCCACCTTCACCGTCCCTCCAAAGACCGCCTGCGCCAAGCTGATCGGCGCCGTACTATGCAAATCGACGCCATTATCTTCATCCACGGTAAAGTACCTCGACGGCTCCACCTTGAAGGTGACAAAGACGTGCTGCACCGGAGCATCATGTGACTCGTAGAGGCCGCTGATCCGCTTATCATCATCGGTGGGGGCTATGTTCACCTTGATGGTCTCGCCGTCGGCCACGCCGGGCGGAACGGGCAGGACCAGGTCCCGGTCGACGAGGACCCGGCCGTAGCCCATGCAGTGCGTGCACTTGTGCACCACATTGTGGCCCTTGCCGTCGCAGAAGCGGCAGGTGGAGCGGGCGGCCAGGCCGTCCAGGCCCTCGAAGACCTCGCCGCCGGTGCCCTCGCAGAAGGGACACATCTGAATGGGGCGGCCGGGTTCGGCACTAAAAAGAAAAAGATGATCAGAAAGTAGAAATAGACAACCAGAAAGTAGAAATAGAAATCGAACCCAAAAACAGACACAGAAAATGGCAAATCGAAATCGAAACCGAACCTAGATTTAAAATCCTAGATCCAAAACATAGAACACTCACCCCAATCCCATGCACTTCTCGCAGGTGGCCACCGTCTTCGCGGTGATCAGCTTCTCGCAGCCCTTGGCCGCCTCCCTAAAAGTCAGCCTCAAAATAGTCGCCTCGGTCTTCTCGTGGCCGCCGGTGGCCGGCGGCGCGTAGTCCACCCAAACCTTTCCCTTCTTACTTCTTCCTCCACTTCCTCCTAAATCCTTAAACTCCGCGCCAAAGATCTTCCGAAAGAGGTCCTCCGGGTCAACTGAAGAGTGAAAGGCGGCGCCATGGGTCCGCCAACTTCGGCGGACCGGGTCGAAGTCTTCGGAGTTCGAACTTCCGCCGCCGGAGCTTTCGCCATCATAGGCGGCTCGTTGCTGCTTATTCGAGAGGACAGTGTACGCCTCGGCCACCTCGGCGAACATCGCCGTGGCACTGTCGTTTCCCGCATTAGCATCAGGGTGGTACTTCTTCGCGAGGCTGATGTAGGCCTTCTTGACGTCCGAGGCGGAGGCGTTTCGGGAGATGCCCAGCACTGAGTAGTAGTCCTTCTTCCGGCGAGGTCCTCGCTGATAGTTTGAGGAGGAGGAGGCGTGATTCAGTGGCAAACCGGTGTGCAGTGACCTTCTTTGGTGATTATCTAAAAAGAAGTAAAACGTTAACACCAAAAGACAAAATAGAAACCAGAAAACTCTTACATTGAATCGCCGCCGCCGCTGACCTGTTTATCCGTCGCAAAAAGTAGTTCGCCGATCCATTGGTGGTAGTGGTGGGCAGTCTTCTCAGCAACAGCAACAACTGCAGACAGGGGCCACTCATATCACAGAAGAGGAAGAGGAGGAAGAACCAAAGATCTTCAAAAAGGTAACCCGAAAACCAGCAAAAAAATCAAAGCTGACCAAACATAAACAAAACAAAATCACATGTGTGCCCGGCAGAGAGAGGGAAAAGTTTCCGCAGCAAAACAAGCACGCGCCGAAAAAAAGTTCCCGGGAACGCTCTATTTTTTTCCGTTCACTTTTGGCGCCTCAGCGAAAAACAAACTCCGAAAACAACTTCGATTTACCCCAAAACTTCTCATCAAAACTAAAACCTTTATTTTTCACAATAAAACAAAAAACAGTTCAGATCTTAAAAATCACCTCAAAAAACTCCTCTTCTTCTCAGCCATCACCCCAACAGCTTCGCCCTCTCCTCCGCCGTCGGCTTATCACCTTCGTTTCCCTTTCTCCAACAGCCACACTTCCTCAGCAGCCTCCTCACCACCTCGGGGCTCTTGGAGAGGCCCAGGCAGATGACGGCCGCCGTCACCAGACAACTGCCCAGCACCGAGGTCCAGTGGACGGTGACGCCGAGGAGGAGGGTGTCCCAGACGAAGGCGAGGACGATGGTCATCGTCCGGGAGACGGAAACGACGCCGGCCGATTCGTACTTGAAGGCGAGCGTCATGAAGAGCTGGTCGCCGATGCCGGCGAAGCCGATGCCCACCAGCCAGGCCCATTCGATCCAGCCTCCTTGTGGCCAGATGATCTTGTCGATAAAGTACAGGGCCACAAAAGCGGAGATGCTCGTGGTGATGCTGAACCAGAGGATCACCACGTGGACGGGAACGCCCTTCAGTTTTCGGAGCATGATCATGCCGAAGGCGGTGGAAATAGCCGCGACGACGGCCAGCGTCACGCCCTCGTAGTTTACGGTGGCCAAAAGGGCCGGATCAAAGTACTGCAGGAGGAACTTGGGCTTGGCCACGCAAACGACGCCCACCAGGGCGATCATTCCAGTGAAGATGTGCAGCGGGGTGATCCGCTCGCCGAGGATGAAGTAGGCGAGGATGAAGACGAAGACGGGCGCCGAGAACTGAATGGTACTGGCGTCGGCCAGTGGAATCAGCCGGTAGCTCATGTAGATGGTGATGGCGGCGATGGTGCCGAAGAGGGCCCGCAGGCCGATGTCCAGGCGGTGGCCGGCGACGCCGAGGAAGGGCAGGCGGTAGTAGGCGGTGGTGCTCAGGTAGAAGATCGTCTGGAAGACGGATCTGAAGAAAAAATGAAAAAAGAGGAAGTTATTATCTTCAAAAGTTTAAAGATCAACGAAAAACGTCTCAAAATCAAAGCTGATTTCGATTTCTATTTCTATTTCCACCCAGCCTCTCTTCTGATCTGGTTTCTGGGTTCTATTTCTATTTCCACCCTTTCGGTAGTTCCAAGACGTTCTCAAAACTTCAACAAAAAACCTTGAAAACACTTACCTAATTGCCAGAATCTCCAACGCGTGAAGATCGGTGAGAATCTTCACGATGAGCGAGGCAAGGGAGAAGCAGACCACGGAGAGCATCGAGCAGAGCAGGCCGAAGAAGGGGATGCGGCCGGCGAGGCCGGGCGGCCTCGGGTCGGCATCAGAATCATCTGAAATCAGCGAAGAAGAAGTCGTCGACGTCGGCAGAATCTGCCCATTATCACCGCCGAGAATCGTTCTGCTGATCGAGCGAACCAGGACGTCATCATCGTCATCCTCGCGCAGAATGCTCGAAGTTATGATTGGATAGCTGGCGGAGAAGGAGGACGAGATGATCTCTTCTCGGCGCGGCACGCCAATGTCGCCCTCAAAGGTGGCCAGCGAGCTTCGCTTGGTGATGTCCATGTCGCTTTGAGGAGAAGGTGGTGATAATGGTGAAGATGATCTGCCTAGAAGATCAGATGTCTCACCCTCAAGAGTGACACTGTTCGACTGAAGAAGAAGAAGACCAAGTAGAAGGCGAAGACAACAGCCAATTAAAAGTACAGATGATCAATGATCTGGTGATGGCGCAAAAGACCTCTTCCTCCTCCTCTTCTACTTCGAACACAGCCTCATCAAAGTCCCCTTCTTCTTCTCCTCCTTATAATCTCGAAGATGATGGTGATGGTCTACTACTCTCTCTCTCTCCTTCTTCAATCGACGCCGATGACAGTTCAATGCAGTTCGAACGATTGGGGAGCGATCGATTTTGGTGGTGGTGGTGGTGGTAGTAAAAGGCAAGGCAAGGCAAGTCGTTGCCTCGAAGAGCTTCGATTTGGTTTTTTGTTGCTGCTGCTGCTGGCGCTGGTAATGGCAAATGGCTAGCTAGCCATCGTCCTCCGTTGTTATCTCTGGTCGAAATAAACAGCAGCAGCAGTGATAAGAGAGAAAGTAGCTGTCAGTTTTAGTGGTGAGGATGAAATCGAGAGGTGATGATGGTAAGAGGATCCGACTGTCTTGAAGACAGTGGTGGTGATGGTGGTAGTGGTGATAACCACCGATGAGTGAAACAACCGCTGGTGATTGACATGAGAGAGACTGATTACAATGAGTGAGTGAGTGTCTGGAACTGATGGACCAGAACAGGACAAATGATGAAGATGTCTTCATGATCATCTTCAATGTTTACTGTCACAACCAAAAAAGGATCAGGTCTTCAAACTCTTTCTTCTCTTCCCCCATCTTCTTCTTATCATCAGGAACAAGGCAAGTGGTGACCACTTTGACGTCAAACAAACGGGAAAATAGCTGGACTGAAAATAGAAATAAAAGACTTTGATCACCAACCAAAATAGAAAGAGAGAGAGAAAAAAGTAAACAAAGGCTCTCAAAACTTTTTCGACAAACGAAAGTTTAAAGTTTGAACCGATCACTTCCGCCCTTGATCTACTTCTTCTTCAGCATTTAGAAAGAGGGAGATCAGGTTCGAACTGGTCTACCAACAAAAAATGTCTTTGATAAGCTCCTTCGAACATCGCTTGCACTGGAAGCTTGATCGTCTGATCTGAAAGAAAAAGACCACCAATGCAAGACCAAGAAGAAGACGACGGAGAAGAAGTAGAGGAACCGAGGTGATAAGACCTTGCCTGCACTTGATGGCACCTTATCATCACCACCATCATCCTATTAAGTAATCTCTCAGCACTGAAGATAAACATTGGAAAGCGAGGGAGTGAAAGTCAGTTCGTTTTCTTTCTCTTTAGCGATCTTTTGAAGCTCAACTTTGCTCCCACGCAGTGTCACTGCTGACCGACCAGCAGCAGCTAACTCCCAAGTGAACGGAAGATGACGCTAATCTCATCCTCAGTGTCGAAGTCTTCGAAGACTTTGAAACACACAGAAGCACTTGTGTGTTATCAACAGCCAAAAGAAAATCGCTGCTGTTTGGCGTCCGGTGCACCACCTCGTTTTGGGTAACGAGACTACCAGATTACTATCTTCCAAAATATCTTCTCCTTCTTCAGCTACCTCAAGCACCCAAACATAAACATGCCTCCTCTTCTTCTTCTTAAAAAAACTTTCACCAAAAGTAGAACCCAAAAGAAGAAGACGAATCCAGAAAAAAATCCCCTCCCATCGCTCTTGTTTACCTTTGAGCAAAGTTCCCGGAAAGGCTACCGTCATCACCTCCGCCGTGGGAAGTCTTCCCGGGAAGAGCAGCAGCAGCAGACAAGAAAACGGCCATAATTTTTTTTCTGCTTCTGCCGTCTGCGATTGTGCTGCTGCTTTGGGTGCGTCGTTGCAGACCTTTAACATAGCATTTCCCTTGCTCCTCTCTCTGCTCTGCGCTGTTCTGCTCAGTCTCAGTCTCAATCTTTCTGTTGTGAGCAAGTGAGCAAGCACAGAACACACAAGCTCACAGTGAGCTCAAGCCAAGGCAGCAGCAGCCTTCCAGCTCCTCTTCAGACCATCACCACCATCACCACCATCACCTCAATCACCCCCACAAACTCCCGAGATCCTTTGGACCCCTCAGAGCCATCAGAGCTCTTTCTTCCTTTTGTAAGTCACAGACCAAGGATTCACTATTTCACTATTTAACAATACGTCTGCTTTGCCTCTCTCAGATTTAGAACTCTAAGCACTACTACTACGTCTTTTATCCACCGAGCAATAACAAAGCAGTCCTTCCAGTCAGTCAGTTTTGAATCACACACTCGAATACCTTCCTCTTCTTTTCACCAAGAAAGTCTTCCAGGCCCAAGCTTTTTTTGACGTAAGTTCTTCCTTTTTCTAGAAACACTCGCCATTTCTATTTCTACTTCTCACTCTCTTCTCTCTCTCTCTGCATTGCACACACATTTCACCACTTCTCTTTCTCTCTTTCTATTTCAGACCTCTTTCCTTCTTCTTTCTCAAATCACAGTCCAATGGCCTGCGTCACCCTAAAACGCCCCCTCGAGTGGGTGGACCCGTCGATGTCTCCTGAACACCATGGTCATCATATGGGCTCTCCAGGCTCGCCCACCTCGATGATCATCAGCAACTCGCCGCCGCACCACAGCAGCAGCTGCTCTTCTTCTGCCTTTGGATCGTTTTCACCTTCCTCGATGGCTGCCGTGCCCAACAAGCGAGCCTGCTTGGGCTCGGGAGTTCACTCCACAAACTCCTCCTCCTCTTTTTACCACGGGACTTCCTCCTCCTCCTCGTCTTCTTTGTTTGGCGGAAACTCCTCCAACCACACCAGCCCCTTCAAAACAAACAACAAACCAGGCAACAGCAGCGAAATCGCCGAGCAGATTCGCGAGGAGATGATGCGCATGGTGCGCAATCGCTTCGGGGTGAATGCCGCTGCTTCTACTTCTGCAAACTCCAACTCCAACAACAGTAGCTCACCACTGAAGAACCACCACCACCACCAGGACAGAACCTCGACAGTGATCACCGCCACCGAGAACTCCACCTCCTCTGCAAAAACTTCCTCCTCACTTCCTTCCTCTTCCTCAGCTGAACACTCTTCCTCTTCAGCCCAACAGCCCTCAGCAACGCTGCTCTCGGTGCGGGAGATCTTCCTCAAGGCGGCCCAAAATCGAATCGCTTCCGCCAGTCACCACCACAACCACCACCACCAAAACCAGCAGCCCATCTTCACTTTAGATGAGGTGGTGCCAATTGTAGAGCGACTCCTCGCCGAGCAGGAGGATCATCTTCGGCTGCTGCTTCAAGAGCGCCTGGCCGAGCAGTACGACCAGTTTCGCCGCTTCACCGCCGACCAGCTGCTGGTGCAGGCGAAGGCGCGGGCGATGGAGGACCACGGCTGTGGCGGAAGCCATGAAAACCTGGTGAGCTATCTTTCGTGAGGACTTCGAAAATGGTGGTCACTGTTTTTCTCCTTCTCCCCGGTCTACACGATGTCTTCTTGCACTGGAACTATTATCTCTGCTGATGATTACTATTACCACTCTTTATCCCCTTCTTTTTCTCCTCTTTTTCTCCCTCCTTTCCCTTCCTCCCTTTCAAACCTACTTCTACACTGTGTACTGTACATATATTTACCGCTCTGTGTAAGTTAATGCTCTGCTCTGCTCTGCTCTGCTCTTTTTCCTCTTCCTTTTTCTTCCTCTGCTAGTATTGTAACCAATTAAGTGTGTGTGTGTTGTAATTACCTCTTCTGGAACACTTTTGGGGCCATCTTATCCCGCTGATTTTGTTGTTCCAGAAGCAGACGCAACAGCAACACATTCACACCAACAAACAAACAACAACAACAAACAAAACCTATCCAACTTTTGTCTCTCTCTTTCTTTTCTTGCTCATTATTAAAAGCTGTTTGAAGTTAGATGGCGGCAGATGGCGCTACGGGCGGCCTTTTTCGCTTTCGTTTTGCGAACGTTTTCGAAGGACGGCTCTCTCGCCGCCGCCGCGCGCACATTCGTGCTCTGCCGCTCGATGGAAGCGGTCGTGCAAGAGCGAGCGAAAGTGTGAGTTCTATTTTGTAAGTGAGTTCGAAAACTTCGAAAATCGGCGACGACGGCGAAGAAGAAGAGGAGGAGAAGTCTGTCTGTCATCATCATCGGTCAAATCTTCGCGTTCAACTCCAAATCCTCGCCTCGCATCGCTGATTTTTTTACCTTTCGCTCTGTTATCTTATCTCTTCTTTTGCTTTTATTCCTCAGTTGCTGCTTCTGCTGCTGCTGCTCGGCAAAGCTCAGTCAACAGTTTATGCTGGTCGGTCCACTCATTTGCATTTTTGAGCACGTTCGGCTCGGCTTTCAGTAGCAGCAGCTTTGCACTTTGCTTTGTTCTTTGCTTTGAGCTTGAAACAGTCGTCAACAGCTTGGGCCACTGGCGACACTCACTATCATCATCTTCACTTCACTTCACTTCAAAGCTGCTGTGCGGTTGCTGACTGAGTTTTCTAAACACTGAACACCTTTTTCGACATCATTATCATCACCCCATCACCACCATCTTCTTCTTCTTCTTCAGCAGTTATCAGTCAGTTACTGTCACCCTCTCATCACCCTCTAAATACAGCAGCAGCAGCAGCAGCAGCAGCAGCATCTCTAAAAACAGCTGTGCACTGCAAAACTGACTTCTCAATATCAGCACTTGTGCCACCACCATCATCACCAAGAGAAGATATTGTTCACCAGCACCAAGCTGTCCACATCATCACATTATCTCCACACTTCTCAAAAGTCACACCACAAGAACCGCTAGGACCGCTTCAACAACAACAACAGCAACAACAACAGTGGCCATTCTATGGCAAAGGTGGCGAACAGGTTAGTGTCTCATATGTTCCATTTTGTGTTCTCTTTTATACTTCCCTGTGTGAGTCGGCTGTTGTTGTCGTTGGTGTTCACTTGTTTTTCACCTGCTTCTTTGGAATGTGCTTCGCACGGTAATGTCTCGCAGTGAAAATGCCATCGCGCTTTTTATTTGTTTAACTTCTTTTCTGATCGTTTTTCTATCTAAGAATGTGTTTGTTTGGTTTGCTGAGAGAGAAGGAGAGAGAACATTGCTAATCTTTGCATCACCTTTTCCTACCTTCTAGATTTTCAGCATTTTCCCCTCTTTGTCCTCTCACTTCTCACCAAACCGAACTTTTTCTATTTCTTGCTGGTTAGAATATAAATTGCTTTATGTTAAATATTTCCACTATCTAGCTAGCTAGGAAAGAGACAGGGTCAAAAAGCTGGCGCCTGCCAGTCTATCTATCTAAAAGACCTAAAAGAGACCGTTAACGACTGACTACTAGTACTGCAGACTTGCTTACTGTTGTGGGGCACACCACCCGCTGTGAGTCACAAGTCACGGAGGTTCTGTAGTGTTTACACAGTGTTTTACTGTCGTAAAATAGAATGACTTTTGTCCCTCTTTCTCTCTCTCTCAGATCTGCGAGATCTAGCGGGGCACCCTTCTCGGAAATCTGTCGTTTCGCTTCGGATTGGCCTGCTTCCCCTGCTTCTAATGTTCAGTTTGGCCAGTGTTTTTTTCTTAGGCTACGTAATGATGTGTTCATGATTCACCCCTCTGAGCTGCTTCCTCTGAAGGCTAACACACAATTTCCTTCCCTCCCTCTCTCTCTCTCTCTCTCTCACTGGGCAGTGATTTAGTAGGAGGAATTTTTTATTGTCCCCTGTCAAGTGTGTGTGTGCTCGGGACATTAGTTCGGCAGCAGCAGCAGCAGCGGCGGCAGGAAGAGGTGCTGGTGGCACATTTTTTGTTGAGCAGCTAGCCTTTCAATTAAAAACTGAACACTTTTTAAATGTGCTTTTTGGCGTCCGCCTGTGCTCATTAGCCATTTTCTTCTTCGTCCTCTTTAGAAACTCTTCAAAGTTTGAAAACAGTTGAAAAAACGGTGGTGGTGGTGGTTTAGAGTAGGACTCCAACAAAATTCGGCGTCAGAACAGCGCACTTCAGAGTGCTCTATTTTTTTATTGATTAAGTTGTCTGTTTGCGTGTGGCCGTACACTGCTCTCTCTCTCTCCCTAAATTGATTGAGTGAAGGATTCTGGCTAATCAAAAGCGATCCATCTACCTCTATTTACTGGAATGCCTTTCGCTTCAGTGTTGTTGCCTTACAGTTTAAAAGAACCACAGTGGAGCGTTGCTAAAGGAACGCGCTAATTGAGAGAGAAGTAAAATGTCAAAGGAAAAGTTTGGTTTAATTATGACGAAGCTATGCAGGTACTTGAAGGTGTGTACTTTGCACACAGTTTTGCCAGCTCAGTTCGCCTGGAAAAAAGGTATCCCCGGCACTTCCTGAAGTGGTCGTCGACATAATTAAACCAAACGTTCACTTTGACATTTTAGCACACATACACACACGCAGAAAACCGAAACACAACACACAACTCTTGTCCTTTTTTTGGTGGTGTTCGACAGTGAGATGCTTTTAAGCGAGTTGGCTGGTCATCTGATGATCTGGTGATCACTCTCTCGGTGTGGTGTTCTGGTTGACTTGGCTTGCTGTCGATGTTTTGCTTTTTATTGCATCTGTGCATCATCTAGTCATGCTCGTGTTGTTTTTGTTTACCATAGCTTCACTCTTGTCCACGTCTCATTACCAGAGCTGGCGCATCACATCACAGTGATGATCACACAGTGAGTCACAATTTGTGTTGACCATGATGATGTTCACCAGATCTGCGCATCTATCCATCTCCCGAGCACTGGCAGTCTTCACAGTCACGGGCAGTTTGTTATGATTACGACCCACTGGTGCCTCAGTGCACCCAGTGATGCATATGAGCCGTAGCGGCGAGCATAGGCATCAGCAGAGCAGAACAAAAAAATCGCAATCAAAAAAATCAAAATTAAACATCACACAAATCACCAGCAGCAGCAGCACCAGCAAAACAGAACTCTCGCTCGTTCGCTCCGAGCCGAACGGATAGCAACACAAACACAGGCACACACAGACACATACACTGCAACACTAGAGAAAGAAAGAGATGGGGCGATAGCAAAGGGCGAAAAAAAGAAGAAAAAAAATAAATGAGAGGGGAGAAATAGAAACTGCAGCAAAAGTGTGCGCTGCTGCCGCCGCCGCTCGCTTAGCTCTCGTAAGGCTTACATGCGAGACTTTACAGCGCAGAGTGACTCGAGCAGTGTGCTGTGCACACCGTGCCACTGAGTCGCACTCACTTTCCTTCTCTCCTCACTCTTTCACTCGCTCCCTCGCTCATTCACTGGCATTCATTCTCATTCACCAGCATCATCGACTACGTGAGCGCACATGTAATGCCTTTGCTTCTCAGTCTCTCTCAGTGTTTGCTTGGCTTCTGCTGTGCCTCTGTGTTGTGTTGTTTTCGCGTGCCTCCAAATCTGTGCATCGGTATTTCGCCTACCACCGCCTGAATACCTTTTTAATTGTAAGATCTTCTTCTAACACCTCTCTTTCTCTTTCTGCTCATCACTAGGAGTAAAATTTGTCTTGTGAACTTTGAGCAGCATTTTCAGCCTTTCAGCTTCGGCTGCGACCAGGCTTCGAGGCTTCGAGGCCTATCTCTTCTTTCAGTTTACTGCCTCTTCATTTGCTCATTCTCACTCACTCCAAATCAACTTCTTCTTCCTCATCTTATCAACAACTTTTTAAAGCTTCTGCTGCTGATTCAAAGCAAACATTTAACATATCTCCTGATTTTGTGTCCTGTCTCCAAGACAAGAAGAACACAAGACCTGCTCGTGCTGTGTTGTGTTGTGCTGTGCTGTGTGTTTTGGCGCGCCGTTTTGATTGCAGTCAGTCAGGCAGGCAGTGTTTTCCTTACCGTCTTTGCCGCCGCCACCGCCGCTCTTTCACACATGAGCTCTCTTCCTATCATCGGTTTCAGTAGAATTGATAGAGAGAGATAGAGAAAGAGAGGATAAGCCTTAAACGGCGGCGCCGGCAGAATGCCTGCAGAGGCTGCTGCTGCCGCTGCTGAAGAAGAAAGCCGAAGAACTGCCGATGATGATGATGATCAGGAGGCGATGAACAACAGCATTGCGTCATCGCCATCAGCGCCACCACTATCATCAGCACCATCAGCAGCAGTCGCCGCCGTCACCCTCAGTGGCAGCAGCAGCAACTTCAGCAGCTCAGCAACAGCGGAAAGCAGCGTGACGGCGCAGCAACAGCAACTGCAGCAGCAGCAGCAGCAGAACGGCGGCCAGGAATTAGTTCAGCGCTCATCGGTGCAATCAGTCGCATCAGCACAATCATCAACAGCGGCAGCGGAGGCAGCGGCACCAGAGCATCACATCTGTCGCTCCATTAACTGCCCCCGAAGACATCGTAACGCTGCGGTGATAGCAGCCACCACCACCAGTGAGATTGCAATGGGGACGAAGGCCACGGTAATGTCAAAGCTGTGTGTGCTTGAGCTCTCTCTTCGATGAGTGTTGCCCGAATAGTGCGCGAACTTTTTTTTATTTAACATCTAACTAACTGTTGAAATTTGAGAGTTGACATTCAGGAGTTGATATTTGCCATTTGCTTTACATTTGCCTTGCTTTGCCTTGCTTTCCAGTGGCTTCTTTTTAACAGTTTACCTCTTTTTCTTTCTTCCTTTTCTCTCGTTTCCTATTTCTAGCGCTTGCAGCCGAAGCAGCCGCAGCCACCTCAGCTGCCGCCTCAGCCGCCGCCTCCTCTTGTAAAAGAAGAGATGAATCACGAGCCAAGACATCTGCCACCACCACTACCTGCTCCTGCTCCTGCTCCTGGACCTCCTGGTCCTGGTCAACTGTCGACGACGACGACCACTATCGAAGTGATTAACCTTGATAGCGATGAAGATGATAAGGATGCAATAGTAAGAGGTGGAGTACGACAGCAAAGTTCTTCAGCTGCGGTAGCCAAGGTAGGTGACCAGTACCACTACCACAACTGCAAACAAATGACTCATATTTCTAAACTCTTTTTCCCCCTAATATCTAGAGTATGCAGGCTAGACATGAGACGGAGGGACATGTTCCCGAATTGATTATCATCGATAGCGACAGTGAGGACGAGGATGTTGGAGGAAAGCAACAAATACTAGCAAACCAAAGTTCCTCCATTGTTGTCAATGTAAGTGAGCACCACTTCGATTGTAAACAAGCAATCAAAAATGACTCAGTATTTCTGAGTTTTTAGCTGACCTAAATGTAATGACAATGCTGATCTTTTCTTTTTCTCTATCCCTTCTTTTCGAAATCAGAATGTCTCGAGCTCCTCAAGTCACACTAACCACAACCAGAATCAGAGTCAGACAACGCCGGAAAAGAGCAGGCCGCCCCCCAAGCTGCTCCCGGCGCCGCCGTTGATGCCGGGGCTGCTCCAAACGCCCAAACGAGTCCTTTCGCCCATGAAGGCTGCTGCTGCGGCTGCGGCGGCTGCTTCTGCTGGCAAGGAACTTCAACGATCACAGGCGGCGGCTTCAACGACTTCAGCCGTCGTAGCATCGGCTCCAACAACTTCAGCATCAGCAACTGAAACTTCAGCTGAAGAAGCAGTAGGGCAACCACCGTCGGTGCCCGAACTGGCTTCAGCACCACAGCAACCGTCACAACCTTCACAGTCACCACCACCACCACAACTTCCACAACAACAACTTAAACAAGAGCTTCACCAAGAGCAGTCACAAACTTCACCACCACCACCCGAGCAGGAGTCACAAACTTCTGGGCAACGACTCTCCTCAATACCTCAAATTGCATCGCCGTCACCACCTCGAGAAGCTGCAGCATCAGCAACAGCAACAGCAAATGAGCCGGCTGCTCTGCCATCTCCTGAAGCAGCAGCAGTGGCAGCAGCAGCTGAAGCTAAAGAGCATGAAAACTCGGGCACCGAGTCCTCGAATGAGAGTCACGACAACAATGTCTCCAACGACAATGTTTCCAATGTCAACGAAGATGACGACGACAACGTTGACGGCAGCAACAACGTCAACAATGTCAACAACAACAGCGTCCTCACCGAAAGCCCCAGCGAGGGCAGCACCGCCCAGAGGCAGCAGCAGCCGCCGCCCACCACCACCACCGCTGACCACCTCTACATTCCCTGTCCCAATGACGGCCGGCAGCGGATGGTGCAGGCGGACGCCTCCATCTACTGCAGCGACACGTGCCTGCGGCAGCACGTCACCGCGACCTGGCCGGAGGCGGTGGTGGTGGCGGCCCCCGCCCCCGACCCCGACCAGCCAAATGACCCGCCGAAGGTGGTGGTCCTCCTACTGAACCGAGTCAAGCGGGCGCAAAACTGCCAGATCAAGACGAAGCAGATGGCGGCCAGCACCCCGGAGGGGCTGGCCGAGCGGATGATGGCCGAGGGGAAGCGGCACTACTCGCTGGTGGTGCGGACGGAGCCCCCGGCCTCCACCCCCCGGCGGAGCTTGGCCGAGATCAAGGCGGAGCTCAGTCGGCTGTGGGAGGTGGAGACGGAGCGGCTGGCGGCGCTGGGGCTGCCGGCCCCGCCGGGGCTGCCGAAGGGCATGCGCAGAGGGGCGGCAGAGCCCTCCTCGAATTTGATGATTCCCAGCGGAAGCGGAGGTGGCGGCGGCGGTATCGTTTCAGCAGAGGCAGCAGCAGAGGCTGCTGCTCCTACGGTTCCTCCTCCTCCTGTGGCTCCTCGTCGCCCTCGAGGCCGTCCTCGAAAGAATCCGTTTCCCACTCAGCGACCTCTTCCACCGGCTCAGAATTCTCCTCCAACCCCTTCAGTGAAAACCGAGGATGCCCGACGAGAAAGCAACGGCAGAGGCGGCCGCCGTGGTCCAGGTCGTCCCCGTCTGACCAGCAAAGCCAGCATCAGCAGAAGCTCAAGCAAGGAGGAGGAATCGAGCGAGGAGGAGGAGGAGGAGTTTCCTTCACCCGCCAAGCGACGACGACGACGACGACTTTCCTTTTCGGCCTCCCCGAAGATTAAGAGGCGGCAGATTTTCTCCTCTTCAGATGATGATGATGAGGGAGAGGAGGAAGAAGAAGAAGCTCGTGAAAAGAAACCAAAGACCGCCGAGAGAAAGGAAAATAAAGCTAAATCATCGTCGTCAGAAAAGAGAGCTCGGCGAAAGGCCGAGGAGGCGATGGCCCGCAACTGCCAGCCCAGCACCTCAGGCACCACAAAAGTGGCGGCTACCACTACTCCGGTAAAGTCCTCCAACAGCAGCAGCAGCACACCCACGCCCACCAAAACGCCGGTAAAGACGACCGTCTACCGGAACCACTTCTCCGCCGATACGAGGCCCTTCTTTAAGCGCTCCAAGGCCGGTCCCGCCAATCAGGAGGTGCCCTGCGTCGTGCCCGGCCGGAACTGGAAGGCCAATCTGGAGCGGGAGGAGGCTGAGAAGAGGAAAAGGGAGGAAAAGGAGGAAAGGAAGAAGGAACAGGAGCGGAAAAAGGAGAAAGATGAGAAGAAGAAAGCGAAAGAAAGAAAAAGAGAAAGGGAAAATGAAGAGGAGGAGCCCACTGGCAACGAAGAGGGGGGCCATCTCGCCCACCACGACGTCCGCAACCAGAGCGTCCGCAACAATGAAAACCGCGATCTGAATGGCCTCGACCCGGAAGTGCGGAAGATGCGCGAAATTCAGCGCGAAAAGCTGGAGAAGTTGCTCACTGAAAGGTAGGTTACACCGTTTTCCTTTTCTATAAAAATGACATATTTTTACTTTCTTCAAATAGACGACAGGAGTTCATCGCCGCGGACCGGCCTGTCAGTCAGCTGACGCAGACGCTGCCACGCCCCCTGGCGCTGGCCATTGAGCAGGCCACGTGGGCGCGCCTGCGGGGCCCAATGGCGGCCAAGAAGAGCAGCCCCTACTGGATGCACCTGATGAAGGTGAAGCTGAACCTGAACAACCGCGAGAACCTCGACTTTGCGGGGCGGCTGCTGCGGGGCCAGCTGGCGGGGGCGGCGGTGGGCGGCCTCGCCCCCGAGGAGATGCTCTCGGCGGCGGCGCGGGAGCGGAGGGAGGCGGAGCAGCGGCAGTCGACGGCCGGCTACGTCGCCGAGGCGTTGGAGTTTGGGGCGAAGGACGCGGAGGCGAGGGCGAAGAATCAGGAGAGCAAGATGAAGGACAGGGGGCGGAGTGAGATTGCGGAGCGGGGAGGCGGCGGGCGGGAGGACATTGTGGGCGGCAGCGATGATTTGATGGCGGCGGGGGCGGGGACTTCGACCACCACCACCACTTCCTCTAGGACTGCTGAAGAGCATGAGAAGACGAAGAAGAGGGGGAGCCGAGTGTCACAGCTGCTGGATGGCGACGCAGATCCTTTCCCCCTGCTGCTGCAGAGCTTGGCGCCGGCGAGGACGATGGTGCCCTCGGTGGCGGCGTTTGTTGATCAGCGGCGGGTGATTGCGAGCTCGTCCCCTCCGCCGCCGCCCTCTGCGCCACCGTCGGCGGCGACGCCGGGAACTCCAAAGACTCCAGGGGTTCCTGGAACTCCAAAAACCAAGCTACCGACCCCTCCAAAGCAGCAAATTCCGCCGCCACCACCACCGGCGGAACAACCACCGCCTCCGTCATATCCTCCTCCTCTACCTCCATCTCAACCTCCTCCGCCACCACCACCACCACCATCAACTCCTCCACCAATGACACCGCGGAGCACCGTGGATCGAGTAGTCGAACGTGGTAGAGCTCAGAACACCACCACCACCACCACCACCGATTTGAGCTCCATTGACTGGACTTCGGCGGCGGCGGCGGCGGGGCCTTCTCAGCAGCAGCAGCAGCAGCCGCCACAACCTCCTGCCAAGAGACGGTCTCCATCTGCGGATGAAAGCGGAGAAGGAGGTCCTTCGCCGCCTAAGGTGCCTCGAATGGAACAAGGCAGCCAGCAACAGCAGCCAAAGCAACGACCACCGCCGCTGCAGTTGGAGCCATCATCGGCGTCCTCAGTACCGAGAGGACCACGACCATCAACTGAGGCCTCGCCACGACCTGGATCCTCTAGTGGACAGTACCCAAATCAGCAGGATCAGCAGCAGCACCAGCGAAAACTGCAGCGATCCTCGTCGGTGAACGATCCGCAGCAGCAGCAACAGGACCAACAGAATCGTCACCATCAGGCTCATCATCATCAGCAGCAATCCCCATCAACTGAGGCCTCACCACGACCAGGATCCTCGAGTGGACAGTACCACCACCACCACAATCAGCAGCAGCAGCAGCTCAGAGTGCAGCGATCCTCGTCGATGGGTGATGATCCTCGTCACCACCAGGACCAGCGTCACCACCATCAGCAGAATCGTCACCATCCTTATTCACAGCAACCACCAGGACCAGGACCACATTCTTCGGCCTCTTCCTCTTCTCGTCAGCGTCACCTCTCGACCTCTTCAACTTCCTCGTCCACTCACGGTGGCGCCCAGTCTCCAAGTGCCGCCCGTAACTTTACGCCCCGGTCGCCCTCCTACAGCCTGTGCGGCGGCGGCGACTCGCCCCTCCACTTTGAGCTTCAGAATGACTTTGCCCCGGTGGGGCCACCGCCTTCCATCTCATCAGCTGGAGCTCCGCCCCCTCCTCCTCCTCCTCATCCTCATCCTGCTCACGGCGGAAGTGGCAGTGGCAGCCGCCACGCCCACCACCACCCGAGCAGCAGCAACAGACAGGTGAGGATCCCCGTGGAGCTGCTCGACCCGAGGCAGGGTGACCCGCGCCTGGACGAGCGCCACGCCCTCAGGTGGATGGCCCGCCATGGCCGGAGCAGGAGCGTCTACGTGGGGGCGGGGTGGCCACGCCCACCCGTCGATGACCCCGAGGTGCTGCCCTCCTACGCGCGGCTGATTCGTGTCAGGTGGGGCAGGGAGGACAGCAGTGTGACTACCGTAAGATCTGGCTCAGAAGACGGAGGCGGAGTTTCGCCTGCTCCTTCGGAGCACCGCTCGGAACTACCAGGACGGGGGGCAGTGTCGGTTTCATCGGACAGCGGAACGACGTCATCGTCGGGCGCCGGTGATCGACCGCTACCATTACCACTACCACCTCCTCAACCTATTCCTCAACCACTTCCTCAACTTCCTCTCCAAACTCCTCCTCCTCGACCCGACTCGCCGGAGATGCCCCGGCGGCTGGTGGGGCCTCCGCCCCCTCCGGCGGTGGGCAGTGCCGCCCCCGTCGCTCGCAAGCCCAGCTTCTTTGATCGCCTCAGGCGGGAGAAGCAGCAGCAGGGCAAGTGTCCCAAAGGAGCTGGAGGAGGAAGTTGTACAACTCCTCTGCAGGTGAGAACGTCAACGTCAACAACATCATCAACATCAGCAACATCATCAGCAGCAACATCAGCAGCATCCTCGTCACCTGCTGCTGCCTCCTCCTCCTCGTCATCTTCACCAGCTCAGCAGAAGCAGCTAAAGTCGTCGCCGCAGCCGGTGCCGCCCCCCTCGCCGAGCTCCTCCTCCAAGTCGCCCAAAACCTCGAACCGGTCTTCGACTTCTGTGACTGCGACTTCTTCGACTTCGACTGCCTCGGCCTCTTCAGCTGCCTCTTCAGCTGCTTCTTCAGCTGGTGGGGGCGGCGGCGGTGGCAGTGCCGCCTTTAGCTGGACCGCCTCGGCGGAGGAGAACACCGGCCGAAGTCCGCTGCTGGCGACGCCAGCATGGCCGCCAGCATTCTCTTCTGCTGCTGCTGCTCCGATGCGTCCGCCTGGAGGTAAGTGGTGGTGGTGGTAAAATCACTTTTCTATTTATTTTCTTTTAACACTTTTGATTTTAGGTTTTCAGCCGCAGCAGCGACCTGCTTTTCCTCCCCAATCTCCTGGTGGTAGTGGTGGTGGTGGCAGTCCCTATGATCCCGGCTACCCCGGTGGCTACACTTTTCAGCAGCAGCAGGGCATGGCTTGGCATCAGTACCAGCAGCAGCAACATCAGCAGATGATGCTCGTTCCGCCGCACCTGCGCCAGCACCAGCATCACCAGCCACAGCACTTTAACCAGAACTCTCGCTACCAAGGAAGTCCGTCCAATTTGGTGCCTGTTCAACATGGGGGCCGGACACCACGGCAACAACAACAGCAGCAGCAGCAGCAATCACCACCACCAGCAGCTAAGCCGTCGCCGAAAGATCCGAGGATCACTCGAAGGGATGATGATCAACCACCGCCACACTAGGAGGTGTTCATCATCAGTGCCCCATAGCTTTCGTCACCACCATCCTCATCATTATCTTCTCCTCATTATCTCCTCAATCTCTCTCTCACTCAGTACTTTTCTTGAAAAACTCACTCCTTCCACCAGCAGCGTCACACAATCATCGTCGGCTATATCCACCGCCAAAAAATCCTTTGCTGGTCACAAGCTCACCACCGAATGTTGTCTCTTCTATTTTAATTTCTCTATCTCTCCTCTCCTCCTCAATTTCCCACCTTCTTCTGCTACCACCACCACCACCACCAAAAGATACCCACTTTCCCAAATGCTCAGTGTCAATTCAGTACACCACCAGCAGCAGAAGTCTTTCTCTAAGCCAAATTCTCTTTTTTCTCACTTGTCTTTTCTTGTCTTTTCTTTCTTATTTGTTATTTTCTCAGCTTTTTTCATATCACACACACACACACACACACACACACCTTATCCCACCAACATTTGCAATCTCTCCCGTACATCTGTGATCTCTAACTCTCTCATTTTGATATATGCTATGCCATCACCACACCAAACATCACACTTTCCACTTTTGCATTTTCATCACCTCCTCCTCCTCCCGCCAAGAAAGTAAACTGCAGGCAGATAGAATGCTGCTGCTGCAGCAGCCGATACTTTTGCCGGTACTTATATTTTGTTTGAACTCTCGCTTTTTGATCTATTATATTATTAAAAAAAATTGATTCACTTAAGATTCATTCAATAATTTTCACTCTCTGCTCTAAACTTTTGCCTTCATTTCTACCTGTTTAGAAGAGGAAAGAGAAGATTTGGCCTCGGTTTCCGCCTTTCTTGCGATCGGTGCCTTTGACTTTGAAGAACGTTCCTCGCTGTTCTTTTTCGAACCACTCTTTCGGTCATCATCACCAAAGTCGCTGAAGACCTCCTCCAGCTCGTAGATGTCCTGCAGGTCGGGCACTGAGGGGTGCTGGTAAGAGGCCGCTGCAGCACCGGCCCCGGAGATGGCCGCCGAGACTATGGGCTTCACCGGAAGTACCGGAAGGTAATTCGGGGGTTTTCGGGAACTTTTCACCACTTGATAAGGCTTTCGGGTAGTTCTTTTGGTGGTCGTCGTTGTGTAGGGAGTTGTCGTAGTGGTAGGTTTTGGAGTTGTTTGGTAATTCGTTTGAGGTGGTTTGTAGTAGGTAATGGGATAGGAGGGATTGGAGAGATACTCGGGAGGATTCTGTTCACTTTGGATGTTCAGGTATTCGGGAGGTTGGGGATTCGGTTGAGGGTATTGGGAAGGAGGATTTGGATTTGGTTGAGGAGGATTCTGTGGGTATTGGGAATTCGAAGGATACTGTTGTGGAGGATTTGGCTGAGGATTCTGCTGCTGCTGCAAATTCTGCCCAAGAATCTGCTGCGGATGATAGCCACTTCCTCCGTGATTCGTCACCGGCTGCCGTACATTCTCCGCAAAACCGCCCACCACATTTCCCTCTGGCCAATAGTTGACCACCACCAGAGTGACCCGACTAGCCTGCCCGTAGCCGTCCACAACAACGGTGGTGGAACAGCCGACGCCCACATCTGTGGAGGCCGCCCAGAGCATAGCGGTGAAGTGCTTCCAATGGGGAAAGGTCACCAGATTGGGTTCCGTGCCGAAGAAGGGATAGTTCAGCAGTTCATTGTACCAGTTGGTGACGGGCAGGTCGCCCGGGAGGCGGTACTGGTGGTCGGAGGTGACTAGAGGAGGGGGAAAGGAGTTCGAAAAGGAGTTAAAAAGGGGTTCGAAAAGGAGAGAGGGAGACATTTACCTTGGTAGAAGAGATTCTCCCCGGCGAAGCGGTGCTGGAAGGTGCCGCTGGTGAGGAGGTAGTCGGCCCACGATTGGGACCACTTGCTGATGGAGGCGTTCAGGGTGAGGTGGGCGGTGCCGTGGTGGGCGCGCAGGTAGTTGTGCCCGCGGAGGAGCTCCTCGGTGAACTTGGGGTCGCATTGTTCGAAGGCGGAAGTGGTGGTGGTGGTGGAAGATAATAGTATCAGTAGCAGGAATGATGATAATAATAAAATAGGAGAAGGAATTTTATGAAAAATCATTTTTGTTTAGTATTTTGGGATTCTAGTAATTTTTTAATGATTTTTAAAAAATGAAAAAGTTTTCCTAGTGTTCAGCAGCGCAGCAGCTGCTGTTGACTGACTGACTGACTGGCTGAAGTTGATGAAATTGATGCTGAAGAAAAAAATTAAAAGTTTGAAAATTGCCCCCCCCTCAAACATTTTAAAACTTTATCAAATTGACATTTGCAGCTGCTGCTGTACAAGAGGAGCTCGTGATAAAAATAGTAAACAGATGCATTAGATTCTGTTGCTGCTGCTCCTGAACACTTTGTTTGTACCTACGTTCCTGGTAATAATTATGTAATTTAGAAAATAAAATATTGGCCCCAGCTGCTGCTGCTGCTGCTTCTATTGCTAATTGCTTAAAAAAAGTGTGAACAGCTGCAAACTATTTGTTGTTGATGATGAAAGGCAAAATTATTCATTTTTACTCGTTTTTAAAAATCTAGACATTTTACATTTCGTCATTGCAAAAAAGTGGTCTTTTTTTGTTTGATTGACAAGTTAATGAAAATTGTTTGTTTTAAATTAATTAATTAATTAAGCAGCTGGTGTTTCTAGATTAGATTGCTTTTGTCCAACTTCTTGATGTTCAACTTTTTCTTTGATATTATCAGCCTCCTCAACTGATTTGACCTTCTTCTTCTTCTGGTTCTGCTGCTGTTCCTGCATTTGGTGCTTGTAGATCACTCTTTGAGCTGTCACTGGTCTGTAGACGGGCCGGTAAAAGGAAGGTCGAAAGAAGGGCTGCTGCTGATAAGTATTTTGAGCTGGTGATTGCTGGTAACTATTGGGAAGTAAGTGCAAAAAGGAAGATAACGGAAGTGGTTTGAAGGGAAAAGCAGGTCTCGGTGGTGGAGGCTTTTGCAGAGCTGGTTGATAGTTTGCTGGCAGGTAAAAGACTGGTTTGTTTGTGGAAGTGGCGGCAGAATATTCTTCAGTAAAAGTAGAATTTGAGTTAGCATGAGCATGATTTCCGACGAGGTTGTAGACGTCATTCTGAGGGTCGTAATCGAAGAGTGGTTTTTCCTTGTTTTTGTTTTTGTTTTTGTTTTTGCCACTGCCTTTGACTTGATTGTTCTGCAGGTCTCGAAGATCGTCAATGTTCAGGTGAACTGGCGGTCGTAGAATCGGCCTCGGTCGTTGCAGGTAGACGGCCTCGTGAAGGTCCATCAGGTCCTCGTGGGAGAAGATACTCGGATACTGTGGTGGTGGTGGTGGTGGTGGTGGAAGTGGTGGACGGTAGTAGTTCGAAAGCAGAGGATAAGAGGGCTGAGGATTTGGGTGGTGGTAAGGATTTTGAGGGTGACCTAGAGGATCGTAAGGTGAAGACGGAGGTAAAGCTTCAGGATGGTAAGGATATTCTTCGGCTGTTGAAGGTAGTGGTGTGGTGGTGGTGATGGGAACGGTTGTCGTTTTAGTTGTGTATTTTGTATATTTGACTGGCTTTTTGGTGGTGGTGGTAGTCTTTTTGTAGGCTGTTTTGGCTGTTGTGGACGTTTTGTAGGCTGCTTTTGTTGTTTTGTAGGCTTTTGTTGTTGTCGTCTTTTTGGCGTAAGTTTTTGTTGCTGCTGTTGTGCTGCTGCTGCTGCCGTAGAAGATGGCCGAAGTTTTTCGCGTTGTTTGCTGGTAAGCTTTTGTGGTACTTCTTGGACGATACTTTGTGGCCGCTGCTGCTGCTGCTGTTGAATAAAAAGAAGGAGGAGGAGGAGGTTTTGCTGTAGTAGAAGGTGTGTAGGGCTTTGTGGGCATGCTCACCGGTTTAGGTGAGGGCTTTCTGTAGGGCGGTTTCGAAGTGGAAGTCGAATACAAAGCTTTACTAGTCGACTTATAAGTTGAAAAAGCTGTTGTTGTTGTAGAAGTTGTTGTTGTTTTCACCCTCGGCCGCCTCACATTCTCCGCAAACTCTCGCACCACATTTCCCCTCGGTGAGTAATTGGTTACCACGTAGGTGATCCTACTCTGACTGTTCGAAGCATCATTTTCCAGCAACTTCGTGGCACAGCCGACGCCCAACTCCCGACTTGAAGCCCAAATCATTGCGGTAAAGTACCGCCAGCTGCTGAAGGTGGCCAAATCTGGTTCTCTTCCGTAGAATTCCCCGTAGAACTCGCTCTCCGAGTACCAGGCGTCCACGACGACTTTAGCTGATACCTCCGCTTCCGTTCCAGGAGTTACTTGGCGGAAGAGGTTCTCACTGAGGCGGCGATTGGGTCGATGGCGAAAGACTCCCGTGGTTAGGATCTGCTCGGCCCATTGTTGGGCTTGGAAGTTCAGTGAAGAGTTTAGGGCCAGAGGAGGCGTGGAAGAGTGCAGTGTTCGGTAGTAGTTGTGGCGAGCTAAGATGGCGGCGTTGAAGGCGGCGCTGCATGGCTCGGCAGAAGTTTGGAAACTGAAGTTGAAAAGAAGAAGAAGAAAGAAGGTGATCAGTTGCATTTCTTCTTTCTTTCTTTCTGTCAGTGTACGGTTTTAAATTTTTAATGTCTGCAAATGATGATGAGGATAATTTAATTAACATTTAGCCAACAATTTTTCATTTTTTTCAGCAGCTCGTTGTTTGCCGGTGTTGTTGTTGTACGTGACTAGTTAGCAGCAGCAGCCGTTTTAATGTCAAACTCAGCGTCGGCAAGTGCAAGAAGAACACACAATGCAAAACTCAACTCGGTTTTTTGAAAAAGCTTTTTGGGAAAGTGATAGGCGAAAATTAATTTGCTGTGCTTGAGAGCAATTTTTGAGATTTTAAAATCTGATAGCTTTTAGTAAAAGACTTTTTTAATATTCTAGATAGACTACAACAAAGAGAAAGAGAAAGATAGAGGGAAATTGTGTGTATGTGTGAAGAGGACTTGATCACTTGGATTAGAAATTGAAATTGAAAAGATTAAAGGCAAAGAGTGAGAGAGAGAGCGAGAGAGCAAGTGTACAGGAGAAAACTAGGATCAATTTTATAGAATCTAATTATTGAGATAATGAAGAGAATGAGTGGAGAGAGAAGGGAAAGAGGAGAAAGAGAGAAAGAATACAAAAAAAGAGAAAAAGAAGCTACAGAATGAGGCCCTGCAGAATCTTCTTGGTTCTCGTCTTCTGTCCGGTGTTTCCGCCGTTTGAAGTGGTGGTCGTCGTGGTCGTCATCATCGTCGGCGGCTTCTGCTTCAGCGTCAGCTGCTGCTGCTCGGTCTTCGGCTTCTGTCTCATTCCCATCTCACTTCCGGTCATCACTCTCATCATCTTCTGATCCTGTTGGAGGTCTGCTGGAGCCATCCCGTTAGTACCCGCCGTAGGCAGGCGCTGGTGCGGCGTAGGCCGGGGCCGGGGCGGCGTAGGAGGGCGCCGGTGCGGCGTAGGCGGCCGGAGCTGGGGCTGCGTAGCCGCCGCCGCCTGTGGAATCAGAGAATCAGAGGAATTTGTTAAAAATAACCAAAGCTTTCTTGGCAAAAAAAAGTTCTCTTACCATAGCCTCCACCGCCGTAGGCTGGGGCAGCCGGGGCGGCGTAGCCGGAGCCACCACCATAGGAGGAGCCACCACCGTAGGCTGGGGCCGCAGGGGCGGCGTATCCGCCACCGCCTAAGGAGAAAGAAGAGTATGAAAGATTTTGATTAGGAAATCATAACAAAGCCTATCTCTCTCATTTGTTTGCCATTACCATAGCCGCCGCCGCCGTAGCTGGAGCCGCCGCCGTAGGAGGAGCCACCGCCGTAGGCTGGGGCCGGTGCCGAGTATCCGCCGCCTAAAGAAAGAATGAAGAGTGATTGTTGTCAATACCTTATCAGCCCTTATCAAATGACTATCTTACCATAGCTGGAGCCGCCGCCGTATGAGGGAGCTGGGGCTGCGTAGGAGCCTATGGTGAAGAAGAAGGAATTTTTGGTTAAGGAGTTTATAGAATATTCTTCAAAGGAGGAGGTACTTACTGCCGTATGAGTCGCCCTTGCCGTAGCCGCCGGAGGTGCAGACGCAGTACCCGGAATCTGGAAGGTCGTAGGGTGGTTCTGGTCGTTAGTTAGGCTGCCGTCGAAGTACTGAAGGAAATGGTAATGTGTGTGAGAGTTCTACTTACCACCGTAGCCAGAGCCGGCCGAGTAGGAGGGAGCCGGGGCGCTGTAGCCGCCGCCGCCTAGGTGGAAATAGAAATAGAAATCGATGATTAGAATTCGAAGTTCAAGAAGTTAATGTGATCTCTTACCATAGCCGCCGCCGCCGTAGGATGAGCCACCGCCGTATGAGGGAGCTGGGGCCGCGTAGGAGCCTATGGTGAAGGAAGAAGAAGGAAGGAAGAAGGAATTTTAGGATTCTACAGAATATTCTTAAGAGGAGGAGGAGGAGGAGGTACTTACTGCCGTAGGAGGAGCCACCGCCGTAGCTGGAGGCGCCGTAAGAGGGAGCCGGTGCAGCGTAGCCGCCGCCGCCGCCTGAAAGAGAAGATTTTGGATTAGAAGTTGAGCTCGATGTTTTAGGTAATCGCTGTGATGATCGCTTACCGTAGCCGCCGCCGCCGTATGAGGGAGCCGGAGCAGAGTAGCCGCCGCCTGAAATGAAGATAAAGGTAAGAGATTAGTAAACAAGAATGCTCTGTTTTGATTCTAATGAACACTTACCGTAGGAAGGAGCTGGGGCCGCGTAGCCGCCGCCTAGAGAAGAAGGAAGAAAGGGAAAAGGATTAGTTTTAGAATGAAGAAGGATTCTAAAAAGAAGCAACTACTTACCGCCATAGCCGCCGCCGCCGTACATGCGGAGCTTGGTGTCATCGACGGTGCCGTTCTTCGGCTTCGGCGCCGCCTGCGTCTTGCCCTCCGAGGTCTGCCGGGCGTTGATCATCTTCATCGGCACGCCCATGGGCTTCATTGAGGCTGTGGCGGAGGAGGAGGAGGAAGTGGAAGAAGGACAAGGTCAAAGAAGAAGGTCAAATGAAAAGGTCAAAGGTAAATAGAACATCAAAATAGAACAGCAAAGAAGTCAAAAACTTACGCATCTGCTGGGCGGCGATGAGGCCCAGGCAGAGGGCGCTGGCGAACAGCAGCCTGAACATGATGGCCATTTGCTGGTGGAGGAGGTGCTGGTGCTGATAAGCTAGGGCTGGGGCTGATAAGCTGAGAACTTGGAGCTTCTTCGCTTCGAAGAAAGAAAGAAAGAAGAACTGCTGGTCACGACGACGACGACGAAGCGATCAGTTGCTGGAAGAGGACTTGGCGGTGGTCGTTTTATACTTTGCTGTTTGTGGCTGGCACGTTCAGTCATCATCTTGGAATGAACTGTCTGTCCTGGTGGTGGTGGTGGTGGTGAAATTGAAGAAGAAGATGATAAGGAGAAGGAGGAGGTGATTGTGGTGGTGGTGGTGATCACTTGATGGCTGCCCGGTGGTAACTGAAGAAGAAGAAGAAGAAGAAGAAGGAGCTGACTGAAGAAGAAATTCGCCTGAATTGGCTTTTTTCTGCTGCCATCAGCGGTATAGAAAAACAGGCTGCTCTTATCGCTTCTTCGCTTGGTTTTTTCGCATGGCCGAATAAAAACTTGGTTGCAAAGTTAATGAGATTTTCTCCACTTTCGGTCCTTTTCAGTACTGCGCTAAATTCTGTTCCTGGGTCTGTCCTGGCGCAAGAGATTGAAGAGATTCTATCGGAGGCAAAAAGTTATTTGGCGATTCTTTGCACTTTTCTCTTCGGCGCCACAGCACAATCGATAGCAGCGGTGGCGGCGGCGGCGATAGCATCGATCCCTCTCTCTCTCTCTCTCACGCGCTCTCTCTTCAAAACAAAACAGCAAGCACGTGCTTTTATTTTTGCGGCATTTTACCAACTTTCAGATTCTAATTCCCAAAACTTTTAATCTTGTTCCAGGATCATCATCATCATGTTCAACTTAAAAGACCGCAATAAGCTGCAGCGATATCTGGCGAAGAAGCCAACTGAGGCAGTGGTGGTGGCGCCAGAGAAGACGGTGGCCGAGCCGGCATATCAGCAGCAGCAGCAGCGACGGCCAAAAAATCATCGTCAGCAGCTTGAACAAAAAGCAACATCGGCGGCGGCGCCGGCGACTGTGGTGGTGGACAAAAGTGATGAGCCGAGGAAATTGAAACAGAAGAAGAAGAAGGGGAAAAAGATGATTGCTGGAAACGATGGTGACGAGCAGCAGCAGCAGATATCGACAGCTGAAGAAGAAGAGGTGAGAGGTACGAAAGTCGACAGTGACGGTGGTGAAAATCTGTCTTCGAAGAAAAACATGAAAAAGAAGAACAAGAAGAAGAAGAAGGCGAAAGATGGAAACAGTGGTCAAGCTGCTGTTGCAGTTGATGATGGCGATGCTGATGATAAAAGTGAGCCGACAAAGCAAAACAGCAAAAAGAAGCAGAAAGTCGCTGGCAACAACACTCATCATCAACACAACAAACTCCAGCAAGCGTTGAGTCGTGATGTGGCCAGCATGATTGCCGCCTTCCACGATAAGGGCTTCGTTGAAGAGGATGACGATGACGAAGACGAAGAAGGAGACTTTGACGTCGAGGACGACCTTGAGGACGAGGTCTACGAGGAGAAAGAAGAGGAGGTAGAGGAACCTCGGGCAAAGAAGGCCAAAAAGAAGGAGGAAGAGGAAAAGGAGGCGGCGGTGATCACCACCACCACCAAAAAGAACCTCAACCAAAAGAACCTCAACAACAAAACCGCTTCAGCAGAATCTGCCAAAGATAATAATTCCGAAGCAGTTCGCCGCTCCGCCGAGCTGGGCGCCAAGGCGAAGCAGACACTGGCCGCCTCGATGTTCCGCTCCCTCAACGAGCTGCTCTACACCTCGGACTCGAAGGAAAGTCGGCGGAAGTTCACCGCCGCCCAGTTTCGCCTCTACCACCAGGCGTATGAGGGGCTGGCCGCCCAGTGGCCACTGCAGCCCGTCGATTACCTGATTGAGATCTTAAAGGTAACGTGGTCTTCTACGGTTTGTTTTGATTCAGGATTCTATTTCTAAATCTCTTTGCTTTCCCTCTCTCTTTTAGAAGCGCCTTCAAAAAAGGAAAAAGAACGAGGCAGGGAATTTCGTCATCGCCGACGTCGGCTGCGGCTCGCGGGCTCGCATCGCCGAGGCTCTTCTGCCCGACTTTTCGAACATCGAAGTGCACTCCTACGACCTCTACTCCTCTTCTGAAAACTCGGATTCCTCGGTCATCTCCGCCGACATGGCTCGCCTTCCCCTCGACTCGGCCACCGTCGACGCCGCCGTCTACTCACTCTCGTTGATGCCCACCAACTTGAAGGACATAGTCAGAGAGGCGAATCGAATTCTGAAACCAGGCGGACAGCTGCTGGTCGTCGAGGTAGCGAGCCGCTTTGCCGACTACCAGAGCGGGTCGGCGGATCGTCGAGGATCGCTGAATGTGGCTAAAAAAGAAGCTAGTGATGGTGGTAAGGAGAAGGTGAACCTCGACCTTCAGCGATTCGCCGCCGACCTAAAACCTTACGGCTTTTTGCTGACCGCCAGCGAGCCACTTCCACCAAACGGTTTCTTCCTCTACCTTGCCTTCAAGAAGACCGGCGACGCGGAGCGCCTGACGCCCAAAAGTCGCCTGCCGGAGATTGTCCTCAAGGCCTGTCTCTACAAGGCGAGATAAGAAAATGTGTGGTGATGGTGATCGTGATGATAAGAACATTTCTTGAGCAGCGAGGTGATTTTGATTATTTTTCTGCGATCATCAGCACAACTCAAACGATCGATTGGGGCGACTGCGATTTCGACCACTTTTTGTGTTGGAGGAGGGGGCAAAGATTGATGATGATGAGGGATGGATTGTACGATCTCCTCAGCTTCAGCTTTCATCATTAAAAATTAGATCGCAGCGAATTTTGGCTTGTGCAACAACTTTTGGCCGCAAAATCAAGGTCTTTCACTGCTGCTGCTGCGCATCAGTTTTTTCTGGCCATTGATTTTTGGTGGCCATTTTTTTGGCGAAGATGTTTCGGTTTGGAGTTCTGTTGTTGACGATTTTTCTGGTGGTAGCCAGTGCTCAGAATGTTCTCGGGGATGGAAATAATGGAACTCAGGCAGTTGCTCCAAATCGAGTCGCTTCCTTCATTTCCATTGTGCCCATTGATGAGCTGACGACGACGACGACGACCACTTCAGCTTCTGTGATGAATCGAGGAGCTCAGAAGGTTCGAAATGGGACCACTTCTATTGAAGAATCTTTGGCCACCACCACAACGACTTTGGCCCCAGCTTTGAACTTATCTTCAAAGATCTCAGGCGAGAGTTCAACCACAGTTCAGGTATGTTTTGGTTTCAATTCTTGGTCAGATTTTAATTCTAGTTTTAATTTTTGCAGAATTCATCACAAATTCTGCAACCTCGTGGTACGACGACCATCTTTGTGGAGGGGACGATGCTCGATGGGAATGGAGTCGCTTTAGAAGCACCGGAAGCGGTGGCCACGAACTCCACAGTTCTGAAGACGATCTCTTCGACGAACAGTACAATGGCCGCAACCACAACTCCAAAGCCAAATTTTATGGAGGTAGTATCTTCACCTTCTCCTTCTGAAGAATCTCTTGAGCGACTGAAGAAGCCATCTCCAGAAACAATTGAAGATCAGCTGGCTGCTCCAGCTCCAGAAATGGTGACGGTGATGGCCGATACCTCCGCTGAAGAAGCGGTTGTGTCCTTGAACTCCACTTCAGAGTTATCTTCTTCCTCTTCTTCGACGACAACTTCGACCACAACTTCGACCACAACTTCGACCACAACTTCACCTCAGTTCACCACTCCACAGTCCGCCTTTTTGCCTACGCTTCGATCGCCAACAACTCCAACAACAACAAGTTCATTATCACCAACTTCAACTTCAACTTCAACTTCAACAACAACAGAAAAATCGACTGCTGATCATCAAAGAAATGAAGGTAAAAGTAAGAGTCGACCTCGAAGTTCACCAAAGAAAGAAGAGGAGGGGGAACCATCATCATCATCATCAACTTCGAGCCGTCGAGTTCAGCTCATTGAACTTCAGGCAGGAGTTCAACTCCTCGAAACAAGCGGTCCTCACGGCCCCTCAAAAGTTCTAACACTGGAAAAGCTCTTCGGCGATCCAAAACGCTCGCTGGAACTCTCTCTGGCCCGCCTCGATGACTCTCAGTGGCGGGCGGACTTTATGCAGGCCTCCCACTATCTTCTCGGCGCCACGGACCACGTCGGCTTCTTCAAGGTCTCCCTGGAGTCGATTCTCTCCGCTTCCGGTTCGGCTTCCGGTCACCTCCGAAGGCAGCACCTGCTGCCCGCCAATGTCACCTACCACAGGCTGATAAGGGACTACACTAGTCTTTACGTTAGTTCGAATGCCTTTTCTACAGCAGATAATTCTACAAATTCTTCAGCTTCTTCAGTGGTCCTCCTCATCAGCCGCCTCGGCTCCTACGTCGAGGTCTACGGCCTGCTCTCAGATCACCTGATGATCACCCCGGTGTGGCGCCACTCGACCACCGTAGTGGACCACGAGGACCAGGAGCGGCGGATGCGCCACGGCGCCATCAAGCGCGGTGATAAGGAGAATCAGTTCTACACGAATCCGAAGCGAGGAAGTTTGCTTCATGGACTGATTGACCTGAAGGAGGACTCCATTGGCCGGCACATGGGCTTCGATGTGGGCGTGCTGATGGCGCAGATCAGGGTGAGGAGCTTTTTTGTGAAGTTCGATTTTGTGAAGTTCGATTTTAACTTCTTTTTGTTCTATTGTTTTTTCATAGGCTCACCTTGCTCAGGCCCGAAATCAAGCCCTGAAGACGGCTCGAGGCACTGGCTCGTTAGATTTCGAACAGCTTCAGCTCAGTGGACATCCGAACCTTCCGCCGCCCACTTTTTCGAACCCCTTCACCCTCACACCGGAAGTGTCGCTCTTCGTCGATCACCTCGCCTACGCCAATCACGGCCGAAACGTGGACGAACTCTGGCGGTACCTGGTGATCTACTTCACCCGACTAGACCTGATCTTTCGCCAGCTGGCCACGCCCTCAATTAGGCTCCGCCTACGGGATATTTACATTGCCACCAAGCCGTTGGCTTTTCAGAAGGCGGAGCCCATTCTTCGAAGTCCAACTCTTCAGAAGAACAACCGTACAGCAGAAGGTCACAGGCCGTACATGAACGCCATGAGGGCGATCAACGAGCTGGGGGCGTACTTTTACAGGGAGGGCGGAGCTCTGCAAGGTCACGCCCAGCAGCAGCAGCAGCAGCAGCAACAGCAACCCTCCGATCTGATGTTGGTCATCACGGGGGCGGACCTGTGCTCGGACGCCGCCGACTCAGGCTGGGCGTCGGCGGGCACGCCCAACGACGGCTGCTCCTACGCGTCGATTAGGGGGCAGTCCTTTGTGGGCGGCGCCTGTCGGGTGGACCGGCGAAGGGGGCGGAGACTGAACGTGGCCGTGGTGGAGGATGGCGGCTACTTTGACGGCGTGCTGGTGTCCGCCCACGAGCTGGGACACCTGCTGGGGGCGGTCCACGATGGCGCCTGGCCGCTGAGCGGCATTCTCGGCCCTGGAGGGCGGGGCTGTTCGCCGGCCAGTGGCCAGCTGATGGCCGCTGCCGGTCCTGGAGCGGGGGGTAATGGAGGAGGTGGTTTTAGAAAGGGGGCTAAAAAAGTGGGAGGTTCCAGCGCCTTCACCTGGTCCCACTGTACGGCAGAGCAGCTGGCCTATTATGCACGCCTTCCCGTGGCAATGTGTCTCTACCACCGACCTCCTTTTATGTGAGCTGGAGTTTAAGAAGTTAAAGGAGTTTTGAAGAATGACTTTAATTGAATAATAAAAAATGAAGAGAGGGAAAGCTGGTGATTTGTTGGAAGTTTTGTTTTTTGTTTTGTTTTTTGTTTGAAAATGTTTTCCTTTGTTATTGAATTTTTTGGTGCAGGTGAACTAAAGTGAGTATGCTGGTGGTGTTTTTCAACTTTTTCATGTTTTGCTTTAAACTTGCACTTGCTTAGGTTTTTCGATTCGATTGTTGTTATTTCTTCTGTCTCCGGTGATTGAATAAAAATGGGGGGAAAGAGATGGGATTCTCCAACCTCGAACCGAGAATGATGATGATGATGATAATGATCAAAGTGTCAAGGTGCTGTTTCGGCTGCGATTTCACGCGCATTGCAGTGATTTCCTTCCTCACTTTCAATCACATTTCATTCTACTGTTGTTAAAAATCGTTTCAAAACAACAAACAGTGCACAATTTGTACTTTCGGTGACACTGCCTCATTGCCAACAACAACAGTTGTTGCAGTTTCTCTCAATGAGTCAATTGCATCTTTTTTGTTAGAGTTGAGTTGAATGAATGAATGAAGGAGGGAGGGAGGGAAGGAACAGCAGCAGATCACCATAAATTACTTCTCAGTGACGTTGGAGAAAGAGTCTGCAAAGTGAAATGAAAAAAAGTGGCGTCTGCTCGTGATTATCCTCCTCACACAGCCTTCTACACAGGCTTGCTGGAAAATCCAAATGAGCAGGTTTTTACTGCTGCTGCCGTTGCAGTAGCGGTAGTAAAATTGAAACTTTTTCTGTTCCTCAGGTGAACTTAAACTTTTTCATTCTTTTGCTTTCTTCCACTATTTATTTACCATATAATTTCACCACCGCCACCACCAACTCTAAAATTTTCCTGCCCTTGTCAGTCATTATCAATGTTAGTGCACATCTGTGCTGCTAAACGTGCTTTTCTTGTTCGGAAGAAAAAAAGAGGATAAAAGGTGGTACTAGAAGACAGTGGTAGGAAATTGATTTGATCCCCCCTCTTCTTCTTCTCGCTAATTGTCGAGCTTAATTACCCCGTCTAAAAGCCCCAAGACGTCGGTGATGATGGTGGTAAATGTAGGCGTGAGGTCTTTAAGAAAGAATTGAGCTTGTGTTCAAAAGAAAAAACCACTCACCGAATTCTTGAGATTGCTGCTGCTGCTGCTGTTTCTCTATAAAAAGGCTGCAGCGGCAGCTAAAGAGGCTGCAAACAAAATCTGATAACGCTGTCTGAAGATCACCACCAAGTGTTATTTTTAGTTTTTAGTGTTCGAAGATGATCTTGTGATCTTTTGATATCACTTTTTTTGGTATTTGTAGCTTTTGAAAAATATTTTTCAGCAAGTTCAGTCGCCTGACAACACATCATATCATCAGCCATGATCTTCCCAAACTGCTTAAGTTTCGCTCCTCGGCGTTCCTCTTTATTCAGCTTTTGCTGCTGCTGCTACCTTCTACTACTAATTATCAGCACAATGACCTCCAAGACCGATCAACTTCCGCTCATCTTTGCCTCTTCCTCCTCGTCGACGGCTTTTGTTTCCGAAGAGGTGATCACTTCTTCATTATCAACTCCCACCACCACCACCACCACCACCACCACACCTTCCTCGATCTCCACAAACTCCTTTACCTCAACACCCTCCTCCTCATCAATAGAAAAAATAGAGCCAACTTTGAGGACGTTCACCACCGAAAAATTTCCACCGAAATTCGAGGATTTTACCACCACCACATTTCCAGCAGAAAATCCGCCCACGCCCCCTCTTCGACTGACGCCTCGGCTGGGAAAGTGAAGCGGCAGCTTCGGCTGCCGTTAATGTTACACAGAGAAACTAACAAACCAAAGAGAAAAAGAAGGCGAGACGGTCCCAAGGGGCGAAACATGATGAACTGGATTCGAATGCGAGTGTAACAATAATCATCATCAGTTGTTGCTTAGGACTCGTACAGATCTTTAACTTATTTATTTTCCTCATTTCTTCTCACTCTTTTTTGTCGTTGCCATTAACTAAAAATAAAGTATTTTTTTAAAGTTGATCATTTGAGGTAAGAAAAGCCAAAATAAAAACTCACATTTTTGCAGCAGAGAGAGCATTTCCCGGTAGCTCTGGCGACCACAACTTGTACTGACCAGCAACCAACAACAACAAACTGGGCTAAGCAAACGGAACAGGCAAAGGTAAACAGACGATAACAGTGTCGTCGACGACGACGACGACAAAGTACAAGAGAGGGCGACAATGTTTCTATAGCAGCAGCAGCAGCATTAAATTGTACAACAGCAACTGTACAAGCCGTGTACGACAAGTTGTCTTTCTCTCTCTCTCTCTCTCTCTCTCTCTCTCTCTCTCTCTCTCTCTCTC